>Ga0247841_10000373_pt1 | contig 116936 bp, 108 predicted proteins | sample LaCruzMarch2015__2_FD_192410 | JGI IMG/M metagenome (GOLD analysis project Ga0247841, IMG submission 192410) | Freshwater microbial communities from meromictic Lake La Cruz, Castile-La Mancha, Spain - LaCruzMarch2015_18m | ecosystem: Environmental > Aquatic > Freshwater > Lake | place: Spain... | reverse complement strand
CTGGAACAACATAACCGCGGCCACCGGCTTATACGTCAACGACTCAAGCGGGCAGAACAGCTACAACACCACAATGGGCGGGCACGGCGAGGGAAACATCTACGCAAACGTGATGAGCGGCAGCGTGCCAATATCAGGCACAGTCTCTTCGCTTTACGGCTCCGGGCTCTACACGGGCTCAAGCGGCAGCGGCTACCCTTACAGCAACGCTACATCGCAGGGCAAATTCCTCTGCACAGGAGAATGCGCGGATTATGCGCCCCTCACTCCAACGCTGATGGCGCCGCCCATTCTCTGCGGCGACACAATCTCGCAAAGCATTACGCTTTCAAACGACATCACCTGCCTTGAAGGTCAGTGGGTGGCGCTCACCGCAGCAGCGGACAACATCACCATCAACTGCGCAGGCCGTACGATAACAGGAAGCCCGGGAATAGACGACTGGGGAATAAACATACTTGGCAGAAGCAGCATAACGATAAAGAATTGCATATTCCGCGGCCTCAACTTCCCGATTTACCACGAGGATGGCAGCAACAACGTTTTCGAGAACAACATATTCAACGGAACGCGCCACGGGCCGATACTCCGAAAGGGTAGCAACAATCGCATAGTAAACAACACAATACTAGGAAGCGAAATGGACGGCATAGGCGTAATCGGCTATCTCAACGACGGCATCCCGTCCATAAACAACATCGTCTCAAACAACACGCTTCTTTCATGCGGAAGCGACTACGCATCAATTGACCTAAGCTATGCGCACAACACACTGGTGGAGGGCAACCATATCATTGGCACCGGGCAGTACGACAACTCAATCATAATGGTCAATGCGGTTTCCTTCAACAACACAATCAAGGACAACCACGGCACAAACGGCGATTACGGCTTCTGGGTGACAACCGGCTCAAGCAACAACACGTTTATCGGCAACTACATATCTAACAGCGGATACGTTGGCATATACATCGACTCTGAAACATCTGGAAATCGCATGTCAAACAACACCGTATTCTCAAGCGCGCAGAACAACGCCTACCAAGAGTCTGCAGCAAATCTCAACGACTGGGAAATAAACGGATTTGGAAACTATTGGGGCGACCACAACTGCATCGATATTGCCGCGCCAATAGGCATCTGCGACAACCCCTACAATTTCCCAGGAGACACCGACTACAGCCCGCTTGCAAATTCCACCTGGCCACTTAGTAGGGAGAGCAGGCAGGAAATAAAGCAAATCGCCGCAAAGCGCACGAAATAGCGCATATCTCTTGTTTTCCTCATTTTGTTCCCCCCTTGCGTGAGCCTTATAACTTTTCCATCCGATTCTAATCTCGCGATCAGATGTTCCATTCGACAGGCATCAGGATAAACGACACCAATATTGCGCTTGACTCAGCGGAGCACGAGCTCTGCTTCGTGTCGCACGCGCACTCCGACCACACAGCCGCATTCCAGAAGAAGGGCAGGGCAATAATCGCGTCCGATGAAACATTCGTAATCGCGGGCAAAGAACCTTCCCCTCTGCCAAAGATAGACGGCGTATCGCTCCATCCAGCCGGCCACATGCTTGGCGCGCGCCAGCTTCTTGCGGAAACTTGCAATGGGCGATTTGCCTACACCGGCGACTTTTCCCTGCACGATTCATACACTGCGGGGGCGGCGCAAATACTTGAATGCGACACGCTCATGATCGACTCCACCTATTGCCTTCCGGCGCTCTCCCTCCCCAATCGCCGCACAACCACGAACGCGATGCGCAAATTCGTGGGGGACAATGAAAATTCCATAATCGTATTCGGGGCTTACGCGCGCGGCAAATCGCAGGAGCTGGTGCGCTTCCTCAACATCGAGTGCGGCGTTGCCCCGGTGGTGTTCAAGCAGGCTGCAAAAGTCTGCGAGGCGTATGAAAAATGCGGCGTGAAGCTCGACTATGTTCCTGCCGAAAGCGCGGAAAGCGAAGAGGCGATGCGCCATCCATTCGTTGCGATAATGCCTTCTGGAATGGTGAATTTCAATTTCGGAGCAAAGCTTTCAGAAGCGTTCGGCCGCGAGGTAAAGACGGCGGTTGCCACCGGCTGGGCGAAGATAAGCCGCTTCCCGGTTGACGCGGCGTTCGCCCTTTCCGACCATGCGGACTTCAAGGACACCATGCGCTACATATACGGCTCGGGTGCAAAAAAAGTGGTGTGCGCGAACAGCGGAGCAAGACCTGCCGCGAATTACCTTCGTTCAATCGGAATAGATGCAACCGAGCAGTCTGAGCTAGGGCGATCCTTGCAGGCAACGCTTGCAAGCTGCTTGGAAAGCTAATCTAAGCGATCCGTATTTGCAAATATGGGCTGAAAGCCGACTCAATATAAAGTTTCGCGCAGTTGATTTTCAAATCGGTGATATTCATGGCACAAAATGCGCAAAAAGACGAAGTATTGGGAGAAATAAGGGGCAAAATCCCTGTTTACAAGAACGGGCTAGACATGTCGGGCGAGATAATACTTTGCGAAACCGGGATAATCGTGCGAGCGGAGGGCAACACCCTCAAGGTGCCGTTCCGCTACGTCAAAATGCTCGAGAAATCATCCGATTTGCCCCTTGGCAAAATCGGCGTGGAGATGGACGTGTTCGACCAGATGGGCGAGAAGCACTATTACCACTTCGGGATGTCGGACCACCACTTCATGGCGCTGAAAAAAGCATGCCAAGAGTGAGGTTTTTAATCTTAAGATGGGGAATAACACCATGGAAGGAAAAACACGCGGTCAACTAGCCACCGACTCGCCTGCTGCAAGTGCTCGCAGATTGCGTGCGCAATCCGCGATTGAGTCTTTCTGCGGAAAGACTGCTGGCAGACTGCTGGGGCAGTCCGCCATGGAATATCTCGTCACCTACGGCTGGGCGCTTCTCGCGCTCTTCGCGGTGCTGGCGATCCTCATCTCATCAGGCGCGTTTTCCGCCTCTAATTTCACGAATCCCGAATGCACGTTCCAGCCCGACCTTCCCTGCAACTCGTTCATCCTCTACAAGACCGCTTCTGGAAGCACGAAACTGGCGTTCAACATCACAAACGGGCTCGGATTCAACATGAGCATAAACAACATCACCTACACTGCAGTGGACATGGGGGGGCCAGGCAAGCAAGAATACCATTATGTGCCCTCTTCAAGAATTGGCATGGCTCCAGGGGCTTCATATGGCTTCGAGTATGATTTCATTGGCGCAAAGCAGCCAACTCTCCGCGACTTCCGCACCGTCTATGTGTCGATAAGCTACTCCAACTGCCGTTTCGCAGCCTGCTCCGGCAACTATACGACATCGGGCAGGGTATCTGCTGTCGTCGAAGCCGGCTGATCCATCTTCTTGCCGCGTCTGATACTATTTTAAAATATCACGCCGTATTTGCGGCAAGGCGACAAGTGAAAGCTGGCAAGGTAAGCTGATGGTTTACATAAAGGGCTTGAAGTTCCGCGGTTTCAAGTCTTTCCGCCGCGCAGAGGCTAATTTTCCAAAGGGTTACGTATGCCTGGCAGGCCCGAACGGATCAGGCAAGAGCAACGTCACAGACGGCATACGCTTCGCGCTCGGCGAGGGCAGCCTCAAGTCCCTTCGCGCAAAGCGCGTTGCCGAGCTCATAAACACATCCTGCAAATCCGCGGAGGTCACCCTTTACATCGACGGCGAGCACCAGTACGAGATAAAACGGACTGTGAACTCTGACGGCACAACGGAATACCGCCTCAACGGCAAGCGCACCACGCGCACCCTTGTTCTCGAGGAGCTCCGCCAGTACGGGCTTGAGGCAGGAAGCCACAACATAATTGCGCAAGGGCAGGTGCAGAAGATAATCGAGATGAGCGCAAAGGAAAGAAGGCAGATAATAGACGGAGTTGCCGGGATTTCCGAGTTCGACGCGAAAAAGGACGAGGCGCTCCGCGAGCTTGACAAGGTCGAGGCGAAGATAAACGAGGCGAACATCGTGCTTGGCGAGCGGATGGGCGCGCTCACCGAGCTTGAGCGGCAGAAGAACGACGCCCTTGCATATCTTGAGGCCCAGGAGAATTTCAAGCGCGCAATGGCGTCCATCGCAAACATGGAATATGAAAAGATCGGCAAGTCCCATTCCGATGCCATAAAAAAACAGGCTGAAGCAAACGGCGCAAAGGACGAGCTCTCAAAACAGTCCTCAGTGCTCGGCGCCCGCCTCTCCGAGCTCGAGGGGCAGAAAAAGCAGGTTCTCTCAAAGCTTGGCTCATCCGGGAGCAGGGAGGCCGCGCTTGCCGAAATCGCAACGCTTAAGGAAAAAGAGGCATCCGCCGCGGCAACGCTTTCCGAGAGGAAAAAGGAATCCGCGAAGCTCGACTCCCTTGCAAAGCAGCTCTCATCGCAGTCAGAAACGCTCAAGAAATCCCTCAAAACGGCCGCCGATGCGGCATCCGCGCTCGAGGCGGAACTTGAAAAAGCCCAAGCGCAGGCGTCTGAGATCGAAAAGGCGGCCGGGGGCTCATCAGGCGCGGCTGAAACGGCCGCAGGCAAGCTCGAGCAAATCTCGGAAAAGATAGTTTCAATAAAGGAAAGGAAGGCCGCTGCAGATGCGATGGCGCAAAACGCAGGGAAGATGCTTCACATGCGCCAGGAGGAAAAGGCGCGCCTTTCATCAACCGTGGCGCAATCAAACGAGGACAGATTCACCGGTGAAATATCAATCCTTAGGAAGGAAATACTATCCTACGATGGCAAGCTCGAAGACCTCTTCACCCGCGAGCGCGACATAAACAGGACAATCCCTGACCTTGACCGGAAGCTTCTTTTGCTCAAGGAAAAAGCGGCAACGCTTCGCGGCTCAATGTCGCCGACGGCGACCAGCATGGCCCTCCGGGTCGTCGATGAGCTCAAGCGGGAAGGCATGAAAGGCATTTACGGCACGGTCTCCTCTCTTGTCTCATGCGAGCCGAAATACGGGACAGCGGTCGAATCCGCGGCAGGCCAGCGCCTCAACTATGTCGTAGTCGACCGCATGGATACCGCTATAAAAGTCATAGAAAAGCTCAAAGAGCAGCGGTCAGGCAGGTGCACGTTCATTCCCCTTGACATGCCGCGCCAGGCTGACGGGGCAAAGCCGGATAAGCTGCAAGGCTGCCTGGGCTCGCTTATCGATTTTGTCGATTTTGACGCGGGCTTCACGGACGCGATGCGCTACGTCTTCTCCGACACTCTTCTTTTCGACAGCGTGCAAAACGCCAAGAAGGTGGGTTCGGGCAAGGCGCGCATGGTGACCTTGGAAGGGGAGCTTCTCGAGAAATCCGGCATAATAACTGGCGGATCGCAGAAGGGCTCGCTTCTCTCGCGATCCGGCCTTGAGAAAGCCGAGGCGGAGGCAAAAAAGGTCGAGTCCGACCGCGCTGCGCTTTACTCGCAGCTCTATGAAATCCGAGATGAGATGTCTTCCCGCCGCAAGGAAAAGGCGTCTGTCGAAGTGAAACTCAAGGGGATCGAAATAGAAATGGCGGCTGCAAACGAGCGCTTGGAAAGCGGCAGGAAGGCTCTTGAGGCAATGGCCGAAGTGGACAGGCACATCTCAGCAATAGAAAAAGAGATAGCCTTGGCGCACCACGAAGCCGACTCGCTTTCAAACGAGCTTTCAGGGGCGATTTTAGAATACGAAGCGGTCAAAAAACGCCAGCTGGAAATCCAGGAAAAGGCAAAAAAGGAGGATTCGGAGCTCCAAAAGCGGTTGCGCAGCGCCGAATCGGCGCGCTCCTCCCTTTTTGCAAAACTCGAGTCAAAGCGCGCAGAAGTTTCAAGGGTGGAAGGGGAGCTTGGGGAAAAAGGAAACGAAGCCAGGGAAAACGCCTCCCAGATAATTCAGTGCAGGAAGGACATTTCCGACCTTGCGAATGAGATAGACGAGACTGGCAAACTCCGTAAGGAAAAGGAAGGGAAGCTTGAGGAGATAAGCTCAAGCGCGAAGAAGCTCATGGACAAGCTCAAGGACTTAGACTCGCAGGTGTCTGAAGTCGGGCAGCAGCTAGGCAAGATACGGAACGAGGAGGAGCGGAAATCCCGCGAGCTTATGGAGCTTGAGATCCGAAGGCAGACTGCGGAGACGAAGCTTGTTGACCTTAAGGCGACCATCGAACAGTATTCGGGCGTTCCCCTGATTGATGCAACCCGGTCTGAACTGGAGGAGCTCTCCGGCAAGAGCCACGCGGTCATGGATAGTTTTGGCACCAACATCAATCTTCAGGCGCCTCAGCTTTACGACGAAAAGAAGCGAGACATAGACGAAATACGCTCGCGCGTGGATTCCCTTTCAACCGAGAAAAAGGCGGTTTTCTCGATGATGGACGAAATCGAGGGCAGGAAGCGCGCCATATTCATAACGACTTTCAGCGCTGTGAACGACAACTTCAAGCGCATATTCGGCTACATATTCAAAGGCGAGGGCACGCTCATTCTCGAGCAGCCGTCAAGCCCGTTTGAAAGCGGCCTTCTGGTGAAAGTGCGCGACGAAAGCCACGAGAAATACCTGGATTCGATGTCGGGCGGGGAGAAATCCCTTCTTGCGCTCATCTTCATATTCGCAATACAGATGCACAAGGCGGCCCCGTTCTACATACTCGACGAGGCAGATGCCGCGCTGGACAAGGAGAACAGCAGGAAGCTTGCCGAGCTTGTCAAGCAGCTTTCCTCAAAGACGCAGTTCATTGTCGTGACCCACAACGATACGGTCCTTTCGAATGCCGATGTCGCGCTGGGCGTCACGAGAACGGAGGACGGCTCAAAAATAGTCGGTGTCCAGCTCACTTCCGCTGCGGCAGTGGCAACGACAAAAAGACCGTAGGGCTGCTGCGCTTTGGGGCTTCTCGGCGGCTTCTACTGCCCGGCGGCAATGCGATATTCCCGGGTCAGCCTTTTTTCGACAAGCACGGTTCCATCCCTGTCCGTTCGCAGGATGTTCACGCCATCAAGCGTAAGCCTCGTAATTGTGGTTTCCGAAGGCAATCCTTCCGTGTTAGCCCCGACCGATATTATCACATCCTTTGGATCGGCCCGGTTAAGGAGCAGCGATGGCGTCGGGCGCCCTCCTCCGTGCTCATAGTATGTGGCGACATCGCATCTCAGATCCTCGGGGCTGTTCATAAGCGCATTCTCCCTTTCCTGCACTGTAGGATTGAGGAGAAGCATGCAAAATCCGCTGAACGACGCCTTGAGGACCACCGCGTCGCTTTCTGGCGAGCCATGCATTCTTTGAGGCTGCGGATTGAGAACCGCGATTTGTGCGCCCCAAAGGTCAAGCGCATCCCCTGCCTGCGGCCTTTTTACGGTTATTTTCTTATCATTGACTTTTTCAACAACTTCCTTGTATTCGCTGCTTGATGGCGGAACCCCGTTTTCCCAAAATTCCCCTATCTCGTAACTGTCAAGCACTCCTGCCATGCCGCCAATCGCATCTGGCTTGTCTCGGCTTGCCACCAGGACATCGAGCCTCTTCACGTTTTTTGTTGCGAGGAACGCTGAGACCTGCGCGAAGTTTCCCGCGTCCACAAGCATGTTGAAATCCCCTTTGTTTATCAGTATGGAATCGGCGTGGCCGTCGTTTATTACATACACCCTGAGCGGCGAGAGGTTCTGGTCAAGGAGGAAAAACTGCCCTTCGCCTATTTTGTCCGATACGCTTCTTGGAGTCCAGCCTGCAAACGGGTCGGGCTCTTCCTCGTCTTCCCAGGTTTCATTCACAATCTCCTCCTGTATGACGTCTTTAATCTCTTCGGGTGCAATATCATTTACCTCGGGTTCAGCAGTCTTATTCTGTTCCACTGTATGGTTTGCAGGCTCATCATTACCTATTATCGGCGGGCGAGGTGGCGCAGGCGGCGCCGGAAGAACCGCTTTTCCATCTTGTTGGACTGGCAGCGGAAGGACGCAGCCAAAAAGCAGGAAAGCGCAAAGCAGGAGGGCAATGTAGAATCGCATATGCCTATTCCTTCCGCCAGGTTTTAATCTGTTCCGCTGGTGGCAAAAACGGTTTTCTGCAAGCGGAGCGCGCCCGTGCACGACGCCGGGCTGGTTGGCCCTTTTTTGCGCGTGGAAATTTTCAGAGCACCCCGAAGTACCTTTCCCTTTCCCAGGGCGTAACCTGCGTTTTGTATCCGTTCCAGTCATTGCGCTGTATCTTCAGGATGTATTCGGTGGCATGCGCGCCCATCGCCCCTGTGAGAACACCGTCCTTTGCAAATTCGCCGCTTGCCTCGATGAGCGAGCCTGGGAGCGTACTGATGCCGAGAGTCTTGCGCTTCTCCTCCTCATATCCATATACCCTTTCTTCCACCGGTTTTGGCGGCTCAAGGTTCCCTTCAATTCCGTCAAGCCCTGCGGCAAGCATCGCGGCAAATGCGAGATATGGGTTGCAGGAGGGGTCGGGAAAGCGGCATTCTATCCGGGTGCCCTTTTCCCTGCCCGCAAGGTTCCTCGGGATCCTGATGAGCGCGGACCGGTTTACCCTGCCCCAGCAGATGTAGACTGGCGCCTCGTAGCCCGGCACCAGCCGCTTGTAGGAGTTCACGGTCGGGTTGGTGATTGCAGCAAGGCCGCGCGCATGTTTTATTATCCCGGAGATGAAGGAAAGGGCGGTCTTCGAAAGCCCGTACTCATTGTTTCCGTCGTAAAAGGCATTCCCCGTCCCGCTCCAGAGCGACTGGTGCACATGCATGCCCGAGCCGTTTATCCCGAACACGGGCTTTGGCATGAACGAGGCGTAAAGCCCGTATTTTTTTGAAAGCGTTTTCACTGTGGTCTTGTAGGTGAGCACGGAATCGGCAATCTCTAGCGCATCGCCGTACTTGAAGCCTATCTCGTGCTGCCCCTGCGCAACCTCGTGGTGCGAGCGCTCGATTGTCATGCCCATATGCTCGAGTGCAGGCACAATCTCCTGTCGGAGCTCGACTGCGGAATCGCGGGTTGCAAGGTCGAAGTAGCCCGCATTGTCATGGACCTGCGCGGCAGCCTGGTCCCCGCTGCCGTTCATCCCCTTGAACAGGAAGAACTCAAGTTCCGGGCCGACCTTGTACTCGAAGCCCATTCCCTTAGCCTTGTCAAGCTGCTTTTTGAGTATGGAGCGCGGGTCACCCGAAAAAGGGGTTTTTTCGTCAATATAAACGTCGCAGATCATCCGCGCGGTCCTATTGCCCGTCCAGGGCAGGGCGGCCCATGTCGAAGTGTCGGGCACCAAAAACATGTCCGACTCTGCAATCCTCGCAAATCCCTCTATCGATGAGCCGTCGAACCAGGTTCCGTCCGTAAGGACATCCTCCAGCCTCTTGGCGGTTATCTCGCACATCTTTGGCGTGCCCTGTATGTCCACAAACTCAAGGTCGACAAACTGCACCCCCTTTTCATTCGCATCCGCGATTATCCTGCCTGTCTCTTCCCGCGTGACATCTCCAAGCATTGCCCCACCCCTTGCCCGATGTGAGTGCTGCGTATTATGTTATATATATAATTCACATCGATTATTTTGTTCAAATAGGCAAACCGTTTTTAAATTATTTGTTCATATGTGCGTTATTCTGCCAAAAAAGCACTAAAAAGGTGGACAAATGTTGGACAAGACAGACGCAGAGATACTTTCCGTCCTCCGCGAGAACTGCCGCGGCTCGTACCGCGAAATAGCCAAGAGGCTTAGGCTCCATCCGACCACCCTCATCTCGCGCATGCAAAAACTCGAGAAATCCGGCGTGATTCAAGGCTACGGCGCGAATGTTGACCTGACCAAGCTCGGCTATGAATTTTTGGGAGTCGTACAGATAAAGATAGAAAAGGGCAAGCTTCTCGAAACGCAGGCGAAAATCAGCCGGCTTGTGGGGGTAGTGGCAGTCTACGACGTGACAGGCGAGTACGACAGCGTGGCAATAATCGCTGCAAAGAGCCGCGACTCGTTCTCCGGCCTGATAAAAAAACTCCTCAACCTCCCCCACATCGAGCACACCAACACGCAGGTGATACTCAACGTGGTGAAGGAAAGCTGGCAGTTCGAGGGCGTCTAAGCCGAAGTGCGCTATCATAGTAACATATTTAAACACATATTACCATATACTACACATGGAGTACAGAATAAACCTCATCCGGCAAAAACAGGCGCCTTCTTTGCCTCAAGCCAGGGCTAGCTTCGGCAACCGGATTCTTGACGCGGCAGCCGAGAAACAGATGAAGCTTTTCGAGAAAAAGCGCAAGTTCCTCCTCAAAATCGGGATTGACGAGCACAGGATAATCGACAAAGTCGGCATAAAGCGTTCTTTTAAGATAGCAAAACTCGGCTCGCAAATCGACATTGCGACGGAAATTTTCAACTTTGCATTGCCTTTTGCCGCGGCAGCAGCATTGTTAATTCCAGCAATAGGTGCATTCTTTGCATACTCTAAAGCGGTCGCCTCGGGCATCCAGTTTACGAATGAAGCTTTGGATGCTGCATTCATCCAGGCCGTGGCGCCCGTCTTCAAGGCAATGCTTCTGGCGTTTCCGATAGTGGGGCTCGCAAGCCGTGCGCTCACAATAATAGGCAACTATCTCGATGTCTTCCAGCACGTATTCCTCGAATCCCTCGCCTCGCGCTTCGAGGGGGAGATAAAGCCCAAAATGCAGGCGCTTTACAGGGAATTTTCCAAAGTCTCGCTCAAAGAACTTGCAGGAGACATCATACTCGCATTCATTCCCCTTCCATTTATCGATACTTTCAGGCGCTTTCGCACAATCCGCTACGAGCGCATGCAGCTTAATATGATTAGGGAAATGGAAAAGCTCCACAACGAAACGATCGGGCAGGCTACCTCATCTTCGCCCTGACAAGCTCGCTTCTCGCTTGCTCGACTTGCATCCGTGCGACATCCTGCTTTTTTCTGAAGTTGGGGAGAAGCGAATTCGAGAAACGGATTGGTAGAAGCTCGTCGTATATTCCGCTCATCAATTCAAAGTAGCGTTCGGCATCCTTCGCCTTTCCTTTCTTCAGCATCTCAAGCATCTCGCGGCGAAGCTCGCCTACAAGGTCGCAAAGCCCCAGAAGATAGGGCTCAAAGGGCATGCCAAGCTCCTTCCAGGTGGGAAGATTCTTTCCTTCTGCAGCGGCAAGAAACAGCCTTGCCTCTGCAATCTCCTGGTAGGTCTGCTCAAGTAGGTATTCAAACTGCTCGGTTTTCGCGAACGGCGCGACTTTTTTCTCAGCCGCGGCAATTTCCGCCTTCGCCTTTTTGATTTCGCCGGCGTGCGCAAGCTTTATTCCGTTTGAGCAGTGGCGTATTATCTCGCGCGTAGAGGACAGTATCCTGTCCTGCTCCTTTTCCCGCCTTTCAAGCTCCTTTACAATCGCGGCTATTTCCGCGTCAAACGTCACTTTTCCCATAAGCAATCCTTGCTGAACAGCATTTAAAAACATGCCAGCAGTATTCCACTCATGCAAACCGTTGTAATATCGTTGGGCGGCTCGCTTGTGAATCCAGGCGAGCCTGATGGGCAGTACGTCGCCTCGCTTGTAAGGGTGCTTCGCACTACGAAATACAAGTTCGGCATAGTTGTCGGTGGGGGCAGGCTTGCGAGGAAATGGGCCGACGCCGCGCGGAAAAAGGGAGCGAGCGAATTCGAAGCGGACGAGGCTGCGATAGAGGCGACCAAGAAAAACGCGCAGTTCGTTATAGACGTAATAAAAAAGGACGTCAACCGCACGGTCTGCCAGACTTTCGAGTCAGCGCGCGAGCAGGCAAAAAAGCACCGTTTTGTTGTCATGGGCGGCACAATACCGGGCATCACCACGGACAGCGACGCTGTGCTTTTGGCGGAATGCTTTGGCGCAAAGCGTGTGCTCAACCTTTCCAACATCGACGGGATATACTCCGACAACCCTGTCAGGAACCACGATGCGAAGAAATACCCAAAAATGGGTTACACTCAACTGATTGACCTTGCAGGCAAAAACGACATGCGGAAGGCAGGCACGCATTTCGTATTCGACTTTCTGGCATGCAAGCTCATTGCGCGCTCGAAGATAGAGGCGCATTTCGTGCACGGCAAGAACATGCTCGATGTCCGAAAGGCTATAGAGGGCAGGCCGCACGGCGGCACGATTGTCAAGTAAGGCCGGGGTTTTGCATGCTGAAATTCCAAGAGCGGACCGATTCCTGGAACCAGATGATGATTTCTCCTAAAAAAACAGCGGCGGCCCATGCCAAACAGAAGGAACTCGATTTCCATGACGGGCTTTTGAATTTTGGCACGCCCATACTAATGACTTATCTCCCTCTTCTCCTCATTGCGCTTGCCCTCTCGGGCAACTTCGAGCTTATTTACCTGGCAGCCATCCTATTCAGCATTGCGGCAACAGCGCTTGCCATATTTGCGGTCTCCTTCGCATTCACGTTGATGGCATTCGTCATTGCATCGTTTCTCGGAGGCAAGGCAAGGCTGGGCAGGCTATATTACATGGTCAGCCTGGCGGCAGCCCCGACATTCGTGTTCACCATAGTCATGAACATCGCATCCATGCTCCTGAAATCAATAATGAAAGAGCTGTCATTCCCTCTTGGAGCCGGGTTTTTCCAGCTCGCAGGGGATTTTGTGGCGCTTGCAGTTACGATTTACGGCTTTTATCTCCTGACAGTCTCAATTGACGCGCTTTACAGGTTCGGCCGGAAAAAAGCGATCGTTTCATGGTTTGTGCCAACAATCATCCTTCTTGTCACCGGGGCCTTCCTTTCCCTCACCGTGCTTTTGGGCGTGCTCCGCTTCCTTTTCAAGACGCTCTAACTCCAAACGTCTGGGCAAGCGTTTTAAACGCTTCATATAACAAAATTGCATTCGAGGCTATCAATGTCCATATCTAAAATATTGCTGCGGTTCAAAAAATAGGAACCGCCCACGGTGCAAGAAAAACCGCCCCCTGCGTTGGAAACAAGCCTTATTCCTAAAACCGGCTCTTATGCACAGCCGGTCTTCAAAAACCAGGCTCCACTCGCAGAAAAGCCCGCAAGGAAGGGCAAGGAATCGCGGGTGCTGGTTGTGGACGATGACGAGTCCATGTGCTCCATGCTAAGCCAAACAGTCTCAAGGGCCGGTTTCAAATCAGTTTCGTCGTTCACCTCGCCGTTTGATGTACTTGAGGAATTCAGGCGCGAGCCTTTTGACATAGTGGTGACCGACCTTAACATGCCTGGAATGAGCGGGGACGCGCTTATCCGAGAAATCAAGAAATCCGAAGGGGGAACGAAAGCCCGTTTCATGGTGGTAACCGGCACGCCTAACGTAAGCATCCCTCTTGCCGACATGCTGCTGAAAAAGCCTTTCACCCTAAATGTTTTTGTCGATGCGGTCGAAACGCTCTCAAATGGGAAAGACGTGAAAAAAGCCGGCATAATCATAGTAGATGACACGGAAAACACATGTCTTCTGCTCTCAGGAATGCTCAAAGGCGCTGGTTATGAGAACGTGTCCCACTTCACCGATCCGCTTCTCGCACTTGAAGCTTTCAAGAACGGCTTCATGGACTTGATGATAACAGATTACGACATGCCGAAAACGATAAACGGGCTCGAGCTCATAGAAAAAATGCGGGCGGCAAGGCCTAACGCGGCTTTCAAGGCGATATTGCACAGCGGGGATAAGATTGACCCAGAAAAGCTCGCAGAATCGAGCATAGCATTTGTGCTCAAAGGCGAGGAGTTATCCTTACTTAGGGGCGAAATAGAGCGCGAATTGCGGGTGCTTTTCAGCCAATGAGCTCTCAGCTTACTTTTCCCCTTCAAGCTTTACTTGCCTTATGGCTATTCCTGCCTCTTTGAGAAGCTTCATGGGCAGCTCGCCCATGGGATATTTGCTGTTGTAGACTACTTCCACCATTCCGGAATTGATTATCATCTTGGTGCAGGTGAGGCAGGGTGAAAAGGTCGTGTAGATTGTCGCGCCCTTTATGCTTATCCCGTGGTAAGCGGACTGCACAATCGCGTTCTCCTCCCCGTGCGAGCATACGCACTCGTCAAGCTTGGTGCCCGAGTCAGCGAAGCTTCCGCACCTTGCGCAGCCGCCCTCGTCGCAGTTTTTTATCCCGCGCGGGGTGCCGTTGTAGCCGGTGGAGACGATTCTCTTGTCCTTTACAATCACCGCCGCAACGTGCCTTTTGAGGCAGTTGCTCCTGCTTGCAACGACAAGCGCGATATTCATGAAATATTCGTCCCAGTTCGGGCGTTTCGGCTTGAAGTCCGCGGACATTTCGGAAAGAAGAGAATCCAGCGTTGAATAAAGCGACTTGAAGTCGGATTCGTTCACCACTCTTTTTGTTGAAAGCGCGAACACTTCGCCGAGCCTCTGCCCGAACTCGTCCTTGCTCTCCATTTCCGCGCGGTCGATTATCTTGAACGCCTCAAAGCTTCTCGGGTCGCCTTCCCTTTTCCGGGATTTCATCCTCTCGAACCTGTCCTCGGGCGATGCGGTCACATAAACAAGAGTCATCTTCCCGGTGGCAAGAAGCGCCTTCGCCTCGGCAGGGTTCCGAATGGAGTCTATGACATAATTCCTGTCCGGCAGGTGCTTGGCAATAGTCCTTTTTGCAAGTATGTCCGAGCCGAAATTGCGTCTTAAGTCGTTGCCCTTCGCAATGAGCGCGTCGCGCGTTATCTCCTTTCCCTCGTTCGCAAGCTCCTCCCTTATGATGTCTGAAAGCGAGTAGTAGTAAAATCCCTTTTTCACAAGGTAGTCTGCGGCGGTTCCCTTGCCCGCGCAGTTTTCTCCGGTAAGCCCGATGAGTATAGACATAGCTTCATCCTCCCGGCAATTTTGTTGGCGAATAAGGAATATATGCCTATGCACAAGCGCAATTCGCCGCTAAACCATAAGTTCAAGAAGCCTTTTGATGTCGGCCGCATTCACAATCGGCTTCCCGAAAGCCTCGGTATCGTCCGCAATTCTCGGGCACGCGGTATTCACATACGCGTCAAACGAGGAAAAGTTCGCGCACGCAATCGGATTTAGCTCATTGGCAACAAGCATTGCCGCGCGCCTTCCCTTCTTCTCAATCATCCTCTTCGCGGCTTTCGCAGCTGCCAGATTCATCTGCCCGCACTTGGTGCTTACAAGTATTCCGAATGTTTTGGCTTCCGATGCCGCAAGAAGCGCTCCTTTGCGCTTTTTTTCCTGCCTCATTATTTCATCGGTTATCCAATACGCGTCGCACAAGTGCGGGTCTGCGCACAGCACAGGCTTTCCCGGGGCAATTCCCGTCGGATGGAATTTCCCTCCTCCAAAATAAACAACCGCATCAGCGCCTTTCGCATCCGCCGCGCTCCCGTCGCAGCCGAGCACCTGCCCTCTGTAACGGGTATTCTTGCCTCCTTTTCCAATGACAACTCCCACGCCCTCCTTTTCAAGAAGCGTTTTTGCCATAACGGCATTCTTCACATGCTGCACCGGGAAAACAAGCGAAACTTTCCTTATGCTTTTTTCCCTGAGCATGCCTGCTGCCTTCTTCAGCATTTTTCCTGAAGCTTCCCAGTCAACTTCCAGAAAATAAGGCCTATACTCCACTTCGGGATTCCCCCCGCCAGCCACTTTGCAAAATTCCGCGTGCCCGAAATGGATTATTTTGCCCGCTCCAACCAGCCTCGCCTCATCCAGGCACAAGTCGCACCCGCCAAAGCACGCTGATGCTGAAAGGAAAACCTCGTACCCCTGCTTCTCAAGCTTCCCTGCTTCCTCCAGCGCGATTTTCTTCAGGCCTTCAGGGAACTGCAGGATTATCTTCACAAAATCAACCTTCAGCCGAATAGGGCACATGGCATCTTTCTCTCTATTGCGTCATCCGCCCGCCCTATCTGGCAGCTTCCATTGCCACATCTACTTCTTCTTTATTTTCACCATCTTTATCGTGAAAACCAGCGTCTTTCCCGCAAGCTCGTGGTTGAAATCCACCTTCGCGGTCCCGTTTGTTATTTCGACGACCGTGCCGCTTGCGCCGTTTTGCGCGTAAAGCATGCTTCCCACTTTTATCGATTCCGAGTTGCCGATATTCTCAACAGGTATCGAAATGATCGCGTCCTCCCGCTTATTTCCGTACGCCTGCTCGGGAGGCAGCCTCACGGTTTTTTCCTCCCCTTCCTTCATGCCCAACACGCCTGCGTCAAAGCCCGCAATCATCTGCCCTGCGCCAACCTTGAACTCAAGGGGCGAATAGCTTCCGCGAAGCGGCAAGCCTCCTTTTTTCGCCTCTATTTCCAAGCTCGTGTCAAACACAGTGCCGTTCTCGAGCTTTCCCACATAGTCAACAGAAACAGTGTCTCCCTTTTCCGCAATTGCCGTTCCGCTTGTGCTGGTTTTGGCCATTCCAATTACCTCGTTTGTTTTGTTTTTTTGTTCATCGCTGGACGTGCATCCGAAAAGAAAAATGAAAAAAAGCGTGCAGAGCGCTGCTGCAAGAAGGCTTCGAAGGATAGGGCTTGGCATTTTGGCACCTATTCCTCGTACTCGTCCTTCTTTTGAGCCTCATTGCCCGCAGTGAGTTTCGCAAGTCGCTGGAGCATTACCTTGCTCTCCGCGCTTGCAACCACTCTTCTCGTCCGCTCAACAGCGTCAGGATTCACCGACATGCTCGTTATGCCGAAGTCCACCAGCCTCTCCGCAAAATCTGGATAGACCGATGGCGCCTGCCCGCAAATCGAGCAGGTCACTCCCTTCTTCGCACACACCCTGACCACCCGCTCAATTGCGCGAAGCACCGCCTGATTCCTTTCATCAAACCCTTCCGCAAGAGTCGCGTTGTCCCGGTCGATGCCGAGTATGAGCTGCGTAAGGTCGTTGCTCCCGATGCTCACCCCGTCGATTCCCTCGTCGCAGAACTGGTCGATCAGGAAAACGGTGGATGGAACCTCGACCATTATCCACAGCTTAAAGTCGCGCGTGTGGTGCATGCCATGGCTTTTGAGAAGCTCCTTTATCGCGCGAAGCTCGCCAATCCTGCGCACGAACGGAAGCATAAGCCACAGGTTCTTCATTCCGTATTCCTCTCTCACCTTCTTTATCGCGGCAAGCTCAAGAGAGAATACTTCGGGCTCGGTGATGTACCTTCCGCAGCCGCGGTAGCCCATCATGGGGTTTGCCTCGATTGGCTCGTACTCCTCGCCGCCCTTCAAATTCCGATACTCGTTTGTCTTGAAATCAGTGGCGCGGTAGACGACCGGCCTTGGGTAGAAAGCGGTCGTAAAGACACGAAGTTTCTCCGCAAGCCTGTCGGTGAATTCCTTGCCCCTGCCCTCCTTGATCATCTTTTTGGGGTGCTCGCCAATGTCGCCAATCATGAACTCTGCGCGCAGAAGCCCCACGCCGTCGCACGGAAGCTTGGCGGTTTTTTCAGCCAAGTCCACTTCCGCAAGGTTCACGTATATCTTCGTGCCGGTGACAGGCACAGATATGGAAGTCGGAGAGACATTCGGGCCCTGCGCCTCGGCAACATTTCTCTTGTCCTGCACAGCGCCATAGTCTCCGTCATAAACTATCCCCCTGCTCGCATCGACTGTGATGAACTGCCCTTCATGAAGAACGGTCGTGCAGTTCTTGGTCCCGACCACGCAGGGTATTCCCATTTCCCTGCTCACAATTGCCGCATGGCAGGTCATGCCTCCTGAATTCGTGACAATCGCAATCGCCTTTTTCATGGCAGGCACGAAGTCAGGCGTGGTCATGTCGGTGACCAGCACATCTCCCTTCTCCACCTTGCCGATTTCCTTGGGGCCTGCAAGTATTTTCACCTTGCCCTTGCCGACTCCCGGCGCCGCGCCAAGCCCTTTTAGGATTATTTTACCCTCTCCTTCGTTTGATGCCACGCTTCCACCCCTTTGCTGCTGCGTTTGCTGCGCCTGCTGAATTGCCGGCGGAGCAGCTTTTGCGATTGCCTGCTGAACCGGTTTTTGCTGCACCACTGCCTGCTGTACTGCCGGCTTTTGCTGCACCGGCTCTGAAATAGAAGGCACGCCCTCAAGAACCGCTGCCGCGCCCTTCAGCGTGGTTATCGGCCTTGACTGCACGATAAACAGCTTCCCATCGGTGACCGCCCACTCGATGTCCTGCGGCTTCCCGTAATGCTGCTCAATCTTCTTGCCGATTTTGGCAAGCTCCACCACCTGCGCGTCGGTGAGCTTCTGCCTTGCCTGCATTTCCTCTTTTATGTTTATTTTCTCGTTCTTGTCGTTAATTTTCGCAAGCATCCAGGTCTGCTTCGCCACATCCTTGACGTCAATCGCAAGCGAATTCTTGTCCACAATATACCGGTCCGGCGTCACCGAGCCTGAAACGACCACTTCGCCAAGCCCGTACGCACCCTCGATCGCGATTTTTCCCCTGTCCTGGGTCATGGGGTCAACAGTGAACATGACGCCTGCCTTCTCCGACTGCACCATCTCCTGCACAACGGCTGCAAGGCCCACTTTCAGATGGTCGAATTTGTTCTCTGTCCGATAATAGATTGAGCGCGGCTCGAAAAGTGATGCCCAGCACTCCTTCACATTCTGTACGCAGTCTTCCGCACCCCTCACATTTAGAAAGGTGGACTGCTGGCCCGCAAATGACGCCTCGGGCAAGTCCTCTGCGGTAGCCGAGCTTCGGACAGCCACGTAAGGCTCCTTTCCCTGCTTAATCATGCTTCTGTAAGCGCCGATTATCTCGTTTCTAAGCTGCGGAGGTATTTCGCCGCAGAGTATCCTGTTTTTTATGGCTTCGGAAGCGAGGTTGAGCTTGTCGCTGTTCTCGGTGTCAAGGTCGGACGTCATCTCCTTTATGGTTGCCTCTATCTTGTTGTGCCTTATGAACCAGAAATACGCGCCCGAAGTCACCACAAAGCCGTTCGGGACCGGGAAGCCGACCGAAGTCATCTCGCCCAGGTTCGCCCCCTTGCCGCCTACCTCTGCAAGGTTGGTTTTTCTTATCTCGGAGAACCACATGATGTTTTTCATAAGACCGCCTCCTGTTTAACGCATCTTCCCTACTCCGGGTAAGTATTAAAAGGTTATGACGGCTGAAAAAAACCCACGCGGGCTCGTAACTCAGCTTGGCCTAGAGTGTCTGGCTTTTATGAACAAGTCGAGGTTCAGTCGACTATGTTCACGGAAAAGCCGTGGCTCTCGCACGATCGTGTGCGTCGCCGCTCTGAAGAAACCAGAAAGCCGTGGGTTCAAATGAAATCCCAAGGGGGGCTCCGCCCCCCTTAGTCTTTCAACCCCCAAACCCCCCGACGGGGGATGGGTTTGAAAATCCCACCGAGCCCGCTTTCGCTTCGCTCAAGCGTGCTCGTCGTAGCGCTTCGCGCTACGTCGCACCAACTGCTGCTGCAGTTGATGCTCCCACCGAGCCCGCTTTATAATTAAAAGTATCGTGGGGTGGGTCCGGATGAACCCTCAAACCAGGGAGGGGCGGAGCCCCTCCGGGGTTTAGGGACCGAGCCCGCTTTCAATTTCTTAAGTTGATTTTCATGTACGAAAAATTTCCCGGCGTATATTTGGTGGCCAACCGCCTTGCCACAAAATCGCTAGCTCCCGGCAGGCGTGTTTACGGCGAAAAACTCGTGGCTGACGGCGCGGACGAATACCGCATGTGGGACATTTACCGAAGCAAGCTTGCAGCAGCCATACACAAGGGGCTAAAAGAAATGCCCGTTAAGCCCGGCTCATCCGTCCTTTACTTGGGCGCAAGCACCGGCACCACCCCCTCGCACGTTTCCGACATCGTTGGCATTGACGGCGTAGTCTATTGCGTGGAATTCGCGCAGCGCTCCATGCGCGACCTTCTTTCAGTCTGCGAGTCGCGCCCCAACATGTTCCCCATAATGGGCGACGCGCGCTCCCCTCAAGATTATGCAGAGGGCATCGAGCAAGTGGACGTAATTTACCAGGACGTCGCGCAGCCTGACCAGGATGACATATTCCTCAAAAACTGCCGGCTCTTCCTGAAGAAAGGCGGCTGGGGAATGATTGCAATAAAATCGCAGAGCATCGACGTCACGCGCCAGCCCGAGAAAATATTCAAGGAATTCGTGGCGAAAATGGGCAGCGACATCGAAGTCTCGCAGCAAATCGACCTTACTCCTTTTGACCTGGAGCACCTGTTTATTGTGGGCAAGAAAAAGTAGCTTTTTAACCTCAATTAAGTATATCTTTCCCCAATGAAGCCCAAAGCCCCCAAGCTTCCAAACGAGCTTTCCTTTTCCGAGGGCAAGCCACAACTCTCGCGCCTCTCGCTCGACCACATAAACGACATAGTCGAACTTTCAAAAGAGTACCTTGCGCCAGAAGCATCCGAATTCAGCGAGGAAACGCTTACAGCCAATCTCTCCGCACTTTGGCATCTCTCCAAGCAAGAGAACACCACAGTCTCGAAATCACACGCGAAAAAAATACAGAAAATCGCCCTTTCCGCATTCTCATTCGGTTCCCATATCCGCCGCTCGTCCCACAGCGAAGGCGGCGGGGGAAGCGAAAAAAAGAAGTTTTCCGCTGCGCACACAAGCGACCACGAAGGTAGCGAGGGGATAGTGAAAAAAACGAACCGCGGAAGGAAAGCAAAACGATGCGCCCCGACGGTACGCGCCAAACATCTTGAAGAGCAGGCTGATCAACTTAGAAAGAAAGCAGATGAAATGCTGAATCTCCGCTCGGACTCAAAAAATCGGAACGAGCTTTATCTAATGGCTGAAAAACTGTATCTAGAAGCAGGCAAGCCCGAAAAAGCGATAGAGATGTATGAAGGTGCATGTTTTTTTTGCGCCTATTATATCGAAAACGTGGGCCAGTCTCGTAGCGAATCGACGTTCTATCATGCGAAGTTAGCACGCCTCTATGAGCAAACAAACCAACTGGAAAAAGCTGTGAAAAATTATAGCAAGGTGGGGGACCACGCATCAGATCCAAAACAAAAAGTAGAAAATTATGCAAACGCAGGCGAGCTTTTCGATAGGCTTAATCAACCAGATGAAGCGGCGGAAGCGTATGCACGCGCAGGGTTCTCCGCTATTGGACAGCTAAAGGGAGCCTATCTTCTAGAAGCCGAAATCCGATATTCCGCGCTTGGCAAGCCTGAAAAAGCGGGATGGATGTATTTTTACGAGCTGGAAAGATTGTGTAGGCGCATGGACGTCGAGGCATCAGCACTCTACATGGCCGCAAAAGCCGAAGAGAATTTTACAAAGGCAAATGATCTAAGAGGCCTGATATCCGCATATATGTTATCATTAAGGTTTCATTCAATGGAAAACAAATCGATATTGTTTGAGCGAAGCATAGACATGGCCGATATTCTAAGGCAAAGTTCTCCTGAGAAGGCATTGCGTGCTTATCTTGAGATTGCAGATTTCGCAGGTGTTTATTCTGGTGCTCATTCTAATGGAATATATTCAAAAGCGAAGGTAAATGCCGGAGATATTTATTTAGAGCTAAACCAGCCAGAAGAGGCTGCAGATACATACGCAGGCGCGGCACATCACGCTTTGAACGATGAAGAATCCACGCAATACTACGCAAAGGCGGAAGGGCTTTACCTTCAGGTGAACCAGCCCGAAAAGGCTGTAGACATGTATAAAAAAGCGGTATCCTACCATTTCGCCCTCAGGTCACAATCCTACGCAAAGGCAGGCGTGCTTTACGAGCAGGCGAACCAGCCCCAAAATGCGGCAGGCATATATGCAAAGGCGGCAAGCTACGCGCCCAACCAAACACTCAAGTCGCAATACTTCATAAAGGCAGGCGAGCTTTACGAGCAGGCGAACCAGCCCGAAAATGCGGCAGGCATGTATGAAAATGCGGCAAGCTGCACGGACGACCAAACACTCAAGTCGCAACACTTCGCAAAGGCAGGCGAGCTTTACGAGCAGGCGAACCAGCCAGGAAAGGCGGCAGACATGTATGCAAACGCGGCAAATCACAAGGCGCTTGCGATAGAAACCCTGCCTGGGGCAAAAAGCCTTGCGGAACTGCTGATTGAAGAGCAGGCGCCCATTGCATTGCGCGAAAAATCGCTTGATTGCGCATCAAGGATTGGTAACCGGGATTCTTTTATCTGGGTTTATAACCAGGTATCTTCCGCAAGGCATTCCGATGTTGAATCGCTTTTCGGGGCTTACAAAAACATGCAGTTGTCTGACGGGGCTGCTGCAGGCTCGCCGGATAAACTTCTTCGAATGGTCAGAAAGCTTGCATCGGACGCATCTTTGTCGGGCAACAGCAAGCTTCTGATAGCCGCGCATGCTTTCCTTCCGCTTGAAGATGCGCTTAAGCTTCCCGCGACGGAGCGCGACGCAGCGGTGAAACAGAAGATTGCAGCAAGCCAAGTGAGTGAAAACGAGCGCGACCTGGTTTTTGACACATATTCAGAGGTCATCGAGAATTCGAAAAGGCTGGACAAAGAAAGCAGGTCAGCGTGCGACATTTTAGGCGCCTTGGGCCTTATTGAAGGGAACCGCCGCGTGCTTGACCTTTTCATACGGGAAGCAGGCAGGAAGGACGCCCCGCTTGCCGCAAGAATGGCTGCGGCAGCCTCAAGAATCGACAGGGCAAACGGCAGCCAAATGGCAGCCAAGCTCATCTCAAGGAAAAGCACAGGCGAGCGGCGCTTTGATTTCTTCGCGAAAAAGCTAATAGAAACCGGGTATCTTGCTAAGGGAACGGAAAAATTCCTCAAGACCGACCGGGAATTCCTGCGCCAGCTTCTTGCGCAGTTCCCAAACGAGTTCAACACCACGGTAGACACGCTTTCAGGCATGGATGGGTTTTCCCCTTCAAAAAACCAGGAAAAGATATTCAGCGCAATCCGCGAGCTTGGCTCAATAACCCCTCAGATTTTTTCAAGCTACGTGAAGCTTGATTCGGATGGACGGGCAAAACTTGTCAAGAAGATAGGGCTTCTCAAGGGCAGATTTTTCAAGAACGAGCCAATCGGCAGCATCCTGTCCGATGCGGACAAGGGCATTCTTACGGAAATGGTGTACATTGCCTACAAGCCGATTGGCATGAGCTACACCGATGTCGAGAAATTGCTGGGCAGCGTCTCCGATCGGACCAATGACCTTGCGGGTTACGTTTTTCCGCAGGACGGCTATTCCCTTGCCACCAGCCAGAAAAGCTACGTCTTAAGGGAAGGGGCAGACTTGGATTTCGAATCGTTCAAAAAATACATTTCAGCTCTTACGCCGGACTTGCCAAAGGGCGTGGAAAGGGCGCATGCGCTTCGGCAGGCGTTCATCAAGGTAGCCAAGGTGGGCACCAGCTATTCGCCAGAAGAGCTCAGCACGCTCATGTATCCTATGGCAAGGGATGAGTTTGTCACGAACTTCACCAAATCCGAGAAAGAAATGTCCGATAACGCAGCGTATTCCCTTCTCTCGGAATTCAGGGAGATAATGAGCGTTTATTTCAAGGACAACTATTCATCAAGGCTTGCGAAGCTCCTTGAAAGCAGGCCGGAGATAGCCAGTTCGGTGCGAAAGATTCTCTCCGACGAGGGCAGGCAGAAAACAATAGAGCGGCAGCTTTCCGAAAAGCTGGACTGGAAAGCCGTGCTTGAAAGCGAGGAGAAGATCGCCAATGTCCTCTCGCGCATAGTTTTCAGCAAGGCAATCGCCCCTGTTCTCGCGCAGGCAAAATCCGACATGAAGAAATTCGAGGAGAGCAAGGAGACAAAGGGCGAGCTTGGCATTTCACTCAAGGCATATATATCCAAGAACCAGGCGTCATTTTTCGCAAAGGCGTCCGCAGGGATATGCACTGCGTCGAACACCACTCTTTTCAACCGGCCTGACCATTTCCACATAAACATCATAGAGAACGATTCAGTTGCAAGGGGCAACATACAGGCATACATAATTGAAAAAGACGGCGAAAAATCGCTTCTCCTGCGCGGCTTCAACCCCAACACCGACTTTGTATCTCAAATCGACGTGGGCAAGTTCTGCGAGGCAATCCTTCGAGTCGCAAGGCAGTTCAAGGAGGACAACCATCTCGCGCACGTCTATATAACCGAGCAGGGCAACTGGCATGCGCTCTCAAACAGGAACGAGGTCGCGTCTTACCTGGCAAGGTATACAAAAGAGGACAAGCAGATTGTTTTCAGCTACTTAGTTACGGAAAGCACTAGTGTGAATCATATCTATCAAGTTGATTAGCCGCCGCCTTTCCGTTACAAGCCTATTTAATCCCTTCCATCCACATCCACCATTGGTGCTAGCAATGGCAGGAAGCGCAAACACAACGAATGTTTTCCAACCCGCTAGCATGCACCTCGGCTATTTCTACTGGTAGCTCCTTTTCGCTTTGGGTGGCTTGGCAAGTGCCCGAACGTCCTGACAAAAATTCTCCAGCTTTGGCTTTTCCCGACGCGCTTTTCGGATTTGAAAATTCAGAGAAAAAACAAACGAGGTGTTCATATGGTTGGCCAAATACAGGCAATAAAGATGCAAGGAGGGGGCCATCTGCCAAATCCAAGGGGCAGCGCGTCCGGCTCTCCTACTCAAGAAAATATCAGCGCTGGCAATGGGGGCCGCACAAAGAGGACGGACACGCACCCGAACGCGGTTGCGAAGCTTGAGGAAAGGCGCCTCCGCTCCGCAGAGGTACGCGTGCTCCATAATCGGCTGCGCCTGCAGGATAGCCCTTTCTTCCTAGAAGATTGGCTCGGCCCGTCAATCGCGCCTGCGAACGGCATAAGGCCCCATGAGCTTTTGATACGGCAGCCAAAGCTGCCGCTCACCGAGGGCGTGATGACAAAAGGCGAAGTTCAAGTAGTTGCGCAGACCGTTCCGGCTGAAAAAGGCAAGAAGATAGGAAACGAAGAGGCAGCGCAGCCGGAAAGCAGCTTCGAGCACGGAAATTCCAGCATCCTCGCAGGGAGGATGTGCTGCTAGGTGATTTTTCATGAAAGGACGCCACAAAACACTAACTCCTGTCAAGCTCGAAGCCGCGCGCGCACTCTATTTTGACGAGGGGCTGCCGCTTCGCAAGGTAGCCGATGCGCTGGGAGTATCGCACATGGCGGTCTGGCGCGCGGTCTATTCGAACTGAAAATAGGGGCAGTGCGGGATTATTTCAGCCGCTCTATCGTGAACACAGCGGAGCTTCCGTTATTCAGCATTGTTTCGGCATTTTCCTGTGTTGTCCCGTCAACGATCATTTCCGGATAATCCGCGACCAGCCTGCGCGCTTCGCCGCTTGGCATCTTCAAGAAGCCATTTTGCGCAAAGAATGAATTCGGCTGGATTGCAATCAGATGGTAGTATGCCATGAAATTGAAGAATATGCGGTTTACCGGCGACTGGCCCCCGCCGTTTTCCCCGCCGCTTACGCCATGGACCTGGATGTGGCGCTTCGGATTCGGGATTCTTTCCAACCATTTGATCGTTTCCAATTGATTTTCTTGCGAGAGATGGTGCAGCGAATAGCCTGCAACGCAGAAAATTGCCGATTGGCCAGATAATTTGGCTACGATGCGTTTTTTCATCTCGGATTCTGCAAAATTGCCTTCAATAATTTCCCATTTATAGGGCGCATCCGCATTTATCTTTTTCAGGCTCCCCAAGCAAGCTCCATCCATTTCAACGGAAATCACTTCCAGCCTGCCTGCAAAATCACTGAGTTTATCCTTGATAAGTTTCTCAAGCGCGCCTGGTCCTGCGCCAAGATTCAGCACGATGACATTCTGAGTCGAATTCCTGAGGAACTCAGCCAATCTAGTCAGGAACAAGGAATTCCCGAGTGGCAGCCACAGCAACGGCTGCCCGACTGCAACGCCCGAACGGAGATAATCAAATGCTTCATAAGAACATCTGGAAACATCCTCAAATGTATAGCCCATAAGGCGGCTCATGATGTCCACCAATTTGCTGGATGGGGAATTTATTTTTTCTGCCATGTCCGGGTCCATGATAACTACCTTTCCAAATTCCGTGGGCTCGCCAGTCCGTATGTCTACAAACGGGGAAATTACTCTCGAGAACGGCTTTCTGTTCGTTTCCCTCAGGGCAAGCCACAAATTCACAGTGGCGTCGCAGGTAATCTTAGGCGGTATGCCTGCCCCGGCATTTCTTTTAGAAACGCTAGCCAGGTATTCTTTGCTCAAACAGTCAAGCTCAGGCTTAAGCTGGGCAAAAAACCGGTCTAGCTCTCTTTGCGAAGCGCCATTTTTTTCCAGGGCATTCCTCAGATTGCACATACCCGGGAACATATTCATCTGCGGAGGCATATTTTTTTGCATAAATGCACCTAGAAATTATCTAGTAAATATGTTATAATTTATATATAAAAGTATATATTTTTAAATCTAATTAGAAGACAACAACAGTGCGTCAGCCCAGTGTTTTGGCCTAAGCGTGCGGCTTGTAGCCCGAAGGTCCGTAGCGGGCTTCGCGCACCTGCGTCATCTTGTCCCGCTTCCTTTGCTTCAGCTCCTCCTTTATTTGGAGCTCCTCTTCGATTTCCTTTATCCTGCCGAGGAGTATCTTATGCACCCCGCTTCCGTATTGCATCGCCTTTTTCCTGCGGTCTATGGCATCCTGCGGAACGCCGAGTTCCGCGCAGACTTTCCGCAAAAGCGGCTTCTTGCTGTCTTTTGTGCCAAGCCTCTCGGTAAGGGAGGTTCCAAGCACCGAATTCACAAACGGGGGATAAAGGAAAGGGAAAGCCGTTCTCATGCCGAAGTTTTTTGCCACCAGCTCCTGCGCTTCGCAGTCTCCTGAAGGAAGCTCGACAATCTCCCTTTCGAGAAGCTTTTGGAGCCTTGCGCCTTTGTACTTGAAGTACCTGTCATAGCCTATGAAAAGCTCCTCGGCACCCGAGCCTGAGAGTATCCTCCATTTTCCCGCCCTTGCGGCTTCCCTGCAGCACGAGAAAACCGGCACCATGAGCTCCACTTTGAGAAGGTTTCCCTTCCGTATTTTGTAGCATTTCTTGTAGACTTTCACTATTTCCTCTTCGGTAAGAACCACTTCCTTATGCGGAAGCCCAAGTTCGGCGGCTATTTTTCTTGCAGCCTCCAAGTCCTGGCTGCCCGCGATTCCGGCTGTGACAAGGAGCGGCGTGGTGTATTTTTTTGCCACGGTGGCAATCGCCGTGCTGTCTATCCCCCCTGAGAAGAGTATGGCTATCTCTCCTTGGCAGTTGTTCCTAACCGCCTCCTCGAAAAGCTCGGCTATTCTTGACACCATGGTATGTCCTCTCGCGCTATAATAAAAAACCATCCGCTTTCCTGATGGAATGAAAAGCGGGCCCGGTGAGATTGTCAGCCGCGGCTGGCAACACGTTGCCAGACAACGGCGTTTGAACTCACGACCTTCACCTTTCTCCGCACATTCGCGGAAAAAGCATAATGCTCTTCCTGGTTCATCCTCCAATAATGTTGCCGATTGGGGGTGAACCCTTAGGGGGATCGACGGATGACCATCTGCCCCCTAGGGTAGGAGAGTGTCGCTCTATCCAAGCTGAGCTACGAGCCCGCACTCTTGGTTTTGTGGCGCTTTGCCTTTAAAAACATAGGCACGAAAGTTTGGGCATGGGCGCAGGCAAACTATCGTATATCCTGCTTCTTTTGGCGCTTCTTATCTTCAACATCGCGATATTCGCCGTCCCCTACCTGGCTTCGCAGGGCGATCCTTCCGCCGACACGCTCTACCTTGCGTTTGCGCCGACCTGCCACCAGCTGATTTCCCGCTCGCTATGCCTGACAAAATCGCAATCAGGCGCGTATTCAATTAGCGACTGCCTTCCTTCGGAAAAGGACACAACCTACTCGAGGGCGAATTCCATTGCGCAAGGCGACGCAGTCGGCTACAAATTCCCGGTCTGCTCGCGCGATGTCGCAATCTATCTTGCAATGCTTCTCGGGCTCCTCATCTTGCCATTCATTCAAAAAACCGAGTCCGAGGAATGGCCGCCCACATGGATATTAATCGCAGCCGCAGTCCCTGTCGCAATCGACGGCGGCACGCAGCTTTTCGGGTTTCGCGAGAGCACCAATTCCATGCGCATTATAACGGGCGCGATTATAGGCGTAGTGCTCCCATTCTACCTTCTGCCCATGCTGAATTCGCTTGCCTCTTTCATCAGGCAAAAGCTGGCGGAGTGGAAAAAGGAAGGGCTTAGGAAAGATGAAAAACAAGAATAAACGGGGCGGATGAAGCAGGCATCTCTTTTTTTCTACTCGAACAGATGCTCCACAATCGCGCCATAAGCCGGCCGCGAAATGAACAGTCCCAAGAGCGAGCCGAGTATCGTGGACGTGGCAAAGCCTATTATTTCCACAAGCCCGGACATGAGAAGGAGCGGCAGCATGGCGACGACCGCGACCATCACCGACGTGGTGATGATGCTGAATGCCTTCTCCATCCTCTTCTTCGCGTCCTCCTCTCTTTTGAGCAGTTCGTCCGTGACGACAATCTGTGCGTCGATTCCCACGCCGATAGCAGCAAGTATTCCGGCCATCGCGGAAAGGTCGATTGTGAACGAGCCGAGTATCGCGATCAGTATCACAAGCTCGGCAACGCTTATGCATATCATCGGAAGCACTATCTGGAGGTGCCTGTAGCGGATGGCGACCATCAACGAAATCGCCAAAAGCGAGAAGACTATCCCTATGAGGCTTAGGCGGAGGAACTCCGCGCCAAGAGGCGCAGGCACAAGCGTTTTCGAGCCGATGGTGATATGGACCGGGAGCGCGCCGCCTTTCAATATGGACTCAAGCTCCCTCTCCTTTCTGAGAGCATCAAGAGCGCGCGCTTGCGCCGTATCTCCTTGCGCCGGCCCGTTTATCAGGTATGAGAAGCTCGGCACGCCCTCGGTGACCGACGCCACGAGGCGCGGCGCGGAGAGGAGGCCGACCGCCTTCCATACGCTTACGCAATCCGAGGTCGGCGAGCTTGCCGAAACCTGGTATTCCGGGCTCATCTCGGCATTTGTTTTTTCCACGACAGAAAATCCGGCTTCCCTAAGCCGGGGTATCAGCGTGCTGTTTGCCGAAACAATGGCCTTTGTCAGGTTGTTTGCAGGCGTTATGGAGAAGTTCTTCGCAAGTTCCTCTTCAATGTAAACCGCGATGCCGTTCCCGTCCAGCTTAAGCGAAATTTCCGCAAGCTCAAGCGCCTTGCTCCTTGTCACCTGCCCTCCGGATTTTTTCGAATGAGCCATCAGCTCGCTTTCGTTCAATATGACAATTGCGTTCTCAGGCCTGTCAAGGAACATGAAAAGGGGGTAATTTGCCTTGCCCTGGACTGTCTGGGAAAACCTCTTGGCGCCACCCTGCGTGACCGTGAAGCTCACCGCCCAGTCAGCGCCCTGCAGATACTGAGTGGGCACCCTGCTTATGGTGCCTGTATAGATATCATCCCCGCGTATCGCAACCTTCCCATCCACCACTCCCTGGTAAACGCCCTGCTGCGATAGTATGGTCTCAACATCCTTCACGAGCTGCGGCGAGCTTTGAGGAAGCTCGACGTATATCTCCGAGTCGCCGATGGGGCGGACCTTTACTTCGGTAAGCCCGAAGGCGGCGGCGCGCGTCTTTATCGTGCTGACCATCTCTTCCATGACAACCGGATCCACCGGCGTCTCAAGAAGCACGGGTATCCGGACTCCGCCTGAGAAGTCTATGCCGAATTTCACCCCGTTAAAGCCGATCGAGAACAGCGAGAGGAGCACAATCGCAAGAAGACCGGCAATCCTCACCCTGTCTTTCTTCAGGAACGAGACCGCAATCGCAATCAGCAGCACCGATGCGAGATAGATCGGCACCCCGTGCGCATGGTCGAAGGCAATTGCCAGGCACATGAGCAGCATGAACGCGAACATGACCTGCACGTCTCGCGCCTTAAGGCCGCCCAATACCTCTTCCTTGGTTATCATACAAACACTATCCTGAGAATATTGACGAGAGGAACGGCTTTTCGGAAACGCCCTCATGCCCCTTCTTTTCCATGTACGCAAGGACTATCGGCGCGTTGAGCATCCATGTGGCTATCAGGTCTCCGACCAGCCCGGCAAGCGCAACCGCCGAAATCTCATAATATGTGTTGATGTGCGTCACGACCGCAAGCACGAACAGGCAGCTAAAGGAGAGCAAAAGCGCCATGCTCATCGTCGTTCCTGTCTTCATCGCATCATACGCCCTTTCCCTTGCGGTGCCTTCCCTTCTTTTCACAAGCCGCATGGTGAGAAGCACGTCCGTGTCAAGCGAGAAGCCCACGAGCATCAGAAGCGCGGCAAACGAGGCGAGCGTGAGGGGGATTCCGAACAGCCCCATCGCGCCAAGCGCCATTATCAAGTCGCATGCCGCCCCGATAAGCACCGCAAGGCTCGGTACGATTGTCCTGAATATGAGGAAAACAACCACGCTGACGATTATTACTGAATAGATGACCACCATGACAACCCTTTCCACGAACTTCTCGGAAAGCGACGCAGACACCTGGTTGAAGCTGGCGCTTTCATAATCAACGTTCCTGGAAAGCACGGCTGTGAGCCTCTCGGAGTTGTCATCAAGCACCTGGCGGTAAATCAGGCCCGCCGACACTTTCAATTCGTTGGTGCTTGAATACGAGCTTGCGTTCTGGGGCATTTTTGCTATCGCAAAAAGGCTGTTTGCCATGTCGTCAACGCCCTTTCTCGCCTCAATATATTTTGAAATCGCCTCTGGGCTTTCGTTTGTCGCCGTGACGTCCGACTCGAGCCTTGAAACTTCGTCTATTTTTGTGAAAAAGAGGGTCTTCAGCTGCTCCGCCCTGGTGAGATTCTCATCCCGCTCTATTTCCACTTCCACCTCGTACCCTTTCGGGTTCTGAAGCGATTTTACCGATGAAACGGAAAAGCCCTCGGACACGAGTGCGGTTTTCAGCTGCCCCTCGTCAACACCGGACGCCGTCTGCATGGTGACCAGCGTGCCTCCCTTGAAGTCGACGCCCATTTTCACGTTCGGTATGAAGAATAAGGATATCAGCACGAGCGCAAGCGGCACTATCGCAAGAAGCTTGTAATCCCCCTTGTAAATGTTTGGAATATCAATGGCCATAAAACGACCCTGTTTTTCACTCCCCTCCCATGGGAGCAGCTACACTTTTGATGGATAGTTTTTAAAGGCAAGCGCCCTTCCGGCAAGCCTTGATCGCTGCCTCTAAGGCTATATTATCTTCATCAGGCCCCTTCCTATTTCCGCAAGGTCGGCGCCCAAAAGCGAGCTTGTCTGCCTGATAAACGAGAAAGTCACTATGAGCGCCACCATCGGGTACATGAACGCCTGCATGTACAAAAGAGACACGGTGTGCGTGAGCTGCTCCATCACGCCCATATCATTGCTGTCTGCCTTCTGTTTTATCATCTCTTTCATTATGGATCCGTAGTTGTTGAAACATGGGTCAAGGTCGGTCATCGTCATTTGCACCCCCCCGCATGCGAATGAATCGGGCAGGACGGAGATTATCAGAAGATACGACATCGGGAAAATGAAAGCAAAACCCAATGCAAAGCCCGTGATCAGCCCGCCTATCCCCCGTGTCGGGGGAAAAATCCTGAACAGAAGCCCTACCGGAAGGAAAATCTGGAGCATGGTGTACTGTGAAAAGTTCAGTATGCCATATTGTATATAGTGGAAAAGCCCAAGGTAGGTTATTGTGCGCATAAGGTAATGCGCAAGGCTGGTCCATCCCGATGTGACAAACCCGCCTGAAATGCCTTCCACTCCAAGTGCGTCTATCGAAAGTGTTCCTATGACCTCAAGAGGGTTGTTTGTTGCCTGTACTATCTGGTAAATCGTCTTTTCGCAATTTATCGGCCCTTGCATGATATATGCCTTGGTCACAGTGATTGCGTCCGCCCCTGCCTGGTGCATGATGCCGCTCATCTGGATATTTCCGTTGGCATCCACCATTGCGGTGGTGACTTCAATCACGACCCTGTTGCCGAAATCATACATTCCAACCGCGAAGAACAGGATGAGGAAACTAACGGCTACTTGCGCATATTCGGATTTGGCCCATAAAGTCAGGCTTGGCTGTCCAAACGTCATTGCGGTCATGTGGACTATGACTGCGATGAAAAATGACGCCATTGCCAATATGAGGCATATTCCTTCCCATCCGAAAGGGATGTTCATCTGCGCAGCCATCAGAAAGCACATGTCATATCATCCTCGTAAGGTTGCTCACGTCAATCTCCTCTCCAAGAAGCCTTGTAAGGTTTCGGGTTGTTTCAACAAGAACGATGAAACTTATCGCAGGCAGCACTACTGCCGCCACAAAGTACAGCATCACCGGCTTTAGCGCGAATAGCAGCCCGCTTGACACGCCGCCTACGAGCTCACGCGCGGAAGTGGGGGTGCCAAAAGCCTGCGCCGGGCTTTCAGAGGTGTCCGGGTTTCCGGTGCCAATCGTGCCTTGCATGCCGGTTTCAGCAGCCATAAGGATGGCTTCCTGTTCCTGAAGCGGGCCTCTCAGAAGCCTGTCGTTGAAAACTATTATGATCGGATAGAACAGGAAGAACGCAAGCGATAGGCCTATCAGCGTGCCCCCAAAATTCCTCGTGGGCTCAAATGCGCGGAAGAACACCCCGAAGGGCAGCAGGTAGTAAAGTGCGGCATAGCCCATGTAGTCGACAATCCGCATCTGGATTCCTATCAGAAGGTATGAAGTTGAGAACCCGCTCATCATGTAGAAAACTATGGTGTTCAGCTGCCCGAGCGACTGCATCGGGCTGTCATCCATTCCAAGGCCTATCGGATTGCTCAGGTAGGTTATTCCGCTCATCACGCCGATTATCCTGACAAATATCATTAGGTAGCCAAAGAGCAGCGCGCCGGTTCTTTTGAGTGTGCCGAAATAGTCGTTTATTATTTCATACATGCTCTTGCTTGCGTAGCTGCCGCTTCCGTCATCCAAAAAGCCCATGTCAAGCGAGCACGTGGTGACAACCGCCATGTATGTCAGCGAGAGTATGAGCGCAGTAGCGAATATCTGGAACATCTCGAATTTGGTCCATGCCAAAAGCGGCTGGTTGCGCAGGAAGTTTGCGAAGACATACGCAAGCGAGAGCATGAGCAGGGATGTTAAAAGCGCGAGAACTGACAGCGCCATCCAGTCCGAGCCTAAGAGCCCGAATACTGCCGGGAAACCGCCGCTCGGGGCCACAATCTCGTTGCACGCCTGTTCCATCAGCATCTAAAATACCTCATAGCAGCTTCTCAAGCGAGCTTAAGTCTATCTCTGTGCCAAGCGCCTTGGCAATCTCCTTTGCAAGCGTTATCGTTATGAACACCATGAAAATCGGCAGCACCATGCTGACGATGAACACGAAGAATACGACTTCGTTTATCGCGAAAAGGCTTATTACAAGGACTCCGGGCATCACAAGCATCACAATGCTGCTTATTCCCGCTGCACCAAGAAGGGCCCCGATTCCGACCACCCCGCCAATCGCAAGTATGGGTGTTGCCAAACCAAGATTTTCCCACATGACCGAAAATCCCCCGAACGCCCTTGCAAAATACGTGTTGTATATGCAAAACGCGTTGTCCGGGCCAACAGCGGGCACGCCGGACAAGCCCGCGGTCAATGTCATGTCTCCGTGCAGTATCTTCTCCTGGCTCAGGTTGCTTGCGCCGTTAGGGATGTGGGGTATGCTCGGGTCAGAGACGCTATGGTCCCCTGTGAAGCAGCATATCGGCTTGTTGCCAAGGCAGTTTGTCCAGCTCGGCAGCTGATTTGCCAGAAGTGCGCCATTATTCACAATCTGGTTCTCAAAATGATTCGAAAGCAGCTCGCCGGTTTTCACCATCATGAACGGATAGATGAAATACATCGCTATGGCCACTCCTATAAGCGCATTGCCGCCTGCCTTGATTCCAAGCGCACGGAGGAGAATTCCCAATGGAAGCAGCATGGTGAGCATGCTGTTCTTCACAAAACATAGAAGAAACTCGTGCGCATACCATTCGGCAATGGCGGCGGCCATCATCTGCACCAGGTTGCCGAGCAGGTCGAATATGGGCCTGAACGCAGGGGCGAGCTGGAAGCTGAAGGCGAACGCGCCCAGTTGCTTGTTTGGGCGCAGCTGCGGGGACTGCTTGGTGAGGAAACTTAGGAACGTGTTCGTCATCACAATGAGCCCAAAATCATAGGCAACCGTGTTTCGGATAATCGTAGCGTATGTCCTGGCGGTATCGATGTTCTCAACGCCGGTCTCAAGCAAGCCCTCGAACGCAAGCGAAAGGATTGTCAATATGGCGGCGGTTTCGGCAAGTTCCCAAAGGCGCACGCGCAAAAAGTCGTTGTATTTCTGCGCGCCAAAAAGCCCTCCGAACATCCAGGCTATGCCTAAAACAACCGCGCCGAAAACAAGCGCCAAAAAAGACAGCCCTATCCATTCATCGGGCCTGCTTCCGGGGTCGTCGCAGGTAATTGGGTGCTGCGAGGTAAACATGTTCTTGACATCGCTTATCCTAAACGAGGCGGCAATGCCCAGTATTGCCACAAGCAGAATCGCGGCAAGCGCAAACGGCCGTTTTCCTATCGCCATTCAATCAACCTATATCAGCCTTGACAGCAGGGATATCTCGACGTCCCCGCCGAGAAGCTGGGAAAAATACTTGAACGCAGCGAGCGAAGTCATCAATCCGACAAACGGGAGCACGGTGGTGTATATCATGAGGGTTGCTAGATGGCTCACCGGCCCGTTCCAGGCAAAAGCGTATCCAGCTCTTTCATTCGAACTGCTGCCCCATTTGCTATGGCTTATCCCGTCCCACTGCTGTTTCAGCAGGTTTACCGTGTTTTCCTGTTCTATTGCCTGTTCCGCAGTCGCGTTAAGCGAAAGAAGGTCGGTGTCCAAGCCGCCAGGTGCCCCTCCGGGCGTGGTGGAGGAAAAGCCGGATACGATATTAGTCGAGTTTGCCGGATCGAAATTGTTCGCAAATGTGGAATGGGCATATGTGTTGGTTACAAATCCTCCCATGAAACCGAACAGTATCGCGCTGCAAAGCACGTAAAACATCGGGAGGACGATATAAATCGCGAGCCCCAGGCCTGCCAGGAGCCCGCCCAGCTTCCTTGTGAAATAGAATGTCCTCAAAACAAGCCCCATTGACAGCATCATCGGGAAGAAAGCCACCCACAGGAAATCCAGGAATATCTGCTGCATGCGGGTGAACAAAAGCGTCTTCATTGTCAGCTCAAAGAGTATCGAGTGGAATTCGGCCTGCACCGATAGGAATGCGAGGGGGCGGATCGAGACTTCCGCAAAGTTTATGAAAGCAATCAGCCGGAACGCAAGCCCAAGATTCGCAACGGTGTTGTACGCATAAAACTGCCACATATGCGATGTGGCCTGCACCATCCCGCTTTCATAAAGTATCTGCAGATAGTCCTTGGCAAGCGCTATGTGGCAAGGTTTCCCCTTTGCAAGGATCGGGCTTGATATGCACGGCTGGGGGGGCTGGCAGCAGACCATGCTGTTCACATACATGCCCCATTCCTGGCTTTCGCTCACCAGGCTTATCTCCTTAAGCCAATAATTCATGTTGTCGATGAGCAGGATGGCCACCACCAATATTATGGCGGAGTATATCGCCTGCCCGATTTCTTTTTTTGTCCATGCCTTCATCTGTTCGTCTGAAAGCAGCACGGATGCCATATAGCCTATCGAAAGCAGGAATGTGAGTATGGCTATGGCAAGGCCAGCCATTTCCTTCCAGCCCCATACCCAAACCGGTGCCTGCGAAGGAAGAGCAGGTGGGGCCGCCAAGGCGATGCTTACGCCTGCCACAAGAAAGAAGAAAAGCAGGGTGGATTTTCTATCAAACAATTCCATTGTCATCCCATTTTCTGGCTTATGAATTTCGCGGTTCCTTTTATGAAGGCTATTGTCAGCACCATGGAGAGCGAGGGCAGGAAAATCGCCGCGAAGACTACGAACGAGACCGCGGCAAGAGGATGGAGAAGCAGCTTGTTGATGTCATAAAGGCTGCTGTCAAACATCGCGGTTATGGTGAATTGCTGAAGGCTTGGGTCATCCTGAAGGAGCGCATCGAATGCCGAGTTGCCGCCGAATTCGCTCACAATCATTTTGTCCATAAGGTTGCTGTGCATCACATATGTGAAAGGAAACACGATCTGGAACCCTATGGCGGCTGCCATCAAAAACGCCCCTGCTTCGCGTGTGGGGGAGAACATCCGGAGCACGAGCCCCGCAGGAAGCACGAACGGGAGCATGATTCCCCTGATCGTTTCAAGTATCAGCATCTGTACGATGAGGCTTGAGACAAACGGCATGGTGAGCATAAGAAGAAAATCCGCCACGCGCTCAATCACGGGCATTGTTGGGAAAGCCACCCATTTCATGCCCCATACATTGAGGCCGAACCGGAAGCTTATCGAGCCTAAGTACTGCGCAATCATCTTGGTGGTTTCAAGCGAGAGCACCGCCTTGAGAGCGACCGTGTTGCTCATGTAATTCAAGAAGTTCCGTCCTACGGTGAAAGGATCAGCCCCGGCAAAACGCTCGGCCATTTCCGAGGCGAAGCACGACGAGCTGAAAATCGTCACGAACAGCAGGGCGGAGATGAGCAGCTGGTGCATCTCTATGGAAACGTACCCTTCGTATTCCGGTTTCTTGAAGAGCGCGGCAGCCATATATGCCAAGGATAGGAAAAGGATGATGGTTGCGAAAGAAACGCCTATGGCGGTCCCTATGGTGGATGCGAGGTAAGTCGGGTCGGTGCAAATCGGAGCCATGCGGTTTCCCTCATCTATGTTGCGTTTTATACCAGTTTGCTGATTCCCAGTAGTCTTGGCTCTCCCCCTATCAGCAGGGCAAAGTCCTTCATAAGCGTTAGCGATAGCACTATCTCCATCACAACAAACATCAAGGCGAGCATGACTATCTTTGCCGTGTCGCTTATTGCCCATTGGAGCACGCGTAGCACCCACTCCGAAGCCTTCCAAGGCGACGCGGTGAAAAAGTTCCCTCCTTGGCCCCAGCGGTCTTCTTGCAGTTGTTCCGCCCTCTCCTGCTCCATTATGCGTGCATCATATTGGCTCTTTGCCTTGCTCGGCGAGCCGATGTATTGCACCTGGTTTGCCTGCAGGCTTTCCCTGTAATCAATCTCATACTGCGCTTCCTGCAATATCGCCTGGTCAAACGACTCGTTCAGTTCCGGGTCGTCTATGGCTTTTTTACCGATCGTGAATCCTGAAGTGTATTCGTTCATGTCGGTCATTAGCCCAGCGCATTTGCCGTTCCTGCAGTCTCCCGAGCAGCACTGGGAATCTTCGGTGCAAACCGAGTTTTCAGGGTAAAGGCCAGCTTCGCACGGAGGGTTTTCAATCATGCCGTACATCTGGCTGTTTATCAGCACGCTTATCGGAAATATGAAATACGCCGCAAATGCGAAAGCAACGACGGTGGAGCCGGTTTTCCTTGAAAAAGGGAATGCGCGAAGCAGAAGGCCGAACGGAAGGAAAAAACTTATGACGCTGAACTCGATGAAGTTGAGGAGCATTTTCTGCGCTGTAAAGGCGCCTATCACCATGCCGACCGTGTCCACGAAAAGCGTGTTGATTTCGTTTACAATGCTCATGAAGTTCAGGGGCGCGAAGTTCGAGATCGTCATGCCTACCGGAGGCGTTGTAATCATGGGAAAGGTATAGGAAAAAGACACCGTGCTCAGAAAGCCGGTTGTGAATTCCACCAGCATGTACTTGAGATATATTCCGAGCAGCCGCGGCATCATGTATCCGTTTGCCTTGTGGTTCCCTGCAAGGTCTATGTTGGAGACATATCCGGTAAAAAACAACATCGTGTCCAGGAAGCCGAATCTGCATCCTATGAAATGGTCTGCCCTTGCAAAAGCATAGTTCCCTTTGCTGTAATACGGGGCGCCTGTGACCGGATTTTTCAGAAGCACAGGAAGGTTCCCGCTTTCGTCCTTGTGGGAGTTGAGCCATTCCTGGCAGACAAACGCCTCGTGGTTCATGGCGGTCCCGTTGAAACCGTTTTGGGGCAAGGATGACAAATCAAGCGGCAGAGCAAAGCCGGACGCAACCGTGTCAAAAACGCCCCCCGGGATCGCAAGCATCATCGCAATGACTATTATGACCGCGGTTACGCCAAGCTCGCGCAATTCCAGCTTCGCGAAACCCTTTATGCTCGGCATCGAGAGGAATTCGCCCAGCATGTAGGCAAGTGCGGTTATGAACACGGAAATGGAAAGCGCGGCAAGAACCATCGGTTCCGCGAAAAAATTCAGCGGATCCGAAAAGAAATTCTGCGAAGCCAAAAGCAGGAATCCGTTCATCCCAAATCACATCTTATTGCGGTTTTTCCCCCCGATTTCCGCAAAATGGTTTCCACGCGCTATCTTCGTCGCTCAATCTTTAAAAAGCCTGCCAGGCAAAAGAGAAGGCATGCATCTTGGCCGCATGGCAATTGCCTCTGTTTTAATCTTATTGCTGCTGATGCCCGTCGTATTCTGCGAGGAGCGTTATTCCGAGCTTTCCGGAAAGACGGTGATTTCGCTCCATGTCGAGGCAAGCAAAATCATTGCAACCATCTCTTATGCAAATTTCACGTTTTATTCTCAGCCCAAACCCGGTGTGCAACTTCCCTCAGCGGACAATTTCATCCCTTCCCAGCAGCAGGCGGAGCAGTATTCCATATCCGAGCTGTCCATGGGGTTCGAACCACTTGAAAACGCCAGCCTCACATTCGCCTTCAATGGGAAAGAAGTATCAACCGACGGGGTTAGCCCGGTGTGCAATCCGGTTCTCACCGGCTCTGGCGGAATGGCGGTTTGCGATGTAATATACGTAGCCAACACAAGCGGAAGCGGCTTTCTGCCTCTTAACAACCTGACGTCATGCGGCGTTCTTCAGGTGGATTACGCTGGCGGCTCAAAGGGGGAAATCTCCCTTCGCCCCTCATCCGAGTCGGTGGTGCTTTGCCCTGGCGAGAATTCCGGGCTCTCGGCGTTCGGGCCCGCCCTTTACACCTCGCTCGGCTCGCCGCAGAATTCCGTATTCTGCTTTCCGGCATTGCTCATAATGGGCATACTGGTGGCTTCCATGTATTATTCAGGCAGGGATCCGCTTTCGCTTTTCGACCTTACCACTCCCCGCCTTCCAAAGGCAAAACAGGGGCGGATTTCGGGCGGCGCAATCTTCATGTCCCCCCGCACCGCTGCAATGGCTTACAAGAAGGCCATGGCATCCTCCAAGAAAGACGTCACCAACATGCTCAAGGAACTTGCCAGGCGCAACAGGAAAGACCCGAAGGAAGCAGAAAAGGACATGAAGAGATTCTTCAAGGAGTTCGAAGAGCGGATGCGAAAGGCGGACGTGAAAAGGGAGGGGATGGGCGATGCGCTTCTTGCAAATTTCCATTTTGATCTTAACCAGCTTTTCATAAAATACGGTTTTGACCCGGATGCCAAAAAAGGCGCGAAGGGCAAGCTGTTCAACAAATACATGGACCTTTCCGGGCAGCTTGTGAAAGCCTACCAGTTTTCATACCTGGGGATGCGAGCCATGCTCACCAGCCGCTCACCAGGGGGCAGCAGGCGCTTCAGATGGTGGACCACAAAGCTCGAAAAGCTGAACGATCGCCTCCAGGTTTTCGACCAGCGTGTGGCATCGAAAGGAAGCCGCATTCCGATTGTTGGCAGGATTCTCGGAACGCCCATAGCGGTCCTGAACACATACATGACCAGCCGCGCAACCGCGCAGTGGGCCCGTTATTCTGCAAAATCGATGATGGGGCAGCTCACTTATATGCTTACCACCAAGGTGGGGAAAAGCGGGGATGAGGCGGACCGGGAGGACAGGTTGGCGATGCGCGGCATACGCGGCATGTTCCAGGACAAGGACGGCAACAAAACATGGCTTGGCAAGGCGGCAAGCTGGTACTATTCCTGGGACATAGACGATTTCAAGAAAAGGCATAACATAATGGCGCGCGAGATGGTGAAACTCCGCAACGTTACCGATAACGACCAGCAGAAGCTCAACATGGCGATTAATTATGCGCACCAGCTTCTCATCTCATCCGCGCTTGCCGCTCTTGAGAATCTATCTCAAGACGACATAAAGAAGCTGCGCGAGCTTGCGAAAAAGAACGGGAAGGAGTCGGAATTCAACGAGGCGTTGAAGAGGCTTGAAAAGCTCGGCGATGCGAGCCATGGCGATTACCATGCGGCTTACGACACTCTGCTCAAAACTGTGCTGTCCAAAAGACAGATGGATAACGTGGCGTTGGCCCAGAAGCTTTTCGATGAAAACGCTTCAGCCAAGCTGCTATCGAAGAACGTGGACGTTCTTTCAGCGCTGGTCAAGAATCGTGACCAGCCGCTTTCAGTGCAGCTTGAGGCGCTGATTGCAGCAAGCGGAGCCAATAAAAAGGTAGATTCCGGCCAGCTTCGGATACTTGCAGATCTTGTGGATAGGATATCCGCCGAATTGGGGCTTGCAAAGCTGCGCGGCGAAATCTTTTACAAGTCAGTTGACTTTGCCGGCTTACAATCAATCCTTTTGGATGTGGCTACCAATAAGAAGCACCGCAATCCGAATGCCACCGATGAGGAGATCTCAAATACGCTTAACGAGCGCATAATGAAACTGGGCGGCGTTTTTTCACAGGTGGCAAAGGAGGAGCTTGCCAAGAATCCGCGTTTCTTTTTTGATATGCTCAGAAACGACGGCGGGGAAGCCATTTTCAAGAGTACGATAGGCGCAAAAATAACCAAAAATCTTCTTGCAGACATTGAGCGGGAAAAAGACAATCTCGGCTACCTAAGCAAGCTTCAAACAATCACCAACTCGATTCTCAATAAGATAAGCGAAGACCCTGCGGACAAGACTGCCTCAAAGAGGGGCTCGCCCGGGATGGGCGAAGACCCTGCGGGCAAGATTGCCGCGTTTTATGTCTCCGAGATGTTAAAACGCTTCGAGAACCTCAAGGATGAGAACGGCAAGCCCCTTTTCACTGAAAAGATAAGCAGCATGAACGACCTTGAGATTGTCTTCCACCGAGGCGCGGAAAGTCCGGCATTCATACGCAAACTTTCGGTTGCGCTCACCAACCTTAATGATGTTGAACTCAAGCAAATGTTTTTGGATATGGGCTTTGACGACCGGGACTCGAAAACAAAGGCAGACCAGCTTAGAAAGATCGCCGTCAACCGAGAAACGATACTCAACAAGCTTACAAGCATACAGGGCAGCAGCATCTATCTGCAGCTATGCACATTGTTGGGTTTCAACATGAAAGGCGATATTAAGATCGCACCCGAACGTGCCCTTGAGCAGATGTACAAACTTACCGGCGACACGCAGAAAAAGGCGGCTTTGCTGCTGGATATCAAGGATCCAAAGACGCTTGGGAATTCTGCCATAGTCACCAACTTCATGTTCAGCATGGTGCTTGAGCGCACGCAGGCTGACTTGTCGAACTGGGGCGCGAAAATGGCGCGCGCAGGCGCCATGTTCACATCTGGGTGCTCCGCTTGGGCGCCTGGTGCCGAAACCGACAGGTTTTCGAAAGAGCTCATGAAAAAATTCAAGTCAGAGCAGCAAACCGAGTTCGGGGCGCTTCGCACAAGCCTGGGGCTTAACCAATATCACGGCGGAGCCGGGCAGCACATAGAGACGCTTCTTGGCTCGATACGCGCCTACAACCGCGGCATCGAATTCACGCTTTCAAAGGCAATGCCTGGCGCCTCGCAGGCGGGCTCGTTCCTAGGGGCTTACGGGTCAATCCGGGATTTCATGGTCAAGACCTACCAGATGGAAAAAGCGATGTACATCCAGCTTGTGGGCGGCGAGACGCGCGAAGAGATCGAAAGGACGCTGAAGGACCCGAACAATGCCCGGCTGTTCGACAGGAAGTTTCTTGACAAGCATGGCGGACTGGATAAGCTGGAGTTCGATGACAAGGGAAACTTGGTTTTCGGGCTGAACGGCTACCAGCTCTTGCAGGAGCGAGGGTTCACTTTCCGTGACATGAAAAAAGGCGTGGGCGTATGGTTTTCAAGCGACAACCAGGGCGCGGTGCCTTTGATCGAATACGATAAGAGTGTGCGCGAGAAACAGGGGAGGACGACGCTTCTTATAAGCAAGGACGATACGCCCAACATCGGCGAGCTTCTTGCCAGATTGAAAGTGTCCGACTATGCAGGGAATACGCTTGGCATAACGGTTGTGCGAAACACCGCAAAGGAAGGCGAGCCCGAGAAGCTTCGGCGCATCGACCCGCTCAAGATAGCCCACGATGATGTGCCTGGCGTGGGCGTGGATGCGCTGTTATCCGGGTCAAAGTACGCGCAGGGTTCAACGAGGGAAAACTTTGCCAAAATACTCGCAGGGGTTGGCCCGGACGCAAAGCCCATCTTCAAATTCATATCGTCCGAGGACTATGTATCAAAACACGCGTCAAAATTCACGCGCGTGATCCAGGATAAGGTCATCTCGAACATAAGCCAATTCATGTATGGCTCCTTCTACGACCAGTCGAAGATGCTCTATGACTGGTTCGGCGCGCAGGCGCGCGCCCGCGATGCCCTTTATTCAATCAGCAAGATAAGCGGCGGGCAGATGCGCTCGGGCGATGCCCGGCTGAACGCTTCGAATGTCGATTTGGAAAAATATGGCTTGTCGCTTGATGAAAAACTGATGAAGAAGCTCGATGGCGAAAAGTCCGATTCGTCCGATGAGAAAAAGGCGGTGGACCGCTCAAAGATGCTGCGCGACTTGGTAAACGAGCTTGGCAATTCCGACCGGTCTGCGACATGGATGCGGAAGAACTATGTGAAAATAGACGAGGAAAGCGCAAGCCTGCAGGACGCGCTTTACGCATCAAAGCTCGAGCTTTCCGCGCTTAAGCTGATGCACAAGAACGGCGTGATTTCAAAAAGCGAGCTTGACTCGCTGAGCGCAACCGTCAAATCCGCGCAGGCGCGCATATCGAACGAATACAAGCAAAGCGTCAAGGACAACGCCGAATTCACGCATGCGATGATAGAATTCACGGGCAGCCACGATGCGGCTTTCGGAAGCAAGCGAAACATACTGACGCTCACCAATCTTGTGCCGGCATTCAGTTTTGACATGGGCATAACCACCAAGATGGGCACCGCCGTTGAGGCATCCGCAATGAGGGACACAAGGACGGCGCGCGGCGCACAGATAGGCATGGAGTATGTCTCTTACATGGCGTTTGAGACCGGGCAGGGCATGTATGAGCCTATGAAGCTATGGGCAACAGGCTCATATGAGCGTGAGATGATGCCGGTCGCGTATCTTGCCACTGCAATGCACCGGCTGTTCATGCCCTATGCTTCATCGTACTACCGCCATCAGATCGGTTTGCCTTCCTACCTCCAGAAAACCGAGCTTGAGCCAGGGGATTTCGGCCATAGGAGCGGCACATTCAAGGGAATCGCCCAATTTATGTTCGGCGGGAAATCTGGCGTGAGCGACTTTGACATCGCATACAAGCAGAAGCTTCTCGACTGGTCGGGCACGACCACTTTTTTCAGCTCGATGGCAAAAGGCAGGAAGATAGGGATAGATGACGAGGGTAACGTTTATTCGGAAGCTTCGGCAAGCGGAAAGATTTTCAGGGCGCTTGGCGGAGTGGAAAGCAGCTGGGTTTCATCCGACGGACAGACGCGGGGCATGCAGCGCATACAGGACAGGGTGCTTGCCTCCGAGCTTTGGAACAACCGCGACACGGTGATACGGGAGGGCGGCGCCCCGGTCAAGGTGGAAAAGGAAGATGGCAGCGGGCAGGAATATCTTACAATAGGCAGGGCGGTAAAGGAATGGATAAGGGTAAAGGAAGAGCATGATTTCCTATCCGGGACCGAAAGGGAGAAGCACCAGCGGGAGCTTGAAAAATACGAAAGTTACCTGTCCCCTTACATGCTTAAGCTTACGGACGCTAGGCGGGAAGCAAACAAATACGGCTACGGCGGAAATTACTTCTACGAGGACGGATCGCGCGACAGGGCAATGAACCTGTTCCTGCCATCGCACCTTAACACATGGACGCAATCGGTGCCCGGAGTTTTCGAGGCAAATCCGTACGGCCAGAAAATCCTCTCGCCAGCGCCATCCAACGTAATCGATCGTGCTCCGGCCGGCTCGCGGCTTGGCTCGATGAAAAACACCTACTCGACCTCCTACGACGAGGAAAGCGACGGATTCATTGTGCGCAGCACCTCCACAATACACCAGGACTCTTTCCGCGACATCTACCGCTATGACACGTCCGCGCTCATGCACCTGATAAAACACCAAAGCTACAACATGATGTACGAGGGCATCAACCCGATTGTCCGCAGCCTTCCTTTGGTCAGCCTGATAGGTGCGCCCATAGCCACCAGGGTGGAAAAGTCGACATACAAAAAGTTCGAGCTTAGCACGGACGAGGCGGATTTCATCCAGAAGTCGCTTGAGGCCGCGGGCACATCGTTCCAGGCGCTTCGCGAGAACGAGCGGGCGGCTTCGCAAAACTGGAACCAGGCACAAGGCGGAGGGGGCGCCTCCCTGCGCCGCTACGGCGAGCGGCTCCTGGACAGATTCCATCTTGGAGGGGAGGAGTCGGACTACAACCAGGAGGCGAAGCGCAACATGGCGGAGGCGCTTTACCAGGTTTATCTTGCCGACGAGGCCAAGCGGAAGGAGGAAGCGGAGAAGCGGAGAAGGGTAAAGCATTAAGAAGCATCTATCTCCTCTTGCGCCGTTTCCACCGGATAGTTTTGGCAAAACACCCGCTCGCAAAAGCCCGCATCGGGGCGGCGGATCGAAAGCAGGACGCAGCAATAAAAACAATCCAGCGGAAAAACAAAATCAAGGTGCGCATATGCGAAAAATTCCGGCATTCCTGTTTATTTTCACAGCCGCATTCTTGCTTTCCGGCTGCGTGCTCCGCGACGCCTCCGGAAACCTCATAGCCGATAACGACACGCTCAAAAGCAAGGACGTGACCATCGGTCTTTCGGCAGATAAGGTGTGCAACGAGGCAGGCGGGCCGCTAAGCTGCAAATGCATGTTCTGCGAAAACAAAACCTCCTGGATTCCCGCTCTCATCCCGTTCCTCCAGCCCTATTTCGACAGCACGCTTTACAAGGGCGAATGCCGGCTTGAAGACTGCAACGCGGAAATCTTCATGAGCAAGGCAAGCACGTCGGGTTACTATTATTCCTATAATGTAAGGCCGCGTTTCTTCATGTTCGGCACAGGGCCGAATTTCATATCGAACGACAGGGCGAATCTCTATTGCGAATACACGTTGCAGCTTGCCACCAAATGGATTGGCACATACGACAATCCGCCGCGCATTCCGTCGGAAAACCGCGCGGCCTGCTGGCTTGAGCGCGACACAATCCCCATTTACATATACAATACGGGGGGAACCGCGATAGACCCCCAGCGGACTTTGGAGATAGCCTCGATGTTCGATGCGAACGACACCGGGCCCGTGATGCTGACGACCGAGCTTGGCTTAAACTCCACAAACGCATCCCAGATTGCGGCAGTGAAAAGCCAGATACTCGCCCTTGACAATTGCACCAGTTGCATCACCGTGCTTGCGGTGCAGCCCTGGGACACCAAGGCGTTGGATGAGATATTTGGCGACAATCAGGTATATCCGGACCACAACTACCATACATTGGGCGAAATGGTGGATGCGGTCGGTTTCGGCTTTAGGGCGAACGACTATCAGACATGCAACATAAACAGGATACTCTATTCCAACCTGGATTTTTCAAGGCTCATATTGGAAAATTACTCCAAGCCCACGATATGGCTTTATGCCGGCATAAGCGAGGGTAAGAATGTGGATGGCACATGCGATTTTTCCCCTGCAAATGCGCACAACTTCTACCAGTCGATATTCGGGCTTTCGCAGGCGCTTGCAAGTTCGGGCATAATAGGGGTAAGCTTCTACGAATTCGTAGACGGCACAGGCCCATTGCAGTGCAACGGGGTCCAAGGATGCGAATTCGGCGTAATCAAGGGGGACGGCATGCAAAAGCACCCCGAGATGAACTCCTGGTCGTCGCTCTGCCAGTTCTACGGGACGGCGGGCGCAAGGCCTCCGATCGTGTATTCAAAGAACGGCAAGGGCTCCACCTGCGATTTTTCGATTGACGCGAAAATGTACACCTTCCTGTCTTCGGAATTAAACTCCCAGCTCGGGCTCAACAATAGCGTGGTTCTTCCAATAGCAAGAAAGGAAAAGCTTAACTGCGGAGAGGCTTGCGTATCCTATGTCTCTCTTTCCAGGCCCGAGATATACGACGAACTTCCTGCCTCGTTTTCAAGCGGCAACTGCGAAGTCTATCCCGAGATAGAGGACATGGCGGACGAGGCGGACATAAGCGCAGTCTATTTCCGCTCGCTTCTGCAGCAGGAGTCCGAGTTCGACCCGATGGCTGTTTCCTGCGTCGATTGGTCAAGCGACAACTGCAACACCAACAATTACACCATGGCTGAAATATGCCTCATGTCTGGCTTGCCATCCGACTGCAAAGAAGAATGCTCTTATGGCCAAAAACCCTGCGCATTCGGCCTTGCACAATGCATAGCGTTGCCCGGGGACTCCGCGATGACAAGCCTCTGCGGTGGGTTCTTCTCAAGCTACAATCCGTTCAACCCCTCGCACAGCATCTGCTGCGGGATAAACGAGTTTAAGACCCATCTTGCATCCATCAAGGATTTCCTTGACAACAACTGGCAACAGCTTTCCGCCTGCCAGGAGGGCATGACGCAGGGCGAGTATGGCTGGGCGCAATACTACCTTGCTGCAAACAGGTACTATGGCGCGCCTACAACAGGATACAGGGATTCAAGCGGCAACTACCACGACATACTGCCGATGTTCATCTCCCAGCGCGATGCTTCTGGCCCTTGCACTGGCGAACAGCATTACATACGGTATCTCCGCAACAATTTCGTCCACGAGTCAATACCTGGCTTCCGTGACAGCGAATACGGGGCAAAACAGCTGTCTGTGTATCTTAAGGCGATAGACGCGTGCGACAGCGACTGCCCGGGCGCTTTGCCCGGCCCAATACTGCCCCCCGGGCAGACTGGCAGCATGCGCGCTTTCGGGCATTCTCTTGCGGTTGGCACATTCTCAACTCACGAGCAGCAAATTTCGCAAAGCCTTTCAAATAGCGGGGTTTCAGCTACGCTTGAGCCGACAATTGCAAGCATTGGTTCATCGGTTGCCTGGACGACTGAGAAGGTGAACTTAGCAGGTCACCACAACGCAATCGTGCTTTACACGGGTGTGAACGACGATTTGAGCCAAACGGGCGCTATGCAGGCAAAGTTCAACACTCTCCTTGCCGCGGCAGCAGCAAAAGCAGACAAGGTCTATGTCTTCAACATAATCGAGTACGGGAGCCCGCAGAACATCAACAACATTATCTCGTTCAATGCTTACTTGGATTCCTATGCGGCAAACAGCAACGGCAAAGTCGTATTGCTCGACATAAATTCAGAAATGGAACTATTGGGCTGCCCTGGATGGCACGCAACAAGCATAGATCCGGTGCACAGCTGCTATCAGGAGACTCGCGACTTCTTTGTCGAGCAGGTCGCAGCGAATCCGCCTCCGGTCCAGACTCCAAGCTAGTCTGAAAAAGATTTTTTCAAACCAGTGCGAGCGACATACGGTCTGTTTAAAGCAGCAAAAGCTTACGCTCGGCAATGAAAATAAAAGGCAAGATATGGCTTCTACTGCGTTTCCTTCGCCTTTCCGACTTCCCTCTCGCGCTCAAGCTCGATTATCTGCCTGCTTCGCGCAATGTCCTTAGGGAAGTGCCTGCCCCTCTGTAGGAAGTTCTGCTCATACGTCTTGACCTCGAACTTGCTTGCGATTATGTTCGCGGCTTCCTCCACGTTGAAATCCTTGCAGGAGAAAATGTCCACGGACGCGTAGTTCTTCTCCGGGAAAGTGTGTATGCTGATGTGCGACTCTGCAATCAGCACTATGCCAGATACCCCCCAGTCCTCGGGCTTCAAGCCGCTGTATGAAAACGTGTAGGGGGGCATGATCTTAGTCATGCCTATCATCTCTGGCAGCTCGCTTAGGAAATTATAAACAAAATTGACATCCTTCAGTTTCTTCTTGTTGCAGCCATACATATCCATCGTCAAGTGCGGTCCAAACATTTGTGTATCCTCCCCCTCCTTGTCTTCAAAGAGGCGTGACATATTCAGCGCAATATTATTTATAAATATTTCCACAACCATAAAAAAAAGGGAATTTATAATCGCTTTTGGCATGAAAACGGGCTTCATTAGGGTTTTTTTCTAAAAAAAGAGCTCTAATAGCTTTTTTATTCCAATTAAACACTCTAATAAGCATTTTAGCTTATTTTGGCTTCGCTTTCCTTTATTTTTATCAAAAAGAAGCTCTTATGCCAGATTTAATCGATTTCTCGCCCCTATTATCTCCTTTATTTTTTCCATCGTCTTGAATATCAAAAGTTTCATATGGAACAAACATAGGCTTTGAGCATTCTTAAAAAGTGAGCAAAGGATAGTTATTTATTGCCACAAACCGTTGCCCATGCATGGCTTATTGCACCCGGTGCGGCTCGCAGTACGGAGGCGAAAGTGAGGCAAGCGGCTTGTGCACGAGTTGTTCCTCCTCGCAGGGCACCGACGTCCCGTGCCAGCGCTGCGGCATGTACCTTCCTCCCCACGAGCTTCGCATGTGGAATTCCCGCCTCTACTGCGCTTACTGCATAATGGATGTGCAAGACGAGGAGAAATGGATTCGGCAGGGCGGACGAAACGCCCCGCAAAACGTGGATGGAGCCGGGGCTCATGGCGGAAAAGGCGGAATTTTTCCAGAATTCGGGGGCAATAAGGGCGTGTGCGAGCGGTGCGGGCGGGAAACTGGCACCATTTACACGTCAGGCGGCAGGCGCCTCTGCCAAAGCTGCTACTTCGAAGGGGGTTCCGGCGCATCTTCCTCCCGCCCATTCGGCTTAAGCCAGATCGTCATGGCGATAAAAAAACTCATAATCCCCATTCCTTCGCCCAAAATAATCGCCGTTCAAAAGCCAACGTTCGTGTTCGACCCTGTTACAAGGAAGATGGTCGAGAAAAAAGACGGGCTGCACTCTCAAAAGCCGCTAAGCGAGCAGGTGTCTGCAAACGCCGCAGGGGAGAAAACAGGCGGAAGAAAAAAGAAAGGCGCGCAGGCAAAAAAGGAATTCTTCAGCAAGCATTCGGGCATGAAAAGGGGCAAGTGACGGTGTCAGGTCCTTTTCACGCTCCCGCCGGTGGAAAGCGGCTCAAGGCGGCATTTCTTCCCGTTCCATTCCGACATGCACGCCATGCAGAATATCGCCTCTTCCACACGGCTTCGCTCGCAGCGCAGCATCCCCCTCCCGCTTTTCGGGTCGTATTTTATGAGCTTGAAGGCAAGAAGCGCAATGCCGAATTCCCCGAACATGGAAAGGAAATGTTCATGCACGACGGATTTTGCCTCCGAGTACGCGGGCGGCGTGCCGCCTAGCGAGAGCGCAAATGAAACATACCTTTTCTTGAACCTTTCGGACGGCTTCATTTTTCCGCCTTCCCGCCTGCAAGCCTCTCAGCCGTTGACTCGCAGAATTTTTTCTCGTGCTCGTTCATGCCCAGCACAGCCATGAAAGAGCGAAGCTCCCTGCCGCTGCGAAGTCCGCCCTCGTCCTTTGCAAGCGTAAAGACCGCAAATCCGCAGCCCGCTTTCCTGCATGAGGAAAAAGCCAGTCTCATCTTCGAGAGCGAAATCGCCCGCCTGAATCCTTTCTCGGGCAGCAAATCGGAAAAGGAAAAAACAAGCGCCCCTCCTGATTTTTTCAGGTCCAAAAAAACCCCCTCGTCAAACTCGTATTGGGGGGAATACACCAGCATGCCTTTTGTCCGCGCGGCTGATTTAGCAGATGCCAGATCAACCCGCCGAAAGTTCTTCAAGGCTTCCGCTGTTGCAACAAAACCAATCCCGGGAAGCGCCCGGGGGGATTCAAAACAGGCGATGTCCAGCATCTTCTGCTAACCTCGCGTCAGCGTTTCCCTGCCGCGCGTTCCCGCAGACGTCAAGCCCCTAAATGCCCTTCCCTTTGGCATGCCGGGCAGCAGTTTCCTGTCCGCAAGTATCACTTCGAAATATTTCTTGACTCCGTCCTGCCCGACCCAGTAGGAATTGACGACCTCCAGGTTCTTGAAAACGCGCGCGACTTTTTCCTCGCCAGCCCTCTGGAGAGATTTTCCTGGCGAAAGGTATGCGACATTCTTTGCCGGCTTCCTGCCGCCCCACGGGTGGGGCCTTTTCCTCTGCCCTCTCCCGACTGCGACTCTTGCCATGAAGTAGCCTTCCTTCGCCTTGTAGCCAAGCGAGCGCGCCCTTGTCAGGTTGGTCGGACGCTCTATGCGCACCACCGTGCCGAGCTTCCTCCACTCGGTTATCCTTTTCCGATGCTCTGCGCTTCTTTCCTTATAGGCTTTCTGGAAAGCCTTTGTTATGTATTTGTACATTCCCATAGTCTCACCGTTGTGTTTTCCTTTGTCCGCCATCGTTCAGGTAACGAACCCCACATTCGAAGGCAGTCAGTTCTGCCTCAAAACCTATAAGAAGCTTGCTATAACAAAAGGCAGCATGACCGAAGTCCGGCTTATCGGCAAACTGATGCAGATTCTCGGCATCGGCGTGATGTTCATCGGTTTCGTGCTTCTTGTCCTGAATATACAAACAACGGTGGGCAGCGTGGCATCTTCAATCGGCGCAGGCTCAGGGGCGCTTCCAGACAAAGCCAATTGCGACTCTGAGAAAGACGGCACATGCGGCATCGACGTAACAAAAGAAGGGGGAGTATCCCTGATTTTCGAAAAGCAGGTGCATGCCTTTCTCATTTTCATAGGCGCCGGCATAGTGCTGCTGTTCATAGGCCTGATATTGCAGGCAAGCGAGGAAATCTGCGGCTTTTTAGGCGGGCGGTCTCAGAAGAGCAAGCAAAAGGAAAAAGAGGGGGTCGCCGGCCCTAAGATTGGCGGGCTTTAGTTCAGCCTGTAAGTTTTCTGCCGGCAGATTATCATGTCTCCCGTAACCATTCTCTCGCCAATCGTAAGGACCGCCCCCCGGTCGTCTTTCTCAAAACTCCCTACAATGAGCGTCCCGTTCCTGCCCAGTTTCGAAATCGATTTTTCAATCGGGGCCATTTCCTCAAGCGCGAACCGTACCGCCTGCGTGAGGGGGATATGCATGCTCTGCGAATCGGTCTTAAGCGTAAGATGCTTGTGGTCCAGGATAAGCCTGCCTTTGCCGCCCTTTTTGATGTGCGATGAGATTTCAGCTTTCGCGCGGGCTATCCTTTCCTTCAGCCTTCCTTTGGCAAGCTGGTCAAACGCCTTCCCTATGCCGGCTCGAAGCTTTTTTGCCTTGCGCCTTGCCGTCTCAAGCCTGCCAAACACTGCCCGATTTCTGGAATTTATAACCATCCGCAGCTTTCCCAGGCGCATTTTGCAGGCGGCGGCATCCTTGGAGAAAGACAGAAGGGCGCTTCTCGTTTCAATTCCCTCGTTCTTTTCTTCCGAATCTTTCAGCCGTCGAAGCTGCATTGCCATCTTGTCAAGCATTTTCCTCAAGGCTTCGAACTGCGTTGCCCACTCGGTTTCGCATTCGATGAGCGCCGCGCCGGAAGCGACCCTTTCCGCATCGTCAAGCTCGGCATCCATTTTGTCTGCAAGCACCGAAATCTCATTGAGCTCAAGGTCAGATCCCCTAATGCGCCTCTCTGTAAGCGCAAGCTGCGCCTCCGCCCTGTCAATCAGCTTGAAAAAAACCGGGCCTTTCTCTGCCAGGTCGATGAATTCGTCCAAAAGCGCGTCCACTTCCTTTTCTAGGCTAAGGTATGTTTTCCTGCAAGCATCCGCGCTGCCCGTCGCCTTTGGCATGATTCCCTTCCTCGCCAACTCTTTATTAACTTAACTTTTTTGGGGAAGCGATCAGCCAACTCTTATATTCTGCGAAAGCAGAAGCTTCCGCCCTTCCGCGTCAATCCGATATACCTCAACCAGGTAATCTCCAGGAGGAACATCTGAGCTCGTTGCACCCAATTCAGAGAAGCACATGCATCTGCAAGGGCTTCCGCCCCATTTTTCAATAATGCTTATTTTCCCTTCGCCGACTTCTCCGCCGACATTCGCAGTCAGGCAGCAGTAGTGGTTTGTCGCGCGCGAGTAGGTTACATTATTCCCATTTACCACTATTGCAGCTGGAACTTCCTCACCGGGCGTTTCGCCCCGTTTCCCTTCCCTCTCCTTGGCGGCTTCGCCCTCCTGCAGGCAGCCTTTCACAAAAGGCGTGAAAACAACGTCAGCTACGCTGCCAGGGTGCTGCTGCGCTCCAGATGGGAATAACGCCGGATAAAACGCAATCGCAGCAAGAACAACAACTAGCGCTACTGCGAAAAATGCAACCGCATGTAGTTTTTCCATTGGAATTACCCTATCCCTTCACAACGCCCAAGGGGAGAAGCTTCGCGACAACATCGGTGATGCCCGCCATCTTGACCGACATCACGACCTCGTCCACATCCTTGTACGCGCCGGGCGCCTCTTCCGCAAGAAGCTCGGACTCGGTCGCCTTCACCATTATCCCCTTTCCTGCAAGGCTTGTCTCAACTTGCTTGCCAGTCCAAGTGTGGATTGCCTGCGAGCGGCTCATCACTCTTCCCGCCCCGTGGCAGGTGGAGCCGAAGCTCTGCTCCATTGCGCCCTGCTTCCCTACGAGCACATATGATGACGTGCCCATGCTTCCCGGGATGAGCACCGGCTGGCCGATGTCTCGGTAGAAAGAGGGCAGCTCGACTCTTCCTGCTGCAAACGCGCGCGTCGCCCCTTTGCGGTGCACGCACACCTTCTTCCTCTGCCCATCCACTTCGTGCTCCTCGAATTTCGCAATGTTATGGCACACGTCATAGACAAGGGGCATCTCGTCTCCTGTCCCCTTCCCGAAAACAGAATCGAACGTTTCCCTCACCCAATGCATCATGATGTGCCGGTTGCAGAAAGCGTAGTTGACCGCGCATCTCATCGCCTTGATGTATTTTTCCGCTTCCGGGCTGTTTATCGGCGCGCAGCAAAGCTCGTTGTCCGCAAGCGCGATGTTGTATTTCCTTGAAGCCGCAAGCATTTCGCGAAGCGAGTCGTCGCAAACCTGGTGCCCGAAGCCGCGCGAGCCGCAGTGCAGCATTACCACGACATTTCCTTCCTTCAGCCCGAATTTCTTTGCAACCTCGGGCAGCATCGTCTCCTTCACTTCCTGTATTTCCATAAAGTGGTTGCCTGCGCCAACCGTCCCGAACTGCGGCAATCCCCTCTTCATCGCCTTCTCGCTTACCGCTGAAGAATCCGCGCCTTCCATCCGTCCATTCTCTTCCGTCCTTTCCCTGTCCTGCGCCCGACCATACCCTTTCTCAATTGCCCAGTCGATTCCGCGCGTAACCGCCTCGTTAAGCTCCTGGTGCGTCACGCGAAGCTTCCCCTTCGAGCCCACGCCCGATGGCACATTTGTGAAGAGAAGATCGATGAGCTCGCGCATCTTAGGCATTACCTCTTCCTTGGTGAGCGGGGTGGTGATCAGCCGCACACCGCAGTTGATGTCATAGCCCACTCCGCCCGGTGATATCACGCCTGTCTCCATGTCAAAAGCCGCAACACCGCCGATGGGAAAGCCGTACCCCTCGTGCCCGTCCGGCATCAGTAGCGCATTTTTCACAATCCCGGGAAGCGTCGCAACATTTTTCAATTGCGAAAACGTCCTGTCCTTTCCCATCGACTCGAACATCGTCGGAGTCGCGAATATCCGCGCAGGGACGCGCATGTTCCCCTCCTTTTCCATCTCAAAAACTGCCGGGCCTACCTGTTTCATCAAAACCACATCCAAATAATTCAAATCCGTTCGTGCCATCTTATTCGCCAAGCTTCTGAACTACGCGCCAATCTCCTTTTTCACTCTAAGCAAGCGCTCCAGCCTCTTTGCGGTGAGCGGGTGCGTCATTATCCACTCAAACCCGCCCTTCTTCTTCTCATTCTCAATCGCGGCTGCAAGCGCAGAGTCGTTCCCGCTATTGATAGCGCTTGTCAATTCTGCAATATTCATCCTCTGCCCAGTTGGCTCTGCAACATAAAGCGCCTTCACCATGGAGCCCGACTCCACCTTCTTTCCGCCAGCCGCGCCATAGGAAATTTTTGCAAGCGCGCTCATCAAGCCCGCAGGGTTGTTGGTAAGCCTCGCGGAAAATTCATCCGCAAAATACTCTCTCTGCCTTGAAAGCCACATCACCATCAATTGGCCTACGAACTGCGCCGCAAACGCGCCTATTATCTGTCCGAGCCCGAAATGGTCGTCCCGGCTTCTCGGGGCGAATATCAGCACGCCGTAGTAGAGCATCACCGGGATCACGCTTGCAAGCGTCATCACCGCAACATCACGGTTGTTTATGTGCCCTATTTCATGGGCAAGCACGCCCTCCACTTCCTCCTTGGAGAGCATTGCCATCAAGCCGGAATGCACGGCAATTCCCGAGTCTTTCTGCGTCCTGCCAAAAGCGAACGCATTCGCAGACGGGTTGTTCACAATGTAGAGCTTCGGCATAGGAAGGTTCGCCTTCCCGGTGAGCTTCGAAACAATCGCGAAAAGCTCAGGCGCTTCATTCTGCTTTAGCTCCTTTGCGCCTGTCGCCCACTTGATTATCGACGGCCCCATCCACCACTGCACTACTATCATGACGAGCGAAATGGCAATCCAGAAAAATATGCTGCCCGAGCCGGCAATTCCGCTCCAGTACATTATGGCTCCGATTACCGCGGCAATAAGCCCGAACACCAGCACGCTTGTGAGCATTATCCTAAGTCGCATGCCCAGCCCTGGGTTGAATCCTGCATCTGCCATATTCTCACCTTCCTAATTCGCCTTTTTCGGCACGAATATCCACGCTAGTATGTAGAAGAGCAGCGCAGGCCCCAGGAAAACGACAAATAGTAGCCTGACTATGAGGGGGTCGATTCCGAAATATTCTGCCATGCCGCCGCACACGCCGCCCAGTATCTTATCGCTGTTGGAGCGGTAGAGCTTTTTCACAGGTTCGTTTTCCTTAGCCATGATATCACTCCCGTCGCTTTCTTTTACTTATTACCTTATTAAGCGTTATTCTCCCAAAATGAGTCGCTGCGTCGTCTTCGGCGAACCGAAGACTCCGTGTGGAACGTCAAAACGTTCCACATCAGTTCGGGACGATGCGTCGTCCCGAACATCGCGCCAAAAACCTTCGGGTTTTTGCCGTGCCCTCGTAGTCTAACCTGGATAGGACAAGAGCCTCCGAATGGCTCGATGCCGACTGTGGCATGCCCTCAGGCGAGAGTTCTGGATCCGCGTTCAAATGTCAGCCCAAGGGGGCTTTGCCCCCTTAGTCCGACACCGCCCAAACCCCCGACTGGGTTTTGGTTTTGAAAATCGCGGCGAGGGCGTTTCACTGTCGTTCAGCGCCAGCTCGCCGACCCGCCAGTCGCCCTGCTCCTGAAGGTCGCGGCGAGGGCGTTTTACTTTTTTTAAATCAGAAAACCTAGAACCTGTCCCTCTTCGTGTAGTGCGTGTGCAAAAGCTTCTCAGCCAATTCGCTTCCCGGCTCTCCCAGGAACTCCTTGTAAATCTGCTTTACAATCGGGTTCTCGTGCGACTTTCTAAGCGTCATCGCGCGGTCAGCAGAGTAAATGGCCTCCATTCTCTTTCTCAGCGTGTCCGGGTCCTTGTAAATCGGCTGACCCCCGCCTCCGATGCACCCTCCAGGGCACGCCATCATCTCTATGAAGTGATACTTGTCCTTCATCGCAACGAGCTTGCGCAAATTCGCGCCACCGTGCGCGCAGGCAAAGCGGATTTCCTTGCCATTGAGGATAACTTTCCCTTCCTTTATGCCTTGCATGCCCCTGATTTCGGTGAAGTCTATCTTCGGGAGCGGCTTGCCTTCCGCAACCTCGTAGGCAGTGCGAAGCGCGGCTTCCATCACCCCTCCGCTTGCGCCGAATATCACTCCGGCACCGGTTGAAATGCCAAGCGCAGGGTCGAAGTCGGAGTCAGGAAGCTTCACAAAGTCAATATTCTTCATCTTGATGAGCCTTCCAAGCTCGCGCGTGGTGAGCACAAAGTCCACCCCGCTCTCCATATTCGGGAGCGTGGACTCGAATTTCTTCGCGGTGCAAGGCATGATGCTCACAACCACGATGTCCTTCGGGTTTATTCCGGCTTTTTTCGCGTAATAGCACTTGATGAGCATCCCCAGCATCTCATGCGGGCTCTTGCAGGTGGACATGTGCGGGAAAAGCTCAGGGTAGAAATACTCCATCATGAGTATCCAACCAGGGCAGCAGGTTGTAATCAAAGGGAACACGCCGCCTTTTTTCACCCGCCGCAGCAACTCAGCGCTTTCCTCCATTATCGTAATGTCTGCGCCCAAGTCAACATCAAACACTTTCGCAAACCCGCATGCTTTCAGGGCGGAAACCATTTTTCCAGTGACAAGCGTCCCTGCTTCCATCCCGAACAGCTCGCCTAGCGCCGCGCGCACGGACGGCGCCGTCTGCACCACCACGTGCTTTCTCTTGTCAGATAGTGCCTCAAGCACCTCTTCCACATGAGAGCGCTCGCTTATCGCGCCAACCGGGCAGTTGAGTATGCACTGCCCGCACAATATGCACGCGACATCCGCAAGATGCTTTTCGCCATAAGGTGAAACGTGCTCGTAGTGCCCTCTGCTTGAAAAATCAATCGCATAAACCGCCTGTATGTCCGCACACACCCTCACGCACCGGCCGCAGTTCACGCACTTGTTGTCATCCCGAATTACAGCATCGCCAAGGTCGGGCTTATAGTCTTTAAGCGATTTGAATCTAGTATTGTTCAATCCCACCTGCTCGTATATTTCGCACACTTCCAAGTCGTCCGTTTTCTTGCAGGAGGGCGACTTTGGAACCATGAGCTCCATGTTCAATCGCCGCGCCTTGATTATCCTCTCTGAAGTTGTAATCACTTTGCAGCCTTCCCTCGGCCGAGTTGAGCATGAAGTAACAAGCTTCCCGTCCATTTCAACAAGGCATATTCTGCAGCGCGCCTCCGGGAAAAGGCTCGCATGGTAGCAAAGGGTCGGAATGGCAATTTTCATCTCCTGGCAAATCTGGAGAAGCGTCTTCTTGCCGTCCACTTCCATTTCCTTTCCGTTGAAATTGATCTTCATGAAAATCACTTATTCTTTTTTGATTGCCTTCTTAGTTTTCTTTTCCTCTGGCTTTGCAGCCGCCTCGCCGCTTGCGCCAGCCCCGCCCTTCCCCTTGTTCAGGTAGTACTCATAGTCCTGCGGGAAGTGCAGAAGCGAAGTAATCACGTGGTTGCCTGAAGACTGCCCAAGGCCGCACAGGCTGGTGTCATTGATGTGCTCGGCAAGCTCGCGAAGCGTCTCAAGGTCCTTTTTCTCGGCTTCCCCTGCCTTCACTTTTTTCAGAAGCTCAAGCAGGCGTATAGTCCCTTCTCTGCAAGGCGTGCACTTTCCGCATGACTCATAAGCGTAGAATTTCGCGATGCTCAGCGCAACATCCACAATATTGTTCGTTTCGTCAATCAGGATGACGCTGAACGCGCCGTGCTGACACTTTTCCATGCAAACGGTGTCGGGGGTTACAGCCATCTTTGGATCAACCGGCATCAGCCCCCCGAAGCAGCCGAACGAGAGCGCCTTGAGCTTGTGCTTCGGCCGTGCCATGTCGATAATAGTGGACATCTTCACTCCAAGGGGCAGCTCGTATAAGCCGGGCTTTGTTACATTGCCCGAAATCGAAAACAACCTTATATTGGGGTCCCAGTCGTCAAACATGAGCGCCTGCGCAGCGCAGGTAAGAGTCTCCACATTGTTCACCACGGTCGGCTTGCCCCAAAGCCCGCACGTGGTCACGTTCGGCGGCGAATACTGCGGGTTGCCCCTGAATCCCATTATGGACTGCACCAACGCCGTCCTCTCTCCGCAAACATAAGCGCCCGCGCCGCGCACGATTTCGATTGTCACATCCATCCCAGAGCGGGAAACAACATCGTCAATCTGCTGCATCAGCTTTTTTCTCAGGTACTCGTATTCCCCGCGCAAATAGACATAGCATCTTTTTGCCCCGATAACATATGCGCAAATAAGCATGCCCTCGATCATCGTCTCGGCATTGTGCTTCATGATGAACTTGTCCTTGAAAGTGCCAGGCTCCCCCTCATCTGCATTGCACACCACGAACCGCTCGTCCGCCGGTGCGCCTTTGCACGTTTTCCACTTCCTCGCGGTGGAGTAGGCTGCGCCGCCCCTGCCTTCAAGCCCCTTTTTCTCAAGAAGCTCAAGTACTGCGTCCGCTCCCATCTTGCGCGCGCGCTCAAGTGCCTCAAGCTTGGTTTCACGGAGTATCTGCACATAATCATCTCTTGCTTTTCAGCTTCTCGATTATTTCCTTGATGCGTTCGGGCGTAAGCTTGGTGTATGCCTTGTGGTCTATGAGCATTGCGGGCGCCTCATCGCAGCAGCCTATGCACGATACCTTGTAAAGCGAGAAAAGCCCGTCCTTCGTGGTCCCGCCCATCTTCACACCTATCTCTTTCTTGAGAAACTCGGCGAGTTCTGTGCCGTTGTTGAGCACGCAGGAGGGCGAGCCGCAAATCTCAATGACATGCTTTCCCTGCGGCTCGGTGCGGAACATCGCATAGAATTTCACCACGCCGTAAAGCCTTGAAATAGGAATGTTCTGGTCCACGCTAATCTGCTTTAGCATGTGCTCGGAGATGTAGCCGTGCTTCTCCTGAGCCTCCCAGAGGATATTCATCAGGAGCTTCTCTTTTTTCTGCGGTCCAGCCATGGTATCCTTGCCTCTTTTGGGCAATTGCCGTAAATAACCTTATATTGTTAATCATCCGACAAAAGTCGGTCGATATGGCAATGAAAAAAAACAAAGAGCAAGAGCCGCGCGAGCGGCGCCGCGATTACCCCTGCATTCCAAACTCCTTTTTCAAGCAGGAGTACGAACTTCTGCACGCGCGCGAATACCTCGAGACATTCGCCTATGCGCTCGTTTCCTTTTCAATACCGTTCCTCTTCCTCCACGAGCAGCTTTTCGTGGGAACCGCAGTGAATGCCGCGCTGATACTTGCCGCGCTCAATGTCCGAGGCATGCGTCTGCTGCCCATAATTGTCCTTCCCAGCCTCGCGCTTCTCATAGGTGGAGTGGCATTCGGCACCGACACCTCTTTTCTTGTGCGCATGATGCCTTTCATCTGGTTGGGCAATGCCGCGCTTGTATGGAGCATAAAGGAATTCTACCTTGAGAAAAAGAAGAGCAAATGGGTTTCACTTGGCATAGGGGCAACCGCAAAAGCGGGCTTCCTCTTCGCCTCCGCATTCGCGCTTTTCTCATTCGGCTTCCTCCCAGTCATCTTCCTAACGTCAATGGGAATATACCAATTCGCAACCGCGATAACCGGCGGGATAGTGGCGTTCGGCATACAGGAAGCGAAAAAGAAGTTTGCCTGAGTTCTAATCGTCTTTTTTCTCTTTTTTGTTTTCTGCGTTTAGCTTCATCATGGACATCCGCACGTTTTCGAGTCTTTTACGTTCCATCGCAAGAGCATCTCTTTCTTTTTCATCTTCATCAGGTGTTCGTGGTTGCGTGGCTGCTTTTTCATTTTCTTCAAGGTACGTTTCATAGTACTTTTTTGCTTCTGCCTTGTTACCGTTTCTTTTTTTGATTTTATAAATGCTCCCGAGCGCTCTCACGCGTTCATCGATTGGCGATGAAGCGAATTCATCCGATGAAACATATTTCTCGAGATTCATTATTTCTTTATCGGCCATGTCAAAGTATATTTTCGCCTTATTAATTCCACAGGATTTTTCTACCAATTCGCCAATATACCTATATTCTTTCTCGCGTTCATCGATTGGCGATGAAGCGAATTCATCTGAAGAAATACGATCGTTAATGTTATTTACTAGGTCTTCATCTAATCTGCGACGGGGGTCGCAATCCATACGCATGGCATCGGTGATGGTGAAGTTTACGGCGCTTGTTTTTTTTAGGTCCGGGTTAATCCCAAGGCTTTTTTTGTAATCCACGACCGCTGTCCTATAGTATCTTTTGTCATATTTTTTGCCGCCACGAATCATGTAAAGAACGCCCATTTCATGGCTGAATTTCTCTTCGGAATAAACGGAGTATTTCCTTTTAACCTCGGATTCCGAATAGAAATAACTATCGATTGCGGTTTCCGCCTCTCCTTTGATCGTCGTTTCAAACCAAACATCCTTGTTTGCCCTTACTTTGAGAAAAGCGTGGTCGTATGTGGGGCAGATCCAGCATTCCAGCCCGAGCTTCGTAAAGACGTCCGCCACAAAGAACGCGCTCGTGTCACAGTCAATATGCGCGTTGCCGCTTCCTTTCTCCAAAAGCTCGGAAAATGAGTCTACGAGCGTATTCATCTCTTTATATGTGAAATTGCTCCAAACAATGGAAGATGTTTCCTTCCAAGTCTCAACAACTTCTATTCGTGTCCATTCTTCGCCCCTGGGTTTATCCTTGCCTTTTTCGGCAAGCGTTTTGAGCACAAGGTCAGCCAAGTCCGCATATGCTTTTTTTGCAGCAGCTATTTTTTCTTTCCCGACTCCGGTTCCCGCAGATTCAAAATCAATTATGTTCAGTCCAGTGTAATTGCCAGGGGGGGCTGTAACCATAAACGCGTTTGAATTGTCTGCCGTAGGCTGGGGGGTCCCTGGTTTTTTACTTACTGGGGGCGACACTTGGAATAGCAGCATGCAAATCATATGTATATGAAGAAATGTTTTTATGCCTTTTAAATCTCACTCAACAACCCGGGTGCGGCAATCGTTGCCAGCGGGCAACGGTGCGCCATCGGCGCTCGGCGCCGATGACTGAAGCCTCGTTCTTCAGAGCGAGGAGGAGCACCTGGGCGAGGCTCCCGATTCACGCCGCAGCGCGAATGGGCGCAATCGTGCAGCGGCACGATTGCCGTCCCCTTCGCTTTCACAAGCCCCCCTCTTTTTCGGCGGACCGAAAAAGGGGCCACTTTTTGCCTTGCGCTTTTTCCTTCGGAAAAAGGCACCCCTTTTCGCGGAGCGAAAAGAGGGCGGCAAAAAGCGGGAGGCATTCAGGCCTGGGTTGTTGACACGGGCGTTTTCATATCAAAAAAGCAGGCTCACGCCATCTTCCCAAGCTTCTCTTCCTGCAGCTTGATTTTTTCATCACTCACTTTCTCAAACAGCGGCTTAGGCTCAGGCAACTTAAGCCCAGGCGCGGCAAGCTCAACATCCGCATTCTTCCATGCGACCTTCTCCTTTTGCACAAAGAGCATATCTTGAAGCTTCTTCGCGGTGAAAGGCAGGAACGGCTCAAGAAGTATTGAGAGCGCGGTTATCCCCCTTATGCAAACATAAAGTGTCCTCTCGACTTTCTTCTTGTCCTTCTCCTTCCAAGGCTCGCGCACGGACAAATAGCGGTTGAATACTCCTGAAAGAGCGAGTATTTCCTCCTGCCCTTCTTTCAGCTGGAATTCCTCCAAAAGTTTTGCGATTTTCTTTTTCGAAGCGGTTATTTCGCCAAGTACGCGGCTGTCTTCTTCATCTAGTCCTTCTGAAGAGGGAACCACGCCTCCATTCAGCTTCGCAGTAAGCACCAGGCTTCGGTGCACAAAATTTCCAATTGAAGCGACAAGCTCATTGTTCACTTTCGACTGGAAATCCTTCCAGACGAAGTCTGCATCCTGAACAGTGTGCGGCGTGAATGCTGTTTGATAATAGCGAAGGTAGTCTGCAGGGAAAGAAGCGAGGTACTCCTCAATCGACACAAACCAATTCCTGCTTTTCGAGAATTTTTTATGCTCCAAGTTCAGGTAGCCGCGAACGGCAATTGCATCCGGCGCGCGCAAGCCCTCTCCAACGCCCATGAGCACCGCTGGCCAAAAGAGGAAGTGATGGTAAACGATATCCTTGCCAATGAAATGCACTATCTTCGAGTCCCTTTTCCAGTATTCTTCCCATTTTGGGGTAAGCGCAGCAGTCGAGGATACATAGCCAATCGGCGCATCAAACCAGACATAGAACACTTTCTCAGTTTCACCCGGAACCGAAACGCCCCACTTCAGGTCGCGCGAAATGTCCCAGTCCACAAGCCCATTGTCTATCCAATTGACGACATAGTTCACTACTTCTTTCTGAAGGGTTGGGTTGCCCGTAAGATACGCTTTAAGCTTCCCGGAAAATTCCGAGAGCTTGAAGAAATAGTGCTTGCTTTTTTTCGCAACCGGCACCCCGCTGCAGGTTATGCACTTCGGAGAGATGAGCAACCCGCTTCCAATCGTGCTTCCGCAAGAGTCGCAGTAGTCGCTGTATTGTTTTTCAGCCTTGCAGTGCGGGCAGGTGCCCACAATGAACCTGTCAGGCAGGAATCGTTTGCACTTCTCGCAAAACGGCTGCTCCACTTCCTTAGTATAGATGAACTCCTGCTCAAGAAGCCTGTTGTAAAAGTGCGTGGTGAACTCGTCATTCTCCACGCTTCCCGTCCGGTGGAATATGTCGAATGAAAAGCCGAGCGCGGCAAACTCTTCTTTGTCTTTTTTGTGATAGTAATCCACGAACTCCTGCGGCGTCTTGCCTGCTTTTTCCGCGGAAACCACTATAGGCGTGCCGTGCTCGTCGGTTGCGCAAATATAAAGGACGTCATTGCCCGCCAAGCGCTGATACCGCGCGTAGATATCTGCGGGAAGGTAGGTGCTTCTGATATGCCCTAAGTGAAGAGGCCCGTTTGCATAGGGCAGTGCGGCAGTCACGAGTATTTTCAGAATAACACCTCAAACGCAGTTTCGCTAGGCTTTCCTCTCCTTTCTTGCGGCAATCTCGTAAATCACAACCCCAATAAGCCCTAGCACAGCAATTGCAATTATCCAGATCGCTTTCCACTGCCCGTTGTTTTTTGCAGTTGCAATTTCGTATATATACAGGAGCATTCCAACAAGAGCCATCAGTCCTGCTGCGACTACCAAAAGCATGCCAATTATCGGAAGGAGCATATCCAAAGTTTGATTTTCACCAATTAATAATGGTGCGAATGCAAAGAGGAGAACTGCGCCCACTGCAAGCGCCAGGCACAACACTGCGCCCAAAAAAGCCATTCTCGGATAATCGGACATACGAAACACCCCTTCCATGCCGGTTTTTCGGCGCCAATCCTCATCAAAACATCCCGTTTCCCAGCGGAATTCCTGCCAAGAAAGCTATATATAGTGTAGTGTGCCATATCTTGCCCCTGGCCCGCTTATCCGCGGGCGCGGGAAGGTTTGGGAGATGCCTTCAGAAATCGACATAAGCCCGTATATTGAAAAATTCGAGGAATTCTACTCAGTCGCCCTAACCGAAAGGATAAACGAGCTTCTCATCCGCTACCCCTCGCAAAAAAGCCTTCTTGTCGATTTTTTCGAGCTTGAGCGGTATGACAAGGATTTGGCGGATATCCTCATACGCCAGCCCGACCTGCTCATAGGCGCATCCGAGCAGGCGCTCATCCAGTCCCAGGAAGTGTCATTCAAGACCGCGCACCCGGAAACGGCTTTCGAGCCCCATGTGCGCTTCTACAACCTTCCTGAAACAGGGCTTCTCATCCAGGATATAAGCTCGCGAAACATCGGCGAGCTCATATCTGTAAAAGGCGTGGTGACAAAGCGCGGCCCCGTGCTTCACAGGGTAAAGGTTGCCGTTTACCGCTGCCAGATGTGCGAGGCGCAGATGAAGGTGCCCCTCACCAAGAACACCGCCCCTCCGCAGGTCTGCAACGAGTGCAAGCGCCGCACGCTCAAGCTCGATGAGGAATTATCATATTTCGTGGATGTCCAGCGTTCGGATGCGCAGGAGCTTCTGGAGCGCCTCAAGGGCGGCGCGCCAGCCGCCACAATCTCGCTTTGGATAGAGGACGATTTGGTGAACAGGATAACTCCCGGCGAGACGGTCACGATAACCGGCGTGCTGCGGCTTCGCCCGCCCCAAAAGGAAAAGAACAAGAGCGAAACAGGCGGCCAGATATACACCCGTTACATAGACGTCGTCTCGCTTCAGAAGACGCAGCGCGAGTTCGAAGAGATAGAAATGACGAAGGACGAAGTCGAGCGTATCGTCGAGCTTTCAAAAAATCCGAAGCTGTACGACCTCATTCGCGATTCGATTGCACCCGGCATCTACGGGCATAACGAGGTGAAAGAAGCGCTTTCCCTCCAGCTTTTCGGCGGGACGCCGGACAAGCTGATGCCTGGCGGCGCGCCCATCCGCGATGACATGCACATTCTTTTAATCGGCGACCCAGGATCGGCAAAAACACGTTTCCTGCAGCAGATAGTGAAAATCGCCCCGAAAGGCATTTATGTCAGCGGAAAATCGGTCACCGGCGTAGGGCTTACTGCAGCCGCGGAAAAAGACGAGCTTGGCGATGGCGGCTGGACGCTGAAAGCAGGCGCGCTCGTCATCGCATCGGGCGGCATTGCCGGCGTGGACGAGTTTGACAAGATAGATGACACCGAGCGCGCGGCAATGCACGAGGTGATGGAAAGCCAGTCGGTCTCGGTTGCAAAGGCCGGCATAGTTGCGCGCTTCCGCGCGGAAACAAGCATACTCGCAGCCGCAAACCCGAAATTCGGCAGGTTCGACCAGAACAAATTGCCCGGGCAGCAGTTCGACATCCCACCCACCATCCTTTCCCGTTTCGACCTGATTTTTCCTATCTTGGACGTGCTTGACGAAACAAAGGACAGCGCGCTTGCGCAGACGCTTCTCACCATGCACCAGAAATCATCGGAATCCCTCTCGCGCGGCACCGCTCTTGCGGATGCAGACCCGAACCTTATCGACTCCTCCTTCCTGCGGAAGTACGTTGCATACGCCCGCCAGCGCATACGGCCGGTCCTCACTGACAAGGCATCGGAAAAAATACGCGATTTCTATGTGCAGCTCAGGAAAATGGGCAAGGCGGAAGGCTCGGTGCCAATCACGCCTCGGCAGATAGAGGGACTGGTCCGTCTTTCAGAGGCATCCGCAAAAATCCGCCTTTCAGAAAAGGTCGAGGCTGAGGATGCCGAGCGCGCCATCAGGCTTACGAATTATGTCCTTGACAAGGTGAGCCGGGACAGGGAAACAGGCAAGCTCGACATAGACATACTTGCAACTGGCAAGCCAAAGTCGCAGGTGGACAAGTACAATGCGATACTTGACATTGCGGCAAAGATCCAGGCTCAGCTTGGCGCCGTTGAAATAAGCTCGCTTATTGCGACCGCAGTTGGGTCGGGAATAGACGAGGTGACCGCGCGCCGCATGGTGGACGACCTCATCTACAAGGGCGAGCTTTACAAGATAAAGCCCGGCTTTGTCAAGATTGTAAGCCAGAGCGGCTGAGCGTGGATGCCCTTCTGCCATGTTCGCAAGCTCATCAGACTAACACTCCACTTATTCTGTCTTTACCACACCATTTAAATTCGTTTCCTATCCGAATTAGCCACTTTGAGAGGTGGAATAATGTCAATCAAAACAGCTTATCAGAACGTTAAGGGCTATGTGAATAGGAAGCTTCCTTTTGACTGCACAAAAATTGCGGACTACCAAGGCAATTTCGCTGATATTGACGGCTACAACTCACGAATAGCCGCTAGCGCAAGGCCGATTGGGGGCAAATCCCGGTTCTTCAAAAAACTAGGGGAAATGGCAGGGGAATTCATGCTCTCAAGCCCGCGCTGCAGCCGCTTTTTGGAAAAAAGCCGGCCCAAAGAGCAATCCGACTGGAGCCCGCAGGCCATGGAGGAAGCAAGAAAGCCGATCGATCCGCAAAGCAAGGATTTCTTCCAAAACGCATTTACGAACCTATTCTATCTTTTTACTGATGTCGAATTAAATTCTCTCAATGATGTATCTTCGGCAAGCGACATGCTGAAAGGCGACCTTCTAGTATGCACTTTCGGCAGGCCTTACAAAAAAGAGGAGTTCCAAAAGTTTGCCGTATCGATGCGCCATGAGATTCTCAGCGAGGAGAATCCGCAGGCGCAAAAGGAGCTCATGCAAAAATTCAGGATTTTCCTTAGCGTCCTTGCGGAAAACTGCTCCGAGCCTGCTAACTATGTTCAGCGCTAGTCGCTTTCAAGAATTGCGCGCCAAAGGCAAACATCTCATGCTCTCACCCTCATTAACACAACATTTATATTGATGTTGCGTCAGATTTAGCCCTCATTGATGAACGGGGTGGGCGCATGGGTCAAGAACAGTTTGTGAAGAACAACGGGCAGACAACCAACATCAAGCCGAATCTTCTCAAGAAAACCGGAAAGGCGATCTCCTCATTCTTCAACTGGATTCTTGAGAACAAGCTTCGCGCGAGCCAGTATCTTGTGGACAAAGTTAGCGTGCCTACGCGGCTGGAAATGCTTGCATTCAACAGAGTGCCTCTCGCTGAAGAATATGTTCACCCCAACAGGGGCTATGGCAGGCAGATCAACGAGACAACCGAGACAATACGGCTGCTTCGGGAAAAAGTTCTGGGCAAGCAATAGCTCTTAGTCTCGGAAAGCAAACGCTCAGCTTCGCCTGTCTTTTCCAAGTCCAAGTCAAAAGGCGCCAGCATAGCACAAAACTCTCATACTATCACTCTCATTAACACAACCTTTATATTAATGCGGTATTATATTTATTTCTCATTGATGAACAAGGAGTGGGAGCATGTGCCAAAAATGCGATCAAAAGAGCGGAGTTGCCGTCCAAGAGGGAGCGCAGCAAAAGCGCCATCCAATCCGCGACTTTTTCCGCAATCTAGGGGATAAATTTGAAGACGCAATTGCGCGCCATGTCGATAGGAAAACAAACAACAGAATTAAATCCCATCCGCACACAAGGCATCTCTATGAAAAGGGCGTATTGGTTGAGAAGCCCTATTCCATAATCTCGAGAAAGCAGTGAGATTGGCAATCCATCTGTCTTGGGGATTTAGATGAAACATCGCAACCAATCTAGGGCAGGAACCGCTAATATAGACTTGAGCAAGGTCACATCCATAACTTTCAATAGCGCATCAAAGGGCGCACCGCTCGTTTTTCGTAATGATTCCGATTCCGCCGCGGGCAAATCCCGCGAGATGGAGTCCCGCAGTGCATTTGCCCGTGTTTTCAAGGAAATTCTCTCGATGGACTCGGCCGACTTTCTCAAATGCAGCTGGAACACGCACAAATTTACAGATAAAATAAAATCCGATCTAGGGGGAATTTCAATTTCACCCGCAGACATCTACAATTTTTCCCAGGAGATGGCCGAGCCCGGCAGTTTTCAGGGGCATCTCGCACAGCCTCTGGATAAGAATGATTTCAAATCGCGCACCGACAAATTTTTCGGCGCCCTCGTCAACATCTGCGGCAAGCCATGCAAAATCAGCCACCACGTCACGCCTGGCGCCTATGCCAATGTAGACATCATACAAGAGGTTTACGTTCCTAGAACAAAGGATGTGGGCTGCTGTGCAGGGCAGCATCCGCGCTAAGCGCCGGCTTTTTCCCAGTCTTCCTCAAAAACAGCCGACAGCTCCGCGACTTTTTCACCCTCGATGATTATCGCGGCTTCCCTGTTTGAGTTGAGCGCGCTTTCCGAGAAATTTATGCTCCCGACAAGCGCGCGTTTCCCGTCAACGATCACAAATTTGCTGTGCGTCAGCTTATAGGTGAAGCTTGCCCACCTTACCTCGACCCCGTTCCCGCGCAGCGTGTCGAATATTCTCTGCTTTCTTGAATCCTCCACTCGCGGCTCGAGAATCACCCGCACACGGACTCCCCTTTTCTGGGCTTCGGCAAGCTCGCGGACAACATCATCTGACGTAAGCACATACATCTCGACATCTAGTGTTTTTTGCGCCGAGTGCAAAAGCGAGAGCACCTCATCTTCGGCATTGGGCGAAAAGACGAATTCCGCTTTGGCATTGCAGCCTGCGCAGGGAGGGGGATTGGCGGAATAGGCAACAAGAAGCAGGATTATCGCAAAAAGGCTGAGGAAAAGAAGAGCCCATTTTGCATCAGGAATTTTCATTCCCATCAGCAATCACTCGGTTTTCATCAGTGCATAAATCCGCAGCCATCCCGCCGCATTCCCACTTATTTTCTGATGCCGTATCCTCAACCGCCGTCATCCATTCTCCCAGTAATGCTCCAGGCTCTTAACCCCGAATTCCCTGCCGCGCGCGTGCTTCATCGCGGCGACAAGCGCTTCCGCAGCCTCGAAGTTGGTTATGCAGGGTATTCCGCTCTCAAGGCACGCGCGCCTTATCTTAAAGCCATCCGTGTTCGCGACCTTTCCATGCTTCGGGGTATTTATCACAAGGTGTATTCTTCCCTTCCTTATCTCGCTTAGCACATTCGGCTCGCCGTCATGGATTTTTTTCAAGAGTCTCGCCTTTTGGTCCAAATGCGTCGCAGTGGTGGGGGTCGCATACACCGCAAAGCCCATTTCCGCAAGGTCGTTTGCAAGCGGAGCCGCCCTTTCCTTGTCGCCGTCCTTCAGGCTTATGGCGACCCCTCCGCTCGTTGGAATTTTGAAATTCGCGCCCAAAAGCGCCTTCATGAAAGCAGCCGGGAACTCAGTGTCAATTCCCATGCTCTCGCCCGTGCTTTTCATCTCCGGACCTAGCACAACGTCCGAGCCCGAGAGCTTCAGGAACGGGAAAACCACCCCCTTCACTGCATAGTGCTTGAGTTTTGGCATTTCAATCGCGCCAAGCTCGTCAAGCGTCTTTCCCATTATCACCTTTGTAGCAAGCTTCACAAGCGGCACGCCGGTTGCCTTGGAGAGGAATGGCATGGTTCTGCTTCCGCGCGGATTCGCCTCCAGCACGAACACCACGTCGTTCTGCACAACGTACTGTATGTTTATCGCGCCAATCGTGTCAAGCGCAAGGGCTATCTTGTCCGAAAATTCAAGTATGACTTTCTGCACTTCGGGCTTGAGCCGCACGCAGGGCACCACATTGTTCGCATCTCCCGAGTGCACGCCAGCCCGCTCCACGTGCTCCATTATTCCCCCTACAAAAAGCCTCTTTCCGTCAGCCACGCCGTCTATCTCGCACTCAATCGCCTTTTCGATGTACTTGTCAATTAGCACGGGCTTCCGTTCGCTCACATCAACCGCTTCGCCGATGTATTTGCGCATGCTCTCCTCATCGTAAACTATCTGCATCCCCCTGCCCGCAATCACGTAGCTCGGCCTCACCACGATAGGGTAGCCTATCTTCGCAGCGCAGCTCACCGCTTCCGCTTCATTGGTGGCAGTGGCGTTCTCAGGCTGCTTTATGCCAAGCTCGGACAGCAGCACCTTGAATTTTTCCCGGTCCTCCGCAACATCTATCCCTGCCATTTGCGTGCCAAGTATCTTCACACCACTCATGGAGAGCTTCTGCGCAAGGTTTATCGAGGTCTGCCCTCCGAATTGCACAATCACGCCTTCCGGCTCCTCATGCTCGATGATGTTCATCACGTCCTCAAAAGTGAGCGGCTCAAAGTACAATCTATCGGATGTGTCAAAGTCCGTGCTCACGGTCTCCGGATTGTTGTTTATCATGATGCTCTCGATTCCCATCTCGCGAAGCGCGAATGCCGCGTGGCAGCAGCAGTAGTCGAACTCGATCCCCTGCCCTATCCTGATCGGGCCGCTGCCTATTATCACCACTTTCCTTTTCGCAGACGGCACGCTCTCATTCTCAGTCTCATAAGTCGAATAGTAATAGGGAGTCTGCGCCTCAAACTCAGCAGCGCACGTGTCCACCATTTTGTACACTGGCACGATTTTCTCCTTGAGTCGCATGTGCCGCACCATCGATGCCTCATGCCCTATAGCATTTGCAATCTGCTCATCGGAATAGCCCATTCTTTTAGCTTCATGCAATAGCCCCTTGCCGAATACCTCTTTTCTCAGTCGGTTCTCCATATTCGCATAGTCAAAAAGCCGGTCCAAAAACCAAGGGTGAATTTCTGTAAGCGCATGCACCCTCTTCTTGTCCCAGCCGATTTTCAGCGCTTCAATAATCGCATATATCCTCAAATCTGTCGGCGCAGCAAGGTGCCTCTCAATATCATGCTCGTGTATCTTCACTTTCTTCATTTCCACCGAGCGGAGCGCCTTCCCGAACGCTTCCTCAAACGTCCTCCCAATCGCCATCGTTTCCCCGGTGCTCTTCATCTGCGTGCCAATCACCCTGTTGCTTTCAGGGATCTTGTCAAAGGGCCACCTGGGTATTTTCACCACGCAGTAGTCAAGCGAGGGCTCGAATGCCGCCGGTGTCGTTTTCGTGACCGCGTTTTTTATCTCGTGCAGCCCCAGCCCCAGCGCTATTTTGGCAGCAACGCGGGCAATCGGATAGCCTGTTGCTTTCGAAGCAAGCGCAGAGGACCGCGACAGTCTCGGGTTCACTTCCACAACGATGTACTCGCCAGTCTTCTGGTTGAGCGCGAACTGTATATTGCACCCTCCTTCGATTTTCAGGGCACGGATTATCTTTATCGCCGCCGAGCGGAGCATCTGGTGCTCGTCATCAGAGAGTGTCTGCGAGGGCGCCACCACCACGCTCTCGCCGGTGTGCACGCCCATAGGGTCAATGTTCTCCATGTTGCAGATGGTAATGCAGTTGTCGTAGGAATCCCGCATCATCTCGTACTCAAACTCGCCCCACCCAAGCACCGATTCCTCCACAAGAATCTGGTGCGTAGGGGAAAGCGTGAAGCCCAGCTCCAAAAGTTTCTCAAACTCAGCCTGGTTTCTCGCAATCCCGCCTCCGGTCCCCCCCAGCGTGAATGCCGGGCGCAAGATGAGAGGGAAGGGGTGCTCTTTTGCAAAAGCGTGTGCCTCTTCCGCAGTATTCGCAGCAACGCTTTGCGGTATGGGCTCGCCTATTTTCTGCATGAGCGCCTTGAATTTTCCCCTGTCTTCAGCAGCTTCTATCGCTTCAATGTCTGTTCCGAGTATTTCCACGCCGTATTTCGCCAGTATTCCTTTCCCGTAAAGCTCCACGACAAGATTCAAGCCGGTCTGCCCGCCCATTGTAGCAATAATTCCCTGCGGCTTTTCCTTGGCAATTATCCTCTCCAAAAAATCAATGCGCAGCGGCTCGACATAAACGACATCCGCAATGTCCTTGTCGGTCTGAATTGTCGCCGGGTTGGAGTTTGCCACCACCACCTTCACGCCCTCCGCGCGAAGGGAGGCGCATGCCTGCGAGCCCGAGTAGTCGAACTCGGCGCTTTGCCCTATGACAATGGGGCCGCTGCCAATCACCAGCACCGTTTCAATTTTTTTTCCTGCCACATCAACACCTAATCATCTAAAGCATTTTCACAAACTTGTCAAACAGGTACTTCGAATCGCAGGGGCCTGGATTCGCCTCAGGGTGGTACTGCACCGCGAATATCGGAAGCTCCTTGTGCGCGATTCCCTCCACCGTGCCATCAATCAGGTTCCGGTGCGTCACAACAAACTCGGAAGGGAGCGTTTTCTCGTCAACCACATACCCATGGTTCTGCGTGGTTATCACAACTTTATTCGCAGCCAAATCCAGCACGGGGTGGTTTCCTCCCCTATGTCCGAACTTGAGCTTGTATGTCTTTCCGCCAGCTGCCTGCCCAAGGAGCTGGTTGCCAAGGCAGACTCCGAAAATTGGCAAATCAAGAAGCTTCTTCAGCTCGGCGCTCTCTTTCACCAAAAGCGAGGGGTCGCCAGGCCCGTTTGAGACGAACACGCCATTCGGGGAGAATGTTTTCACCTCGTCCGCGCTTGTGTTGAATGGAACAACAACCACTTCCAAGCCGCGCGCCACAAGCTCCCTCACAATTCCCATTTTCACGCCATAATCGACAAGCACGACTTTCTTTCCGCCTTTCTTGCCGTAGAATTTCGCCTGCCCTACAGACACTTTCTCCACGAAATTTATCTTCGAGTAGTCCAGCTCCTGCGCCATCTCAAGAAGCGCTTGCGTGTCCTCCTCCTTTTCATAAACAGCAATCGCAGCCGGCATCACGCCCGCTTTCCTTATGATGCGCACCAACTGCCTCGTGTCAATGCCGCAAATCCCCGGGATTCCCGCGTCCTCCATCCTCGCCTCAAGGCTCCTCGCGCCCGTCTGTCCGTTTTCGTGGTGCGGCCGCCTGCAAAGCTCGCGCACACAGTACCCTTCCACCTGCATCGAGTCGCTTTCACTCCACTCTTCGCGCGTGCCGTAATTCCCGATTAATGGATAAGTGGAAACAAGAATCTGCCCTGCGTAGCTCGGGTCGGTGAGCGACTCCTCATAGCCGGTCATGTTTGTGGTGAAAACAATCTCGCCCACGCGCTTTTCAGTCGCGCCAAAGCCCTTTCCGAAAAAGCGGGTCCCGTCGGACAGAACTACAACGGCTTTCTTTTCGTTTCCCACAGCGACCCAAGGCTATCTTATGCATGCAAAATGAATTTAAACCGGGCAGTCTCCACGGCGTGGATAAATTAATGGTAAAAAGTTGGAAAAGATAAGTGGTAGGCGAGCTACGGCTGTCCCCGCCGGCTCTTGATGTTCTTCTCCACTTTATTGACCATCGGCTCCAAGTGGAACCTGCCATAGTCCTGAAGCGCATAAATCACGTAGAAACCGACTCCGATTCCAATAAGCATGAGCGGTATGGTGAATATCCTGCCCCAATAAGTATGCGGCACCATGTCCCCGTAGCCAACAGTGGTTATCGTGGATGTAGTGAAGTATACGGAGTCAAGCCAATCCCAGTTTTCAGTATGATGGAGGGCGACAATCGCAGTCAGGTACACTCCTCCTAGCAGCCCTAATGCGTACATCATCTTTTTCTTGACCCTTGCTTTCTCGCGTTGAATCTCTTCAAGGTAATGCTCCTGCAAGGTCGCCATAATAATCACTGCTTCCTGCCTTCCCTGTTGGAAAGCGCGAGAGCGTATGCCGCGTAATAGTTTTTAACCAGCACATGCCAGTCAATGTGTTTCATCATCTTGTATGCATTCTCCTTTTGCATATCAAGTTTTTCATCGGGAAGATGGTATATCCTTTCGAGTTCGCTGGAAAGCTCCTCTGCGGTCTGTTCACCTTTCTTTCCGACCATGCCGAGCACAACAACCCCGCAGTCGCGGCTTTTCGCCTTTTTCATTATGAACCTGCCAAAGCCGGTCATGTCCGAAGTTACCGCGATATCGCGCTTCACGGCCGCCTCGACCGGTGTATAGCCGAACGGCTCGTACCTTGAAGGGAACACCCCCACGTCCATCGCGGCTACAACATCATAGTAGTTCAGGTTCATCAACCCGTCGTTCGGCTTCATGTAGGTCGGGTAGAATATGACTTTCACCGGGTTGCTCTCGCAATTGTCCAGTCCAGCGGACACGCACGCGTTTATTATCGCGTCGTTCTTATAGGACAAGTCGTAGCAGTTTATATGTGGTTTGTCGCCGTCCTTGTAAAACCCGCGTGCCATGTTTTCGATATCGTGCCTTATGCCACCCTCAAGCTCCTTTATCGTGGTCTGCAGGTTCACATACGGCTTGCCTTTTGTCTCGGGTAGCTCCTGGAATATCTCGTTTATCTTGTCAAGCAAAAGATAGTTTTTGATTATCGATATCTTCGGGCCGCTCACCGAGCTTGGCGCGAATATGAATGCGAAGACCCTCTTTGTCTTCCCTTCCCGCGCAGCCTTGTTTTTCTTCAGCTTGGCGTTCAGCTTGCCCAAGGCAGACACGAACAAATCAAACCCCTTGTTCATGAATTCATACCTGCCGGAAATGTAGACGAACAGTGCGTCATCGTAGCGCTGCTGGTAGTAGCTGATGAAACAGGCTTCCAGGAACTGCTGGAGCTCGTGCCGAGCATAATCCGACAGGTCGTGCGCCCCCTTCTCTCCCGCCTCACCTTCGAATTCGATTCCATTGACGGTGACTACGTCCGCTTTCCTGCCCAGTATATATTTCACTTCCTCTGCGACTGTTTCGCTCACCGTTGTGAACACCGTGCACTCGCGCGCGGCTGCTGCCTCGAGCTGGTGCTTCCCTTCCACCCTGTTGTTGTACGCGACATTGAGCGAAATTGGCGCCGTCGCCTTCTGCGAGTCTGAATAAACATCGACCCCTGCGGCGGAAAGCGTCCTGCCCAGCACGGTCGCATGCGTGGTGAAAACGGTCGCAAGCTCCATCTCCTTCATTTTGCAGTAAAGGAGCGCAGGCCCGGATATCCACTCGTGGAACTGCACCGCCGTGCTTTTCTTGTCGAACAGCCCCTCCGAAAATAGCTTTTCGATTAGCATCCCGGTGCCCATGCCCCAAACCACGTTCTCGGTGAAATCCCATGACTTTTCCATGAGCGAGTCTATGCCGAACCTTTTCCAAAGCGCGTACTTCGCATAATTCTTCTGCTTGTCCTTCTGAACGCCCTTGCCGCCATCAACATACTCGACAATCCGCTCGCCGGCTTCCCTTGCATCAACGGAGATTATCCTTGCGTTGTTGCCGTACATCCAGCGGCCGTATTTGCAGTTCACGCCCTCGCGCGAGAGCTCGCCGAATATTTTCGCAAGCTTGCCCGCCGGCTCCTCGAAGCGGATGTCCTCCGCGCATTTTTCATCCAGCATTCCGATAAGAAGGTAGTTTTCCCCGTACTTTTTGACAAGCTCGCCTGATTTGCTACGGATGACAGTGTAAATGCCGCCGATTTTCCTTCCGGCTTCGGACGAGACTTCGATAAGCGCGCCAGGTTCTGTCTTTTTAGTTGCCATATGGTAGCTTCTCGCCTGCGGTTTATAAGTTTTCTGCCCACTTTCAGTCAATCTTTGCATCTAGCACAACCTGCACAATTGCTTTCGAATATGGGCGCACAACCCTTCTGAAAACCACTCTCGTTTCCCTCCCGAATTTCCCGGCAGCATCGGAAACCTGCTTTTCCGCAGCCTCAAACGGCGCCTCAACATCCCCGAAAGAATAATAGTGCAGCACGCCACCTTTTTTCAGGCAGGGCACAACGTTCATCAAGAACCCAGACGCATCTTTCGGCAGGGGCATTGCAGCCCTGTCAGCCCAGCCAGTGTATTTTCCAGGCAGAAGTTTCCCGACATCCCCTTTCACGCAAGAAACATTCGCACACCGGTTTCTTGCAATATTCCTCTCAAAATACTCTGCGGCATCGGGATTAAGCTCAATTCCCACCACTTTCGCCGAAGGCTGCGATTTCCCGATCCTTATCGCAAAAGGCCCCACGCCAGCAAAGGGCACCAGTACGTTTTCGTTGGGCTTCACGAGTTCCACCAGTCTTCCCCTCTCAGTCCCCAATCTTGGCGAAAAGTAAGTCTTGTTCAAATCAAGCTCAAAGAGGCACCCCCCCTCCTTGTAAATCGTGTTTGTTCTCCTATCGCCAGCAATCACTTTTACCGGGCGTATGCGGAATTCGCCCGCTGTTCCGCCCATCTTCTTGGCGACCACTTTCAGGTTGTGGTGTATCCTGAGCACCGCATCCGCAATCAGCCTCTCCTTGCCCTCCAGCTCATCTGGGATTTCCAGAACAGCAATGTCGCCGACAATGTCAAACGAGCCGATGAGTGCTTCTGCTTCCTTTTTCGAAAGCTTCCCCTCAAGCTCTGAAGCCAAAGGCTTTCCGAATTCCTCACGCTTCAAAAGCTTCTTCTGTGCAGTTTTTAGTTTGGTTTTCACGCCTTTCTTCAGCGGAAAGTAGACGAACTTCTCATCCCTTCCAGGGACAAAGCCATTGTCAAGCGCAAAAGCTTTCACTAGAGTTTGCCTTATCTTTTCTGCTTCTTCCCGTTTTGCTTTGACGCATCGCACCAAGGGATGCACCTATGAAATCAATATGCTCGGCTTGCCCGGCAGCGCGTTTTTCGCCTTTGGTGTGTCGCTTTCCGCTTCGCCGCACACCGTCACTTTCGCGCCTGGAAACTCCGTTTCAAGAAGTTTCATCGCGCTTTTCAGCGCCTCAAGCTCAAAATGCGAAGGTTGGGTTTTTCCCAAGCCGCCCACATTCTTCATATAATTCATGAGCACTTTTGCAACTTCCGCTGCGTGCGGCTTTATTTCAGAATCAGCCATCGCCGCCTTCATCGCAGTGTCAAACTTCCTCTCCCTATCTGCAATTCCGCGAAGCTTCCTCTTCCAATCCGCAGCCACAAACAGGCTGATTTTTGATGGCTTTTCCATCTTCACCAGCTTCAGGATGGTGTTGATGTCGTCTTTTACTTGAAGTATGTAATCTTCCGCTTCCTCCAATCTCTCATCCACCCTGCCACTGTCTCCTTTTGGCATTTGCGCAATCGCAACGAATTTCGAGTCTTCAACATAATGCTTCTTGCCAAGCTTCTGCCACATCTCCTCTGCGGCATGCGGCATGAAAGGCGCGACAAGCGGCACCCACATTTCAAAGAACTCGCGAAGCTTGGGCTTTTTCGCCCTCTTCAAATACCATTGCAAGTCATTGGTGCAATTGTAAAGAAGCTCAAGTGACAGGTCGCGAAGCCTGAAAGATTCATACATTTCATGGGCGGCAAGCGCGCGCTTGTGTATCCTTGACAAGATCCACCTGTCCGCAAGGTCTTGCTCCACTTCATCTTTCCCGCCCGCATGCTTTTCCATCACAGCATTCATGAATTTCATTCTCGAAATGATTCCTTCCACCGCAGGCCGGTTGAAGTCCGTGTCCTGCGCAAGGTCGGCTCCTGAAACTACGGTGAACCTTATCGTATCCGCGCCAAACTCCTTTATTGCGGCGCGGATCGGCATGATGTTGCCCATGCTCTTGCTCATCTTCTTGCCGTCCATGAGCACGAATCCGTTTGTGACGGTCTGCTTCGGCCAGTTCTCCTTGCCGAAAACCGCAACATGGTTGAATATGAAGAATGTAAGGTGATTGTGCACCAGGTCGGTTGCCGAGTGTCTCGAGTCTAGCGGGTACCAATAGGAAAACTCGCGCCGCATCTCCTCCGCTTCTTTTGGCAAGCCTTTTCCATCTCCCTTTCCTAGGAAAACAAAGTCGAACAGCTTCTCATCAAGCTCTTCCGGCTTCATCTTCATTGCAATATGCGAAATCGTATAGAACGCCATGTAAATGGTCGAGTCCGAAAGCGCCTCGATCATCTTCGTTTCGTCAAACGGGAAGCGTGTGCCCAGCCCAGACGAGCGCGTGCACGCTTTCTGCTTGAGCCACTCGATAGTGTACTCATACTCGTGCCTTGTTTTCTCAGGCAGTATGCTCATCTTCGCAAGGCATTCCCGCGCAGCAGCCTTCCATCCCTCATCGCCATAATCAATGAACCACTGGTCCTTGACGATCCTAACACCTACAAGTCCGCCGTATCTGCTGTAAATCGGCCCGTTTGAAATTTCGTAAAGCGGTATTGCGAACCCCTTTCCAACAAGCGCTTCCTTTATCTTCTCCTTGGCATCCATCCCCTTCATTCCTGCAAACTCGCCAACCGCCATCACGCCCGTGTGTGCCTCCTTCTTGTAAATTTCCGAAGTCGCCTCTTCCGCTTTTTTGTCATTCTGGTTGGCAATCTTCATTCTCTCGACGATTTCCTTTGCCGGGAAAGCGCCAAATCCATCCAGCTTCAAAACCTGCACGAGCTTTATCTTGCCCTCCAAGCCAGCATCACGAAGCGCCAAATAGTCATAGGGCGCGTGCGCAGGGACCGACATCACCACTCCGGTGCCTGCCTTCGGGTCCACAAAGCTCGCTGGGAAAAGCGGCACTTCTGCACCCGTAATCGGATTCTTCGCAGTTGCGCCCATCATCTCCTTTGTGCTCATTTCCCTTTCCATGACAAGTGGCATCTGCATGCAAAGCTGCGGAAGCGCCTCTTTTGCAAGGTAGAATTTCCTGCCTTTGCAGTCTGCCTTCACATATTCTGCCTTTTCATTCACCCAAATGTTCGTGACTCCGTAAATAGTCTCGGGCCGGTAGGTGGAGCACACAAGAAACCCGTCAAGATAGGGGAACATCACGCCGACCGTCTCCTCAATCTGCGGGTCGGCATCGCCGCGAGTGTCATGCGCGCCAATCGCAGTCTGCCCAATAGTGCACCACGGAACCGGGTGCTCCCCTTTCTTTATGTAGCCATCTTCCATCAATTTCGCAAAATGCCATCTTATGAATTGGTTGAACTGCGGGTCGTAAGAATAGAATTTCCGTCTCCAGTCAATCGAGTAGCCCATCTCCTTCATGCCTGCCTCTATTTCGCGCGAAAAATAGGCGACAAGTTCCTTTGGGTCAATGAGCTTTTCCGAAACGCTTCCTGGAATCCCGTATATTTTTTCGAATATTTCAAGTATTTCCCTGTCCTTTTCGGCAATCCTCTTCGCCATTGCAAGAATCGGCGTGCCGGTCACGTGGAATCCCATAGGAAAAAGTACGTTCTTTCCTTTCATCCTCATGTATCTTGCATAAATGTCGGTAGTGGTGTATGTCCTTCCATGTCCTATGTGCTGCGGCGAATTAGGGTAGGGAAATGCAGCTGTAAGGTAGAACTTGTCTTCTTTCTTGCCTTTGGCTGAAGGAGAGTGTATGCCTGCCTTCTCCCATTCAGCCTGCCATTTTGCTTCCATATTCTCCACGGCATCCGTTCTTCCCAACAAAAAATATAAGCCAAGCGCCCGATAACTCCCTTCATGGTGCTTGAAAGCGTTGCCGCAGCCTTCCTGGCGGGGCTTGCCTCCTTCCTCAGCCCATGCTTTCTCCCGCTCGTGCCGGCAATGCTCGCATATCTCACTTCTCCAACCGCTTGCGCTTCAGGCGGCACAAAGGCTGGCTTTTCGCAGAAAAACACCCTCTTTTTCATAGCGGGCTTCGTGCTCATATTCAGCGTCATCGGCGTTGCGCTGAACACCGTGCTTTCAAGCGCGGCTCCAGATGCGAGACTCTTCCTCTCAAGGGCGGGCGGAATAATAGTATTTCTCATGGGGCTTTCATTGCTTGGCGTATTGCGGTTTGATTTCCTGCCGAAAATAAAGCTCCTTGGGATTGCCATGCCTCAAAACCCTTCCGAGGCGCCTTTCATTGCAGGATGCGCATTTGCTGCTGGAGCCGGCGGCTGCATGGGCGCCATTTTAGGAGGCATAGCTCTTCTCTCAACGGTGTCGTCCGCCAGCGCGTTCCTGCTCTTCTTCACCTATTCGCTCGGCCTCGCATCCCCGATTTTCCTGCTTTCCTTTCTCTCCGAGCGGCTGGCATCGCGCATCTGCAGGATTCTTTCAGGCAATCTTTACGAGAAGTTGGTGGGCGCATTGCTTGCCTTATTCGGGATTGCGGTGTTCCTGGGGCTTTTCGGCTGAGCTTGCCATCAGGCCGTCAAGCATCGCGCCGATTTCCCCTTCTGTCTTAGGTCCGCAGGCCTTGACGGTTTCGTTTGTCATTTCCACCGCAAAGCACGGCGTTGCATAAAACCCATACTCACTCGCCTTTTTTTTGCAGTAGCGTATGTCATAGACAAAAAAGTCAAACCCTCTTTTCGTTGCAGCGGCGGATATCGTCTCTTCCTGCCCTGCGCAGTTCGTGCAGAACGGCGAGTGGAAGTAATGGACCGAACCAACATGCTCCCGCACGTATGCCCTTTCCGGGCAAGGCGCATAGCCGATTTCCCCGCTTGGGACGCCTGCCGCAAGAATAAGGCACGCGAAAGCGCAGCCATACGCAACCGCCTTCAGGCTTCCATCAAGTCTTTTTGAGAGAAGGAAAATGGCAGTGGCAATCGCGAAAATTCCCAATACTGAAGCATAGGCGTTCCTGATGAAATAAGGCAGCAGCAAGGCAGCCATCAGCCCGGCAAACAAAAGTGCGGCAATCGCAATTTTCCTGTAAATGTCTTTCATGGATATCACAAATGCTTTTTCCTTGTCACGCTCGACATTATCTTCCTTCCGCTTTCCTTTATTATTTCGCCTGTCGCGCCAAGCCCGGTTTTCAATATCAGGCTGCTTCGCGCTGTGCCCGTTTCAACAATATTCCTTGTGAAGTCATAGCCGTTGAGCACCTGCTGCACTGCGCCTTGCGACGGGTAGACTGCTACAAGGTTGAATATCATCGCGCGCTCGTTGCTTCTGTTCATAACATCGTGCCCGCCTGAAAGCTTCTGTGCAAAGAGAAGAACCACTGCAAGGCGCATCGCCCCTGATAGCAGGAAAACAAGGAGTATTCCGCTGAATCCGAACAAGGCAATGCTTCCAAACACGCTCAGGAAAAGCCCTCCTGCAAGCGAGCCTGCCGCAAAGAAAAACCCGTTGAACACATTGTATTTTGAGATAAACGAAGGTCTTAACTCCCTGCCCACAAGCGAAAGCGCGTAATTGAATGTGGACAAGTCGAGTCCCGCCCAAACAAAGCCGGATGCCACCTGGAAAACAAGAAGAGCGGCAAAGTTGTCGGATAACAGCCACAACAGCGGCACCACTATCGCCGAAACCGATGTGGCGATCAGCACCGCACGGTTGCCGAACCGGTCAATCGCCTTGCCCCAGTAGGGAAAAACAATTATCTTCGTTATCACCGAAGCAGCAGTTATCATTCCAAGCATTCCCATGTCATAATGGAGCTGGTTGAGCATGTATGGCGTGAAGAACGGCGCGGAAAACTGCACTGAAAATGTGAAAAGCCCGATGAACGCGAGGAAGGAAAGCTCGTTTTTGTAGGAGGGCAGGAGGAAGAGGTGCTTGAATTCGATCTCTTTTGCAAGCGCAAGCTCGTACTTCACATTATCTGTCTTCAGATGGCAGAAGACGGTGAACAGCCTTGCAAGAAAAGCAATGAAGAACACAACCGCAAAAGCCGCGCCAGCGGGATAGCCGAGCTGCAGCTCCCTAAGAAGCATTCCCGCTCCGAACACGGTTATGAACAGCACAACCTGCATAAGCCGGTTCCTTGTTGCAAAAAAGCCAGCCCGCTCGTTATCCGGCACAATGTCCGATATCCAGCTGCTCCAGGCTGGGTTTACCATAAGCGCGGTGCCTGCCCCCATCGTGAAGAATGCGATGATGAGCGGCACCGAAAGCTCGCCTGGCCATAAAAGAAGCGCGACAATGGGCAGCCAGATAAATGCCTGTATGAGCGCGCCAGCAATAACGAGCATCTTCCTGTCCTTGAAAAACCGAAGTGCGGCAAGCGAGAAGAACTGCAGCACGGCTCCGAGAAGCTGGGGGAGCGCGGCAAGCAGCCCGACATAGAAATTGCTCGCGCCAAGGGATATGATTGCCGCTGGAAGGAACGAGTCGCCCATTCCCGCCATCATGGTGTAGCCCATGCCGTCGGCTATCGAGTACTTCATCGAACGCTCGCGCCTTTCTCTGCTAAGCTCGCCTTCAGCCGGAATGCCTGCCATATTGGGTCGCATGGCTAGTTGTTTGGCTTAAAATTATAATCATAAGCTCCATTACCATGCCGATGGCTTTCTTCAACACCAATGCAGCCGGCGCATTCTCCAAAGCGCTTTTGGGCGTGGGGCTCGCGCTGATTGCAATCGGCACGATTGCCGCTATCCTGAATTCCCGAGGAAACGTGGAAGGCGGGCTTCTCGAATCGATAGCAAGCGGGGTGGCAAGCACATTTTTTGCGCTGTTTTCCGGCGTCATGATCGGAGTCGGCGCGACTATTGCTATTGACGGCATGATAGTTCCGTTCCAAGGCAACCGAATACGGATTATCACGTCATTCCTTCTTTGCATTCTTTCTGCGCTAATATCCGTCTTTGCAATAGCCGGAACGCAGTCGTCTTTCCTTCTTCTAATAATGTTCTTTTCGGGGCTTTCATCCGCGGGCGCCTTCCTTTTCTCTTCAATAGCATTTGCGCTTTCAGGAGCCGCGAAAAAGTATCTTTCCGAAGCTAGAGATTGAAAAAATAAGGAAAAAAGAAAGAAAATACCTCTTGGCTAGAATTTCGGGATGAGCGGAGGCCTTTCGTCCGTCGAGAGGTTGTTGTACATCATCACTCCTGCAACAGCGGAAAGCCACGCGGTCGCAAACTCATACATTCCCTTGTGTCTCTTCCCCATGAGCAGTATGTAGAAGAACTGGATGCATATTGCCATGCACGCGAATATACCGATTATTGACAGGCATATCCAGACCAGCGTCCCCCAGATGAAGCGGATGAAAAGCTCTAGTCTACTTGCCTTCTCCGCATAGTTCACTTCAATATTGACAGTTTTCATGCAATTCCCCGCCGAAAACAATCGGCAAGAGGGTTTCTCGCCCAAGGGTTAAATCGCTTTCCCTGCCAATCGCCGGAAAAGGGTCGGCACCGGCCATCCGCTTCCCGGGGCGCGCCATTCCCCAAACACTTCAAGGCAGGCTACTCCCCGAACACCTTGATTATCACGCGCTTCCTTCTTTGCCCGTCAAACTCGCCGTAGAAAACACTCTCCCACGGCCCCAAGTCAAGCTTCCCCTTTGTAATAGGCAGCATCACCTGGTGCCCCATAACCAATCTCTTCAGGTGCGCATCCGCGTTCGTCTCACCTGTGCGGTGGTGCGCGTAATCCGATTTTTCGGGCGCCACCTTCTCCAGCCATTCCAGAATATCCTGCCAAAGCCCCTCCTCAAAGTCATTCACGAATACTGAAGACGTAATATGCATCGCGGAGACAAAGGCAAACCCCTCCTTCACGCCCGATTCCGCAACCGCTTTCTCAACCTCGCCCTGCATAGGCACGATTTCCTTTCTCTTTTTGGTATTGAACCACGCGTATTTTGTATGAAATTTCATTTTCCCACCGCTTTGAACCTTTTCGCGGGCATTTATATTTTTTCCCTTCATTCCTTCACACATGCTCGAAGAAATCTCCCTTCTCTACATAGGGCAAATCGCGGTGCTATTCGCAATTTCAGTGATAGTCGGCAGGGTAACCGGACCCATAGTGATCAGGGCACTTGAAATGCTCTCAAGCAAGACGAAAAGCACGCTTGACGACCGCATACTCGAGGCAATAAAGGTCCCGCTCGAATCGTTCTTCTTCATCATCGTGTTCTATTTTCTTATGCACTCTTTCCCGGAGCTTGCAGCCGCTGCAAAGTTCCTTGAAAGCTACACGTTCGCAATCCTCATACTCATCGCCACATTCATGCTTTCCGAGGCATCAGGCGCATTCATCCGATGGTATTACGATGAAGGGCACAAAATACGCGGAGGCAAAATCGGCAAGGTGGAGCTTGACTTGTCCCTTCTTCCGCTTGTGCGCAAAGTCACCAAGCTTTTGATATACGCTGCCGGCGTGGTAATCGCGCTCTCCTCAATAGGCTTTGATATCACCGGCGTAATCGCAGTATCCAGTATCTTGGGCATCATACTCGGTCTTGCCTCGCAGGAAACCCTTGCAAACATATTTGCAGGCATCGCGCTCCAGATGGACCGCCCCTACCACTACGGCGACTACTTGCGCCTGCCTTCCGGCGAAATAGCAGTGGTGCAGAAAATCGGCATGCGCTCAGCGCGCCTTGAGGACCTCCAGCACAATACGATTGTCGTGTCAAACTCCGAATTCGCGAAAATGAGGATAACCAACCTCTCGCTTCCGGACGACGTCTGCGTAATACAGGTTTCAGCCGAGCTTCCGCACCCAGCCGATCTGAAATCGCTCGAGCGCGAAATCACCGCGGCAATACACAAGGCAAAGCCGCAGGGCTACCTGGCGCAGAAAGGCTCAACAATCTCAATCGACACGGTCAAGCCCTCTTCAGTTGCATTCACCTACTCATTCTGGGTCTCAGGCTACTACAACGCAGCGCCGATAAAGGAAACAGTGAATGCGGAAATACTCAAATACGCAAGGAAGATGAAGAAGTAGTTATGGTGCGCGAGCTATTTTCCTATCTCTTGTAAATATGCTGCGTAAGCTTTCGACTCTTTCACCCTCGCCGCAAGCGCATTGTCGATAGCGGCAGGCGCGGTAATGCCCTTTGCATCAAGCACGCGCGCAATCTCATTCTTTTCCATCAAGCCATGCGCGAGCACGACATCGGAAACAGGCTTTCCGCTTGAGAGAGATTCCTTCACTATTTCCGTAACCACTTGGTAGCCCAAATACGGATTGAGCGCGGTTGCAAAAATATATGTGGCATCCGCATTCCTTTTGCACGCTTCCAAGTCATACTCCATTCCCTTAAGACAGAATTTATCCAGCATCCTTGCCGCATGCGAAAGATTTATCGTCGGCGAGAGCGTATTTTTTGCAATAAGCGGCGTGAGGAAATTAAGCTGCAATTGGCCTCCTAAGCAGCCAAGCGCAACCGCAGAATCAGCAGCAATCGCATCCTTTGCAATCATCTCAACCGCTTCCGGTATCGACGGGTTTATTTTGCCAGGCATTATCGACGAGCCAGGCTCCACTTCAGGAAGCACTATTTCCGCAATCCCTGCCTTCGGCCCTGACACCAATAACTTAAGATCATTTGCAATCTTTACAACGCTTACCGCAATCCCGCGCGTTGCAGCTGAATAGAACAGCACGGCATTCAGCGTGGAAATATGGAGCGGCTTATTCTTGGATGCCACAAGCTTCTCGCAGGCTATTTTCGAAAGCCCGGCCGCAACCTCATCCGCAAACTTCGGGTGCGCTGTTATGCCCGTTCCAAGCGCGGTTCCGCCAAGCGGAATTTCGCAAAGCCCGGCTCTTGCCTGCCGAAGCCGAGCAACATCTTCCTTCAGCGCATCCGACCACGCGAGTATCTCCTGCGAAATGGCAATGGGCACGGCATCCTGCAAATGCGTTCTTCCCACTTTTATTTTTCCCTCGTATTTTTTCGCCTTTGCATCCAATGTCCCGCATACCATCAATATGTCTCTCTCCAAGTCAGATGAAAGCGAAAGAAGCGCCAATCTTATCGCAGCCGGCCCCAAATCGTTTGACGACTGCCCCATGTTCACATCATTGTTAGGATGCACAGGTTTGTAGTCTCCTTTTTTTCCGCCAAGGAGCTCATTCGCGCGGTTGGCAACCACCTCATTCACGTTCATGTTGAAGGGCGTGCCTGCTCCTGCCTGGTAAAAATCCAGCACAAGCGCATCCGCCATCTTTCCGGAAAGCAGCTCCTCGCAGGCTTTTACAATCGCTTCGGCCTTCTTCGTATCAAGTACTCCACATTTAGCATTCGCCTTTGCAGAAGCCAGTTTCATCTTCACATAAGCAGCATAGTATTCACGCACCGCGTCCTTTCCCTCAAACCTGAAATTTTTCATTGCGCGAGCCGTAAATGAGCCATAGTATGCGTCTACAGGCACCTCGATTTCCCCGATCGCATCCTTCTCCAGCCGAGTTTTCGCCATTGCAACACCTAGTCAATGCCAAGCTTGGCCAATTCAGCCGCAATCTCCTTCTCATCCATCCTCAGTCTTGCTCCGCCCGACTTTTGCGCCTCAAGCGCAACCGCAGTTGCAACCTTCCGCGCAACCCCTTTCTCAAACGCAAGGGGGAGTATCCTTTCATTCGAAAGTTCCTTGTCCGATATCGTCCCTGCAAGAGCGTTTGCTGCGGCAAGCTTCATCCCCTCGCTTATCCTCTTCGCCTTCACAAGGAGCGCGCCCCTGAAAATTCCCGGGAAACCAAGCACATTGTTCACCTGGTTCGGCAAATCCGAGCGCGCGGTGCCGAACACCGCAACGCCCCCGGCCAATGCGTCTTTCTGCGAAATCTCCGGAACAGGATTGGAGAGCGCGAAAACAATCGGCTTCTTTGCCATCTTTCTTACATCCGCCGCACCGATTATATTTGGCGCAGAAACGCCTATGAAAACATCGGCGCCCTCAAGCGCATCCGAAAGGGCGCCTGTCTTCCCATTCTTATTGGTAATTTTTGCAATTTCCCTCTTATAAGGCGGCAATTTTTCCGAATCAACAAGTATTCCCGCGCTGTCGCACACGACAATATTGGCAAAACCGGCGCTGTGCAATAGCTTCACAATCGCAACGCCAGCTGCGCCAGCGCCAGAAACAACAATTTTCGCATCCTTCCCTTTCCCAACAAACTTCAGCGCATTCATTAGCCCCGCAAGCGCGACAACAGCCGTGCCGTGCTGGTCGTCATGGAAAACAGGTATGTCCAGTTTTTCAATAAGCCGTTTTTCAATTGAAAAGCACTTCGGCGATTCGATGTCCTCGAGGTTTATGCCGCCAAACGATGGGGAAATGTTTTTTACGGTTTGAACAATCTCATCCTCATCCTTGCAGGCGAGGCAGATTGGAAAAGCGTCTATTGCGCCGTATGACTTGAACAGCACCGCCTTGCCTTCCATCACCGGGAGAGCCGCAAGCGGGCCGATGTTGCCAAGCCCGAGCACCCTGGTGCCATCGGACACGACCGCTACCGTGTTCCACTTGCAAGTCATCTCATAAACGGAATCGGGGTTCTTCACGATTTCCTTGCAGACTGCCGCAACGCCAGGTGTATAAGCAAGCGACAATCCTTCGCGGCTTCTGCAGTCCACTTTGCTTACCACCCCGAGTTTTCCCTTATTTTTGCGGTGGAATTCGATGGACCTTTTGCCAATATCATCAGCGGGCATCTTCACATCACCTTGTCCTTCATCTTGAGGGCGCATCTCGCGGATCCGCGCTGAACTTTCGGCAGCCGCCTCAACACCTACGGAATCGATATTCCTGCACCGAAAAAGCAATTAAACCGAAAGAAGCCATTTATTAAAAGATGCACGAGGATTTATATTGGTTAGGATTTTTTCCTCGCCCATTGCGGCAATGGCGCCGCGCAGGTGCATCGGATGGATGGTTATAGGGTGAAAATAGCAAGCCCGGGCAAGCTGGAAAGCGCGCTTTCAAATTTGGATTACAGGAAGCTTTACACCCACAAGGCGGACATACACGGGGTCTGCGTCAAGCTTTTCACCGATTCAAAGCAGACCCATGACATGTGGGTGCAGAATTTTTGGCCTATGGACGAAGGCGTTCGGCCGCACTGCCGGCTTTTTGCCATATCCTCCGGCAAGCCCGGCGTTCGCGTTTCATACGCCCCCCAATCGAAAATAGCCGCCGTATTCAACTGCGAATACTATGGTTGGGTGAAGAGCATCGCGCTCTCGCTTGCATCTGAATTTCTTTTTTCCTCTCCTTCTCTTGAGAACAGGCGCTATCCCGTGCACGGCTCATTTCTGGACTTTAAGGGCAGGGGCATTGCGATCATCGGCGCCCCTAAAAGCGGCAAGACCACGCTCACATACGGGCTTCTCATGAATCAAAAGGGAAATTTCGTCACAGACGATTGGTTTTTTGTCCGTTTCATGGATTCCGGGGCGCAGGTTTATTCCTCCGAGCGGAACTCATATGTGCGGGAGGATTTGGCGATGAGCTGGCCCGGGCTTGCCCAAAAGCTCAGTCACTTGATCAAGGACCCGCACGGCAGGTCAATAGTGGATGTGAAGCAGCTTTTCGGGCAGAGCAGGGTAAGGTCGCAAAGCGAACTTTCAGGCGTGGTGCTTCTTACCCGGGATAAAAGCCTTCCAGTTCTTTCCCGCCTCAATCGCGATTCCGCGCTTGCGTTCATGCTCAAAAGCGATTTTTGCAACCCGCACCAGCTTTCCCGTTCCAATGTGCGCACAAGGCAAAACGCCGATTTTTTCAGAAGGCTCTTTTCCAAGGTGCCTGTGTGGCGACTTAACACGATCGAGACTCCAGAGCAAAGCCTTGAGCGGCTATCGCGGATTTTCAAACGGCTTTAGCTAGGATTATATACCTCAAGCGGGTTTTCTTTCCATGACCCAGGTATTCGTCAGGAAGGGTGACGGCACAACCGTGCCACTTGACTATGACAAGGTGCGCCTTTCGCTTCGCAAATCGGGCGCTTCAGGCGCTCTTGCCAACGAAGTGCTCGAAGCCCTCCAAGGCAAGCTTTACAACAACATGTCCACAAGCGAAATACACCGTCTCGCATTCGAGGAGCTGCGGTCACTCCAGCCGGGCGCAGCGGCGCGCTTCGGACTCAAGAGTGCGCTTCTGAAGCTCGGCCCCGAGGGCTACCCGTTCGAAACATTCGTGGGCGCCCTTCTGAAGGGCAGGGGCTATTCCACAAAACTGCGGCAAATACTCCAAGGCAATTGCATCACCCATGAAATAGACGTGGTGGCCGCCCGCCCGAAGATACCCGGGCACGAGGCGACAAAATGCATGGTGGAGTGCAAGTTCCACAATTCCCCGCACTTCAAGTGCCATGTGCAGTCCGCCCTTTACACCTGGGCGCGCTTCCTGGATGTCCAGCGGCGAAATCCCGACATAGACTCGGCATGGCTTGCGACCAACACCAAATTCTCAGGTGAAGTGATCGCGTACGGCGACTGCGTGGGGCTAAAGCTATTGGGCTGGAGCTTCCCTTCCGAGGAGAGCATACAGGTGAGGATAGAGGAGAACAAGCTCTACCCGATCACCGTCCTAACGCATCTCGACCGCGGAACTTTCGAGCGGCTCCACTCCTCTGGAATAATATTGGTGAAAGAGCTTCTCGACGCGCCGCAGGAGCGCCTCCATTCCCTTCGCATCCCGGACCGCGAAATCGAGCGGCTTAAAGAGGAGGCCAAAAGGATAATGTCTCAGCGGCAGTAATTATACATCCTCCCACGCATTTTACGAAGAACAAATCCGTTCTCTTTTGTCCCTTTGTGCAAAAAGAAAAAAGAAGGAAAAGAAAAAAAGTAAAAGAAGCCGTCTACTCGAACATCCCGCGCACGTATAATGCGATTGCGATCAAAAGCGTGCCGTACATCATGGCAAACAGCCCTATCGCGCCGACAAGCGCAAGGGTTGCCGCAAGCGGGTTGAAGAGCATTATCAGCCCGAGCAGGATGTAAAGGGCCCCTATCAGGACGGGCACGGTCTTTTTCTTGCACTTCATCGCAAACATGACCTGCCCCATCCCGGCCACAAAGGCAAGCAATGCCAAAAGCAGCGCGAGGAACCCGAAAGTCATGAGGACTCCGCCGGTTACCGCGAGCGGCTGCATGACCATCACCAAGCCGATCACCAGCGCAACAAGCCCCATTGCCACGAAAAGGCCAGAAGCGCTGTGCTTCTTCGAGAAGAGCAGGCCTTCCGCGAGCTTTAGGATGCCGATTATGAAAAGCACAAATCCGAGGAAAACAACGGTCTCCTCTATTGTCCTTGCGGGATTGAGGAAAAGCATGAGGCCGAACAGGAAAAACACAAGCCCGGCAATTCCAAGCACCCATCCTGCAGCATCAATAGCTTCCTTGATTGTCGGCTCTTTTTTTGACATCAAAACCCCTCCATAATGGGGTTTCGCCGCCTTTGCTTATAAAAGCTGATGCCGGTTGCATGAAGGGTGGCTTGGGGCAAAGCGGAGTAAAAACACCTCTAGCCGATTGCTTTAATAATATCCTGCGGGCAATAGATGCAGAAACGCATTGGCATTTGGCGAATGGACATGAACGACCGTGAAATCTGCTGGAACCTTCTCCCTAAAGTCTCAAGGAGCTTTGCTCTTTGCATAAAGATCCTGCCGGACCCGATAAACGAGCAGATGATGCTTTCCTACATGGTTTTCCGCGTAATCGACACAATCGAGGATTCGCACGCCGGTCTTCGGACAAAAAAGTCGCTGTTCAAAAAGGTCATATCGCTCATATCAAAAAGGAATGCGGATGACCGATTTGCCAGGCAAGTCTCCCGCGAGCTTCTTACAAAGCTGGATTACACTTATGAAAAGGAGCTTTTGGAGCAGCTGCCCGCCCTCAACCGCCACCTGTTTTCGCAGCCGATTGCCGCGAGAAAGGCAATCGTGCACAGAGGCAGGATAATGGCAAATGGCATGTACGAGTTCCAGAAAAAGCCAATCGTGACCTTCGCGGACCAGGACAGGTACAGCTACTATGTCGCAGGCGTGGTGGGGCATCTTTTCAACGACCTTTTCCACATAAACGGCGTCATCAGCCTCAAGCTCAAGCGCTCGCTCGCCAACCAGGCCAAGCAGTTCGGGCTTGCCTTGCAGAAGGTGAACATACTCCGCGACATCGCGGACGACATCGCCGCAAACCGCCATTACTGGCCAAAGAAGGTGCTTGCAAAATACGGCCTTGACTACACGAATATCTGCTCTGCCGAAAACCGTGAAAGGGCGCTTTCCGTCCTTCGCGAGCAGATCGCGGATGCGCGCAAGTACATCAACGCGGCGATGCGATACGTCCTAAGCCTTCCCAAGGAGGCCCTTCGCGTGCGCATGTTCTGCCTAATCCCGCTTTTCATGGCCATCGAAAGCTTTGTCAAGTGCATGGACAACGCAGAAATCTTCGATGCCGGCAAGAAGGTGAAGATTTCCCGCGAGCAGGTGCAGGACATCGTGGCAAAGTCGGGGCTTTGGGGCGCGAACAACGAGCGGCTGGTCGAGTGGTTCTTCTCTTCAATGGGCAGCTCGGCGCCTGCAATATCTGATTTCGCAGTCTACAAATCCCGCTAGATCCCGAAAATTCCGCGCGAGTGGCATCGGATCGTCTTTCGCAAGATTCCAATTCCCCTGATTGTGGTGCAGTGGCAATTTCACCCAATTTGGTGCGGTAATTTTAAACTATCACGTCAAAAAGTTGATGGGTGTATTTATGAGGAATTTGCTAATGGTTCTGTTCGCCGCATCCGTGCTTCTCCTTTCAGGCTGCATAAGCATGGATACGCGGCAGAAGGTGGAAAAGGACGGAAGCTCCACCATCACGCAGAAGATAGACATGAGCGGCCTGGTCGCATACGCAAAGTCGATGAACGGAAGCACCGGAAACTCGTCCATCAGCGCCGGCGCCAGCTTCAGCGAGGTATGCGTGAACGAGACCCGCGACGATTCGACGCTCAAGTGCACCTATGACGAGCAGGGCATAATACTAATGGAAAAGAAAGTGGTTGCCGCAGATGTCGGCTACGAGTTCAAGGCGGAAAGCCAGTTCCCGAATACGGTATACACTTTCAGCACCGACACGATGCCGCAGCTTACCAAAAAGAAGGGGATTGGATCAGTCGGCGCAGCACCCGGGGCGGGGGAAGACAAGCCCGTCAAATTCGCCGATTCGGCAACAAAAGGCTCGATGGCGATGCTGAAGATGGCGAATGTGAAAATCGACTACACCATTGAAATGCCTGGCGAGCTGGTATCTGCAGAAAACGGCGAGATAAAGGACGGCAAGGCACATTATGACGTGATGAAGCTCATAGACGATGGCCAGAACGTGAGGGTCGTTTCGCGCGAGCTGGATGTCATGGCGGTGTCGATAGTGGGCGTTGTGGCGCTCGCGGTTATAGGCGGCGCAGCATACCTTTTCCTCGGCAGGAAAAAAAGCGCGCAGCAGCCGCCCCAAGTGCCCCCCATGCAGCCGATGCAGTGACGGGCTGGCGTTTTCTCCTTTTGTTTTTCTTATCTTTTGAAGCAGGCGGCAGTCGAAGCCAGAAGGAGGCATCGAAATCGGCTGCCTAGATTTTTCATCGCATTGCAAATCCTATATTGCGGAATATCTTCTAAAAAGGCAGGAATGTTTTCGCAAAAAAACATTCCTTCAGAAGCGAAAGCCAATTTGTTTTGCTCATAAGCTACTGTGCATTGATTTGGCCCTGCTCAGTGGATTTTTCGGAGCACATTCAATAAAGCAGCCCAAAAAGGCGCCTACTCCGCGATCACGACACAATATCCTGCCCGCATTTAATAACAAGGATCTTGCCTATTTGTCGTTTGGTGAGGGTCTGCCCTTCAATGTATTCATCATATTCAAAACCAAAGGCAGGCTGGACTAGATAGCCAAACGGGGTAGTGCGGCCGCATTGGATCGATGGCGCAGTCCCGGTGCCCAGGCCCTGGGGCGTCGATGCGCCTCCTGTGAACCAAACCCTATAAATCGCCGGTGTTATTCCAAAGAGATGGCAGTAGCCAATAAACATTTCCTCGCCAGGCGAAAGAGGGGCGGATGCTGCAAAGTTAAGGAAAGTGCTGCCATTATAGTATTGCGAGATGTTTTGGCTGTTTGCCAGCACTTGTTTTATTTGAAGCCTGTATGCCCCAGTATTCCTTATTTTGATGCAGAAATGTGTGCCGGGGGTAGGGTCATATGCGCTTGCGGTCCCATCCACAATGGCTATTGGCGATGCACCTGACCAGTACGCTTTTGACTGCGTCTCCTGCGCATCGCCAGCCATCCCTGGGAAAAAACCGAGGAGCGCGATTGCCACAAGCGCGATGACGAGCACCACTGCAAGAAGAACCAAGTATTCAGTGGCCCCTTGACCTTTCATGCAAAGACATTCACGCGCATAATTTTTATTCCAATCCCGCCTGGCTCAAGGTCACCTTATGAAATTTAGTTGTATGAATGGATTATTATTGCTCAGAAGCTACTTCGTCGCATCTCATACAATACAGAGTAGCAAATCGCTTCAATCTTTCTTGCCCTTGTGATAGGCGTCTATCTCTAGGTCGCGCAGGTCGTCTTTCTTGGCTCCACTCCACAAGAATGCACCTATAGTAAAAGAGCCTATTGCAGATGGAAGCAAACAACAAGTAGTTGCCAAAAAAACAGCGATAATCTGTTGTCCGCGAGATTCATACGCATAAAAACATGTGCCTGCAGCACGCTGCGCAGGTGAACACGCGTCGAACAGAAAACCAAAAAGTGCATTAAATAGCGCATAAGCAACTATTCCAAATCCGATAAGAAAAAAGAGAATGGCAATAAGCCTTTTTGGATTGGTCCAGTTCGTGTTTACCATATATTCATCTCAAATAGGATTATTACTCAAACATAAAAAAACCTATCTGTGTTTTGATATGCTTTCCATTCATCTTTAAGGGCAAGTAAACGTTCGGTTAGTTGCCTGTATGCCCATCAGAGATGGGTCGACCAATGGGTTGCAGGGGGAGGTTTTGTTGACGATGTTGCCAACCGCCGTTTTGCTGCATCCGAACTCGCTCGCAATCTGCGCGTACGATGCGCCAGCTGCCCGACGTTCAATTATTGCAGCGCAGTCGAGTACTTGCCGCCTTCCGAGCGTTCGCCCCTGTGACTTGACGCGTGCCAAGCCGTCGAGCGTGCGTTCCCGGATAATCTCGCGCTCAAACTGCGCGAACGAGGACAAGATGTTGAGCTGCAGCTGCGCGGTGGCGTTGTAGCTTTTCTTTGAGAAGTCCATGCCCGACTGAATTGCGACAAACCTGCCGCTGCTGTTGATGATGCCTTCGACATCAAGCACCAATTCCTGCAGCGACCTGGCGAACCTGTCCAGCTTGACGACCACGACCGTGTCGAACCTGCCTTCCCTGAACTGCTGCAGGACCTGCGCCTTGACAGGGCGCGACTTGCGCGTGCTGATGGACTCGCTGAAATATTGGCAATCGGCTTCTGCGATGCCTTCGCGTGCAGTCCACTGGCGCAGGACGATGTTCTGATTTTCACAGTTGAGGTCATCGCGGCTGACCCTCGCATATAACGCAACCTTTGTCATGTTTCTCACCCTTTTTCACGTCGTTCATTCACTTCTTTCGCGGTCGGCTCCAATATGCGGACTTGCACTTCGGGCATATCACAGGCACGACCTTCGCATCACGCGGCACCCACTCGTGCGCGCATCGCTCGCACCTGTATCCGTCGAGCTTTATCTTCATGAGTATCACCTGTTAAGTATATACTACTAAACATATATAAATAGGTATGTTGTGCGCGTGCGCTGTGCCTGCACTTCTGCACATGGCAGGCGCGAAGGGGGGCGTATTGTCCCAAAAGCGACTTCCTGCCGGACAGAACAGGTGACCACGAACGATAGGGTCTCAAATTCAATCTGTCGCCATTTATGTTAATGCGTTGGCATGGCGTGGCACGGCTCGGCGGGAGCATCTCAAAAAAAATTTAACCCAAAAATTCAACTGTGGCACGGCACAGGGGGATTAAATCTTATCTGCTTTACAGCGTCTTGGACAGGCACATGTCGCGCATATCGCTTGCATCTATTTTCTCACAAGCAGCCGGAACTGCAAAATAATGGCTGTTCCATGTGGCTATGCGATAATAGCAGTAGTTTCTCAAATCAGCATCCGCCATGAACGCACATTCATCTGCAGACGCTTTAAGGACAGAATTTATGAATATCCGGTGGAGCATACATTCTTCCGCAGCAGTCGCGGTCAGCCTGCTTGTGTCAAAACCGATTTGTGCAAGACCAGCATCGGCTGCCGTTGAAGTGGGCAGCCAACCCGTCCAATCCACTGCCCTTTTAGTGTTGTCATCGGCGTATACACAGCATGCATATTCCTTGTTGGTTTGCAGTTTTTCTTGATAGCAGCTGCTCTTTAGGCTCTCGCTGGAAATCTTCCCGCACGTGTTCGTGAGCGAACAGCTTTGCATGTATTGGGCTTTTAGCTCGTCCCGGGCACTTTGTTGAACACCTGAAGAACCGCATTCTGCAATCGCAGCCTGCTCTTTGCTCGCGAGTTCGGAGGTGCTGTACGAGTTTTTCATATTATGAATAGAAGTCGATATTTGTGCATATGGTTGTGGGTAAAGTTGCGAGTAGTTGTTAGCATCCATTAAGGAAATCAGGTTATCGCCAAGAATATTTAGCTGTTCAACCTTACTCTTGAAAGTTTGATAGACACTTGCAATGTTATTGCAATCGATATTGGCATTGACCGCAAAATTTCCAACATCTGTCAGCAAATCCTGATAATCTGAGATTTTTGCTACGATACAATCTTTGTCGCCGATAAGGCATCCATATGCATAAGCGGATTTTGGAGCTTCAACCATCGCGTTGCCTTGTCCATTGAATTTGTGCTGGCATTCATAGTTTGTATTTACATCGCAGGTATCTATTGTATTGGCTTGACCATCGTCGCAGCTCGCAGGGCAGCCACATTTTGAAAAGTCGACCGTCAACTCGCCGGTTGTTGTGCAGAACTTTGGCTTTGTACTTGAACAGCGTCCGTATTCCGTTCCATCCGGGCATTTTTGCTTTTGACACTTGGACAAATCAGTGACAACCGTTCCGTCCGGGCAGGCATATGTTTGTGTTGGGGCTGGCTGTGCAGCAGCTTGCGAAGGTGACTGAGTTTGTGGAATGGAATTATTCGCAGCGGGCGGATTATTTGGTGTGCTGCCTGCACATCCGGCAAGCACGAGCGCCAGCATCAAACCAATCACAAGAAGAACCTTCATCCCATCACCACAGCGTCTTATTGCCACCAACTTTGATAAATGTTGCACCCTCGTCGGGTTTCATCGGTCGCTTGGTGCGCCTCCACCCGTCGAGCGGTTGCCTTGTAGTGCATCATCTCGCCATCGTGAGCACATATCCGCGCGCCGCGTTGCTCCCGGTCCCCACCGTGACGGTGTAGGTGTCGCCCGCGAGCGCGATGCCGAGCGTCTCGATGACTCCGTTCGTCGCATCGAAGCCGGTCCCGCCGATGACGGTGCCACGCACCGACTTCAGGAACGTTATCGTATCGCCCGAGTTAGCCGTCGCTGGCGTTTCAATCACGAGCGTGCGGTGTTTTGCAAGCCCGAGCGCGGGCACCATCTCGGTGAACGTGCATGCCGCTGTTATTTCCGAAACCATTTCAATCATCTCCATTTTGTTCTTATTTCGCGTTTTGCTTCAATTCTCCGGCGAGGTTTTGGGCTTCATCGGGCTGCATTGAACTCTCAGCCGTCGCCCCGCCCATTCAAAGGGGCGCGCCATGCAGAACTTACTTACAGGGCGCGCCATGTTCGCAGCGTCAATTAATCTGCACCCCCGACTGGACGAGCTGGCTGTTCCAGACGTAATGGTCGCATAACTTTTCCATCTCGTCGAGCTGCCGGGTCGGGATGGTCGTCATGAGCGTGTCGCCGTCGGTGTTCGTGAAACGGAAGACCGCGCCGTCAGCGATGTGCGCGATGCGCAGCTTGCCGCGCTCGCCTTCCAGCGGCGCAACCGCAAAGACGATTAGGTCGCTGTCCCTTACCAGCGGGACAAGGAACGCGCCGGAATTGCCGTCCGCCTGCCTGAGCTGGCGGACCATCTCGGCAAGCTCGGCGACGAACGTCTCGCGCCGCGCACGTTTCTCAACATAGTCGTGGGCGCGCTGCCGCTTCTCCGCCTCGGTCAATTCGGGACTGGGGAGCGCATCCGCCATTTTCTTGATTGCCCGCAGCGTCGGCATTTTCGTCGTGTTGGTCATGGACATCACCTCAACCATAAATTATCTCATCCCCACGCTCGACCTTCGCGTCGGGGAGCGCCTTCTTCACTTCGGCGATGAACCGCTCGCACGCCCTGAGCGGGAGCTGATATTGCCTGCCGTCAACGTTGACGACACAGTGGTGGCGGCTGATGAAGTCCAGCCTGTTCTCGTGGATGCTGCCTTTTTCGCCCTTGAAGCCGACGGCGTAAATATCGAGCCGCACGAGCTGGCGCGTCGTCAGTGTGCTGCTCATCTCGGTGCGGTTGTCCGACACTGCAATGTCGACCAGCGTGCGCACAGTGGCACGGCGCTGTTCGGAGTGTGACGGTTTTTCTGTTTCGTTTTTGTTCATGTTCTCATGCCTCCCTTGAATTTTCTGCCTGCGTCCACGGAGGACGCCCAGGGCGCAAAACAGCGCCGCGGAATGTGATGCTTTCGATTTCGGACAATGGGATGCTCACGACTTCCCGGTGGTGTTGGTCGACGATGATGCGCAGGAAGCCGTCCGCCGCGTCGGCGGGGATGCCGTGGATGCTGGACTTTTTCGTCGTGATTGTGGCTTCCCGCCCGTAAATCATCCGAAGCAGCGAGCTGCTCGGTCCTGCCGGTTGCTGGTCAATCATGTTCGTTCACCTTTGAGTTTTTGGCTAGCTTCTCGACGCCTCCGGCGTCCCGCGAGGTAATGGAGCCAGGCTCCGCCGGAGGTGCGAGTTGGACTTCTTTCTCCCCATCGTCGGCTGCAGGGGGTGATGATTTCTTGTTGAGCAAATCAACCTGCGGTGGCGATGGATTGGAGGGCTGTGTTGTGGGGTGTTGCGTCACGTCGAGCGGCAGAATTTTCACTGTCTCGGTGCTGCCGTTCGGAAGGACGATTTGAATTGCTTGAAGCTGATTGCCGTGAATGTAGTTCTCGGGGTGAATTGCCTTGCTGAATTTCAGGGCAAGCTCCATGAACCTGAGTTTTAATTCAAATGCGGACCTGTAGCCTGTGGAGTCTCCGCGGTAGCGGAGCTTGCCGTCTTCACTGCGGTACAACTCGGCTGCGAGTTTGCTTTCAAAAATTGCGTCGTGAAGCACGACCAATTCGCAAAATTCAGTCGATAAAAATTCCTTATATCTTTGCTGCGACATCATGGTTTCAAGCAAAACGCGGATTGACTTCGGCGAGACGTGATAGACCTTGCCGCTGTATCGCAAAATTCTGCGCAATCTTTTGTTCGATGCCTTGGCTGCCTGACCGCCCGCGACTGCGAGGGCGTGGGCGCGTGCTGTGCCTTTGACAATTGGACGCAACCAGCCGCCGCTTTTCACAGGCACTGCATCAGCAGGTATAGTTCTCAATTTCAGCTCTTCCGGTTGAATTATTGGCTTGTTTGTCGGGTTTTCGGTCATTTCAATCACTTTTGGATAGGTTTGCGCGGCATATTTGCGGAAATATCAGCCACTCCAAGGCAGTGAAGCGGCTCTTTGACTTCGCGGATGCTCGTGCCAGGCGGGATGGTGCGCAGCTTGCCGCGGCGAATTACGAGTTGCGGATAAGGCGCGCCTGGCGCGTAGTCGGTGGGAGTCATACGAGTATCACCTCGGGATTGGATGGCGCGGCTCGGCATGGCGCGGCTGTGCCCTGTAGACGCGCCAGGTTGCGCTCGTAGCGTGCGCGGAAGCGCTCCGAGTACTTGGTGAGGTCCGCCTCGCGCATGTGTGCACAATTGAAGCATCGGGCGCGCGTTTCGTAGCTCGGCAAGGAGCGGGAGCCGCAGGTCACACCGCAGGTTTTGCAAATCCAAGTCATAGACTAACCTCCAAAAGACCATCAGAAAACGTGTCATTTGTGTCATGGATGACGCAAATGACGCTAATGACGCAATTCTCTATATTGTTAATATTTTTTAGGGTAGGGGGGAAAGTAACATAATAGGGAATATTGCGTTTTGTTGTCATTTGCGTCATTGCTGTCATTAGCAATACACCTCCAGTCCTGTGACCTTGCTGATTTTCAGTGTCCTGCGCTGTCCTGTCCGCCCCTTTGTGACCTGCCAGCCCAATGACCTGAGTCCGGGCTTCAGCCGCCCGAGCAGGGCTTCAGAGAGCCAGTTGTGGGATTTCACCCACCCCGGCGATTTGGTTGCAGAGCCTGCGCGTGCTTCAAGCTGCCGATATAGCTCGCTGGCGGTCCCTTCCCATTCCGTTGTGCCTTCCAGGAACTCAAGCAGCACCGCCGCGACTGGGTCAGCCTGCACCGCCTGCTGCGCCACGTCGAAATTCGCCGCGATGTAAGCCTTCAGAAACTCGCCTTTCGCATACCCGATTTGAGTCAGGCACGCATCGGCTGCGCGTGCGTAGTCCGCAAGCCTGGGCAGCGCGACTTTCTCCTTCGGAGCAGTCTTAGCCTCCCGCAGCCCCTCCGATATAATGTTGAGGATGTAGCCGCGGACCTTGGGCAGCAGCGCGTCACGCACCGCCTCGATTTCGCTGCGCTCGCGTCGCATCTCAGGCGTTATACGCTCCAAGTGGATGATTGTTGCGCGGTCCAGGAAGTCGGGCGCCATCGATGGGGTGCCTACACCGTCCAAAATCAACGGGCGCCGCACGATGTAACTCACGTCCTCGCCGTCGGTGAATAGCTTGCGCTTGCTGAACCCCATGCCCGACGAGGCTTGACACAACAGGTCAGAGACTTCTTGCGTCAAGTAATTGCAGTTATCAAACGTAGGCAGATAGTGGTGCAAGATTTTTTGCGGCAGCTCGTCAGGGTCCTTGCTCATGTTAAGCGTGGGCAACGCTGAGGGGTCAAAAAGCAGTCTTGTCCCTGTCGCTGCGGTTGTCTTGGCTGCGCCCTGTGCGCCTACTATAACCGCGATTGGGCGGTCTATATCCGGGATTGACAGCTGCACCATGAACCCAGTGTAAAGCATTCTGTCCTCGGGCGATTGGAAATTGAACAAGTCCAGGAACGCATCAAGGTCCGCCTTCGTCCCGGTCGGGTCAGCCTGCAGCGGAAGCATGTGCTTGTACCGCTTGAATATGATTGGCGGCTTTGGTACGACCTGCCAGCCGTCCGCGTCGAGGCGTATCGCCTCGCCCTTGTCATTGCATAGGTCGAGCCAATTTGCGCCTTCGTGGCTTGCGACACGCAGCTCCAGGCGCCTGACTTTTCCCGCCCGCCTCGCGAGTCCCTCAAGGAATAGGACCGCCTGGTCAATCTTTGCGCGCGACTTCAAGGTCAGTGCCAGCCGTCCGCGCATCTGCTCCGACCGAATAGGGAATATCCTCCGCACTCCGTGCGCGTCGGTGTGGGCTGCAAAGAACTCGTCGAACTGGTCGGCGAAAAACTCGTATTCCCACAGAGACATGGCGGCATAATTAGTCCAAAACATCTCATCGTAAATCTGCATTTTCATGTGCATAATTCTGCATGACTTGGTGTTGCATTCTTTTGGATATGCGCCGGTCCTGACCAAATTCTCGCGTGAGACCTTTTCTATCGCGCCGCATTCCGGGCATTTTGCGACCAAGCACTCAGGGACATCATCCCCGAACCATGTGAAGTCTGTGACGCGGTAGCCTGTGATGCCCTGCAGCTCGTCCTTCCTGGCATCCGCAAGCGCGAACGGGTCAAATGTCTCAGTCGTGGGCAGATGAGGCTCAGGGACCTGCAGCTTGCCCTTCTCAGCGTTGCGGTAAATCTGCCTTGCATGTTGCGTGACCACGCCCACGGCTTCGGGTGGGTTGCACTTCTTGTTAAACACAAGGAGCGCCTGCTGCAGCTCTTTCTCATTCAGTCCCGCGGCAATCAATCGCATGGCGAGCGAAAAGCGCGCGGCGTTGCGGTTGCCCTCCTGGGCGCCCCTTTCGACGTCATCCTTGAGGCTCGCAGGCAGCCTCCCGAGCACATTTTCCTGCTCCGGCGGCTTGATTGTCTCCGATGCAGAGTCCCACGTCAATGAAAACTCATTTGCCATGTCGTCCAGGGTCTTCGACAGGTCGGTGTGTGTGATTTTCACAATCTCGCCCTCGCGCAGAGTGGAATAAAACAAGTCCTTCTCTCGGTGTTTTGACCCTGACAGGGCGCAAGCCCAATTCACAAGAATTTCGCATGCGAGTGTTCCGTCCTTCGCTTTCGCCTGCCCGCGTTTCTTCACAGGCTCGTCGGTCAATGTGAAAAATAGGTGCGCGCCCTTGCTGCCCTTTTCGACCCTGGCATTGGGGAAGCGAGCCATGAGCCACGCGGCAATATCATCGCGCTCGGCGTCGATTGCCACGACCCGCCCGTCGCACAGTAGGCACCACGCCTCTGGAGTCTTGCCGAACTTCGCAACGAACTCGTCGAGAAGCTCCTTTGGTGGGACCACGACCTTGCCGCCCTTGAGGCGCTTATCGCGGACGCCTTCGACACAAACGAGGCTTCTCGTGGTTGGATAGACGGGCTGCCCGTTTTGAGAGGAAAACCATTCGGCGGTTGAAAAGCCATAATCGTGAGAGGTGCTCATTGGTCTCGCCCCCTTTCCGCCATGGGCGGCTTGCCATCTGCCTGCGTGCTGGGGGGACCACGCGGCGTTGAGCTAATCACGACATACCTGACGATAAGGGCTTTTGATATTCCCTCGCGCTGGTTGCGCTCGTTCAAAATAAAGAGGAAGTCAGCATCTTCGTCGAGCTTCTCGCCGTTCCGGGGGATGACCCGGTCGCCGTCCTTGACATACACAATGAGTTTCTCGTGCGTGCTTGCGTTCATTTTATCACCTTCAAATCTTCGCTCCGTCTGCGACCGTGATGATTAATTTGCCGTCGACAATCTGCGCGTCGAGTTCTGTTGCGTAATCTTCCGCGACGGCTTCGCGGAGACTTCTCAACCTGATGTCGATTTGTTCATTCATGGTTTTCACCCCGTATGCGCTTCTGTAAAAAATCATCAATTGCGATTTTCATGACGTTCGATGCGAGCATCTCCTTCGCCTCGCAGAAGTCCTTGAGTTCACTTGCAAGTGGACCGCGTAGGTACACATGCAAACTGTCCTTTTCTGAAAATGGTTGCATTTTATCACATGCCACGATGCAGATGCAGATATAGCATCGGCATGATAGATATGCCGGAAAAGCTTTTAAACCCAGCGCGCCAAACCACAGCTTGCAGACGGTGAGTTAGCATGGCGGGACCAATGGGCAAGTACTTGACTTCGAGCCTTACGAAAGTACTGCTCGACGTGGCGCTTGGGGACAACTACGCGAACGCCATTGCAAAAAAGAGGGGAAGCGACAGGACCGGCGTCATTGCCAAGCTCCTTATTCTGGAAAAGAAGAAATTTCTCAAACGCCGCGAGAAGAAGTCGACAAACATCATCACGTACGGCGTCAACTGGCAACTCATTTCCGATTTATGGTGTGAGTACGTCGATGAGACGCACAAGGACAGACTGCCGGAGAAAGGTGGCAAGCGAGAATTTACAGGCGCCAAACTCAAAAGTCACCCAAAAGTCGTCCGTTTCACCGAGTTATATTTCCTGGCGCTGGCTGTTGCGCGTGTGCATGATGAATATGAGAAAAACCTGCGCGACTACTTTGATTTTTTCACTTCAGAGGTAATGCTGACGCCAGTCGCAGGCGCTTCTCTTTTGTCAATAGCCAACGCGACGAATGGGCTTGCAACGTCGCTCTTGACATATCACGGCACACAAGGGAATGGGTTGATGGTGGTTGGTTTGCTTGACAACGCGCTCGCGAATGGCTACCTGGACCCAAGCAAAGGCAGTGCGTTGGAGTTCCTGAAAATAGAGCGTGCCAAGTGGAAGCCTTAACCCTTCTTCGCCTTTCTCGTCGCAGCCAACGCCCGCAGCTTTTCTTTTGCCCGAGCTTTCGCATTTTTTGATGAGTCTTTCCCGCGTTTCCCTTCCAACCGGGCAAGGCGCTCCATCACCTTCTCCATTTTCTGCGCGGTGCTCACTTTGTCTTCTTTCGCCCTTTCCTTGTCCAACGCAGAGCTGCACGTCGCGCAGAAATCCGCATGCCATGCGTTCGTCGTGTTGCAGCGCCAACAGATGCGTGCAGCCTGCTTTTCCGTGCCTTTGACCTCAATTCCTTTGGCTTTCTTCCTGAAATGGGCGGCATCCCGCGCCGAAACATGACCATATCTGCCCGCCATTCTGCCCGAGTCGCTCCAACCGAAGCTCGCGTTCATCATGGACGCGCTCATCCCATCGACCGCCACGTTTGTCGCGGCGACGTGCCTGAGCAGGTGCGTCCACACTTTCTTTTCAAGTCCTGCCTTCTTGCCTGCTGCCACGACAACGGCATGGATTGAAGGCACAGTCATAAACGGAGTTGGTTTTTCCCCGCCCCTGGCACGGAGAGGCATGAAAAAGAATGCGTCGGGCTTGTTTTTGTTCGGATGGAGCTGCATCCAAGCGCGAATTTCATGCAAAGAGTCCACAAGGAAAACATCCCGAAGCCCTGTCTCGGTCTTGGAATGAGTCAGCTTGATGAATGGGTCGTCGCCCGAAAGGTGAACATCCCTTATTCGGATGTTCGCGGCTTCACCGGAGCGCACGCCCGTGTCGAGTAGGAGTGAGATGAGCGCGCGGTCCCGGACGGTTTTGCAGCCATGCAAAAGCCGCTTCGTTTCTTCCGAGTCGAGAACGTCCTCCTTTTTCACCACTTGCATTTTCTTGTAGCCGATTTTAATCCACGCAACAAGCTCGGGAAAAGGGTCGTGCTTTCCGGTCTTGCCGGTGAGAAGTTGGCGATAAAAGCACTTCAGCGCGAGTTTTGCCCAATCGCGGACGCTGTTGCTTCTGTCTTCCAGCGTGTCGATATACTTCTTTAAGTCGTCCTGGCTTGCCTTGTCGAAGTCCTTGCCCAACCACAAGCCGAACAGCCCCACCGAGCGGACATAACCTTCCGCGGTCGGGACCTTCATGTTTCGCGCCTTGTCCTGGCAAAACTCCATATAGAAGTTTTCAATGTCCTTCCTTTGGCTGGCTGAGAGCTGCGGGTGCGTCAGATAGTTGTTGATATTCCTGAGTTTGTCCGCGCAGTAGTCAGAATATGGGTCTTTTGCTTCCGTCTTTGCCATCGCATGCCCTTTCACGGCGAAGAATTATAAAACTTATGCTACTCCGTAGTAAATAAGTTAGTGCTCAGAAGCTACTCCGTTGGGTCATAGCGAGCAGCTAACCCCCTGGAGCGGTGTCATCATCGCGAAGCTGATTTTGCAACAGGAGCTTAAAAAATAGCCGGAGCGCGCCCCTCTAAAGGCAAATAGCTTTGCGCGGGAGCATTGGATTCATGCGAAGGTCGTGCAGGCACTCTTTGCAGAGTCCCGGAGCCCGTCTCCTGCTTGCGGCGACGTCGACCCATCTTTTTCCGGATATGGTGTCTGTCCTAATCGGAGTTTCGGATTGAGCCTGCATTATGCAGTCGTTTATGCAGTGTCTCTCGCCCGAATCCAGCTTCCTCCTGTTTTTGCCTGGTACGCCAAGAAGATGCGCAGTTTCATGCATGGAGGTATTGTTCAGCTTGCCATAGTCCAGATTCTCAATTACCCTATAGTCTGAGACAGATATTACTGCGCCCAAGTACCTTATCGCCATGCCTCCGAAGGATGATCTAGAGCAATTAGCTCCAAATGCCATAATTTCAGGGGGTGGGGCAGCCTCCACCAAGATATCGAATTCAGTCACCAATATTTTCATACTCGGCATATTTTTTTGATAAGGGTCTGCGATGAACAATTTGAACAGCTTTTCACCTATGACTGCCTCAAAGCTAGTATTGTATGCAGCCATTGCATACCCGTCCGCGCTGTTGTGCGCCACCAGCCACGGGTTGTTCTCAAAGCCGGGCATTGCCCAGTTGCCCAGGCTGTGCACAGTTATGCTCGCCTGCGAGAGCGCGACCACTTCGCGCACGGCGTTTTCAACCACAAGATACTCTTTTTCAGTGACTCCGCTGGTTCTCATCAGCAATATATTCTCTGGAGCTATGGAATATGATGCTTCTAACATGTGTATTAATATGGATAGATATGTTTATATCTCTTGCTGATCCACGCATCGCGAAGGCTTTTGTAGTAGGGGATTAAAATGCCGGAGCGGCCTCTTTTTGCAGAGCAAAGAGGGACGATTTGCCGCGCTCATTCCTCTTCCAAGAGCAAATCCGCCGCTTCCTCAATCCTGCAGCTGTATGTCTGCTCCATCTCGTCAAGGAGCTCGAGCCGGTTCATTTTTTTCGTCAAGATATAATTTGTTTTTATCTGGGTTTCATTGCCTTCTTTCCATTCGAACGATTCAGGCAGGGCGAGCCCGTTCACCCCGACATATTTGAGCAATAGTTCGGTTTCAGAGAAATTCAGCCCGGTTGACAGGTTCTTTTCGATATCGCTTCGCATGCGCAGGTATTCCGCTTCTTCATTCTCGTCCACGATATTGGTGTAGTTTTCGCACAGGGTGAATACAAACGGATAAAGCTGCTCTCCGAATACTGGCGCGTTTGAAACAAGGCTGCACCTTTTTGCATCAAGCAAAGCGCTGTCATTGTATTTCGAATACGTGCCGCTGCAGTTGCCTCCTGCATTGACCAGCAGATAGTGCCTGCCGTTGTATATGCACATGACGACTTCCTTCCGCGAATTCGTAATGCAAAATTCCTGGGTTCCCAGGTCTATTTCCATTATCCCGCTTATCTTCTTGTCAATTGCGGGGTATGTTGTTTCGAACTGAATCGAATAGATCGCCGATTCTGACAAATTTTCTTCTTGAACCCCGGTTTCGTTCTCCTGCGTTTTTGGCGGTGTAAGAGGGGGCGGGACAATGCCCGTCGCATCGGCATTCTTGTTTTCCCCCGCAGCGCATCCTAACAGGAAGGCAAGCGACATAAAAATGCATACGAGCGCGAATATCCTGAAAGTTTGCATATGTTTCCCTCAATAAAGCACGATTACCGGCTCGGTGTACCTTCGGATGGATCCCTCATTCAGCCTTTTTTTCAAATCGGAATCCATCATCTGCTTTGCTATGTCGGGCGCTTCGGAAAGCCAGCCAAGGTGCATGTTCAGCCTGATGATCCTGTCCGGTATGGTGTGCCTGGTGCTTTTCGGAGGCATGCACCTTCCTGAAACAGCTTCGTCAATAATCTCCTTTTTGGTGTATATTCTCCTGTAGAATACGGTGTATCCAATCGACAGGTATTCCTCGCTCTTGTCGTCAGCGACATATTGTATGTCCCGCCCATCAAGGCTTGCAAGGAATTTCCTCTGCTGCGCAATCACGCCGCGCACGCTTCTTTCGTTCGAGTCGTACAGGTAGCACTCTCTTTTTCCATCAACCAGCTTAGTATAAAGAAATGTGGCCTCCATGCTATCTATGGCCTTCTTGCCGGTTTCAAAATCAACGTTCTCAGCCTTGAAGTCCTTTACTTCAGAAGGAATAATCGTTTTTGAAATCGGGAGCCAACTGCCCACGCCTATCGCGGGGTTCTCATAGTCAATCACTTGGCAGGCCGCATTCGGGCATTTTATCGTCTCGAGCACCTTTCGCCGGTGGTTTCCGTCGATGACTACATAGTGCTTGCTGTCGACTATTATCGGGTCGACAAGCCGGCCCATGTTGAGCATTCCCTCGCGAAGCTTCTGGAAGTTATAAGGGATGGTCTCCTCGTGCGCCTTCAGTTTCTCCACTGGCACTATGTGTAGCTTGTTTATGATTTCCTCTGCAAGCATTCTCCCACACCAACGCATGAATTGCCCGCGAGGCTTTAAATACCTCTGCGCAGTTTCCTGGCTTTCAAGTTTTTTGCCTCAGCCGCTGTTAACCTCATCATAAGATCAGCGGTTGTTCATATCATCATCGGCGCTTTTCTTTCAAGATAAAGAATTAAAACCTCACACGCGAACAAACTTGGCTGATGCAATGGTTTCGGAAACTCTCCTCTACCTCCTCAAGCGCGGCGCGCACCGCGAGCCATTGCGCATAACCACTGGCGAGCTTGCGGCAGAGCTTTCCATCTCTCAGCAGACAGCCTCCCGCAGGCTCCTCTCGTTTGAAAAGGAAGGGATAATCGAAAGAAAAGAGGGCGGCATTCTCCTTTCAAAAAAAGCCGTTTCCGAGGCGCGCCATCTCCTCCGCGGGCTTCTCGATTCTCTAGATGAGGAGAGGTTAGTATTCGAGGGCAAGGTGGTAACCGGGCTTGGCGAGGGCGCGTATTACTTTTCCAAGGAAGGCTACATGCGGCAATTCAAGAAGAAGCTTGGCTTCACGCCCTTCGCAGGCACGCTTAACCTTTCAATTCTCCCCGAAGACATTGACAAGCGCATGCTTTTGCGCGAGAAAAAGCCAATAGAAATTTCCGGCTTCAAAACAGGCAGCAAATCATTCGGCAAAATCTCGGCTTACCGCGCAGTAGCCGGCGGCATCCCATCCGCAATAGTCTTTCCCGAGCGCTCCACCCATGGGCTTTCCGTGCTTGAGATAGTTGCGCCGGTAAAGCTTCGCGAAAAACTGCGCCTGCAGGACGGCTCGCCCCTTCAAGTAGAACTAGTTTAGATTATCTAGGACCACGAGCCAAGCCTCGTCTGCCCGCCTATCTCTTTCATCTTCTTCTGCACGCTTGCGCATGTCCTATTCACGCGCTCTTCGGAAAAGTCATGCCCCTTGCACAGGAATTCCACAATCCCTTTTTGGTCCATCTTTTCCGATTCCGCAGCCACTCCCTTTTTCACCGGCGGCTCAAGGAAGAATTTCTCCACCCTCTCAAAAAGCTCAAGCTCACTTGCTGCGCCGGCTTTCTCAGCAGCTTCGGCAAGAGACTTGCACTCCTTAACTATTTTAAGCGCCTTTTTCGGGCCAATCCCCTTCACTCCCTCGTCAAAGTCATTTCCCACCAATATGCCAATCCAGATGAGCTGCCTTCTGTTCACGCCTAGCGTTGAAAGCGTTTCCTCAAGCGAAATAAACTCCGGCTCCACATCCACATACTCGCTTTTGCCCGGGAGCTTCCTTCTCCCTCCAACTGAGAGATTCCGTAGCAGAAGCGGAGTTCCGAACAGCAGGCAGTCAATGTCCTGCGAGGAAACCGCATCCACCGTCCCTTCAATTGCCATCTGCGTTGCCTGCGCCTCCCCTTCCGAGGGCGACTCCACAACCGGAATTCCCATAAGCGACAGAAGCCGCTTGGACTCCTCAATCATTTCCTGCGTAAGCCGGGAAGTCGCCTGCGCGAACTTTTTCGCCTGCGCCAAATCGCCTCTCTCAAGCGCGGCTTTCCACGCAGCCTCGGCCTCAAGTTTCCTTTCCTTTCGCGCGCCAAGCACATCCGACTTGAACTCCGGCGGCTTGCCGTCAAAAACGTAAATAGGGCGAATCCCGCTCTCAAGAAGGCGGCAATTTCTATAGAAAATGCCCGTAAGATGCCCTGTCACATGCCCCTGGAAATCCTGAAGCGGCGTGCCGTCTGGCTGCCTAATGGAGGATAAGAACTGATAGATTGTATTGTGCGCATCAACTGCGAATCTCTTGCCGGACAATTCGGAAAGCGAGGTTGCCCTTTTCGGCAGCTCGCCAAGGTCGACTCCCATGAGCCATTCTTGCTTGCACAGAAATTATAAACGTGTTATTGCGGCATGTCAAATATTCTTCTCTCTTGCGCACCACCGGAAGCAAGGCCTGCTCTGGTTTTTATACTCATTTTTCCCACTCACCTATATGGAAACCGCACTGGCGCGTTCATTTTCCCGCAGGAATAGGCTTAATAGCATTTGTATCAATATGTATAATCGCACGAGGTGCGATATGGGAAGCGAGCTGCACTATCCGCGACTGGACACCGTCCTCATGGTAGAAGCGCGGATAAAGCGGGCGAGAAGCTATCTTTCAAGGGTGCAGCTTTGGAAATCCCTTCCCAAAAAGGTGCAGTACCAGACTTTCTGCACCATTCTTAGCTATCTTGAATGCTCGCGGAAGATAATATTCACGCGGGACAGAAAGATAGTTTGGGTTTTCGCAGACAGCCCAAAAGCAAGGAAGCTTATTGCGGGGAGCGTGCGTGCAGATGCATGAGGTTCGCTATTCGCAGGCTTTCTCCAAGGATTACGAGCGGCTGAAAAAGAAGGCAATCAAGGGTAACGCCGAGTCGGAAAAGCTTCTTTTGTTGATTTCAAACGCCACCCGCGAACTTTCAATTGACAGGGAATCCGGAAGGAAAATCCAGCGCAGGCTTTGGCCGAAAGAATACTCGCAAAAATACGGCGTTACCAATCTTTGGAAGTACAATCTTGATTCCTATTGGCGCCTCATTTACACTATAGCTGGAAACGAGGTGGAGATGTTCCTAATTTACCTGGAATACATGCCTCACCCGCATTATGAGCGGAAATTCAAGTACAAGCAGTAGCGCCTTGCTAACGCTTATTTTCATCTAATTCTTTTGCGGAAGAGCAGTTTAAAATCAGTGCGGCAGGCGCGCAAGTCAGCATTGCCTGCAAAATCCGCGCTTTCTTCTTCCCCCGCGATTTTTACCAAACGAACAATTCCCGCCGTTTATTTCAATCGCCTTGCCAAGAACAAGCGCTTCCGCGACTTTTCTTCTCCCCTCCGTAACAAGGCGGCTTAGAGTGGGCTGCGAAATGCCCATTTTCAACGCGGCCTGCCCCTGCTCCAGGGACTCGAAGTCAACAAGGCGAAGCGCTTCAAACTCATCCACCCCTAGAACCAGCCTTTCCAGCTCTCCTCCAGGTATGCCTGCTGGCTTGAACAGCGCAACATTCGGGCTTGCAGACACTCTTCTGCAAATTCTAGGGCGCGGCATCCAATCCCCTTTATTGCCTTTGCATATTCTTTCCGCAGCCCCTTCCCATGCGGCGCCCCATTCGCATCCCTCTTCCGCACATTCCGCCCAGCTGAACAGCGGGCGCTGCGCCTTCGCACTTTCCCATCTGCCTTCCGGTTTTCTCTCCTTTTCCCGCAGGCCCTGTTCCGTCCATATTCGGCATATTATCACCAAATGAATATATATTCATAATTCTTTTTAATACCCTCGGGTCGACCACCAGTCATCAATATGCTTAGCAAGGCTTCCGCTTGCGGATAAAACAAAAAAGAAAAAAACGGCGCTAAGACTGCGCTGCCTTGCCGCAACCGCAGCCTTCAGCCTTGGCGCCCGAAGGGGCTTTCATGCCGCAGCCGCACGTGCCGGTGCACGCGCCGCCGCTTTTGCATTCGCAGCCTCCAGTGCATTTCCCTGCGCCGCATCCGCATGACGCGCCGCAAGAGGCACCGCCTGCCCCTCCCTTCTGGCAGCCGCACCCTTCCTTGCATTCTCCCGACGCGCCGCACGCTGCGCCGCTTTTGTTTCCACAGCCTGCTTCGCCGCACGAGAGCGCGCCCGCAGGCGCTTGTGCGCCAGGCGCCGTATTCACTTCAGTTCCCTTGCCTGCAGCCTGCCCTTCCGCGGCAAAGCCCAGGCCTCCTGCAAAGACCAGCGCAAGGCTTGCAAACACGAGCAAGCCGAAAAGCGCTGCCATTGCCTTGGTTTTTTCAACCATTTTATCACCTGTCATTCAGGCTGCTGAAACCATATATATGAGCTCCTGAAACTTCCGTTTCATTAATTGAAACCGCAAAAATGCGTGGAAAACCTTAAATAGCTCGGCATTTGTATCGGCTTCATGGAATTGCCGAAAAAAGCCCGCACAATCGCCTTGCTTCTTGGCGGAGTTGCACTTGTCGCCGTAGTCTATGCCATCCCTCTTCTGCTCAAAGCAGCGGAGCCCGAGGCATGCACCATCGATGGCGTATGCCAGCACGAGCTTTTCGCAGGGCAGGTGGCGTCATTTGTCCCGCTTGCCCTCTTGCTCGGCATAGCAATCGGCGCAGCCGCACATTATCTTTTCCTGGAAAAGAGCCCCCTCCAGCCAAAAGTGCACTCCAAGGAATCGGCGTACCTCCTTCTCGATTCCGACGAGCGGAAAATAGTCTCAAAAATAAACGAGCAAAACGGCAGGGCGCTCCAATCCGAAATTTCGCGCATGGAGGGGATGGGAAAAGTGAAGGCGCACCGGCTTCTCGCAAGAATGTCTAAGCGGGGAATATTGGAAATAGAATCATTCGGGAAAACAAACACCGTTCGGCTCTCAAAAGGCGTCAAGGGGCTGTTCGACTGAAGCTCCCTTTGCTTGCAGCGCCCTTAGCCATTTCATTCAAGCGCCGTAGCAATTACGAAGATAAGCGCAGCGCCTAAAAGCACAAGAATAAGCTGCAGCATCGACTTTTTCGCGCCCTTCTCCTTGTGCATCTCAGGGATTATGTCCGCGCATGAAATATAGATAAACATCCCGGCTGTGAACGCGAGCGCATAGCCTTCCATATTAGAGACCATCCCTGAAAAGAAATAGAACAGCACGCCCCCCGCAATCGCGGTGAGCGCCGAGAGAAAATTGAAGAGCAGCGCCTTTGTCCTCGAGTAGCCGCTGTACAAGAGAAGCCCGAAGTCGCCGATTTCCTGCGGTATCTCGTGGAGCGCAATCGCAACTGTGGTGGTGATTCCCAGCGGCACATTCATCATGAATGCCGCCGCAATCGCGACCCCGTCGAAAAAGTTGTGTATCCCGTCTCCCCAAAGCGTGAGCGTGCCGAGCGGGTGCGTGTGCTCCTTCTCGCTTCCTGCATGGTGGTGGTGCCAGTGGATTATCTTTTCCATTGCAAACGAAACCAAAAGGCCTGCAAAAGCCGCGACAAAGACCATCCCTGCCCCAGTTTCGACCGCCTCGGGGAGAAGGTCGAAGAACGCAGCTCCAAGAAGAGTGCCTGTCGAGAAGCTTATCAGGAAAAAGAGTATCCTGTTCACTTTCTCCTTGCCAAGGGGAAAGAGCGCAACGCCAACAAGCGAAATCAGGCTGACAAGAACGGTTGCGCCTATTATCAGTTCAAGGACCATTTCTTCACCACCCACTATTCCAACATTATTAATATTTAAGCATATTGTTAATAACTATTGCATGCAAAAAGGCTGAAAGTTATTAACGCAGGGTGGAAACATGCCCATAATCAGCGCATCCATTGACGAAGAAACGCTCTTCGAGCTTGACGCGATTGAAAAGTCGCTTGGCTTTTCCGGAAGGAGCGAGGCAATACGCGCCGGCATCCATTCCCTTGTAGCCGAGAGCAAGAGCGCGGAGGCGCTTTCAGGCGAAATAAAGGCGGTCCTCCTTCTTGTTCATGAGGAAAAAGCGGAAAACAGCGCATCCTTCCTCGCGCATGAATTCGACGATATTGTTTCCACGCACATACACAGCAACCTGAAGGTGGGCAAATGCCTGGAAATATTCGTGCTTGCCGGGAAGGCGGCGCGCGTGCGCGAGCTTTTCAGGGGCGCAAAAGCAAGCAGGAAGATGGAATACGCAAAGCTCATAGTTCCATAAACTAGGCTTTCTTTCGTGCCGCCCAAAACGCGCAAGGCACTATTCGCCTTTCTTTTTCTTCTGGGAAATCTCAAGTATGTCTCCCAGCGTCATTCCGGCTTTTGACTGCGTGGTGACAACAGGAGAGCCAGATGCCGTTTCCTGGAGAAGCTTAATTCCAAGCTCCTTCTCAAGTTTCCTGCAAAGCCTCTCGTCCGGAAGCGTTTTCTCGTGCTCCACTCTTTCAAGAAAAGACAGCTTCTCGTTTATCCTCTCAGCGAGAACTTCTACGGGGAGCCCCATTTTTTTCATAGCATCCGAAATTATCCCGCCATACCCTTCCACGACTTCCAGCTCTATCCTTCGCTGCACCTGTGTTGTTTCGCCCCTATTCGTCTGATTTTGGGGCGCGCGGATGAGCTTTCCCGAGCCAGAGCAGTCTCGGCACACGTTGAGTTTCGCGCCTTCCACCTGTATCAGATAGCCCGCTTCTGGCGCGCCGCATATATCGCATTCAGCCATGAGAACCACCCACAAATCGTTTCTTAGTGCCTTATGAAACCTTATATTGTTTTGCTGTGCCTACTGGAGCCATGAAACAAACAATTGCCGAGTCCAGGCTATCTGCGCAAAAAAGTGCAAAGGCGCTATTCGCCTTCCTTGCCGTGGTCGTGTCAATAGGTATTTTCTTCACAGTGCTCCATTCGCCCTTCTCGGCGATAATCAAATTTATCCTGGGGGCGCTGACACTTGCAGGTTGCGGAACCGCAATCGCATGGTCGTTTGGCATGGAGTCATGGGCCGGGCTGATAATGCTCAAGGGCAAATACGGCCTTTCCGCGCTTGACACAATCGCAAAAAAATACCCCAAATTCTGGCAGTGGTTTGCGGAAGTCGGCATGGTTGTCGCATACGGCTCGTTCGCTTACTTTGTAATGGGCAAAAAAGATATCATCAAGAATTGGAAAAGCGTGCTTCCTACTTATATCATAGGCGCGTTTCTTCTCGTAATCGTCTCCGGGCTCATACCGGTTGCCATGTCAACCCTGCTTTCAATGGTGGTGGGCGGCAACGAATTCGCAACCGCGGGCTCAAAGATCAGCACATCCATATCGCAGTTCGAAGCGGCAAAATACGTCTCGCTTTCGCTGCTGATACTGGGCGGCGTCACGCTGGTCACAACTTCGGGCATCGTAGTTTACGCAGGAGTCGTTGGCATGGCGATATTGGGCGCGCTTGCCGGAAACGGGGCGCACCTTGAAAACACCTCTCCTGGCGGCATGCCCATAATCCCGGGCATCAACCTCGACCTCATACAGGGCGTAATCGGGCTTGCGATAATACTAATAGTCCATGAGTCGATGCACGGAATACTCTCCCGCGTCCACAAGCTCCCCCTAAAATCGGCAGGGCTGGTTTTCTTCGGCTTCCTCCCCTTTGGCGCATTTGTGGACATTGACGAGAAAAAGCTCTTTTCCGCGCCCAAGGACAAGCAGAATGCCGTTCTTGTAGCAGGGACCGCGGCGAATTTTGCGACCGGAATCATTTTCCTGATTCTGCTTTTGCTTTTTGTTTCTGTGATGACAAGTATTTCAGCCACTCCGCCCGAATGGGCAAAATATGTCGCTCGCCTTCTCGCGCTCACGTTCTCGCTCAACATGGTGATTGCAGCCATAAACCTGGTGCCGCTGCCCCTCTTCGACGGCTACCACATAATGAGGAATGCGGTTGGGAACAAGACCGCGGCAACCATAATAACCTGGATTGTCGCGGCAGCCTTCCTGCTCACGATGTTCCCATGGGTGCTCCGTTAATCCTTTAACTAGAAACCATGTGTTTCCTCACTTAAACATTTATATACCCTTCCATAAACAATAACACATATGCCTACACATTTTCCTCCAGGGCGCTATTTAGAAAAATCCCCCGTTCCCGATAGCGCAGGCGGCGCAGCCGCAGGCAAATCACCCATCCCAAAATCCATGCTTACTCTCCTCGAAGGCATGCCTGAGACCGTAAGAAAGCCCATAACGCCTCGCGAATCCGAGATAAAGCGGCTCTCGCCTGGCCAATTCTTCGAGCTTAAGTCCAGCATCGAGTCCGATTCGATAGAAGCAGCAACCTCCACCCTTGAATTCCTGAAAGCAAACTCAACCAATCTCAACGAGCAGGACGTTTTCGATCTCTTCAAGCTTGCCATGCATACATATTCGTTTGATAAGAAGATCCAGCTTGCGGCAATGAGGCTGATTCCAAAAGAGCCGGCAAGCCTCCAATCCAACCTTTCATTGGAAATAAGTGGAATTCTCGAGGATTTTTTCTACCTTGCGCGCGAGTGGGACCTTTCGCCTGAAAGGGAATCGTTTTGCATGCAAGTCGTCCATAATTTCCGCTATCTTGAGGACTTTTCCCGCCTAATACAAAGCTACGGGGTTCTTACTGGCGACCTGCCAATCAGGTACAAGGCAGAGGCATTGGGAGCCATGCACGATATTCCGGAAAACTTCCATTCAACTATTTTTCCAGAAATGCGTTTTGTAATATTCCAGGCGTCCCAGCCCGATGCTTCAAGGGGCGACGATTCGGACATTCGCGAGAAGGCAAGAAATGCGATACTGCTCCTTCCAGTCGAGATGCAAAGCCAGGTATGCGAAGAGACTGGGTTTGAAATGCCGCAGGCAAAGCCGGCGCAAGACGTGGCAAAACCAGCAGCCGCGCCGCAAAAGCGCCTGCGAAAAAACAAAAAAACCCTGGCGGAGCAGCCAACGGAAGTTCCGCAATCTCAAGAGCCCCCCTGCGCGCCGTCCGGCAGAGCAGCCAATCAAGCAGGGCACGAGCTGGAAACAAAGCAAGAGCCGATTTCAAACACGCAGCCAGGATACGCGCCTGAAAAAAAGCGCACGAACATATTTCACACCCTCAAGCGCTTCATTTTCGGTGGCAATCCAGAGGATTGATTCGCATGCCAACATACCGTTATCCAACATCCGATTCAAGCGGCTCCGCCAAAGGCGGCAAGAAACCCAAACTGCCGTTTTCAGAGTCCCTCATGGCTGAGCTGAAAGCGACGCGAAGCCCGACTGAAAAGCCGATTGCGCCAGAAAGCGGAATCGCGCGGATGCCGAAAAAGGACCTTAAGGAAATGATTGCCAACCTCAAGCTTGAAACCACTGCCGCGGGCGAAACGATTGACTTCATGGCAAAAAACAGGGAGGTCATCAACGTCTTTGACATGGAAATACTCTTGAGGACTGCGCTATTCAACAGCAAGTCAAGTAGCGTCTCACGAAAGGCATACGAGCTAATTTCCGCAATGCCCATCCGATTCCAGCCGGATCTGCTTCGCGCTGCGCTCAAAAACTCATCCGAGAATGCCGGTTCAGAGGATGCCCGCCTCAAGGCATTCGATTCCATTTTCCAAATGCCTGAAAAGCGCAGAATCGGGCTGATACAAGTGGCTGCCAGAAGCTCGTTTGCCAAGCTCGGCAACATGGCACTGGACCATCTATCTGATTTTTCCAAAGACGCCCAGCCGACAATACTCAAAGAGTCATTCAAAAGCGACAATCCGGAAGTCTGCCTTCGTGCGCTCAAGCTCATCCCGACCATGCCTATGGCAAGCCAGCCGGATTTAGTCAAAATCGCCATGACCCGCTCGCACAATGACATACGCGAAAAAGCATTCGATTTCATTTTCACAATGCCCTCCGCGCGCCAGCCGGAACTGGTCAAAGCGGCATTCGCCAGCCTTTCTGACGAAGTATGCGTCAAGGCATTCGAATATGTGATAAAAATGCCCAAGGAGCTTCAGCCAAAATACATCGAAGCGGCACTCCGCAGCGAGTCAAAAGACGTCAGCATAAGGGCCTACAACCTCATTTCAGGCTACCCGAAAAAATATCTTCCCGGATTCATCCAAGCCGCGCTTGAGAGCAATGAGGAGCGCGTGTACAACAAGGCATTCGAGCTGTTTTTCCAAGCCCCGGAAGTGCACAAGGTAGCCATCCTCAAGGGCGCGCTCAAATCCCACTCAGACTACCCGTGCATCAAGGCATTCGACCTGATTCCATCCATGCCTGAAGAAAGCCAGCGCGAACTTTACCTCCTTGGAAAGAAACTCCTCAACATGCTGGTGCATCCGGTGAACCTGATTGGCATAAGGGTATATCTGATGCTTGCAAAGCTGGGCTCGGTTTTAAGCGCACTCGGTTCCTCAGGAAAACAAGACCAATATGAGAACACCGATTTCCACCGGGACATCATTTTCAGGGCAATCGACCGCATCCATCTTCTCCCTGAAGACCTCCGGCAGGAAGTGTATTCGACTGCAAGAAAGAGCCTGGCGTCCATCATCAAAGACAATGATGCAGGATTTGCCTGCAAGGCAGTGCAGCGCATCCTTCTCATGCCTGAAAAATACCAGTCGCGCCTATTCTACCTTGCTTTCAGCAACACCAATTCGTCAGTCAGAATCGATGCGGTCGAGCTAATACCTTCCATCAAAGACGAAAACATCAAGGCAGAATGCATCCGGATTGCCTTGGGCAACGACAATTCAAGTGTTCGCTGCCGGGCTTTCAACAACATAGATAGCCTTCCGATCAGCCTCCAGCCGAATCTAATCATAGCTGCAATGAACTGCGGGTACAGCGATGTCTGCTACCCTGCCTTAAACAGCATAACTGGATTCCCCCAAGACCTCCAGCCCGGCCTAATTTCTGCCGCCGTGTACAGCAAATATATCGATTCGCGCATTGCAGCCACCACGTTCATAAAATATGCGCCCAAAGACGACCAAAAAGAACTGTATGCGCACGCAGTCGAAACAATCAAAACCGGGCTGAGCCACGATGACAGCAAAATACGCATCTATGCAGCCAACCACATAAGCAAGCTGTCGGCCGAACTCCAGCCCGACTTAATTCTTGCGGCAATGAACAGCAAATACGCGGAGCTTAACGCGCCTTCATTGAACAGCATAACTCTGCTGCCCGCCAGCCTCCAGCCCGACCTAATCACGGCTGCGGTGAACAACCACTACATCGACTTGCGCCTCGAAGCAACCCCGCTCATAAAATACGCGCCTGAAGCGAGCCAAGAGGAATTATACGCACGGGCAGCCAAGACAATCGAAGCCGGATTGGACAGCGATAACTACAAAATACGCAACGACGCTGTCAACCGCATAAAAGAAATGCCGCCCGATTTCCAGCCCGAG
>Ga0247841_10000372_pt1 | contig 117078 bp, 94 predicted proteins | sample LaCruzMarch2015__2_FD_192410 | JGI IMG/M metagenome (GOLD analysis project Ga0247841, IMG submission 192410) | Freshwater microbial communities from meromictic Lake La Cruz, Castile-La Mancha, Spain - LaCruzMarch2015_18m | ecosystem: Environmental > Aquatic > Freshwater > Lake | place: Spain... | reverse complement strand
CGATTACATCTGGTGTCTTTAAAGATTATGATCCCCAAACCAATTTCATGCCCCGCATCTCTTTCTCCTTCCCGATTTCCGACGACGCCCTTTTTTATGCGCATTACGACATCCTGACCCAACGACCCTCTTCCGCGGAAGTTCAGATTGACCCGGTTTCGTATTATTATATAGGGATAACCGGCGCCGCTGCCGGGACCATCAATAACCCGGCCTTGAAACCGGAAAAAACAATTGACTACGAATTGGGTTTTCAACAGAAAATCAATAATGCCTCATCACTGAAATTGTCGGTATTTTACCGCGAAATGCGTGACCAGATCCAGCAATATCGCCTGACCGGAGCCTATCCCAAAACCTATTATTCCTATACCAATATTGACTTCGGTACAGTTAAGGGGCTGACCCTTACGTACGACCTCCGCCGCAGTGGCAATGCCCGTATCCGTTTCAGTTATACCCTGCAATTTGCCGACGGCACAGGATCCGATCCCAATGCTTCTGCCACCATTATCCGTTCCGACCAGCCCAACCTTCGTACCCTGAACCCCATGAACTTCGACCGTCGTCACCAGTTCAACATCAGCGTAGACTACCGTTGGGGAAGTGGAAAAGAATACAACGGGCCGGTTATCAACCGTAAGAAAAGCGGTAAACCTCCGGTTCAGTTTTTATCAAACTTCGGCGCCAACTTAACCATTACCGGTGGATCGGGTACACCATATACCATGACCAGCAAGATCCTTCCCAATGGTGCGATGGGACCCATCAAGGGATCCATAAACGGTGCCCGTTTACCCTGGCAGTTCCTGATCAATGCCCGGGTTGACAAGGACTTCAATTTCGCCCTCAACAAGAAGAAAACAGGGACTATCAACGTTTACATTGAATTCGCCAACTTGTTGAATACGAAAAATGTAACCGCCGTGTACCCGGGAACAGGCTCCCCGAATGATGACGGTTACCTCTCTGCACCCGAATGGCAGAGTACCATCAACCAGCAGGTTAGTCCTCAATCATACCGTGATATGTACACGATCAGTATGGATAACCCCTACCGTTACAGTTCTCCGAGAACGATCCGCCTCGGTGTTAGTTTTAACTTCTAAAAAGGGCGTATATCATGGAAAACAAAAAAATTGTCAGTGGCTTAAAAACAAATGTAACTATGAAAAATATACTTCGCTTTTTAGTGATCGCAATTGGATGCATGTTCCTTGTTGATTCCGTACTTGCCGAAGAAGTTCACAAGTTCAGCACCAAGAGTTCCGGTACCGTGAAAGAAACGGCTGCCGGATGCCAATCGGGTTCTGGCCAAAGGTACCTTGATATTAATAATGTCAGAGCGATATGTTACTCATATGGCAATGGATGGTTCCTCGAAAACGCAGAGTACGAGATCCCCAAGGGTTCCGCGAAAACCTCCATGTTTTCATTCTCTCTCTGGATTGGCGGGATCGATGTGAACAACAACCTTAAACTGGCCGCATACCGGTATGGACAAGGTGCCAATACACCCCAGTCACATACGCAGAATGATTTCTGGCCCGGACCACTTACCGTGGATGGAACAGCTTCAATTGATGCCGAAACTTGTGCCCAATACGACAAGTTATTCCCGATCACCCGTACCGAAGTACAGGAGTATCTGGCATGGTGGGACAACAGAGCCGCTTACCCGGACTATACGATTCCAAAATCCATCTTGGAATGGCCTGCTCATGGCGATGCAGCCAAAGGTCAGGCATGGTACCTTGCCCCCTATATGGATGTTTCCAATACCGGCGAATATAATCCGCAACAAGGAGATTATCCCTATTACGATCTTTCCAATAAACTTTGCAAGACCTTTCTTAAACCAGGAGAACTTGTTGCCCGTGCGCACCTGCGCAATGGAGAACCCGATGATACCCTCGGTATTCTTGGAGACCAGGTTCTCAAAGGTGACCAAACTTTATGGAGTGTTTACAACGATAAAGGAAATCGTCATTCGGAAACGCTGGGAGAACCGATCGGTATGGAGATCCGCGCCCAGTACTTCGCATTTGCCACGAATGATGCAATTAACGATATGACCTTTTACAGCTACGAGCTGGTTAACCGTTCTACCTATACTTTAACGGGTACTTACTTCAGCCAATGGGTTGACCCCGATCTTGGATATTCCAACGATGATTACGTGGGATGTGATGTGGCGCGCGGCCTCGGGTACTGCTACAACGGCCGACCAGTCGATGGCACAGGTCAAAACTATGCATACGGAGCCAGTCCTCCTGCCGTTGGAGTCGACTTTTTCCAGGGACCATACATGGATCCTGATTACCGCGACAACCCTGAATTTACCGGCGCCAACTGCGATGAAGTTTTTAACGGAGAACACCCGCTTGACTCCAATGCCATAAACGGTGTGAATTTTGGTGATGGTATCATCGACAACGAACGTTACGGGATGCGCCGCTTTGTTTATCACAACAACAGCAATTCGGGAGTTCCTGATTATATGCAGGATCCCAATTATGCCCCGGAATATTATTTATTCCTTCGCGGGATTTGGAAGGACAATCAAAAAATGCAATATGGAGGGAATGCTCATTTTGGACAGGGAGCTGCTTATGGCCCTGAATGCGATTTCATGTTCCCGGATGAAACCGATCCCTGTGATTGGGGAACAGGTGGACGCCCGCCCAACGGACCCAAAAAATGGACAGAAGTAACTGCAGGGAACCCCCCGGAAGACCGTCGTTTCATGCAATCTGCAGGACCCTTCAGACTGTTGCCCGGCGCCTGTAACTATGTTACCGTAGGTATTCCATGGGCAAGAACCGTCTCCGGTACCGCGTGGGACGCTGTTGAACTTTTAAAAATTGTGGATGACAAATGTCAGAAACTCTTCAATAACTGTTTTGCCGTATTGAACGGCCCGAATGCCCCTGACCTGACCATCGAGGAGATGGATAAACAACTGATTCTCTACATTTCGAACCGTAAATCAAATGACAAAGGAAATAACTTCCAGGAAAAATATCAGGAATACGACCCTTCCATTATTATTCCCGTGGGTGTTACTCCCGATACCCTCTACCGGTTTGAAGGATACCAGATTTTCCAGTTGAAGGATGCCAATGTATCCGCCTCCGACCTTCGTGATCCAAGCAAAGCCCGTCTGGTTGCTCAGTGTGACATAAAAAACGGGGTCACCAAACTGGTAAACTGGGTTTTGGACCCGGATTTAAATGCCAACAAAGGCACGGTTATGGTTGATGGAGCCGATCAGGGGATCCGTCATTCCTTCGTGATCACGGAAGACAAGTTTGCTGAAAGTCAGAGCAAAACATTGGTCAACCACAAACAGTATTATTATATGGCCATTGCTTATGCCTACAACAATTTTAAACAATATAGCAATCTCTATCCCAATATGCTGGACGGCCAACAAGTTCCCTACCTCAGCGGCCGCAGTGGTTCGGGCGGAGGCGCCATTAAAAAATATACCGCCATCCCGCATATCCCGGTGGGTGAGGTAACACGCTCAACTTACGGTGAAGGCCCGGTCATTACCCGTCATCAGGGACAGGGTAACGGGGGCATGATAATCGATTTTGATCAGGCAACCATTGATCTTATCCTTTCGAAACCGCCGGTCGATTCACTCAATGTTTACGGAGGCCCGGATTACCCGATCGCCTATCGTCCAACCTATCTGGTCTCAAGAGGTCCAGTGGATATTAAAGTCGTAGATCCGTTAAACGTGGTCAGTGGCGAATATACCGTGAAGCTGGATAGTATGGTTAAAGGGCCTGCCGGTAGCCCCATTGCCGATACCAATGTCCTTTACGGCAAATGGAGTTTGGTTGATAATCAAACCCATCAGGTATATTATTCCGACACCACGACCATATTCCCATACGAGCAATTATTCCTTGATTTGGGACTGTCCATTACGATAGCCCAACCTGCTTACCCCGGGGGTAAAGTATCGGGTGCAGTAACTGAAGACAATGGATTGATCTGGGCTCCGGCTGCCTTCTATCAGGACATCAACAGGGTCTGGCTGGATGGGGTTACGGATAATGACATTCCATTAAGTGTTTTCAACTGGATTCGTTCCGGAACCTACAAAAGTAATCTGAACTCTATTGCCAATGACTGGAATATGGATCCTGTTATTGAAAATGCCGATCCATGGGATCCAAACAAGGATTATCAGCAGATTCAATCCGGCCAATGGGCCCCTTATGCCATGTGCGCAGTGGGACCAAGTATGGCATTTGAAACTCAAAATCCCATGGGTGCAGCCTATTCAAAAGAATCTAAAAAGCTTGACCGGTTGAAGCACCTGGCCAGTGTAGACATTGTTCTTACTACCAATCCAGCCCATTGGACCCGTTGTCCTGTTCTCGAAATGTGTTCCGACTCCATGCTTGCCGAAGGAAGGGTACGACGGTTTGATCCGCGCAAAGCCCCCTCTGTGAATGTGGAGGGACAAGCCGGTATATCGAGTACCAATCCCCTCTATAACTCAAATTACATCAGCTCGACCGGGATGGGATGGTTTCCCGGATATGCCATCAACCTTGAAACCGGCGAACGCCTGAATATCGTGTTCGGTGAAAATTCCTGGCTCGCTGCCGATAATGGCAGGGATATGATATTTAATCCCTCCAGCAGGCTGATTGATGCTATCGGAAATCCTGTATTTGGTGGACAGCATTATATTTATGTTTTTGACCACCGGATCATTGACGGTGAAAAACTTGTCCGCACCTTTGAATTTCCGGCCTATGATGGAGGAGCCTACTTATTCGCCAGGCTTTCAGAGAAGCTTGACAATGAAAGAAACATGGTTTATATGCGTGAGTACATGTTCTCTGCGGCACTTTACACCAGTATCCCGTTATCGGTACAAAACCAGGCATGGCTCAGCAATGATGTTACCATTAAAATACGGGTAGCAAAACCCTATAACAGGTATTATTCAGTACCGATGCCGGCGGGTTCGATTGATTCGACAGGAAATCGTTTTTATCCGGTTTACACCTTTAACACCTCCGTGATATCTACGACCAAGTATAATCAGGAAAAAGCAAGCAGTGATCTTGATCTGATCAATGTTGTTCCCAACCCATATTACGCTTACGATGATTATGAGCGAAACCAGTTGGATAACCGTATCAAGATTGTGAATTTGCCCACAAAATGTCAGATTACCATTTTCGATATGAGTGGAACCCTGATCCGCCAATTCAATGTAGACAAATCAGGGATTCCGCAACCTCGTTCTTCAACAGCCGGTCTGGATACCGATGCGAAGACATCCATTGATTGGGATCTTAAAAACTTTGCCGGCATTCCCATTGCCGGTGGTATTTACCTGATTCATGTCAAAGCTGACGGACTTGGTGAACGTACGATCAAATGGTTTGGAATATTGCGGCCTGTTGACTTGAATTCATTGTAATGGCATATACGATTTAACATGATAACAATAATTAAAATCAGGATTATGAAAAATATATATAGCTGCTTAGTGGCAATATTCTTGATGGCATTGATAGTCATTCCGCTGGATAAGGTAACAGCCGGGAATAATGACCGATCGGGGCAGGCTGGCGCTTCGGAGTTGCTTATCAATCCATGGGCGCGAAGCTCAGGATGGGGAGGGGTGAATACCTCTTGTGCCCAGGGACTCGAAGCCATCTTCTCGAATATTGCTGGAACCGGCTTCACCAAAGGAACAGAAATTATTTTTTCCTATACCAACTGGTTGCAAGGCTCCGGAGTCAATATCATGACCTTCGGATTCAGCCAGAAACTGGGAAAAAACAAAGGGGTGCTTACCGCAGCTGTCATGTCCATGAATTTTGGTGAAATTACCATTACAACAGTGAATTCTCCGGAAGGCGGACTGGGAACCTTCAAACCCAGTTACCTGAATATTAACCTGGCCTACGCGAAAGCCTTCTCGAATAGCATTTACGGGGGATTGAACCTGAAGATCATTTCCGAATCAATCTCCGATGCCAGCGCCATCGGGATTGCCATCGATGCCGGTATCCAGTACGTGACCGGGAAAAAGGATCAGATTAAATTCGGGATTGCATTGAAAAATGTCGGCGCTCCCATGAAATTCAATGGTGACGGACTTTCCTTCCGTGGAATAATCCCTGGCCATGGAAACAACAATGACCAGTTTACCGTTGAACAGCGTTCGGCAAAATATGAACTTCCTGCCACGCTTCGTATCGGGGCATCCTACGACTTTCTTATCGGCGACCTTCACCGAATTACTTTAGCCGGTGATTTTAACTCGAACTCCTTCACCAAAGACCAATTCATTTTAGGCCTTGAATATTCGCTGAAATATTATTTTCAGATCCGCGCTGCCTATACTTTCCAGGGTGGGATGTTCAATACCAATGTGGCCGACAGAGGTACCGTTTTTACAGGACCCAGCGCCGGCTTTACTGTTTCTGTTCCATTTAACAAAGAAAAAGAAACCGGAATCGGTATTGATTACTCTTACCGGGCTACTAATCCTTATTCGGGTGTTCATAGCATTGGATTAAAACTTAACTTTTAGCAACACTTAATTTAAATTTCCTTACCTTCGTTTGTCAGCAAAAGGACCCTTTTTAAGGGTCTTTTGCCTTATTATCTTGTCAATTTAAACCTGCATACATGTCGGAAATCAAATATTATACGCCCGATGGACTCCAGAAGCTGAAAGATGATTTGCACCATCTTACCTCCGTTGAAAGACCATCTATATCCAGGCAAATCGCGGAAGCAAGGGACAAGGGTGATTTGTCGGAAAATGCTGAATATGCTGCTGCCAAGGAGGCTCAATCCATGCTTGAACTGAAGATTTCAAAGCTTCAGGATGTGATAAGCAATGCACGACTTATTGATGAACGTAAGCTGGACAATTCCAAGATCCTGATTTTCTCAACAGTCAGGATGAGAAATACCCAAAACGACTCGATCGTAAGTTATACGCTGGTTCCTGAGAATGAAGCAAACATTAAAATCGGGAAACTTTCAATCAGTTCTCCCATCGCCAAAGGGTTGCTTGGTAAAAGTATCGGGGAAAAAGTGGAAATCTCTGTCCCTGCAGGAAAAATTGCATTTGAGATCATTGAAATCACCCGGCTAACCCATTGATTATGGCCAGTATTTTTTCACTCATTGTAAACGGAGAGATTCCTTGCTATAAAATTGCAGAGGATGAAAATTATCTGGCTTTCCTTGATATTAATCCATTACAGGAAGGCCATACGTTGGTAATACCCAAAAAAGAGGTTGATTATATTTTTAATGTTCAGGAAGATGAACATGCCGGGTTATGGAATTTTGCCAGAAAAGTTGGAAAAGCCATCGAAAAAGTCGTTCCCTGTTTACGCATCGGGATCACCGTGATTGGACTTGAAGTACCGCACGCGCATATTCACCTTATCCCTTTAAAGACCATGTACGATATGGACTTCCGGAAGCCCAAACTGCAGCTGACTCCGGAAGATCTTCAATCACTGGCAGAAAGGATTTCCAGGGAGTTTGAGAAATAGAAGAAAAAACTTCTGTTCAGGTATTTAATCTTTCCTTCTAATAGGCCCTCACGTTTTTTCCTTCGATATAATTGATAAAGGCTCTATTGACAACTTTATTTCCACCCGGAGTGGGGTAATTTCCTGTGAAATACCAGTCCCCTCTGTGGTTGGGACAGGCTTCATGCAGATCTTCAATGGTTTGATAAATGATTTCAACCTTTGACTGGCAACTGGCAGGGGTTAAAAGCTGGGCAATTTTCTCCGAAATGCGTTCACTTGTAAAGGGCTTGTAAATTTCTTTGACGCGGTTTATGATCTTTTCTTTGGAAAGCTTTTCCTGGCACTTGGAGGCTTTATAAACAATATTGATGATGTGTTCCTGCTGCGTCTCCTTTAACAATTCAATGGTCGCCCGGAAGGCAATAAAATCATTGATTTTTGCCATGTCGATGCCGTAGCAGTCAGGATACCGGATTTGTGGAGCAGAAGAGGCAATGATGATTTTTTTCGGTCCCAATCGATCCAAAATACGGATAATACTTTGTTTTAGGGTTGTACCGCGGACGATGGAATCATCCAGGACAACGAGATTATCTAAACCCTTTCGGATACTGCCATAAGTAATGTCATAAACATGTGCCGCCAGGTCATCGCGATGGGCATCCTGGGTTATGAATGTACGAAGCTTGAGGTCTTTTACTGCAACTTTTTCTGCCCTGGGCCGGAGCCGGAAAATTTCATCGAGGCTCTCGGATGTCAGCCTGCTTCCAGCCTCCAGGATCCTCTCCTTTTTGTTCTTATCACAGAAGGAATCAATCTCTTCGATCAATCCGTAATAGGCATCAATGGCAGTATTCGGGATATAAGAGAAAACAGTGTTTTCAATATCGCAGTCAATTGCCTTTAGAATGGATGGAGCGAGGAATTTTCCAAGTTTTTTCCGCTCCCGGTAAATGTCTTTATCCGTTCCACGAGAAAAATAAATTCGTTCGAAGGAACATGGTTTTTTTTCAACAGGTCTATGAAAAAGTTTTTCGCTGACTTTCCCGTCACGTTTAATAATCAGGGCGTGGCCTGGCTGAATTTCATGAATGCTATCACAGGGAACATTGAAGGCAGTCTGGATTGGAGGCCGTTCAGAAGTGACTACCACAATTTCATCATCCTTGTAGAAGAAAGCTGGACGAATCCCTGCCGGATCGCGCATGACAAAAGCATCCCCATGTCCGAACAATCCTGCAATGACATAGCCTCCATCCCAGTTTGAAGCCGATCGCCGAAGAATCTTCTGTACATTGAGATGCTTTGCAATCTGGAAAGTGATTTCGCGTTTCGGGTAACCCTGCTGTTTAAACTTCTGATAAAGATCCTCATTCTCTTCATCCAGAAAATGACCGATTTTCTCCAACATGGTAATTGTATCGGAAGTTTCAACAGGATACTGTCCCAGATCGATCAGTTTGTTGAAGAGCTCATCAACATTGGTCAGGTTGAAATTGCCGGCCAGGACAAGGTTTTTGGTCATCCAATTGTTTTCCCTGATGAATGGATGGATAGTCAGAAGGTTATTCTTCCCAAATGTCCCATAACGTAAATGACCAAGATACAATTCGCCCAGAATTTCAACATGATATTTGAGCCATTCGATGTCGATCAGTCGCTGAGGGTGCCGTTCCTCAATATCCTTCAGACGATGTCCGATTTGGTTGAAGATGTCCTGGATAGGGGCATTTGCATTGGAACGTATCCTGTTGATGAATTTATTGCCGGGTTCCAGGTCAAATTTGATGCTTGCAACACCGGCTCCATCTTGTCCCCGGTTATGCTGTTTCTGCATGAGAAGATGCAGTTTGTTCAAGCCATAAAAGGCCGAACCGTATTTTGCCAGATAAAATTCCAGGGGTTTAAGCAGACGAACCAGGGCGATGCCGCACTCATGATGAATAAAATCGCTCATGAAACCTTTGCTGATTGAACTGCAAAGATACGACTTATTTCTTGCAATGGATACTGATCAGGTGATCGGCCTGGGTCTTGCCAAGGGAACTTGCTATTTGCCAGTCATGGCAAGCTCCTTCACGATCATGAAGGTTGAATTTTACAGTGCCTCGACCGAAGTAAGCATCCCCGTATTTTGGATTGATTTCAATAGCCCTTGTGAAATCCATCAGAGCTGAAGGAAAATCATGCAATTCGAAAGCCTTGATAATTCCCCTGTTATTTAATGCCTTAAAATAGGATGGATCCAGAATCAGGGCACTATCATAATCCGAAAGCGCTTCGCGGATTTTTCCGTCTTGATAATGTTGATTTCCCCGATTGAATAAAACAACCGCATCCTTTATTGTTTTACCGGTATTGGATGAATTCATTTGAATTCCGAAAAAGGTTATATTGATGCGATTGATTTTAGTATAATCGACTCTTAGGTAGAATTTTTCAAGCCAGCGCTTCAAGGCAGGAGCTTGCTTTTCATCAGCCAGAGTTGAAAAGTCATCAGGTTTAATGGCTGGGATGTCCGGCGAATATCCGGTGAAGAGGAATACTGCTGCAAGACCATCCAGGTAAACAAGCCTCCATTCGGGCATCTCAAGTAACTGGAAGGTCCAGGGGTAGTATTTACGGTAGTTGTATACTATCAGACGGGGATTGTATTTCTCGACCAACTTTGCCAATCCTCCTTTTTCCCAACTGTCGGTCACCTCCTCATAGATCTTTTCCTGCATTACTTCCAAACGGCCATCGATAAAAACTGGTTGAGGAAGTCTCCAGGATAACCAGCCCCCGAACCCGATACTATTCAGAATGGTGCTGTCCAAATGATGATGCAATAAAAAATCGGCAGCTTTGTCAGGAAGTTGATCTTCATCGACTCCCCATCCGGTCTTGGTGGTAGATCTGTTTGAGATGTAATAGTTATCCGAAATAACCTGTAGGATTATTCCGGCAGGGATGATAACGAGGATGATATAAAGAAATATTTTGGATTTCAGGAGGATCGGATTTATCCATTCAGTCTTCCGGAATGATGTTAAGGTATCCATTATTGCCTTCCCGCAAACCGGAATGGAAATCAACACAAATAATGGAACATTCCGGATGGCGAAAAATGAAAGTACTCCAAAAAAGAGTAAAAGAAGAAATTCATGAATCTTCCTTTTTCGGAAAGTAAAAAGGCTCGATATAATCGTCAAAGAGATGAGAAGGATAAACAGAATATCACGAATCACCATATGTTTCTGGTCAATAAATGGTTTGAACTCCTGAATTCTTTGGTGAAAAATATTTCCGCTGTCGAAACGGGTCAGAAGTTCCAAAGGGAATACCAGACCTTTAAAAAAATAGGGATTTATCAAACAAACAAGTAAGGAAAGTACCATGATGATGAGAAAGCTCCTGTCCACCTTTTTATCTCTGAACCATATGCTGATAAAATAGGCACCCATCATGACAAAGCCCAATGGGAACAAGCCATGCATATTGCACCAGATAACCATGATCAGCGGGAGATACAAAATCTGTTTCGCCGGACGATCATAATAGCGGTCCAGCAGGATCAGCATCAGGGTGATAAAAAGAAAGGTGATCAATTCCGGATGAGGAGCAAGTGAGGATTCAATAGTAAGTACTCCGATAAATAGCAAAACACAGGAAATTCCGGCAGAAATACCGTTCGAAATGTTCCGCTGAAGAAGAAGAGCGAATAATATCAGTGACAAGAAACAAACCAGGAAACTAATCCCCGAATAGCCAGTCATACTGAACCATGCATACAACAATACCTGAAACAGCCAATGAAGATCAATGTATTCATGTTGTGTAACGGTATAGGTGGATAAATCTCTCTGTGGAATTGAATGGTTTTCAATGATCCACTTGCCATACTTCAGGTGAAACCCCAGATCAGGGTCTGATAGCATTCTAAGAGAGAGTGCGAGCATAAGCACCGAGACAAGAAATAATGGAAAAATCCATTTATTGCGAAATGCATTACTCCGGTAGTGCGCTGGCATTGATCCTTTGTGATTAATCATGTAGTGAAACAAAAGTAAGTAGAATTCATTTGTTTTGATTTATCTTTCGGGGTAATTTTGAAAAATCATACAGTTATACTTCGTCTGAACAGCTTTGCAATAAATTTCCTCCTGTTTTGCCCAGTATAACTGTGCCTAAATGAAAACGACAAGGCATTTTCATTAAGATACAGTATAACTCGATGGTCAGCTTTACAGATCCGGCAACATTCCTGAAACAATCGGCAAATATTCCTGTTGTAGATGTCAGAGCTCCGGTTGAATACTTGCAGGGTCATATTCCGGGGGCAGTAAATATTCCGCTTTTTGATGACCGGGAAAGGGCACTTGTCGGTACAGCATACCAACAATCCGGTCACGAATCTGCTATCTTACTTGGACTCGATATTGCCATCCCCAAGACAAGTTTGTACATTGATCTACTCAGGCAATCGACCAATACGGGTAAAATCCTCCTCCATTGCTGGCGGGGAGGAATGCGTTCGGCCAGTATGGCCAGGGTATTTGATCAAGCGGGTTGGGAGGTCAATGTTCTTTCCGGAGGTTATAAATCATATCGTCAATTCATTCGTCATCAATTCTCGAAAGAAGCTCGTATCGTGGTTCTTGGAGGATTTACCGGGATTGGAAAAACAAAAATCCTCGAAAGCCTCGCAAAACAAGGAGAACAGGTAATCGACCTTGAGAAACAAGCTTGCCATAAGGGTTCTGTGTTTGGTTCTTTCGGGCAACCACCTCAACCTACCAATGAACAGTTTGAAAATGATCTCTATTCCATATGGTCGGTTTTGGATTTTACTCAACCTATATGGCTGGAGGATGAGAGCCGGATGATTGGCAAGGTGACTCTTCCTGATCCGGTTTATAATCATATGTTGAATGGTGTTTTAATCCGGTTGGAGGTTGACCTTTCATTTCGTGTTGATTGTTTGATCCGGGAATATGCACACTTTGATAAGGTAATGCTGGCGGATGCCATCACCAAACTTAAGCAGAGGCTGGGAGGAGCCCGAACCAGCATGGCGATCAAGGCACTGGAGAACGACCGGTTTGCAGAAGTTGTGGAAATCATACTTGAATATTATGACCAGGCTTACCAGTTTTCAATCGCTCGCAGGAAAAATAAATTGATTTATCCGGTTAACATATCTGGCATGGAGACTGAAACAGCCGCTTCATACCTGTTGGGATATTTAAAAAATCAAATTGGTTATGCATCCGATCTACCTCGATTATAATGCCACCACTCCCATTGACAACCGTGTGGCTGCTGCAATGAATCCATTCCTGTATGGATATTTTGGGAATCCTTCCAGCGTTCATGTATTTGGTCGTCAAGCTAAACTGGCGGTAGAAAATAGCCGGCAACAAATGGCCAGACTGATAGGGGCTCATCCTGATGAGATCATTTTTACGAGCGGGGGAACAGAATCGAATAACTTTGCCATCAAAGGAGTTTCATTTGCTAACCGGCATAAAGGAAACCATATTATTACCTCGAAGGTTGAACATCCTGCTGTTCTGGAAGTGTGCAAATACCTTGTCAACCAGGGGTTTCGTGTGACATTTCTGGAGGTGGATGAATTTGGAGAAGTGGATCCTGAATCAGTAAGACGGGCAATTACCCGCGAAACTATCCTGATCAGCATCATGCATGCCAACAATGAAGTTGGAACCATTCAGCCCATTGAACAGATCGGTAAATTGGCGAAAGAACATAGGATCCTTTTTCATACCGATGCAGCCCAGAGTGTGGGGAAGATCCCGGTTAATGTTTCAGATCTTGCCGTAGATCTGTTGTCACTGGCAGGGCATAAGCTATACGCCCCAAAAGGAGTGGGAGCATTGTATATCCGGCGGGGTCTAAAATTGGAGAAACTCATTCATGGAGCAGATCACGAACAAAACCTTAGGGCAGGTACTGAAAATGTCATGCAGATAGTGGGATTAGGGATGGCCTCGGAGATTGCATATGAAGGATTGAACATTGATTCGCTCCTTGGATTACGCGAAATGTTATTTGATGGTATCCGGAGTTCTTTACCTGAAATTCGCCTTAATGGTCATCCTCTCAACCGTTTACCAAATACATTGAGCCTTGGCTTCCCAGGTGTTGAAGCACCCCTGTTTTTGAACGAAATGAAAGATATCGCTGCTTCAGCCGGAGCAGCCTGTCATTCCGATCGTGAAGAAATATCAGGAGTACTGGTTGCCATGAACGTTCCCCGGGAAATTGCACTGGGAACGATCCGTTTCTCTCTTGGAAGAATGACCACGACCGGGGAGATAGAACAAGCCATCCGCGTTGTTGTTGAAACCTACCGGAGATTAAAAGGAGATAAACCAAAATCCATCGTTGTTAACCCAATTGATTTTAACCTGCAACCTGAAACCCGGAACCTGAAACCAGGAACGATCATCCGGCAAGAGGTATCCGGTATCCAGCATCCGGTATCCGGTATCCGTCTCACCGAATATACCCATTCCCTTGGCTGCGCTTGCAAGATCAGACCACAATTGTTGGAAAAAATTTTAAATCAAATCCCGGGGCATAACAATCCGGCCATACTGGTAGGTATCGAAACCTCTGATGATTCAGCGGTGTATGCATTGGATGACCAGACCGCCATCGTGCAAACGGTTGATTTCATTCCGCCGGTGGTGGATGATCCCTATGCGTATGGAGCCATTGCGGCGGCAAATGCCATCAGCGATGTCTATGCCATGGGAGGCAAACCTTTGTTTGCCCTTAGCATTGTTGGATTTCCCGATAAAAAGCTGCCGTTAAGCGTACTGGAATTTATATTACAGGGCGCAAACGATAAGGTTACCGAAGCCGGAATCCAGATTATCGGAGGTCATAGTATTGAAGACACCGAACCCAGGTTTGGACTGGTCGTTTGCGGTATCGTGCACCCGCAAAAAATCCTGCGAAACTCCACTGCAAAACCCGGGGATGCCCTGATTCTGACCAAACCTGTCGGTTCAGGAATTATTACCACAGCCGCGAAACATGGACTGGCCGACCCGGAAGATTTAAAGGAAGCGGTCAGAATTATGAGTCAGTTAAACCGAAACGCGGCAGAAATCATGATGGACTTCAATATCAATGCATGCACTGATGTAACCGGTTTTGGGTTACTTGGTCATTTGAAGGAGATGGTAAAAGGATCTGTCGTAAAAGCCGAAATACATGCTCAATCAGTGCCTGTTTTAAAAAAATCCTGGGCTTATGCTGCAGCAGGAATGATTCCTGGCGGGACAAAAAACAATCTCGATTTCGTCAGTGACCTGGTTGAATTTGAAGATGGAGTACCCCACCTGATGAAATTCATACTTTCCGATGCACAAACGTCGGGAGGGTTATTGATATCATTGCCCGGGGAGAATTCCTCTTCATTGGTTTCTCTTCTTCAAAAATCCGGAATGGCAGAGACTGCTGTAATCGGGCATGTTTTTCAGGGTAATCCCGGCATCCTGGTCATGAAAGAGTGATAACATCATGCTTTTCTGTTCATTCCTTCATGATGGCCATAAAAGAGGAGAGATCCTCGATTCTGCCAACGGGATAGATCCCTTTTCGGCCATCAATGAATGGTGACCTGGCATAAAACCAGTTGAGGATCATTTGTGGATTACGTGCAAAAGTGGTATCTGAATTCTTTTTCGATTCAAATTCAGTTTTCAGAACCGGATTATCTGCGAGCATTTGAACTGCCATTTTTTCCAGGACGTAGGATTCTGCGTACTCTTTTTGTTCCATAATGGCATCGAAGAATCCCCAGTAAAGGTACGATCCATTGCCTTCTGGCTCAAGGATATGAGGAATGATTCTTCCCGCTTGCTGATTCACCTCTACCACGACAGAACCCGCGGGGAACAGTCGCGTTTCAGTTATTATATCGTATTCAATATTGGTCATGAAGTGCCTCCCTTCGTAAGAGTTCTGCTGCCACTTCGGATTCTTGAATTTGTAAGTATGAATCGGAAGGGTTATGGGATGGGATAAGTGTTTCATCCTGATACCATGTATTTTTAAGCGTTCGATGACCTCCCTCCATTCCACAGGAATAATGTAGGCATAAGGCAATTTTATCGTTATGACAGGTTGGTTTTTTGAAAAGTAAGGGAGTCTGTAGGTTATGGTGTCTTTGCTATACTGAAACCAGATTCCTCCGCTGATTTCGCTTTTCACTCCTTCGTATTTCATTCCTTTGAAATCAACCATAATACTGTCGTTTTCCGATGTCTCGAACTGCAGTGGAAAAGGAGTATTTAAAAAGGCATTGCTGCAAACAAATTGATCAGCCAATGCAATAAGAGTTTTCAGGGAACGGTATTCCCTGTTCACTATTTTTAAAGATGCCGCCAAGCAAGCATAGGTGCTCTCCACCCTTTGCTTGTAAGGTTTTAACATATGGGTTTCTATCAATAATCCCGGGCGGTTTCGCAGTGCAGAATATCCCTGTGAGAGCATCGGAGGCGCCACTTCTGTGATCAACCCGCTTCGGGGGTCGTGCCAGCTTCGAAAATCAACATAAGGAAATACCTGAAATCCACCTCTTTCGAGGCTGTCCTTTAAAGAGGGGAGAAAATTGTCTTTCGACCACGAGGTCAAACCGTTATCCATTTCTCCGGAGGTTTCCATCAGATAGGTAAGTACATACTGGTAATCTGCCCCATCGGTGGTATGAATGTCGATAAAGAAATCGGGCATCCAGGCATTAAACATGGTCAACCAGGCTTTCATTTCAGGGGCATCAGCCTTTAAAAAATCGCGGTTCAGGTTGAGGTTATTTGCGGTGACCCTCCATCCCATCTCTTTTGGTCCGTTTTGGTTAATCCTGTTGAAGGGACCAAATCGTTCATGTCCATCCACGTTGAAAACCGGGATGAACAGGATGGAAACATGTGAAAGGATTTCTGAAAATTCTCTTTGCAGGGGTTTCGCCTGATTCGTCATCACAATGTCACGGAGGAGCATGAGACCAGCATCTTTGCCTTCACTCTCACCCGGATGGATGCAGGCCTGGATCAGCAGCACCACCCTCCCGGCTGCATGAATGGAAGATGGATCACTGAATCCGTCCTTATCGAGAATCAATAAAGGCAGATCTCTTTCCTGAGCACTCTTCCCGAAGGTTGAATAGGTGATCATCGGAGAAGCCGCAGCCAGCTTCATGCAGTATTCAATGGTTTCCGGGTAGCGAGGGGTTTCGGTGCATGCTGATTTTTCATAATGGGTCAGCAAGGAAATATCCTGTGAATTGACATCAGACAACATGAGAAATATCAGGAACAGGAATATAGTTTGTTTCATGAATGATGTTTTGTAAGGGTTCAAACATAAGAAAAAATCAGGTAATTCATATTTGTTCCCGCGTATTTTTACTTACTTTTACAAGAAAACATTTGATGATGATACGCAACAACTGTTTATACATCGCTTTTTTCGGGATATTGTGCTTAACCATTCCATCATTTGCCCAATATCCAAATGTACTGATCGGCTCAACAGGTGCTCCCAATGAGCCTTCAATATGCATCAATCCGAAAAATACGAACCAGATCGTTGCCGGGGCAAACACCGATATTTATTACTTTTCCAACGATGGAGGGCTGACCTGGTCGGAGGGGATTCTTTCCTCTTCTTTCGGCGTATGGGGAGATCCGGTTATCATCGTCGATACCACTGGCGCTTTCTATTATTTTCATCTTTCAGTGCCTTCCTGGCCTGAATGGCTCGACCGGATTGTTTGCCAAAAATCGCTCAATGGTGGTCAGAACTGGTCAGATGGATCTTTCATGGGTTTGAATGGTTCCAAAGACCAGGATAAAGAATGGGCGGTGGTTGATCGGTCCAATAATTACATCTATTCCTGCTGGACACAGTTTGATGTTTATGGCAGTACAAACCCCCTGGATAGTTCCGTTATTCTTTTCAGCAGGTCGACCGATAATGGTGAAACCTGGAGTGCTTCAAAACGCATTAACAGCGTGGCTGGCAATTGTCTCGATGAGGACAATACGGTGGAAGGTGCTGTTCCGGTTGTCGGACCCAATGGTGAAATTTATACCAGTTGGGCAGGCCCTTCCCGGACAGGGGAACCTCGGCTCTTTTTTACCAGGTCACTCGATGGAGGACTTTCCTGGCCGGATACCAATATCATTGTTGGCGATATGCCAGGTGGCTGGGACTTTGCCATCCCCGACATCTACCGCGCAAATGGAATGCCAGTTACCTGTTGTGATCTGAGTCATGGCCCTTTTCATGGAACCATCTACATCAATTGGTCTGATCAGCGTAACGGACAGGATGATACAGACGTTTGGATTGTAAAATCAACAGATGGAGGCCTCACCTGGTCGACGCCAATTCGCGTTAATGATGATCCTCCGGGAAAGCAACAATTTTTCACCTGGATGACCATCGACCAGACGACTGGTTATCTGTACACTGTTTTTTATGATCGTCGGAACCATTCTGATAATCAAACCGACGTGTATTTGGCTGTTTCACGGGATGGTGGCTCCACTTTCGACAACATTAAAATCAGTGAAACACCTTTTTTACCCAATGCAAGTGTTTTCTTTGGTGATTATACCAACATATCTGCGCACAATAACATCATCCGTCCGATCTGGACCCGGTTAGAGGGGGGAGACCTGAGTATTTGGACAGCGATAATCGACAGCCTGTATGTTACTGTTCCGGAAACAAATTCGATTGAAGGGCCATTCACTCTTGATCAGAATTATCCAAATCCAGTCAATGATGTCACCTATTTCTCCTATAAAATTCACGAAACTACCAGAGTAACCCTAAAAGTCAGCAATCTTTTCGGAGTCGAAGTCGCCACCATCCTCAATGATCAGTTGGTTACAAAAGGAAAATACATTGAACGGTTTGAATCCAGGCGTTGGGGACTCTCCCCGGGTTTATATTATTTCTCCCTGATCAACAGGGAACAGACCCTGAAACGGAAAATGATTGTGGAATAACGCGAAGTATGCAGAAACTTTTTGACTCTGTTTTGTTTCTTGCGTTGGACTTTTTATTATCTTTGACCCCCTGGAAGAAAGCCTCGGATAGGTTGTAACCAGTTGAATATCTGGTGTCCGGAATTATTGGCTGGCCAATCCTGTTGCGTTGGGGATTCGGATTCAGGTGCAACTTCTCAAAACCACAAACAAAAATGATCTTTTTCAATGGATAATTCATTAACCGAAATCCTGGTAAATGTTCGCGAGCTGTTCTTCAAATATGGTGTTCGAAGTGTTTCAATGGATGATATTTGCCGCGAAATCGGCATCTCAAAAAAGAAGCTGTATCAGTTTGTCTCAAGCAAGAACGAACTGGTTGAAAAACTTTTAGAGCTGGAACGGGAAAATTTTAAGGTTATCTTTGACAGGAATAACTTTGACGGGGTTAATTCCATTGATGTTCTGTTGATTGTAAGCCATGAAGTTGGTGAACATTTTCGGGACGTTAGCCCTTCCATGACCTTTGATCTGAAAAAATATTACCCGGATATTTATCACAACCATGTTGAAGCACGGATCGATTTTATTTATGAGAAAATACAGCAAAACATTAAAAAGGGGATCAACCTTGGGATGTACCGCGATGATTTAAGCATTGAACTTGTGGCCAGATTGTATATCCGCAGACTAATCGACCTTCATAATCCGGAATTTTTCCCGGCGGATAAATTCTCGTTTCAAACCCTTTTCGATGTAATGTTCGATAATTTCATCAGGGGCATTGCCAATGAACAGGGAATTGAATATTATGAAAAGCAGAAATGTAAAGTGAACTTTAAAAAATTCATTTAAATGAATGATACTTCCCGTTTCTTATTCGTCATTGTTTGGATCTCTTTTTTTCTTGCCGTTTCGGTGCAAGTGAATGCCCAGGAACAGTCTCAGAAATCAGTGCCATTTACCTTCTCCCTTCAGCAAGCGCAGGATTATGCCTATGAGAACAACTACGATTTGAAAAATTCTCAGTACGATGTGGAAATTGCACGAAAAATGGTCAAGCAGAACACTTCGATCGGGTTGCCTCAGATTAATGGAGGACTCGATTACATGGATTACATTCTGCAACCAACCTCATTGATACCGGGTGAATTTTTTGGCCAACCCGGAAAAATGATTCCGGTTCAGTTTGGGACGAATTTCAACATGACCTTGAAGGGAACCGTTACACAGCTTCTTTACAGCGGTCAATACCTGGTTGGATTGCAAACCGCAAAAGCCTATCTGGAAACAGCCCGTCAGAAAAATCTTAAAGATAAGGTAGACATCCGGGATCAGGTGGCTGAAAATTACGTTGGACTTCTGGTCATTGAAGAAAGTACCAAAATTTTGGATTCTACCTATATATATGTCTCAAAAATGGTGGAGGAGGCCAGAAAGGTATATCAGAATGGCCTGATTGAAGATATCGATGTGGATCAGCTGGAGTTGAATCAATCAAACCTGGAGGCAATTCTGATCAATACCAAAAGTCAACGCTTAATTGCCTACAATTACCTGAAATTTCTTCTGGGATTAAAAGAAACCGAGGAGATTATTCTCACTGATAACCTCGACTCCTTCCTGGCACAGATCAACAGGGAAATACTTATGAACCAGCCGTTTGATTACAATTTTAACATCGATTACAAGTTGCTGAAGAAACAGGAATACCTGACCCTGATGCAGTACAAGCTCTCCAAAACTGCTTATCAGCCAACCCTTGCTGCCTTCCTTGGCGCCTCTGTAAATGCCCAGCGCAACCAATGGGACTTCTTCAATACAGGAAAACCCTGGTTTCAAGCCGTAAATTGGGGGATCTCCATGCAAATTCCTATATGGAGCAGTGGGAGCCGAAAATATTCCGTGGATCAGGCTCGCCTGAATGTCGATAAAATGAAAGTGACCGATGAAAAAATAAAAGTGGCACTTCAATTGCAGGTGGAGACCGCGAAGAAAGACTTCAATAATTCCTATCTCGTGTACCAGAACAGATTTAAAGGGTTTAACACCTCTTTAAAAATCTATGAAAAAACAACCAAGAAATATCAGCAAGGAATTACCACCAGTACTGACCTGAACCAGAAATACAATCAGTTTCTGAGTTCAAACAGTGATTATATGCAGTCCATTTTTGACCTTATCAAGAACAAGATCAAGCTGTCTAAATTGTTAGAGAAATTCTAACCATACGGATCTTCCCTTGGTTACTGGTAATACGATTATTACCCGATATACGGAGTAAGGTTTTATCCGGAAATCTCTCGTCCCCTGCTAGTTATCTGTTTTTCCGCACAAGTCGGTTTGATTTTCTTCGCTTCAGTTTGATCTTCATCTGAACATCAATAAATACCATCGCGGGGACAAAAACCAAAGTCAGGAAGGTGGCGAAACTCAATCCGAAAATGATGGTCCAGGATAAGGGTCCCCAGAACAGCACATTATCGCCGCCGAAATAGAGGTGAGGGTTAAGTTCAGTGAACAGGGTTACAAAATTGATGTTCATTCCAACTGCTAAGGGAACAAGGCCAAGCATGGTTGCTGTGGCGGTCAGAATCACCGGGGTTATCCTGGTCTTTCCCGCCTGAATAATGGCATCCTTTGTTTTCAATCCCCTTGATTTTAACTCATCACAGAACTCAACAATCAGGATACCGTTACGAACTACGATTCCGCCAAGGGCAACTACACCAAGTCCGGTCATGATTACACTGATGGTCATTTTGAATATCAGGATTCCAAGCAGAACACCTATTACGCTGAAAATGACTTCGCTCAGGATGATGAATGATTTGCTCAGAGACCCAAACTGGGTGATCAGGATAAAGAAGATCAAACCGATGGCGATCATCATGGCTTTCATCAGAAAAACCATGGTTTCGGCCTGGTCTTCCCGTTCTCCGGTCAAACTGATCTCCACTCCCTTGGGCATGCTAAACCCGGGAAGTGATTTGCTGATCTGTGCCACTATTTCGTTGGCAGTATAACCCGAAAGCACTTCCGACGAAAGGGTGATTACACGCTTGAGGTTCTTTCGTTTGATCCCACCATAGGTATCCTTATAATGAATACTGGCTACCGATGAAATCGGGATCTGACGCAGCTGACCACTGTTCATGTCCCTGTATGTGATCTTTGCATTGATGATCTGGTTGATATTGGTCCGTTCTTTTTCAGAATATCTTAACTGGATCGGAAATTCATCTTCATCCTCTTTGTATTTTGAAACCTCTTTGCCATAAATGGCAGTTCGTAATTCCATCCCGATTTGCCCGAGTGATAATCCTTCCCGGTTTGCACGAACCCGGTCAATCTGGATGATGATCTCAGGTTTGTTGTTGACAAAATCCGATTTCAACTGTTCGATACCTGGGATTTGGATTGAATCCAGGTAAGATCTGAAGGCATTGGCAGAGATGATCAGTTCATCCAGGTTTTCCCCTGTTATTTCAATATTAACGGGTTTTCCTGTTGGAGGTCCCATCTTGTTTTTCTCGACGCTGATGGTAGTACCCGGAATATCTTTCAGCTTTTTCCGGATAGTATCCATATACACCTGGGTTGAAATCCCATTTCGGAATTTACTTTCCACAAAATTGATAGTCACCTTGCCTTTGTTGGAGGATACCGACCGGTCAAACATTCCTTCACCGGCTCCGAAACCAACATTTGTAATGACCGATTCCACAAGGGGATTGTTTTTCCCCAATACCGTGTAAACCCTGTTTTCGGCCAGTGAAGTAACTGAATCGGTCACCTTTTGATCGGTGCCCTCAGGTAATTTCACATAAACAATAATGCTGCTGGGCATGTTGTTGGGGAAGAAAAGAACTCTGGGTTTCGCCAGACCAGTAAAGAAGATGGTTACGATAAAAAGTCCAATGACAGTAATCAAGAGATACCAGGGGTTACGCCCTTTGAGAAAATATAACAGGGTATTTTCATACCATTTCATTGCCCAGGGCCAAAGTTCGTTCTGGAATCTGAGGATAGCGCTTTTGATGAGCAGCCGGTACAATAAATTCAGGATCAGTGCAAATGAAAAAACATTCCCCATGACAAAACTGCCCGAAACATAAGCAATGACTGCCAGCGCAAGCAATATTATGCTGCTGATCAGTAACCTTTTCCGGTTCGTACGATGTTCTACCTGATCGTATTCATGTTTCATAAAAGAAACGGCAAAAACCGGATTGATGATGTATGCCACGAATAGGGAAGCAAACAGGGTGATGATCAGGGTCACGGGAAGGTAATACATGAACTTGCCAACGATCCCTGGCCAGAAGGCGAGCGGGAAGAAAGGCGCAAGTGTGGTTAATGTCCCTGACAGTATGGGTAAAAACACCTCTCCGGCGGCATTCTTTGCCGCTTTTACAATATCGGGCTGATCCTTGTGCGTTCGATGCGTATTTTCAATGACTACGATGGCATCGTCAACGATAATTCCGAGGGCGAAGATAAAAGCGAACATCACGATCATGTTCATGGTGAATCCCAGGCTTGGTATGATGAGATAGGCTACAAACATCGATAACGGAACGGAAAGGGCGACAAAGAATGCGTTGTTTAAACCCATGAAGAACATCAGTACGATGACTACCATAATAAATCCGATGATTATCGTATTGTTGAGTTCCTCCAGCGTACTGCGGGTGAATCGCGACTGGTCACCAGTGATGGTGATAGTGAGATCAGGAGGATAGGCAGACTTCTGAAGTACTTCCATAATTGATTTGATCCCGTCCGAAGCATTGATCAGGTTTTCACCACTCTTCTTTATAACGTTAAGGGTGATTACATTTTTTCCGTCCAGCCGGGCGAAACTCTCCTGCTCTTTGAAAGTGTCTTTGATTTCGGCAATGTCCTGAATATACACGGTAGCGCCACTGGCCGATTTCAATATTATGGTCTTGATCTGCTCCGGTGATTTGAATTGACCTGCCAAACGAATGGTATACTTCGTTCCGAAGGAGGTTATCGTTCCTGCAGAGATCGTTACATTTTCTGCAGCCACGGCATTTTCGATATCCCTGAATGAAACGCTGGCAGCCTGCATTTTGTACATGTCCACATCGATCTGGATCTCCCTTTCGAGCGCACCAACGATATCCACACGGGTGATTTCCTTGAGTGTTTCAATTTTATCCTGTGCCTCTTCAGCATATTTTTTCAGCCGCTGAAGATCATAATCTCCGGCCAGGTTGATGTTCATGATCGGGATCTCGGATATATCCACCTCCTTGATGTCAGGATCCTTTGGAAGATTATTCGGAAGATTGGTTTTGGCTTTGTCGACAGCATCCCTGACCCGTTGCTTGGCCTCCGATACATCTATTCCCGGATTGAATTCAACAACGATGGTGGAGAAATCCTGAATGGAATTGCTCGTGATTTTTTTAACATCGGCCAACGATTTGCATTGTTTTTCGACAGGCCGGGTAACCAGGTTTTCCATGTCTTCCGGAGATGTCCCGGGATACACGGTGTTGACAATAATGGTTGGGATAACTATTTCCGGAATTTGTTCTTTTGGAATGTTTATATAGGACAAAATCCCCAGCATCGTAATGATGATGGTAAGAACATAAATGCTTGTTTTATTGTCGATGGCCCAACTGGTGGCAAAAAATTCCTTGAGCTTATATTCTTTTTTTTTCATGTCGGATTCTGTTAAAAGTCGATCAGCTGACCATCGTATAGGTCTTTATATCCGGCGGTGATAATCTTGTCCCCTTCGTTCAGGCCGCTGATAATTTCGGTGAGCCCGTTAAATGTAACAAAAGGCATTACCATTCGTTTTCGGGCAACTTTTTTCCCATTTTCACTTGTGGCAATAAAAACGAATTGGCCTTCATCCCGCGAATTCTGGATATAATTCTGAGGAATCGCAATGGTGGAGGGATTGTTATAATCTTTGATGCGCAAAACAGCAATCATATTGGCACGGTATGTAATATTGCGGTTATTGGGAAGATCCACTTCCACCATGAAGGTACGGTTTGTAGGATTGATATACTTACTGGAGAAGGTGACATATTGCTCAATCTCGGTATTTAAATCAGGAAGGAAAATTTTTACCGGATCATTGTCCTTGATTTTTGCCGAATAAGCCTCGCCAACATCTGCAATTGCTTTGGCTTTAGAGAAATTCACGATGCGAAAGGCAGGGATCGGAGACCCTGCAGCAGCCATTTGACCGACCCTGATCGGGATTTCCTCGACGGTTCCGTCAATCGGAGCCGTAATGTTCGACATTTTGATTTGATCTTCCAGCGTATTGATTTTATTCTCAAGCGATTCCTTATTGTTTTTTGCCGTGAGAAATTGCAATTCGGAACCAATTTTCTGATCCCACAAGACTTTTTGCCTGTTGTATAGATCGGTTACAAACACCAACTGGCTTTTCAACTCATTTAATGTTTGTTTGAGTACTTGTGCATCCAACTCAGCCAGGATTTGCCCTTTGGTTACGTAATCCCCTTCTTTAACGAAAATTCTGGAAACAACACCCGGTGTCCGGGGACTTACCCCAATATTCTCATTCCCATCAATCCGCCCCTGCACTTCGATGTAATGTTCAAAGGGTTTTTTCAGAACCGTATCTATTTTTACTTTAGTGGCACTCAGAGGAGCACCTGAATTGAGCTCCTTTTCGAGTTTTTGAATTTCAGTGACGAGTTTACCATGTTCTTTTTTGAGTTGTTCCAAACGGGTTTTCTTGTCAACTTCCTTACCACCACAAGCGACCAAAAAAAAGATCAACCCGGTGCAGATCAGAATATTTTTCATATTGCGTTCTTTTATCGCCGGAATAAAGCCGGTCACAAGGATTATGGGTTTTACCTAAAATCAAATTCGGAGGCGCAAAGATACAGAATTTCATGATGTGAAAAACTATTCAAAGGAAAATCGTTTCCATGACTTTTCTGGTTTAATAAACAAAAATTTTACCAGTTCCAATTCTCTTTTTATTAAATTTGAAAAAGTTTATTCAATTTCTTTATTTTGAGAAAAAAGATATTTTATGATCGCTCACCATAGATTTTCCGGATGAATTTCCGACTCTATTCTAGTTACCTTTTGTCAATTCACTTTCATTTTAATATTTAAACTCATGAGAAGAAATATACTTTTTACGATCGTTTGTTTTTGGATAAGTTTGTGTTCATTCTCACAGGATATCGAGTGTTTTGTCCTGACACCCCCGGAAAAGGTTCTCGATAATATCAGTAAAATTTCAATCCTTGATTTTACCGGGGAGAAAGGGAAAGAACTTTCAGAATTAATGGTTTCTGAATTGTTCAAGGAAAACCGTGGAATTAAAATAATAAGTGGAGGTTTTTTCAAGGGATCCAAATCTGGAATGACCTACCAGAAAGGTGCCCGGACCAATATTTATACGGTTGTGGAACGGGGTCAGTTAGAAAAAGTTCTGCAGGAGCAGAATCTCAGCAATACTGGTATTGTAGATGATTCGCAGGCTGCCAAGATTGGAAAGATTCTCGGTATTGATGCCATCATCACCGGTTCTGTATCCTATACCTCAAAAGATGAACCCTCAGAATCCAAGTACACCGATTCAAAAGGAAATACCATTGTGCAAAGATGTACGAAGAGAACTACTTCGGCCCAGGTAAGAATGAAAATCATCGATGTGAACAATGGTCAGATCATTGGCACCAAAGACAGCAAGTCAGCCTATACTGAAACCAAATGCGATGAGAAGCGGAGCGGTTTATCTTCCGCAAGCGCCCTTGCAGATTTGTGCATAAAAGACCTTGCTTTTGAAATGGTAAATTATTTCAATCCTCATTTCACTTATACAAAGTATGAATTTGAAAAGGTTAAAAACAAGGATTTTAAAGACAAGGCGAAGGAGGCCAAAGAGTATATTGAAAATGGAGAATTGACCAGAGCTTTCCCGATTTTAAAAGCCATTTATGATTCGGATCCATACAATGCAGCTGCTGCAAAAAACCTGGGATGTTTGTATGACATCGTTGGAAATTATGAGAAAGCAAAGGAATATTATTCCATCGCCTCAGAAATTGAACCAAATACCTATGAAGCCGATGTTCGGAGGGTGAATAGTGAGATTGCCTATAACAATGTACTGAATGCCATTGGTGTTGTAATCGAAAAGCAGGATTATGCTGAAAAAGCCGACGCCTTGGCGGATAAAGTTAAAACGAGGGGAAATAAAAGTGACCGGTACGATGTAAAGAAGGAAGCTGATGATGGCACCGAAACGGTAGCCCGTGTTCCCGGCGATACAGAATTTACTGTAATTGAAAAGAAAGGCGATTGGGTTCTCATCAAATTATTGGGAGGGAAACAAGGGTACATTAAAAAGGAATTTGTTAAGTAGGACCATCTAATCACCAGACCATGAAGAAATACTTCATTTTCATATTGGCATTGTTTTGGCAGGGTGTTTTTGCCCAGATGTCTGTTTCAATTCATTCGAAAGAATATTTTTTCAACAGTCCGGGTGATGTTGCTTATGTAGCCAACAGGCTACAGGGCACATTGACAAAAAACGGGTACCGTGTACTCAGCTCAGGAGATACTGCCAAAAGCGATTACCTGATTGTGATCCAGGCGAATTCGAGAAGGGGAAATAACGTAAATAACCTTTTCTTCGCTTTTATCGATGCCACACTTACCATTACTGGGAAAGGCCAATTGAATTACACCCAGGAATTCTCTGGCATCAAAGGCGGTAGCACGGATTTCTCCGGGGCGAACATGAAGGCATACAAAACCCTGGCTACCATGATTTCCGATACCGTTTCGAGAATTCTTGTGTCGAAACCGATTGCCGAAAATAGGCCTGTCGCTATGGAAAAACCTGCTCTTCCCCCGTCTGATGTGGACATCAATATCCCTTTATCTCAAAAAGTAAATTCGGATGTTTATGTTTTGGCCATTGGGAACGAGGATTACAGTAATTTCCAAACAGGTCTGAATTCGGAAATCAATGTTGAAGCAGCAGCCAATGATGCGAAAGTATTCAGCATATATTGTATAAAGACCCTGGGTATTCCGGAGAAGAATGTAATGCTGAAAACCAATGCGACGTTGGGACAAATGAAGCAGGCCATTGCCAAACTGATCACTCTTGCACAAATCAGAGAAGGCAAAGCCAGCCTGATTTTCTATTATTCCGGACACGGATTGCCCGATGAGGAGACCAAGGAGCCCTATATCATGCCGGTAGATGTCAGCGGAACCGATGTAAAATCAGCCATTAACATCAATGCACTATATAAAGACCTGACCAAGTATCCCTGCAAACGGATTACAGTCATCCTCGACGCATGTTTCAGTGGAGGTGCAAGAAATCAGGGTCTTTTGGCATTAAAAGGAGTAAAAGTCAAACCCAAGGAATTTTCTGTGACCGGGAACCTGCTGGTGATGAGCTCGAGCTCGGCCGATGAAAGTTCTTCGGTTTATAAAGAAAAGCAGCATGGCATGTTTACCTACTTTCTGCTGAAAAAAATCCAGTCGACCAAAGGAAATGTATCCTACAAGGATCTGTTTGATGATGTTTATAACCGTGTAAGGTTGGAAAATGTGACCATCAACAATAAAACACAAACACCACAATTAACGGGTAGCCCGGAAATTCAGTCAACCTGGGAAACCTGGAGATTAAACGATCAATAATTCTAACAGACTGGCATTTCAGGGCTTGTTCATATAGGCTTTCAATCGGGTGATATAATCCATTTTTTCCGCATCAGAAGCCAGGTAATCAAATTGTCCCATCGATTGCTGCAATGCAAAGTAGTCTTTCAGGAAGGTATAGTAGGAGCCGTTGCGTGACATGCTACTGAGGATGTATTGCTGCTGTGCATCCAACACATCGAGAATGTTTTTTGTCCCTAAGAGGTATTGATTTGTCACCAATTCAAGGTTTTTCCGGCTGGCTGTTTCAGCCAGCAGCCATTGTTTATGGCTGAAATAGTCAGACATTAGGGTGGTCAGGTTACTCCGAATACCTGCTTCGAGTCTATCCACTTGTGATTGCCTTTCACTCTTACGCTGAGCCAGCGTCAGGCGGGACTTTTGCAGGGTCGCATTATTTTTCCATCCTGTAAATATCGGGATTTCTACTTTCGCTTGAATGTTCCAGGAGTCCTGCGGGTATGGGTAGGGCCATCCTGTTGGTGTTGTTTGGTACAGCCTGTTGGAATAACTTCCAAAGGCGGTTGTTGTTGGAATAAACCTGGAGATATTTGCAGATCTTGAGAAACGCTCCTCAGCAGCGATCAGGAAATCATATTGATGGATTACCGGAGATTTTTCTTTCCCCTCTTTTACCAAAAAATCACTTAACCTGGCAAGCTGGATAGGATCCTCAAGGATGCGGAAAAAGGATGAATCGGCAATCAGGAGACCGGATGTTTCAATTTCCACATCTTCCAGATCATAGGAGTTAAGATACTTGACATGGATCAACTGGATCAGGCTGTAAATTGCCTGGGTCATATTGGAATAAGCATTGATCACATCTTTTTTTGATTTGGCTACTTCGATTTGCCAACGAAAAACCTCATTTTCCCCCACGGAACCGGATTCCTTTTTCATATTGGCAATGGCCAGGTTCGACCTGCTGATCATCAGATTGTTGAGTAATAAAAGGAAATTATGCCTGCTTTCAAGGATATTGAGGTACGCGCTTGCTGCCTGGTTCCCGATGTCTAATTTCTTTGTATTCAGATCCTGCTCCAATGCTTGCTGGTTTGAGCTAGAAATTTTCAGGTTGGCCCAGGCAGGTTCCGAGTAGATCGTTTGAGAGAGGGTTCCGTTGGCCGAAATCATTTGCGGCGGTTGATAGTTTTTAGAATCATTCAGGGAGCCCAGGGCGTAGAAATCCAGGTTTGGGAGCAGGTTAGCGCGTGCAATAGCAATGTTTTTTGAACCGGCCCTTACTTCAAATTTTTTCGCAACTACATCCTGGTTGCTGTCAAGGGCCAGCAACATAATCTCCTTCAGTTGAACAAACTGAATGGCTGTATCCTTTTTAAGCAGGTCAACAATTGTTGCTTCCGTCAGAATATCCCATGACAGCATTTTAAGATTGAGTTTGGCAAATGTTCCCAGATTCAGGAATAGACCCTTACCGGAGAGCAATTCGACCGGGAGGGAAGAGGCATTGACCCCAAGCAGGATCTGTTGAATATCCAGGGCAATACGTTTTGAGAGTCGATCGATGATTCTTGGATAAAGCGAAGCCAATGCACCCTCCTCAACATCCACCTGGTCAAATCCAAAGCTGGGGAGTTTTCTGGTGTTCAGGGAATCAATCAGGATTCGGAATTCTTCATCGGGCATTTTAAAAACAGCATCCAGATAAACGGCATTGGTTTCTTTTGGGAGGGCTTTTAAAATCTCAGCCGCTGAAGTATCACAAAGGATCAGGTTGATCCGGACGCCATTGATGGTATCGAAGTTCGTAAAGGGCCTGTGATCGGGGTTGAGGATGTCCATATAATCGCGGCTGACCACGATGGAAAGATTATCGAAATGGGCAATCTTTTTCATCTCTGCAAATTCATTCTCAATGGAGGGCTTTAACTGGATGTAGGTCAGGTTATTTACTCCACTTGTTCCCTGAAGATAATGAATTCCTTGAAGGTCACGGTTTAATACCGGAGATGCGATCACGGGTTTTGACAGGTTTTTCCGGTGACATAGGTCGTGGGCAGCCAGGATTCCAAGGGACACAATGATATCCACATTGGGATCGGAGAGCAGCCTGTCGTTTACAGCGCGGATGCTTTCCATGGTCCACTGTCCGGTCAATTGTGGATGCCTGACAAATACTATCTCTACCTGGCCGGCCATCAGACTTTTTATTTCTTTTTCCACGATGGATCTGAAAAGGGTGTTAACTCTTGCTGGACCATCAAAAGCGATGGCGATATTCACCTTTGGCACATTAAATTCAGGCTGCTCCTGTGCCAAAGAAGGAGATAAGAAGGTAAGAAAGAAGAAAACCACCAGGAAAAGAGAAACTATCTTTGGAGAGGGGGTTTGTTTCTGTCGTCTCCTGTTGATTCGTTTCTCCATTTTTTGAGCGAATTTTTCATAGATAATTGGGACTATTACCAATGTGAGGAACATGGAGCTGGTCAGCCCTCCGATCAATGCCCAGGCCAGGCCATTTTTCCATTCGGCGCCGGCACCGGAGGCAGTAGCGATAGGCAACATTCCGAATACCATAGCAAAAGTAGTCATGAAAATGGGACGGATACGCATTTTCCCGGCGTCGATGAGGGCGTCATAAATGGTTTCGCCTTCGCTCCTCCGTTCATTCGTACGATCTACAATGAGAATGGCATTCTTGGCAACCAGTCCAACCATCATGATGATGCCCAGGATAGAAAATACATTGATCGTGTTTCCCGTCAGCCACAACGCGAGGATAGCTCCAATCAATGCCACTGGGATGGAGAAAAGGACAACAAAAGGATAGATAAAAGAATCGTAAAGAATCACCATGATGAAGTAAACGAAGATAACGGCAGCAATCAAAGCAATGAAAAGACTTAAGAAAGAGGTAAGCATCTCTTCCTGGTCTCCGCCGAAACCGATTCTTGTTCCTTCGGCTATCCGAGCACCCAGTTGCGTTGTAAACTGTTGCACGATGGAACCCACCGGGGAGCCATCGGTATATGCATTCACTGTGGTAAGAGCATTTCGGTTCTTGCGCTCCAGTTTGGTAGGGCCGGATGCCTGGTAAATGCTGGCAAACTGCTGCAGTTCAATAATTTTGTTTTTATTATTGATAAAGGAAAGATGCGCGATATCATCGGTATTGGTGCGGTCAAATTTGTCGAGTGCGACCCGGATATCAAATTGGTTAGCTCCATCGCGGTATTTCGAATCATTATTCCCGGTTAGTGCAACCTGGAGTGCGGAGCCGACATCATTTACAGTTAATCCCAACGCAGCCATTTTCTGCCGGTCGATCTCTACCCGGGTCTCAGGGTTGCCCCTGGTGGCAGAAAACCGGAGATAGGTCACTCCAGGTGAAAGAACAAGCGCTTTCGCTACAATATCAGCCGACTTCATTATGGAATCAAGATTTATTCCGGTGATTTGCACCTGAACAGGGGCCGAACCTGCCCCACCGGTAAAATCGATTTGATTGATAAAAACTTTTACTCCAGGAATGTTTCCAGTAAGTTCTTTGACCCTGAAACCCAATTCGGAAGTGGATAAAGACCGCTGATCCTTCGGACAGAGTGAAACCACGATTTCGGTCTGATTATCCATACTGATTCCGTCGCTTCCTTTCCCAATATTGGTAAGGATACTCGTCACTTCCGGCAATGAGGTTATCCGTTCTTCAATTTTTCGTGTTTGGAGATTGTTGTTTTCGAGAGTCGTTCCGGGAGCATATTCAATGGCCACCGAAAATTGGCTTCGGTCGGTCTGTTTCATAAATTCAAAACCGATGAAACCGGCCACGGGAATGAGGATAGTAATTATCAGACCGGAAGAAACGATAAACAACATTTTATAGGGATTTCGCAAACTCCATCCCAGAATTAGGGCATATTTATCGGTCAGCCATTTGAAAGCCTGTTCAAAGATTTTCCCGAAGCGATTCAGCAGGCTATCGGAATCAATGGATTCCAGTTTTGCAAAGCGGGATGCTAAGATGGGGGTTACAGTGAATGAAACCAACAGACTGGTGAGTGTTGAAACAAGAATAATGATGGAAAAACCCCGAACAATATCACCAATCAGACCAGTAGTAAGCGCCAGTGGAATGAAAACCACAATATCAACAAAGGTGATGGAGATGGCAGCAAAACCGATTTCCATCCGGCCTTTAATGGCGGCAGTGAGTTTATCCTCTCCTTTTTCAAGGTGATGGTAAATGTTTTCAAGAACGACGATGCTATCGTCCACCAAAATGCCAATGACCAACGACAATGCCAATAAAGTGAACAGGTTAAGTGACATTCCAAATATCCACATGACCACAAAGGCCGTGGTGAGGGAACATGGAATGGATACCATAACGATCAGCGAGGTGCGTACCGAATGCAGAAACAGGAACATCACAGCAGCTACCAGTAAAATCGCAAGACCAAGGTCTTCCATAACGGCATGGGCAGCTTCCATGGTGAATATGCTCTGGTCATCGGCAATGTCGAAATGGAGGTTCAGGTTTTTGTAATCTGCCTCAAGACTTTTTAATTCCGTTCGAACCCGTTCACATACTTTCACCATATTGGCGTCGTTCTGCTTCTGGATTTCCAGTCCCAGTGCATTGATGCCATTAAATCTGCTGATCAGGGTCGGATCAATCGTGGCATCCTGGATCTCTGCAACATCGCGAAGACGGATTTCACCACCCTCTTTCGAATAACCCACAACCAGGTTGTTCATTTCCTCCAGTGAAGAAAACTTCCCGGCTACACGAACCACAAACTGGTGTAAAGGATCCTTGAGTTTCCCAGTTGGAAAATCGAGGTTTGCTGCATTTATGGAACCGGCCAGCTGACTGATAGATAAGCCGTAGGAGCGAACTTTTTGAGCGTCGATATTGACTTTAATCTCACGTTTAAGTCCTCCGATAATGGTAATATTCCCCACACCCTGGACCCTTGATAACCGGGGTTTGATCTGATCGTCAACCAGGGTATAAAACTTAGCAGGGGGAAGGGCAGAGGTTAGTGAAAGACGGAGAACCGGCATCTGGCTTACCGAATAGGTGAGTAACGATGGTGTTTTCACCTCTTTGGGCAGTGTGGAGATGATTTCATTTACTTTTCGCTGCACATCCTGTACGGCAATATTTATGCTGGCGCTGCGGTAAAACTCAATGGAAATAATAGAAAGTCCTTCGAAAGAGGTGGAATTGATGTTCTTTACTTTTTCAATGCCCGATAAAGCATCTTCAATCACCCGGGTAACATTGTTTTCTACTTCACCGGGAGAGGCGCCAGGATATTCCGTTTTGACCGTCACCCATGGGGCCTCGATTTTAGGCAACAGTTCATACCCCAGTTGGAAATATCCAAAAACCGCCAGAAGGCCAAGAGCCAGGAAGATGACGATAATGAAGGAGGGGCGTTTTATGGCTAATTCGGTCAGTGACATAGCAAATGAGTTGAGTTATTTTACAATGATAACATGCAGGTTTTCCGACAGATTATTTTGTCCGTTGGTTACAACCATATCCCCTTCTTCCAATCCATCCAGGACCTCGAGCAGCGATCCGGATTCACGTCCAATGGTTATGTTTCTGAGGTAGGCTGTATTTTCCTTGATCACAAAGACCTGCGCATCTTTAATGCTCCCGATCAGGGCGTCGCGCGGAATGGCCATCGCATTACGGGAAGTGATTGACGTAAAATTCACTCTGCCGAACATGCCGCCTTTCAGAGGAAAAGCTGGGTCGTTGGGAAGATGGATCTCTACCGGATAGGTGTGGGCTTCATCGGCTTTGGAAGCTATGTTATCAACATGTCCTAAAAACATTTGACCAGGGTAAACATCAGTCATGATCTCAACGGTGTCGCCGGGCTTCAATACAAAGGCATCTTTTTCGGAGATGCTGACTTTTACCTTGAGGGTTGAAATGTCGACAATATTACCGATGGATGAATTCTGCTGGATATAGGAGCCTTCATTGATTTTTTTGCTGTTGATGGTGCCGCTGATTGGTGCTTTGACCTTTGTGTCATCGAGGGCTTTTTTAGCCCTTGTAAGGTCATTTTCAGCTGCCTGCATATCCAGTCTTGAGATATCCAGCTGAGAGGCCGAAATTGAATTTTGTTCATAGAGGGTTTTATTGCGTTCAAAATCCCTTTTGGCCTTGAAGTAATTGATCTCCTGCCGGGCCAGGTCCGACTTGATAAGGAGGTCATCGATTTCAACAAGGACAGTGCCTTTTTTGACCCTGTCGCCGATTTTGAAATGCACTGTTTTTATCATTCCGTGAGCTTCTGCAATAATTTCTACATCATTGGTCGGATCAATGAGCCCGACGAGACTCACAAGATTTGTCAAAGGTTGTTTTTTAACGGTGTCGATATTTACGGGGACGTTACTCAGCACCTCCCGTTTAGCTGGATTCTCTTTTTTATGGCTGAAGAAAAACAGCAACACGATGATCAGTAGAATGATCAGAGCGGCAATCAGTGTAAAAATGTGTTTTTTCATAATCCAATTCTTTCTTTTCAAAAGTATAAAAAAAGCCGTTTGAATGCCAAACATGCTTCTCCTTTTATCGAAAACTTTTAAACACAAATAGTTTCCACTGTTTCTTTTTTATAATTTTGCAACATGGTCGAGAAGGCAAACCAAATCCTGGAGCAAGTCAGAAATCTTTATCAACGCTATGGAATAAAAAGCGTTACAATGGATGATGTCGCCAAGCATCTTTCCATTTCAAAGAAAACCCTGTATGAGCATTTTAAAGATAAGGAGGATCTGGTGCAGCACGTCATGCTGCTGGAACATGATATGCACTGCGGTTTCTTTAATGCCATCGAGAAAAGGAACCTGAATGCCGTTGAGGAGTTGTTTGAGGTGTATAAAATAATCAACAGAATGTTTATGGATTACAATCCTTCAATGGAGTATGACATCCGTAAATATTATCCCACTCTTGCGGTTCGAGTTAAGGAGGTTCGCCGACATCGAATGTTTGAGTGGACCAATAACAATATGAAAAAGGGTAAAAAGGAAGGGCTCTACCGGAAAGATATGAATGTGAAAATTATTGCCAAACTCCATGTTTTCCGCATCGAAACTATGTTTGACAATGATATGTTCTCGATGGAAGAGTTGACATCATTTAAGGTGTTCCACGAAATTTTTGTTTATCATCTTAATGGCATCCTCAGTTTGAAAGGCCGTAAATATTTCGAAAAAAACTTTGCAAGCTTCAAATCAAGTTTGGTATAATTTTTATTGTTGTTGTACTTTCCAAGTGATGAATTGATTTCTTCGTTATCTTTGATTTTTCAGGCAACCAAAAGGGCCTGTCAGTGTCTTACTGAATAGTAAAGGTTGGATGTTCGTCGACGATATTATACTGGAGGGCTGTATGGCTGGCAAGCGCAGTGCTCAAAATGCTCTTTACCGGAAATTTGCCTCGGCAATGCTTGGTATTTGCATGCGATATGCCCACAGCCGTGATGAAGCAGAGGACATCCTGCAGGAGGCTTTTTTGAAAATTTTTCAAAATATTGGAGGCTATCGCAAAGAAGGTTCCTTTGAAGGATGGATGAAGCGAATCATGATCAACCATGCCATCAATTATTTCCGCCGGAATCAGAAACTTCCCTATCACGAAGATATTGACGGGATCAATGAACTTGAGATCATGGATTCAGAAGAGCAATCAACCCTGAATGCCCCGGTTTCGGCCGATACTCTGCTGGCCTTGATTCATTCGCTTCCACCTGGATACCGGATGGTTTTCAACCTCTACGTGTTTGAAGAATTCAGCCATAAGGAAATAGCACTGGCATTGAATATTTCTGAAAATACATCCAAAACACAGTTGCTTAAAGCCCGGCGTATGTTGCGCAAACGGCTGACAGAAATGAATTTAACAAAGCATCTTGCTTTTAACTATGGAAAATAATAACAATCGCCGGTTGAATGAGAATGAGCCGATCGATGAGCTCTTTCGCAAAACCCTTAACGGGTATAGCGTTAAGCCTTCGGAAGGAATATGGAAAGGCATCAGCCGGAAACTGTTGTTGAGGGATTTTTCCCACTTCAACCTCTCTAACCTTTCCCCACCGTTTTTAATCGGAAGTATCGCCGGTATTGCCCTTTTAACAACGGTAGTTTTCTGGATTTTATTCCAGAAAAATACGCCTGTCGACAGCTCTTCATCAAACCTTCTTTTTACACAACCACAGGGGGATACTATTCGGCCGTCAACTGCCGGTGTTCGTTCCCTGACCTCCCCTCCCGTTTCTGCATCCATTTTGACCACTGATGTAAAAACAGCTGTCTCGAAAACACAGCATGTCACACGTCCTATTCCTGCTACGGCCATCTCTGAATCGGTGCAATCAAACAAAGCAGTAAAGACAGATCCTATTTTATATGCCTCTAATGCTTCGGGAGCATCTGTTTCCCGTATTGTTCCGGTTGACTGTTTCCTGCTGACAGCCATTCCTGTGTATTCGGTTTCAGAGAAACAATTTTCCGATACTATCCTTTCCTTCAGAAGTCCCGGTGTGATCAACAAGATTAAAAAGGAAAGACCTGCAAGTCCGCAATTCTTTTCCCTGAACCTTGGGATTTCTCCTGAAATTACTTTTCATAACACCGGTAGTGAGTCTGCCAAATGGAACTTCTGGACAAATCTGCGTATGACCTATCATGTCTCCCGCTTCTCAATTTCCACCGGCGCAGGTCTTGGCTATGCTTTTGACGACGGGATTTACCGAATCGAATATAAAAGCAAGGACAGTACGGGCTTTTTTAATGAAGTAGTTTCCTACTCTGTTAATCCCACAAGCCATGAGATTACATACAGTACAATCTCTAAAACGATCTACGATAGTATAACCCACATTGCGGATGACCGTACGCGTAACCGGTACACCTATATCCAGGTGCCCCTGTTGTTCGGGTATCAGTTATTTGAAACAAATCGGCTTAGCCTGACCTTACAGGCTGGTCCGGCGGTATCGTTATATGTCGGGAAAAAGGAATCTGAACCCATGATCGATTTTCCCAATGCACGTATTATCCGGATTGATAATACCACCCCATCCAGAATTAAAACCAACTGGCAACTATGGCTGAACCTCTGCCTTGAGTATCGGTTGACACGCCAATTCAGTCTATTTGCTGAACCTTACTACAAATACTACTTCCAGCCGATGCTTCAGCAGGAAAACATTTCGGCCAAAAATCCCTCTTCATTTGGTTTGGGTATTGGACTTCAATTCAATTTCGGGAAGAAAAAACAGGAACGATGAAAAGACAAACTTTATTCATTCTGCTTCTTCTGGGCTTATCTCATCTCCTTATTGCCCATACGGAAGGTGGGAATGGAATTTTAACCGGTTCCCGAAACAGTTTTCCAGAGGATAGCATTTTTGGTTCTCCTGAGACCTCATGTCATGCTGATTTTTCAGTGACACTGGATTCAGCGAATATCATTCCCAATACATTTGATTTTTTTGACCAATCCATCGGAGACCCGGATACCTGGTTCTGGACCTTTGGCGATGGGACTACCTCCAATGATCGTAATCCCCGTCATCATTATGCACAATCAGGGATCTACAAAGTTTGCCTGACCATTTCGAGAGCTGTACCGGATACTAACCCCTGCTATGATTCAACCTGTAAAATACACCTGACTGCAAGGTACTCCAACATTGGAGGACATGTCTTTGCCGGAACCCATCCGATCAACAATCCTGTAAGCACTGGAGACACCGGTATTGCAATACTTTACAGGATGAAAAATTCACATCCTGTTTCTGTGGATACAGTCAGATTTACCGAGTTGGGTTATTATACTTTCCCTGATGTACTCGAGGGTTCTTATTTTTTAAAGATTCAACTATCTTCTGGGTCGATGCAATATGCGAACTATTTCCCAACCTATTTCGGTAATGTTGTAAATTGGAAATCTGCAGGAATGATGACGCTCACAGACTCCAATTTTTTCAATTTGGACATCGATCTGTTGCCCTTATTGGACACCCTTGAAGGTCCCTGCCAAATTAAGGGGAAGGTAGTTCAGGGGGATGGCCCGTTACCTGCCCATCCCCTCCCAAATACCCAGGTTATGCTCTTTGATTCCGGATTGCATCCGCTGGATTATACTTTTTCCGATTTTTCGGGGAACTATGAATTTTCCTCTCTTGCCTATGGCGCTTATACACTTTACCTGGAATCAACCGGGAAATTTTCCCGGTATACCACTATTCTCCTGGATGAATTTCATCCTTTGGCGGATGACGTTAAGTTAGAATTGTTCAACCATGACGTTACCGGTATTTCCGAGTATTCAAACCCTGGATTGATTGCAGGCAATGTATTCCCTAATCCGGCAAAGGATCAGCTCAGTGTGAATATCTGGTCGGACAATCATCAGGAAGTTCTCATTTCCATACTCTCATTCACGGGTAACTCCTTGTTTACAGGTGTTTTTTCATGTCAGGGCGGCTTGAATTCTCACCTCATTCCCCTTTATCAGATAAAGTCCGGACTTTATTTCCTTGTTATTAAAAAGATCGATGGATCGCTCCTTCGGGCACAAAAATTTTTAAAAAACTGATCTTTCAGGCAACCTTCTGAAAATTGACAGTCTTGTATGCAGGAACCTTGATGTTTTTTGAAATAAAAAGTTTTTCCCGCAGGTGCCTCCGGAATTCCTTATGTATATTAAATCATAATCCAACTAATTGGAAACTTTCTCATAGGAGTGGAACTTCGGAGGCCCTTCATCGGGAGACACTCTTTACGAAACTCTCTTTTTCTCTGACCTACTCGTACAACTGTTCCAACCTACCCCCTTTCTTGAACGGAGAGGGGGTTTTTTATTTTGACAAACGAAATTCTCACTATATTTACTCACTCAAAGACCGCAAATTATCCTTTTATGGATGCCGAAAAAGAATTGATTTTACACTGCCTCAAACAGGATATCGCAGCACAAAATCAATTCTACCGAAAATTTGCCTCAAAAATGTTCGGTTTATGCTTGCGTTATGCAGGAAATACCATGGAAGCAGAAGATATTTTACAGGAAGGCTTTCTGCGTGTTTTTCGTAATTTGCAGCACTTTCGTTTTGAAGGTTCACTGGAAGGGTGGGTGAGGCGCATCATGGTCAATGCGGCGATTAACTACCATAAGAAAAATCTGAAGTATATTGGTGAGGTTGAGCTGAATGACAATCTTCCTGCAACCATTTCCGAAGATGCCTTGTCTAAGCTTTCAAAGGAGGATCTGTTACGTGTTATACATTCATTGCCAGTGGGCTATCGCACAGTATTCAACCTCTACGTGATCGAAGGATATAGCCACAGAGAGATCGGCACTTTGCTGGGAGTTTCGGAGAGTACATCGAAAACTCAATTTATGCGGGCGAAAATAGCAATAAAGGAAATTTTAAAGAAGACAGAGGTGTAATCCAATAATTTTTTCACCATAAATAAGCATATTGATTTGAATGATGCTGAAAACATAGAATCTAAATTTCGAGAAAATTTCCTGGATTTTGAGCAGGATCCGCCTGAAAGAGTATGGGAGGAAGTTCGTAAAACAATCCACCCCCCGTCTCGTCCTGAAAGTTTTTTTACCCGGATAGTCAACCTGCCTCAATCACAACCGCGGTTATTTCGCTCATATATGGCGGTGGCCGCTGCATCTATTGTCATGTTTTTAACCGTAGTGTATTTTGCCTCCGGAAACAAATATACGATTCGTGGTCATGCTTATGCAGGCGAGGTCCCTCTATGCAGGGGGACAGCAGTGTTATTCCAGGTGACAGACAAGGCTAAACCCATCGATTCACTTAAACATTGCAGCACAGTACCTGTAGATGAAAATGGATTTTATCGGTTCTCAAAAGTAGATCATGGAAAATACCTCATCCACATTGTTCCCGATTGGAATTCAGAACAGGACAAGCTTTATCATTCCTCGTGGAACGACCAGCACATTGACCCGGAGCAGGCTCATATTATCCAGATCGAATCTGAAGACCAGGATGTGGATGTGTATCTAATGCCGAAAAAAGAAAATCCGGAGGATTGAAATAACAATTCATTCAGCCTTTCCAACAAATCCCTGACTAAGCATTATCGTCAGCAAACCATTCTGCAAAGGAGCTATCGGTTTCCCTGAGACGCATGGAATGAAGTTTCACTCCCGGAGGTAGTAATTCCCTGATCCGTTTGGAGAAATCGAGCAAGATATTCTCACTTGTTGGCTGATAGGCGACGTAGACAACGTTTGTAAATGGTTCTCCAAGTTTTGCCAGGTCATGGTCCGATGCTTTGGAGTGCAACAACAAGGCATGATCCAGTCGATCAATGATCTGCTTTTTAATCAGTTTTTTCAGATCCCCAAAATCCATAACCATTCCAAGTTTGGCAGACCGGGGATCGGAAACCGGAGATCCTATGATGGTCACTGAAAGCTCATAGGAATGACCATGTACGTTCCGGCATGGGCCGTCATATCCATTCAACGCATGGGCGGCCTCAAAACGGAATTCTTTAGTGACGCGGATTTTGGACATTATCTGGAATTCAATGCAAAAGTAATAAAATCAGTTCAGATCATGGATAAATGGTTTATAACGATCTTTACGCCGATGGCAATCAACACTACTCCTCCAATTCGTTCAGCCCATTGTGCTGGGATGAAGGATGTTTTTTCACCAAGTTTTGCCCCGATCAGTGAGTTGATGAAAGTAACCACGGTAATTATGAGAATGGCAAAAAAGATGTTGACATGAATAAACCCAAATGAAATCCCGGTAATCAGGGCATCGATGCTGGTCGCGACAGAGAGGCTGAGCAGAACGGATGTTTTGCGGATATCGATCGATTTTCCTTTATCCGCGACGTTAAAGGATTGAAAGATCATTTTTGCTCCTATGAAGGATAGGATCCCGAAAGCGATCCAATGATCAACAGAGGCAATGAGCGATTGAATGCTGTTCCCGATCAGCCAACCAATCAAAGGCATTATTCCCTGGAAAATGCCAAAGAACAGCGCAATCCTCAGGATCTCTTTCCAGGTAAACCTGTTTGAAGTTCCAAAGCTTAAGGAAACAGCAAAACAGTCCATTGAAAGACCAATCGCGATGAGGAAAAGTTCTAAAAAAGTCATGTTACACTGAGGAGTGGATCAGGTTCACGATTTTTTCTAACCAGGTGGCATCGGTTTCATCGAAAGTATGGTAAGCTTCGCTGTCAACATCCAGCACCCCAATGATGGCGCCATTCTTATTGAGCACGGGAACGACGATTTCAGAATTGGAACGGGAATCGCAGGCAATATGCCCGGGGAATTTATGAACATCAGGCACGACAATGGTTTTCTTTTGGTCGATACCGGCCCAGCAAACGCCGGTATGATTTGGTAAAACCTGACAAGCGAGCGGTCCTTGGTAAGTCTTCACGATGAGTTCTCCATCCCTGAGCAGGTAAAATCCGGTCCAGAAGAAGGATTCCATTTTATGATGCAGCACAGCAACGATGGTTGCCATTCTTGCATCCTGATCCCTGGTTTTCAACATGAGCGGTTTCAGCTGCTCATATAACCGTTGATAGCGCGCCTGTTTTTGAGGAGTATTCATCTTTGTTTCAGGCAATATCTAAGGCTACCGTAAAATGTCGCATGATGGGAGCTTCGTTTGTAATTTTCAGTCCTTTCCTGATTTGCAGCCGGCGGTCCCAGATGTTTTTCAGTGCCACGGCAACTACATCCATATGGTTGTTGGTATAAACCCTGCGCGGAATGGCAAGGCGCATCATTTCAAGAGAGGGATAACGGTTTTCACGGGTAACCGGGTCACGGTCGGCCAACAGGGCACCAATTTCTACGCCCCGAACACCGGCCTCAATATATAGCTCAATGGCCAGTGTTTGTGCCTGGAATTCCTCTTTTGGAATATGCGAAAGAAACCGTTTGGCATCCACAAATACAGCATGACCACCAATGGGTTGTTGAACCGGAATCCCATATTCCATCAAACGTTTCCCAAGGTATTCCACCTGACGAATACGGGTATCCAGATAGTCAAATTCTGTTCCTTCATAGAGACCCTTTGCCAGGGCATTCATATCGCGACCCGACATTCCGCCGTAAGTAATATAGCCCTCGAACATGATGTTATATAAGCTGGCTTTGCGATGCAATTCCTGGCTGTGCATGGCAATGAAGCCTCCCATATTGACGATGGCATCTTTTTTGGCGCTCATGGTCATTGCATCGACATACGAGAACATCTCCTTGACGATCTCACGGATCGACTTTTCCTGGTATCCTTGTTCGCGTAACTTGATAAAATAGGCATTTTCAGCAAACCGTGCGCCATCAACGATCACCATCTTTCCATACTTATCGGCCAGTTGACGTACCATTTTAAAGTTTTCCATCGAAACCGGCTGCCCTCCGGATGAATTACAGGTCACGGTGACAATGATAAAGGGCACTTTGTCCCCGTTTACCCGGAGAACAGTTTCCAATTTTTCAGGATCTATATTGCCTTTGAAGGGATGGGTCAGCGTCGTATCAAAGGCTTCGTCGATGGTGCAATCAACTGCAAAGGCCTTGCGGAATTCGATGTGCCCCTTGGTCGTATCAAAATGAGAATTTCCAGGAACCATATGGCCCTCTTTGACAAGAACTGAAAAAAGTACATTCTCTGCAGCTCTTCCCTGATGCGTAGGGAGATAGAATTCAAAACCCAGGATTTCCTGGATGGCGGATTTCATTTTAAAGAAGGAGGAGGCTCCGGCATAACTTTCATCGCCTACCATCAGTTCAGACCATTGCTGATCACTCATGGCGCCGGTTCCGGAATCGGTAAGCAAATCGATGAAAACGCACTCACTTTTAAGCCGGAAAAGATTGTAACTGGCCTCTCGGATCCACTTTTCACGTTCTTCCCGGCTGCTCTTTCGGATGGTTTCCACCATCTTGATTTTGTATGACTCGGCAAAGGGTAGTTCCATGGTATTTGCTTTGAGTTAACAGAGCAAAGGTAGAAATTTTTTAAAACTCAATTTTTTTTTCGTAACTGTTTGTCTATTTGCTAAAAATCATGTAGGTTTGCCTCCAGAGTAACACTGTTTTCTATTATCGAACATCAACATTATATGGAGGAAAGACGACTATGACAACGAACAAAGGGGAAGCCTTAAAATCAGGCTTAACAAAACTCGAGGATCTCTATGAACTGATCAAACGATCAACAAAAAAGAAACTGGCGGTAGCCGTGGCCCATGATGAACATTGCCTTGAGGCTATCTGCGCTGTCAACAACAAAGGGTTTGTTGATGCAATTCTGGTTGGGAATGAAAAGAAAATCAGGGAGATTGCAGCAAAATTAAAATTGGACATCAGCAGCATGCGAATCATCCACGAAGAGGTGGATTCTATTGCTGTAAAAATTGCCGTAAAACTGGTCAAAGATAAAGAGGCGGATGTTCTGATGAAGGGAAATGTGGCTACCGCTACTTTTCTCCGGGGTGTTCTCGATAAGGAGAATGGTTTACGCAAAGGGGATGTCCTCTCCCATTTTGCCTTGTTCGAAGTTCCTACTTACCATAAACTTCTCGGGTTAAGTGATGCTGCCATGATACCGGCGCCTGATTTTAAAACTAAAATCGCCATCATCAACAATTCGGTGGAATTCATGAATAAGCTGGGATATATCAAACCCAAGGTAGCCATTCTTGCTGCGGTGGAAATGGTGAATGAATCCATGCCGGCCACGATGGAAGCAGCTTTGCTTTCAAAAATGAATCAGCGCGGACAAATCAAGAACTGCATCATCGATGGACCTCTTGCCTATGACAATGCAGTAAGTATGGAAAGCGCAAGACATAAGGGAATTGTAAGCGAGGTGGCCGGCGATGCTGACCTGCTTATTGCTCCTGATATTGAAGCCGGGAATATTCTGTATAAAGCATTTGGTTTTTCTGCCAATGCCAAGCTTGCTGCCTGTGTTCTTGGCGCTGCCGCACCCATTGTACTGACCTCCCGTTCAGATACGGAAGAATCCAAACAAGCCTCCATCGTAATGGCTGCTGCAATCAACTAACTTTTCATATTTCCTGCCCCGGTTTCTTCCATTATTTTTCAGGTGGATCTTCAGTGGGGGTAACTCTTTAACCATGGCCAACAAACTATTCCTGACCAAGCCTCTGCAGGAGCTCCTCGATGAGGCGGCGGATCCGAAACATGGCTTTAAAAAGGCACTGACTGCTACTAACCTCACCACCCTGGGTATCGGGGCTATCATTGGTGCCGGCATATTTGTTCTTACCGGTCAGGCTGCTGCTCAATATGCGGGTCCGGCAATTGTGATCTCATTTATTATCTCTGGCATGGCCTGTGCTTTTGCAGGCCTGTGTTATGCCGAATTTGCCTCCATGATTCCCATTGCCGGAAGTGCATATACCTATGCATATACTACGATGGGTGAGTTTTTGGCATGGATTATCGGCTGGGATCTTATTCTTGAATACCTGTTTGCAGCTTCCACGGTATCCGTGGGCTGGTCGGGATATGTGGTTAGTTTTTTAAAGGATTTCGGGGTGTACATCCCGGTTGAATTGACTGCAGCTACCGGTACGAGGCTGATTCAGCTGCCCGACATAGGGTGGACGGAGATATCCAATACTTTATTGCGACACCTGGCTTCCACCGGAATTCAGCCTGACACCCTGCCCCATACCATGGCAATCCTTAACCTCCCGGCCATGTTTATCATCGCTGCCATTAGTATGTTACTGATCATTGGCATCAAGGAGTCGGCCGGGTTCAATAACATTATGGTCATTACCAAAGTCGGGGTTATTATCCTGTTTGTCGTGATCGGTTTCTTTTTCGTCAAATCAGCAAATTGGCGTCCATTCATCCCTCCCAATACAGGTGAATGGGGGCATTTCGGCTGGTCGGGAATCCTCCGGGCTGCAGGAGTTATCTTCTTTGCCTATATCGGTTTTGATGCAGTATCAACTGCAGCACAGGAGGCAAAGAATCCTCAGAAACATATGCCGATCGGTATTCTTGGGTCTCTCAGCATTTCAACGGTACTCTATATCCTTGTTGCCATTGTTTTAACCGGCATTGTGGCGTATCCCGAACTCCTTGTCTCCGATCCGGTGGCCGTGGGAGTAAATTCCATGGGACAGAAATTATTTTGGCTTCGTCCGGTAGTGAAGGTAGCTGCTATTGCAGGATTGAGCTCTGTTATCCTGGTCATGCTGCTTGGACAGCCACGGATTTTCTATTCCATGTCAAAAGATGGTCTTTTACCCCCGGTTTTTTCGAAGGTGCATCCAAAATATAAAACACCTTATATCAGCACTCTCCTTACTGGAGCAGTGGCTCTGATCCTGGCAGGAGTATTGCCAATCAGTATTCTTGGAGAACTGGTATCCATCGGTACGTTATTGGCATTCACTATTGTATGTGTGAGTATCATTATCCTTCGGAAAGCCAAACCGGATATTCCCAGGCCTTTTAAAACCCCGTTGGTTCCCCTTATTCCATTGCTGGGTGCAGGATTTTGTCTTTTGCAGATGTTTGCCTTGCCTTTTGATACCTGGTTACGACTCATTATTTGGATGGCCTTAGGGTTGATTATCTATTTTACCTATGGAGTGCGCAAAAGCAAATTAAGAAACAGAGAGACTATTATTAAATAAAGACTGACAAAATGAAAGACGTTCGTGTTCTTGCCATCAATCCTGGATCAACTTCCACAAAAATTGCCGTGTATCAAAACACGGAACCGATTTTTTTAAAAAACATTAAACATAGTCCCGATGAACTTGCTGAATTTCAAAAAATTACCGATCAATTCCAATTCCGCAAGGACATTATCCTTCAACAATTAAAAGAAGCCGATATTCAACTCGACAATGTACTAGCAGTCATGGGCAGGGGTGGCTTGTTAAAGCCTATTCCATCTGGCGTTTATGAGGTAAACGATGCCATGATCGCTGATTTGAAAAACAGTACGCTGGGTGAGCACGCGAGTAACCTGGGTGGCCTCATTGCCCGGGATATTGTCAACTCTTTACCCAATGCGAAGGCCTATATCGTGGATCCCATTGTGGTGGATGAACTGGATGATATTGCCCGCATTGCCGGGCATCCTTTGTTTCAAAGGATTTCCATTTTTCATGCCCTCAATCAGAAAGCTGTTGCACGTGAATTTGCCACCACGAGCCACCGAAAATATGAAGATCTCAACCTGATTGTTGTGCATTTGGGTGGAGGGATCACCGTTGGAGCTCATCAGAAGGGAAGGGTCATTGATGTCAACCAGGGACTTGATGGAGAGGGTCCTTTCAGCCCGGAACGAAGCGGAACTTTGCCCATCGGAGAGCTCGTCAGGGTTTGTTTCAGCGGAAAGTACTCATTGAAAGAGGTTCAGAAGATGGTCAAAGGTGAAGGGGGATTGGTTGCCTACCTGGGAACAAATAATGCCGCTGATGTGGAGAAAATGGTTGCAGCGGGAGATCCTTATGCCGAATTGATTTATCATGCAATGGCTTACCAGGTTTCAAAGTTAATCGGTGAGATGTACACCGTGTTGAAAGGCGACGTGGATGCTATCCTGATCACTGGAGGTATTGCCTACGATAAAGGATTTGTCAACTGGATTCAGGAGCGTGTCAAGAAACTGGCTCCTATTCATATTTATCCTGGCGAAGATGAAATGCGTGCCCTGGCTATCAACGGACTGATGGTCATTCGTGGAGAAATGGAGGTGAAAGAATACAGGTAATTACCGGCGGATTAGATAAGGTAATCAGAAACAGCCTAAATGGCCTTCAGCATCTCTTTCACCAGATTCTCCGTCCCTTCGCCAATCTGGCTGATACTCGAATCGAGCATATAGCATGGGGTTGTGAATAGTTTCCTCACCTTATCCACAACTACTTCTGCGTGTGCAGCACGGGTATATTTATTTCCCATTTTCTCAATAAAACTGCCTGACGATGGATCATTTCCGGTAGTAAGGTTGGTTCCCCTGAATAATTTCCCTAATATGACCGGGGCAATACACATGGCTCCGATCGGTTTTCGTGCCTCAAACATGGTTTGGATGGCCTTTTCAACATCAGAATTCACGATGCAATCATCTCCGTTGATGGCCCAGTCGCTGAGGTTTTTAGCGCATCCAAATCCGCCTGGAAAGATCAGGGCATCATATTCTGCAGCCTTGAATTCATGAAGGGATTTGATGTTTCCGCGTGCGATGCGGGCCGATTCCACCAGTACATTGCGTGTTTCGTTCATCGCTATACCTGTGATATGATTAAGAACATGATACTGGCTGATGTTTGGGGCAAAACACTGGGAGGTGGCTCCCAGTTTATCAATGGCCAGAAGGGTCAGAACGGCTTCCTGGATTTCGGCTCCGTCGAAAACCCCGCATCCGGCTAAAACAACTGCAAACTTTTTCATAGGAGGCTGATTTATATTTCGTTTTAGGATATTCAAATTCCGGCTAAATTTAAAAAAAAATGTATCAGCCAGCGCAATAGTTTTAAATTTGCATTGTTTAAGCTAATTCAGACTAATTTCTGCAACATGAAGAAAATCCAGATGGTTGACCTACGCAGTCAATACTTACACATTAAACCTGAAATTGATCGTGCGATTCACGATGTTATCGATTCCTGTGCTTTTATCAATGGGCCTGCTGTCAGTGCCTTTCAGAATGATTTGGAAAAATATCTCGGAGTAAAACATGTCGTCCCCTGTGCCAATGGTACGGATGCATTACAGGTTGCCATGATGGCACTCGGTCTTCGTCCCGGCGATGAGGTGATCACGGCATCTTTCACTTTCATTGCCACAGCGGAGGTGATTGCTTTACTCAGACTCACTCCGGTACTGGTTGATGTTGATCCTGATACTTTTAACATCGATCCCAAAGCCATTGAACGAGCCATTACCCCGAAAACCAAAGCCATTGTCCCGGTTCATCTTTTTGGACAGACCGCTCCCATGGAAGAGATCATGGCCATTGCTGAAAAACATAACCTGTTTATCATTGAAGATAACTGCCAGGCCATAGGTTCAGATTATACGTTTTCAGATGGATCCAGGAAAAAGGCAGGCACCATCGGTCATATCGGGTGTACCTCATTCTTTCCATCGAAAAACCTGGGATGTTACGGCGACGGTGGCGCCATCTTCACAAATGATGACGAACTTGCCAAGCAGATGCGCGTGGTTGTTAACCATGGCATGACAGTTCGCTACTATCATGACTATATTGGTGTCAACTCGCGGCTTGACAGCCTTCAGGCTGCCCTGTTGAAGGTCAAACTCGCCCATCTCGATGATTATGCATCCAAACGGAGGGCAGCCGCCGATTTCTATGATAAAGCTTTTGCCCGTCATCCAAAGCTGAAAATTCCTTTCCGTTATTCGAAATCCACGCATGTATTTCATCAATACACCATTGTGACCAAGAATGTGGACCGGAAAGGACTCATTGAGTTTTTAAATTCGAAAGAAATCCCGGCAATGATATACTATCCTGTTCCTTTACATATGCAAAAAGCCTACCTGGATCCCCGGTATCAACCTGGTGATTTCCCGGTAACGGAGCATTTGTGCGCCACGGTTTTTTCGCTGCCTATGCATACGGAACTGGATGAAGAGCAATTGAAACATATAACACACAATGTTCTTGAATATTTAAACCGGTAAGCATGGAAAATATTTTTTTTGCGCATGAAACAGCCGTTATCGATGAGGGTTGTAAGATCGGGAAAGGAACGAAAATCTGGCATTTCACGCACATCATGACCGGTTGTGTGATTGGTGAGAATTGCAGCCTGGGGCAGAATGTGGTCGTTTCACCTGATGTCATCCTGGGTAGAAATGTCAAGGTTCAGAACAATGTATCAATTTATACCGGTGTGATCTGTGAAGACGATGTTTTCCTTGGTCCATCCATGGTTTTTACCAATGTTATAAACCCACGCAGCCATGTTCTTCGTCGCGATCAGTACCAGGAAACCCTGGTGAAAAAAGGAGCCACGATCGGAGCCAATGCTACCATCGTTTGTGGGAATGAAATCGGAGAATATGCCTTTATCGGCGCTGGCGCCGTAGTTACAAAAAGTATTCCTCCCTACGCGTTAATTGTTGGTAACCCAGGTCGTTTCATAGGCTGGATGAGCGAATACGGACATCGACTCCATTTTGATGAAACTGGCATCGCAACCTGTCCGGAAAGTCATGAAAAATATCGGCTGACCAAAGAGGGAAAAATCATAAAAATAGTACAGTAAATCATGGTTGCAAAGAAAGAATCCATCAACTTTGCCCTGATCGGGGCAGCCGGGTATATCGCACCACGGCACATGAAAGCCATAAAAGACACGGGCAATCAATTGGTTTGCGCACTTGATCCCTATGACGGGGTTGGAATAATGGACAGCTATTTCCCCAATTGCGACTTTTTTATCGAACCTGAACGTTTTGACCGTCATCTTGATAAATTGAGGAGGCTAGCCGTGACAAAACAAAGAACCACGGAACAAAAGGTGGATTTTGTCAGCATCTGTTCTCCCAACTATATGCATGACTCCCATATCCGTCTGGCATTGCGCAATGATGCCCATGCGATATGCGAAAAGCCCATCGTTTTAAATCCATGGAACCTTGATGCCCTGAAAGAGATTGAAAAAGAGACCGGGAAAAAGGTATTCACCATACTCCAGTTACGTCTTCACCCTGCCATCACTGCATTGCGTGATCAGATTCGAAAGGGTCCGATCGATAAGGTTTATGACCTGGATCTGACCTACATCACTTCCAGGGGTAACTGGTATTACCGTTCCTGGAAGGGTGATACGTCGAAATCCGGCGGAATAGCTACAAACATCGGGGTGCATTTCTTTGATATGCTGACCTGGGTTTTTGGTAAAGTAAAGGAGAACACCGTCCACCTGATGCAAAATAACAAAGCTGCCGGGCTGCTGCAGCTTGAAAGGGCAAATATCCGGTGGTTCCTGAGCCTCGATTTCAATGATGTACCTGAAAATATGCGTAAAACCGGTAAAAGGACATTTCGTTCGCTGTTAATGGGAAACCAGGAAATTGAATTCAGCGATGGTTTTGCTGATCTGCATTCAGAGGTATACCGGGAGATCATTGCCGGTCGCGGATATGGCATCTCAGATGCAAAGCAAAGCATCAACATTGTTTACCATATCCGCAATACCGATCCAATCGGTTTAAAGGGTGATTATCACCCGATTTTAAAAAACCTTGCCAAAAGATTATAGGGAACTTTTTTTTTGATTCCTAATCCGCATTCGAAACGTAAACATTTTAAATATGAAGATTTTAGTGACAGGCGGAACTGGCTATATCGGTTCTCATACCGTGGTGGAATTGCAGGCAAAAGGGTTTGAAGTGATTATCGTGGACAACTTGTCCAATTCAACCATCGATGTACTGGACAACATTGCAAGAATCACCGGAAAGAAACCCTTGTTCGAAAAGTTCGATTTAACAGAGGCTGAAAAAACCGCTTCTTTTTTCGAACTGCACAACGATATCAATGCTGTCATTCATTTCGCTGCCTTCAAAGCTGTTGGAGAATCGGTGGAGTTCCCGCTGAAATATTACCGTAACAATCTTGTTTCACTGATCAATATACTTCAGGGGATGAAGGATAACGGGATCCGGAACATGGTGTTTTCATCCTCCTGTACGGTTTATGGGCAACCTCAGGTTCTGCCTGCGCGGGAGGATACTCCCATCCAATCGGCAGCATCCCCGTATGGAAATACCAAGCAAATTTCAGAAGAAATCATTTCGGATACCAGCAAAAGCGCCAATGTTGACGCTATCCTTTTACGTTACTTTAACCCCATTGGCGCACATGATTCTGCCATTATCGGAGAACTCCCCATTGGGGTTCCCAATTGCCTGATGCCCTATATCACCCAAACAGCCATCGGGAAACGCGAATATTTGCGAATTTGGGGCAATGATTATCAAACCCCTGATGGAACAGCAATCCGCGATTATATCCATGTGGTCGATCTGGCAAAAGCCCATGTTATTGCTGTTGAACGCATGGTTGGGAATGCTATGAAGAAGCGAATTGAGGTATTCAATCTTGGAACAGGAAACGGTTTTTCGGTCATGGAGGTCATTGAGTCGTTTGAACGAACAACCGGAGTAAAATTAAACTATAAATTCATGGATCGTCGCCCGGGTGATATCGAGAAAGTATGGGCTGATACCGGGTTTGCCAATATTGAACTTGGCTGGAAAGCGGAAAAGAAACTGGATGAAATGACCTCCTCAGCCTGGAAATGGGAGAAAGCATTGGCTACAAGAAACAATGAAGTCATGAAATAGCGAAATACCGAGACACATGAAAACTATCCTGATCACCGGAGGCGCCGGATTCATCGGCTCCCATGTCATTCGCAGGTTTGTGAAAAACCATCCGGATTACCGGATTGTAAACCTCGACAAGCTGACCTATGCCGGAAATCTGATGAACCTGAAAGACATTGAAAACTATCCCAACTATGTATTTGTCCGGGCTGATATCGGTGACGGTGAACTCATGAAGGAGATATTCCGGAAATATCATTTCGATGGGGTTGTCCACCTTGCTGCTGAATCGCATGTTGACCGCTCCATTGCCAGTCCCATGGAGTTTATTCTCACAAACATCGTTGGAACAGTCAACCTTCTGAATGCAGCCAGGGAAATTTGGAATAATCCGGATGGGAAACGGTTTTATCACATTTCCACAGATGAAGTATATGGATCTCTGGGGGAGAGCGGATTGTTCTATGAAACCACAGCGTATGATCCACGCAGTCCATATTCAGCCTCCAAGGCCAGTTCCGATCACCTTGTAAGAGCCTATTACCACACCTATAAACTCCCGGTAGTCATTTCAAATTGCTCCAATAATTATGGACCTTATCAATTCCCTGAGAAACTGGTTCCGCTGGTGATCCACAATATCAGGCACAATAAACCCATACCGGTGTATGGTAAAGGGGAGAATATCCGCGACTGGTTATATGTTGAGGACCATGCTGCCGCCATTGACCTGATATTCCATCGGGCACAGATCGGAGAAACCTATAATATCGGCGGGCATAATGAATGGAAAAACATCGACCTGATCCGGCTGTTATGCAGGATTCTGGATCGTAAACTAAACCGTTCTGATGGGAACTCCGAAAACCTGATCTCCTTTGTGAAGGATCGTGCCGGACACGATCTTCGCTATGCCATAGATTCAAGCAAAATCCAGAAAGAACTGGGATGGAAACCCGGTTTGCAATTTGAAGAGGGACTTGAAAAAACGGTTGATTGGTACCTCGCCAATGAAGAATGGATGAGAAATGTTACGACAGGAGATTATCAGAAATATTACGAAATACAATACAATAAAAGGTAAGATTCAGTTATGCCGGGCAGAATAGGTGGCAGTTTTTGCAGACCTGTTCAGTCGAAGTATACCAGAGATGTTATTGTAGCCCGCTGACCGTTATCTCTTTCCCAATCTTTGAAATCAACCCCTGTAAAACATTGCCGGGACCTATTTCAACAAAAGTAGTGGCGCCATCGACAAGCATATTCGAAACCATTTGAGTCCAGAGAACCGGTGCAGTGAGTTGTGCGATCAGGTTTTCTTTGATTTTCCCTGGATCATTCACCCGTTGGGCAGTAGCATTCTGATAAATCGGACAGATGGGTTGACTTACCGGTGTGGCATGAATGGCTTCTGCAAGTTTTATCCGGGCAGGCTCCATCAGAGGAGAATGAAAAGCTCCTCCAACTTTCAACGGTAAGGCCCTTCTGGCTCCGGCGGCTTTCAGTTTTTCACAGGCAATTTCAATGCCCTTTAAACTGCCTGAAATAACCAATTGACCGGGACTGTTATAATTGGCCGGAACAACCACCTCATCGATGGATTTACAGATTTCTTCCACCTTGCTGTCCTCCAAACCGAGAATCGCTGCCATGGTGGATGGCTCTTTTTCACATGCTTCCTGCATTGCCTTTGCACGGGCAGCGACAAGCCGCAGTCCGTCCTCAAAAGACAATGCCTTGTTGGCTACCAATGCTGAAAACTCGCCCAAAGAGTGTCCCGCAACCATGTCGGGTACAAAATCATCTCCAAGGGTAGCTGCCAGTATGACCGAATGGAGGAAAACAGCCGGTTGAGTCACTTTTGTCTGACGGAGGTCTTCATCGGTTCCGGAGAACATCAGGTCAGTTATCCGGAATCCCAAAATTTCATTGGCTTTTTCAAATAACTCCCTGGCCAGGGAGGAACGTTCAAATAATTCCTTCCCCATACCTGCAAACTGGGCTCCCTGTCCGGGAAATACGTATGCTTTCATCTTTTCAGTTTATTAATATTTAACAAATGACCCGATAAATTTCTTTACTCCTGCAATTAGTTTTTGGGTTGCAGGCAGGAAGAAACAATCAGGGTAAGCAATAACTATTTCCTGTCTCCTAAAAACCGGAGAAGGAATAAAAAGAGATTGATAAAATCCAGGTAAAGTGTCAGTGCCCCGAGTATGCTGAGTTTGCGAACATTGTCAGCGCCATATTCACCAGCTCCACTACCGATGCGTTTGAGCCGCTGAACATCGTACGCGGTCAAACCCGTGAAAACCAAAACGCCGATAATACTGATGATATAATCCATCATCGGGCTTTTCAGGAAGAAATTGACCAACATCGCGATTATCATGCCAAACAACCCCATCATCATGATGGACCCGAATTTCGTGAGATCTGTTTTTGTTGTATAACCTAAAACAGCCATGAGACCAAACATCGCAGAGGCAATCGCGAAAGTTTTATACACGGAAGCTGCCGTATAAACCAGCAATATGAAACTCAAACTCATTCCCATTAACACTGAAAAGGCAAGGAACAACAATGTCAAAACGGCAGGCGATAGCCGCTGGAATCCGAATGACATCAGTAGAACAAAACCGATGGGCGCCAAAGTGACAATCCATCCAAGACCGCTGAGTCCGCCGGATTCAGGATTAATCAGGCTACCGATCAATGCCGGGGAACCGGCAAACCAAAAGGCGGTAAATGCTGTGATTACCATGGCAAAGGCCATCCATAAAAATACCTGGGACATGAAGGTCCGTGCAACCATTATTGTCTGATTATCCTGCTGTGCAGTAAAAAACCTCTGATTGTTAGTGTTTTCAAACATTTTATATTCTCCTTTCAAATTAGAATTTCCTACATGAAGTTAAAAAACCGATCACCAAATTATGGGGTTATTAATCAATTGTTTAGCAGTTCAAAAGTACCTAAATTTCAATGCAATCTGGTACTGATAAGGTGAAGGAATTCAGCCCTGGTCTTTTCCCTTTCAAATGCTCCGACAAAGTCGGATGTCGTTGTGACAGAATTTTGCTTCTGAATACCCCGCATCGCCATACACAAATGTTGTGCCTCAATTACAACTGCCACCCCCAGTGGTTTCAACGTATGGTTAATGGCATTCTTTATCTGCATGGTAAGTCGCTCCTGTACCTGCAGCCGGCGGGCATAAATTTCCACCACCCGGGCAATCTTGCTTAAACCGGTAATGTATTTATCGGGGATATAAGCCACATGTGCTTTTCCGATAAAAGGAATCATGTGGTGTTCGCACAAAGAATAAATCTCGATGTCTTTCACAATAACCATTTCACGATAGTCCTCACGAAATTTGGCAGAGGAAAGAACCTCCTCGGGATCCAGTGTGTAACCCTGATTGAGAAACAACATGGATTTGGCTACCCGCAGGGGTGTATTCAGAAGCCCTTCCCGGTCGGGGTTCTCGCCAATCAGTTTCAGAATCTCCCGGTAGTGAAAACTCAACTTGTCAATCCTGTCAGAATCGAAATCTTCAAATTTCTCATAACTCAATTTCTCGTCAGTCATAGACGCTGTATTAAATGATGTGTTTATCTGCCGTAATATTCAATGATGTTGTTTTCCGATTGTTCCAGGCGAATGCAATGAAGAATACCTCCCAAGTTTGCGATTTCTTCTTCCAGTTCATTCCATATTCCGATGGCAACATTTTCACTTGTAGGAACCTTGCCCCGGAGGAAATCCACTTCCATGTTCAGGTTTTTATGATCTACCTTTCGGAGGATTCTTTCTTCAATCACACGACTGACATGCCGGAGATGAACAATAAGTCCGGTTTTCTGATCCTCTTCCCCTTTGATGGTGACAAATAAAATGTAATTATGACCATGCCAATTGGGATTTGAACACTTCCCAAATACTTCGAAATTTTCTTCATTGGTAAACTCCGGGAGAAAAAGCCGGTGAGCAGCGCTGAAATGCTCTCTGCGGGTGATATAAACCATTTCAGATAAATTTGCAGACAAAAGTACTACTTTTTTTCTTCCCGGATAAGTCTGGACAGTAGTTCTGCCAACCAGGCGGAAGAACAGTGATTGAAAATTTTCACGGGGAACTTGCTGCCAACAGGCATGTTTAGCTATCTGGTCAAGGGATCCTTGGATGGATTCCCTGTATATCGGAGGATGTAAACAACTTCAAATATCGTGTAACAAAGATAAAGAATGAAGAAGTTCAGCATGAAGGCAACTGCATCCAGGCGGTTGATCAATACATAAATAATTAATACAGAAACGTAAAGTAAAAGTTTGACAATCGTAATCAGCAGAAAGGTGTTTACAAACTTGCTGAATTTTGAATTCAGTGACTTTAGCATGAAATAATAAGAGAGGAGAGATGCGGCCATAAAAAAGAAAAAAAGAAATGGAAGAGCCGGGGAGAAAACTATTTTGGGAATTACGAAAAACAATCCGGTAAACAGGATGCCCAGGATAAGGGTAAAAATCAGGACTCCTTTTAAAAATGTGATGTACTTCGACTTCATTTCTGACAATTATTTTTTTTCAAAGCTATTTTTTCTTCAGCAGACCTCTCGTTACATAATAAATGGAAAGGAAAACCGAAAGAATTGACAGGATGACTGTCAGTACAGGTTTGGTGTTGAGCCATTTATCGAGATTAAAGCCAGCAAATACCCCAACCAGGATGATTGCCAGCATCTGGAAAGCCATGCCGGAGTACCGGGCATAGCTGTTAAGGCTTTTCCGGGGGTCGATTGCCATTGTCAGATAGCGGAAGTTTCATCTCCTTCAGGCCGGCATTTTCCATTGAACAATTACCTGAAAACTTTGCTCCGGGTTCAATTGCCAGTTTTCCTGTCGTAATATCACCGCTGAATTTCGCGGTTTCTTTCAGGGTAAGCAATTCAGCCACTTTTACAGTGGCTTTGACGTCGCCCGAAAAATCAGCATTCTGACAGTTGATTTCCCCTTCAATTATACCTGTTGGACCTACCACAATCTTCCCTTTGCAATAAATATTGCCGATCAGTGATCCATCGACCCGAAAATCACCGTTGACTTTGATTTCGCCTTTTACCATTGTACCGGGACCAAGGATGTTGATGGAAGGCATTTCCGGTTCTCTGTTTTTTGCCATAGAAAAAATTATTTTTTAACCGGGTAAAACTTTTCAAAGAAACGAATATAGAGAGAAATATCTTTGTTGCGGTAAAGAATCGGATAATTTTCAGCAGATATCACAAAATCGTAATATTCTCCCGAGTTCTCAAGTTTTGTGAAAATATATTTGCTGTCGCGGATACTCATCAGGTAATTCATGGCCTTTTCGCTGCTTTCAAAGCTATTAATAGTGATCAATTGCCGGTAATCGTCAAACATCAGGCTGTTGATCTGAAGATTCTCAAGATCATGGTTCTTGAGATTGAAATCGGAGATTTTAATTTTTTGGGCATCAACATCCACGAGGGTACCATTGACGATCATCACGTAAAAATGAATTGCATTTGCATCGTAGCTATATAGTTTGGGTCCGTTGGCAACCAGGGTGGCAGAATCGATGACGATGGGTTCTCCCTGTGCATTCTTTTGTGTTCCCAGGAAGTTCAAAACATTTTGAGCAAGCGGTCTCACCTCACTTTTGGGATAATCCCTGATGATCTGCTGCATGGCAACCACCATGGAATCCACCACTTCGATTTTACCCAGCGCCAATGCCCTGAGATAATCGAATTTGGGGATCAGGGCAGTGTCTGCTTTGAAGTTGGCATGAGCAATTCCGGCATTGTTCAGTACCATGTAATACTGCTGGTTGCTGAAGGCGGTATAGGTATCTTCGTAAAGGTTTGACACCTCCGATTTTTTAGAAACAATTTCCTTGTAATAATTGGGATTGATCAGGAGTTTCGCATAATCGGATTCGGGAAACTGGGTCAGAATGATGTTCTTGTACTGATCACATTTCGGTTTATTCTCCAATATTTTAAAAAGCTGGTAGAGCTTATAGAAGGTTTGCACCTTGTATTTGTTTTCAGGAAATCGTTGATAAAGAGTCTCAAAAGATTCAATGGCCCGGCCTAAATCATTAAGCCCTTCCACATAAATGAATCCTGAGTTGTAATATGCCTGAATGATCTTGTCGGTGGAGGCTAAAATCTGATCCGGAGTAAACGGGATATCCTGTAAATAATAGTTGCGATCTTTTGGATTGGAAGTTTTCCCAATCGGTTTCTTTCCCCCTTTTGTAGTATCGGCAGGCAAATTCGCAAGGGTATCCGGAACTTCTGCAGAAGCCATACTGACCATATTCTTATCGCTTAAAAACCAGTTGTCTTCCAACTTCCGTCTTCCCCATTTTCGGGTAAAATTGGAAAATCCGTTGGACAGGGTACTTGGGTTGTAAAAATACCATCGTCCTTCTTTAACCCCTCCGGGTCCTGGAACTTGTTGATCGGGATTCTGACCAAACATATTCAGGTTTTCCTGCTTTTCCTGCTCTTCCTGCTTTTTCTTTTGTTCTTCGGCAATCACCTTGGAAACGAGTTGGTCCACAATCTTCATCCGTTCTGCTTCAGGCATCAACGCGAGAGATTGAAGACTGTCTTCCCTGCGGATGATTTCCAAATTGATCACCAGGTCGGTAAGTGTATTGGTCTTTGCCTGCAGTTCCTTGTAATTCGGATAATCTTTGGGAAGAAACTGCATGGTGCTGTCATAATAGGCCTGTGCCATGGGATAGTCCGGCACTTCGAAAAAAATATCAGCCAATTCCAGAGAGGAGATGGCTTTTTGATAATTGTTTGCCCGGCTTGAACTGACAGAATTTTTAAGAAATCCAATGGCGGATAATGTGTCGGCATCTTTCAGGTAAACATGGGCAAGAGAATAATAAATCTGGTCCTGGAAATCCTTGTTTTTATCATCCTTAAGCATTCGGGTCAGCTTTTTCACGATGAAATCCCGATTCCCGGTTTTTGTGTTATAACATTGAGCAAGGTTGATCTTTGCATTGAATTCCATATCGTAGGATGGATTTCGCTTGATAACCATGGAATAGTACCTGGAGGCTTCGTCAAACTCGCCGTTCTTCTGATTGATCTGTCCCAGGATAAAATAAACGCGACTTCGTGTATCATGGTCGGGTTTTAATTCCAGGGCACGATTTAGGTAAGGAACTGCAGCATCATAATTTTTCTGAAGAATGAAAAACTGGCCATATGTCAGGTTAACATCCGTTTCAAATTTATCAGGAGCCTCACCTTTGGTGATTTTACTCAGCAGCATATCCAGCATGGGTTCTGCTTTACCGAAATCTCCCAATTGAATATTGGACAGTGCCTGCCAGAACATGGCCTCGTATTTTATGTCTTCGGTGTTGTATGTTTTAATTACAAATTCGAAGGTGCGCCGGGCCATCGGATAATCCTGTTTGTAGAAATAGGACTTGCCGATCAACATGTAGGAATCGTCTATCCAGCGAACATATTCCTTACGGTTAAACGTCATGGAGTGCTTCTGAATGGTTTTTGAAGCCTTTTTTATAGAAGCATCGGCAAACTGAGACATCTTTCCAGCCCCGGATTTATCTCCGAAATTGTAAACCGGAAGTACCAGTGAATAATTGTCCTTAACGCTTGCCTTAAACTCTTTAATACCCTGTCTTAAATTATCCATCCCGTTCCAATAAACATTAAAATGGGAAGTAAGGTTGTGGTAAGTCCTCCGGATAAAGGTATTTTTTTTGGTAGAACAGGCACTGATAAAAATAAAAGCCAGGAATAAAATAAAAATTCCGGCGAGAGAGTATGGCTTCGTCGATCTCAAATCAAACATTCTTTAGCTTAACTAACTGAATTTTTACAAAAATATTTTAAATTTTTGAAATAGACCCATAAAGGGTCAAGATTTGTCGGGTGACATAATTTTCCGATATTTGCATCGTTTTCAGGAAAGGCACGAAAGGCATGGCTTCGGCGAAAATGGATAAGAAAAAAACCAAGTGGTCGGTGAAATTGAGGAACAAGTATCGCCTTGTCTTCATGACCGACGATACCCTTGAGGAGAGATTTACCTTCAGACTGTCCCGCCTGAATGTTTTTATTGCCCTGGGGACTGTCACCATTATCCTGATTTTCCTGACGTCAATTTTGATTGCTTTTACGCCGTTGAGGGAGTACATCCCCGGTTATACCAATGTTGGCCTTACACGTAAATTATATGAACTTCAGTTGAGAACCGATTCGATTGAAAAAGATCTGGTCAGGAAAGATGCCTTTATCGGCAATCTGAAGGATGTAATCAATGGGAAAGACCTTGCTGAAGATATTCCGGTTCCAAGGGATACTTTCCATAGGTACGCGGATATCCGTGTTAAAAGGTCTGCCGAAGATTCTCTTCTTCGTCTGGAGGTGGAGAATCAGGGCAAATATAGCCTGTACAAAGTCGAAACATTAGAGAATGCCATTCAGATGAAAGCCTCCATTGGCAGCATGCTCTTTTTCTCACCATTGAAAGGTATTGTCACCAACGATTTTAATCCTGCCAATAAACATTTTGGAGTAGATATTGTATCCAAGGAGAATGAAGCAATCAAAGCAGTCCTTGACGGTACGGTCATTTTCAGCAACTGGACACTGGAGACAGGATATGTCATCGCCCTTCAGCATCCTCAGAATATCGTTACGATTTATAAGCACAATTCAGCCTTGCTCCGGAAAGCTGGAGATTTTGTAAAAGCGGGTGATCCAATTGCCATAATAGGGGAGACAGGAGAACTGATTACCGGGCCTCATCTGCATTTTGAATTGTGGAATAATGGAAGTCCTGTGAATCCCAAAGATTATCTTACCTTTTAACCCGAGAAGACAAGGTTGAAAAAACATATTGCCATAGCAGGATCGACTGGCTCCATCGGTAAGCAAGCCTTGGAAGTGATTCGTAATCACCCGGATCTATTTGAGGTAGAGGTGCTGACGGCACAATCAAATTCCGATCTGCTCATTCAACAGGCGATCGAGTTTCAGCCAAACGCGGTTGTAATCGGTGATTTGGCCTGCTATCAAAAAGTGGCAGAGGCATTGCAACCCTTCCCGCTTAAAGTCTACTCGGGCAAGGAGGCCATCGAGCAGGTTATGGAAATGGATACGATTGACATGGTATTGATCGCCCTTGTCGGTTATTCCGGATTAAAACCCACCTTAAATGCCATACAAGCCGGAAAAACTATAGCCCTGGCCAACAAAGAATGTCTGGTTGTGGCAGGTGATCTGGTAATGGAAGAAGCCCGTAAGAATAGGGTCAGAATCATTCCGGTAGATTCGGAGCATTCTGCAATCTTTCAATGCCTGGTCGGAGAGCATCCCGGTTCGGTGGAAAAGATCTACCTGACTGCCTCAGGAGGCCCCTTCCGCGGAATGCAACGTGCACATTTAGTCAATGTGACCAGGGAATCTGCACTTCGGCATCCTAACTGGTCGATGGGCCATAAAATCACCATCGATTCGGCATCGATGATGAATAAAGGTCTGGAAGTAATCGAAGCCCATTGGTTATTCAACCTGAAACCCGATCAGATCGATGTGATCATCCATCCTCAATCGGTGATCCATTCCCTGGTTCAATTTGTTGATGGTTCCATCAAAGCGCAGATGGGGATTCCCGATATGAAACTTCCCATCTTTTATGCATTGACGTATCCTGAACGCCACAGGTCAGATTTTCCGAAGTTTACTTTCATGGATTATCCGCAACTGACCTTTGAGACACCGGACAAAGAGCTCTTCCGGAATCTTGTACTGGCTTACATTGCCCTTGAGAAGGGTGGAAATGTGCCCTGTATCTTAAATGCTGCAAATGAAGCAGCCGTTGCCGCTTTTCTGGAAGAACGCCTGGATTTTTTAAAGATTCCTGAGATCATTGAATTTTGTATGCAATCAATTTCGTACATTCCTAAACCGGTTTACGAGGATTATGTTCAAACCCATCGAGTAACTTTAATTAGAGCAGAAGAATTTATTAAGCAGAACGGAAAAGGAATGAAATCAATATTTAAAAAGGCATAATGGAAATAGTTGTTAAAATTGTTCAGTTGTTGCTCAGCCTATCGATCCTGGTGATCTTTCATGAGTTTGGGCATTTTCTTGCAGCGCGGATCTTTAAGACCAGGGTAGAGAAGTTCTATCTTTTCTTCAATCCCTGGTTTTCCCTGTTAAAATTTAAAAAGGGAGATACCGAATATGGGTTGGGCTGGCTTCCACTGGGAGGGTATGTCAAAATTTCCGGGATGATCGACGAATCGATGGATGTTGAACAGATGAAACAACCGGCACAGCCATGGGAGTTTCGATCCAAACCCGCGTGGCAGCGCCTGATCATCATGCTGGGAGGAGTGACTGTAAACATCCTGCTTGCCGTATTCATATACATGGTGATGCTTTTTGCATGGGGAGAACAGTACATCCCGACTTCTGAGGTGAAATATGGAATCACGGTGGATTCACTTGGATACAGCATGGGGCTTCGCAACGGAGACCGCATCCTTTCAGTTGACAACAAGCAGATTGATGATTTTGCCGCGATTCCCAAAACCATTATCCTGGAAGAGGCAAAATCAGTACAGGTCATCCGTGACGGTCAATCGCTGGATGTTCAAATTCCGCAGGGATTTATCAGCAAGCTCATCAAACATAAATCTCCGGATTTCATTTCCGTAAGAATACCTTTTGAAGTGGGTGATTTCACCCCCGGATCTGTTGCAAAGAATGCTGGTTTGAAAGTCAATGACAAGATCATCGGACTCAATGACTCCCTGCTTGCCTATTTCGACCAATTTCGTTCAAATATTCAGCAATATAAAAATACACGGGTCATCGTTACGGTTCTCAGAAACAATGATACTTTGCGCTATCCGGTGCAGGTGCCCGCAGAAGGATTGATCGGGGTTTATCCGAAGGGACCTGCGAACTTTTTTTCATTAAAAGAAAAGAACTATAATCTGATCACGGCCATTCCTGCCGGTTTTGTTAAAGCGTGGGATGGTGTTGGGAATTACCTCAAATCGATCAAATTGTTATTTTCCCAGGAAAAAGCCTACGAATCGGTTGGGGGATTCATCACCATCGGAAGCATTTTTCCTTCTACCTGGGATTGGCAGGCATTTTGGGCATTGACGGCATTTTTATCCATCATGCTGGCCATCCTGAATGTATTGCCGATACCAGCCTTAGACGGGGGTCATGTCATGTTCCTTTTATATGAAATCATTTTCAGGCGAAAGCCCAGCGACAAATTCATGGAGTATGCACAATACGTGGGAATGATCATCCTTTTTGGTTTGCTGATCTTTGCCAATGGCAATGATCTTCTCAAACTGTTCAGACATTGATTGCCTTCATTCGGTTACTTTCTCCTTTAACGATCTGAACCCTTCACCCAGGATTTCCGTGGCATCGGTTACGGTCAGGAATGCCCTGGGATCAATTTCGTGGATGTATTCTTCCAGCAAGGCCAGTTCCCGCCGGCTGACCACCGTGAAAATGATCTTCCGTTCGGCCATGTTGTACATTCCTTTCCCATCAATATAAGTGCCTCCGCGATCGAGGTTGTTCAGGATTTTATCACGGATCTCTTCATGCTTGTCCGAAATAATGAATATACTTTTATCATAGCTGACTCCCTCAAGAACGACATCAATGACTTTACCGGTTATGAATATTACGATCCACGAATACAAGGGAATTTTCCAATCCTGGAATACGACCAGCCCAAACAGAACGATGACCGAATCAACATAGATCATCAGCATCCCCAAGGGGAGTTTGGTGTATTTGGCAATGATCATGGCAATGATGTCGCTACCTCCGGAGGTGGCTTTTGATTTGAAAATTAAGCCAAGCCCTATGCCGATCAAAACACCTCCGAAGATGGAAGAAAGCAAAGCATCTCCCTTGACCAGAGGTTCGAAACCCCAGAAATAGGTCAGGGTGTCGGTAAAAATAGCGGTGAGGGAAAACCCAAGTACCGTTTTGAAACCAAAACGCGGCCCCAGGAACTTAATTCCCAATACCGTGAGTGGAATATCAAAACAGAGTGCCACCAACCCGATCGGCGTACCAAATAAATAATGCAGCACAATGGAGATCCCATAGACCCCACCGGGAATGATTTTATAAGGAGTGATAAAAAGGACGAAACCAGTTGCCAGAATGAACGATCCGATGATGATCAGACTGTAGGAGAGAAACCACTTCCGGGTGAACGGTTTCTCTTTCAATAGAAAGAATGCCATAATGTTACCGTTTAAATATTTGTATTTATTGTGCAAATATATTCCATTGTCGCACAATTGAAACCATCGTTCATCGTTTATGTTTGTAACATTTTGGTATTTATTGGCGTATAATCTTATGGAAGCGAATGAATAACCATGATGAACACCTTAGGTTGACTGAGTTTAAATTACCCTGAATTTGGTGTGAATACCAAAAAAAGTTGTACTTTTATCCCGCTTTTTCATGAACCTAACACGACTTTTTTTGACGCTGCTTGAATCCCGATACCGGTACCTACCCGGAAAGACCTTTTTTCTTTGGCCTTTGCTGGCATTTTTCCTGGTCGTTTCTTCGACCTTGGGCCAGCAAACTCCCCTGATTACCCATTACATGTTTACCAACATGGCTTTCAATCCCGGCTATGCCGGGAGTAGCGGGGGTATCTGTGCCACTGGTCTGATTCGTGAACAATGGCTTGGATTTAAGGACAATGATTTCAGGGTATCTCCCGAATCCATATTTCTCACGGTGGATGCTCCCATTAAAGTGCTGCATGGTGGAGTCGGCGGAACGATATTTCAGGATAAAATCGGTTTCTTCAGGAATATCGGTGTAAAACTCGGTTATGCTTACCGTATGGAGCTGGGCCCCGGGGACTTCTCTGTTGGCCTGCAACTGGGATTTCAGAATTCCAAAATAGATTTTTCGAAATTTATCGCATCTGACGGTGTTCAGGAAGATCCCGTATTAAGCGAGCAAACTGAACGCAGCGATATGGTTTTTGATATTTCTGCCGGATTGTATTATAGGATTCCCGACAAGTTTTACGTGGGCTTGTCGGGTGACCAGTTCCTTCAGTCGAAAGGCAAAAACACCTATTACAAGCTTATAAGGACCTATTTTCTTACAGCAGGATATCAATGGGCTATTCCCAACCATCCTGCCTTTGAACTTCAACCTTCGGTGCTGTTTTATTTTGATGGGGCTGTTTTTCAATTCAATCTCAGCGCCCTTGTAATGTATAATAATAAATTCTACGGAGGTTTGGGATACCGGTTCCAGGATGCCGTGTCAATTCTGGTCGGAATGAACATCAAAAGCCTGAGGGTAGGTTTGTCATATGATATCTCTACATCCACGCTGAGTAAGTATAACAGTGGCTGTATCGAAGTTATGGTGAGTTACTGTTTCAAGATCGATACCGATAAATTCAGGAAAAGTTACAGGAATACGAGGTTCTTGTAAAATAAATTTGTGTAAATTTGCACTTTTAATTCTAGAAAGTTACGTTCAAAACATAATAAACCACGATAGGAAGCGTTAAATATCATCATTAATCGGCCAAAACAATGAAAAGACTGCTCGTTTATTTCGCCCTGCTCATTTTTCTGGGAAGCTGCGGAAACTCAGGAAATGGTGAGCTAACGGGAGTAAAAAACCGAAAGCGATACTACCAACCCGACCCGTTTGGCATGGTTTACATACCCATGGGATCTTACACTATGGGCGTGAGCGATGAAGATGTACCGTATGCCCAGATCAGCAATCCAAAAACCGTAACGGTTCAGGCATTTTACATGGACCAGACGGAAATTACCAACAACAAGTATCGTCAGTTTGTTTACTGGGTCAGAGATTCCATTGCCCGTCGCCTTTTAGGCGAGATCAAGCCGGAGTTGTATTTTATCACTGAAAACAAAAAAACCGGAGAACAATTCGATCCCCCTTTCCTTAACTGGGAATCGAAACTTGAATGGAAAGCCGATCAACAGGATATGCGTGATGCCCTTGAACAGATGTACCTGCCTGAAAATGAACGCTACTTTCGGAGAAAAGAGATTGACACCCGCAAGTTGTATTTCGAATACTATTTTGTCGACCTGAAAGCGGCAGCAAGAAAAGACTATACCCAAAATGCGGATACCAAGGATGCAGGGTTGGCCAATCGTCCGCAAGGGTTGAAAGACCGTTCGGTTTATGTTCGTAAAGAGGTTATCAACGTTTACCCGGATACGCTTTGCTGGATTCATGATTATGCCTATTCTTTCAATGACCCCAGTACCGAAAAATACTTTTGGCACCCGGCTTACGATAATTACCCGGTGGTTGGAGTAAACTGGAAACAGGCCAATGCATTCTGCATATGGCGTACCCAGTTAAAAAATTCGTTCATGTATGGGAAGAAGGGTGAATCCGGAGGAAGCGATTTCCGCCTGCCCACCGAAGGTGAATGGGAATGGGCTGCCCGTGGAGGTTATGACGGGAATCCGTATCCCTGGGGAGGTCCATATACGCGTAACGACAAGGGCTGTTTCCTGGCCAACTTCAAACCCATGCGGGGCGATTATATCGTTGATGGCGGCGCCACAACGGTAATATGCGCCCATTACCCTGCCAATGATTTTGGTTTATACGATATGGCCGGGAATGTAGCCGAATGGACCAGTTCTGCATATCACCCCTCCTCCTACAACTTTTCCTGGGATCTTAACCCGGATTATAAATTTAATGCCAAGGATACCGATCCTCCTGCATTAAAACGGAAAGTGACCCGTGGTGGTTCATGGAAGGATGTAGCCTATTTCCTGCGTGTTTCTACCCGCTCTTTTGAATACCAGGACACCTCCAAATGTTACGTCGGATTCCGTTGTGTTCAAAGTTTTATGGGACGCCAAAAGGATGATAACCCTGCCCGCGCTTCCCATGTCTACAATTAATGCTGAAAAATTGATCAAGACCAATATATTTTTAACCATCACTTAATCCTTAATCATTATGGGTTTACTCGCTTTAGTCAGGACAAAGCAGTACCGGAACTTCATGGCCAAGTTATATGGCTGGGGTGCTGCAGTTGTTATTATCGGTGCACTCTTTAAGATCAACCACTACACAGGCGCAGACATTATGCTGATCATCGGTCTGGGCACGGAATCTCTCATTTTCTTCTTTTCTGCTTTTGAACCACCCCACGTGGAACCTGACTGGAGCCTTGTTTATCCTCAATTGGCCGGCATGTACCACGAATCGGATGTGGACGCCAATAAAGCCATCGCCAACGGTTCAACTGTGACCCAGGAACTGGATAAAATGTTGGAAAAAGCCAAAATTGGTCCGGAACTTATCCAAAGTTTGGGCGATGGATTGCGCAACCTGAGTGATACTACGACCAAACTGACCAGGGTATCGGATGCTTCTCTGGCCAATGATCAATATGTAGCTACGCTTAAAAATGCAACTGAATCCGCTTCCATTCTCACTGAATCCTATCGGAAAACCTCCCGTTCGCTGGAACAGAATGTATCCGCATCAGAGGATCAATTGAAACATATTCAGTCTACAGCAAAAAGCGCCGCCAACCTGACAACAATGTTTTCAGAAGTTTCTGAAACCCTGAAGGAAGATATATCCGCCAATAAGGCTTTTTCATCCAGCATCACAAACGCCGCTGCTTCTGCCAACAAATTTATCGAGAAGTACAATGAATCTGCCGAACTCCTCTCGAGAACCGCAGATACCCTGAATGCTACCACTACCGGAGGGAACCAATACAACAAAGAATTGCAAAGGATATCGGGCAACCTTTCTGCCTTGAATGCCTTGTATGAACTTCATCTGCAGGGTTCGAACGAACAAATGGAAAATACTACCAAGTTCAATTCTGTTTTGACCAAATTCGCACAGAACCTGAACGAATCCATGTCAAATACCACCAAGTTTAAGGATGAGGTTGATGCATTGACCAGGAACATCTCTGCCCTTAACAAGGTGTATGGGAACATGCTTTCAGCCATGAATATTACATCGAAGTAAAGATGGCCACAAAACAAGAAAGAAATCCGATTTATTCACCAACTAAAACAAAAAAACTAAATGGCTGGATATAAGGAGACACCAAGGCAGAAGATGATAGGGATGATGTACCTTGTACTTACTGCATTGCTTGCTTTGAACGTCTCAAAACAAATCATGGATGCATTCATTGTGGTGAATGAAAGCATGGAAATCACCAACGAAAACTTCTCATCAAAACTGGATAACACCTATTCAAAATTCAAAATTCAATACCAGTTAAACCCTAATAAGGTTGGTCCTTACTGGGAAAAGGCCCAGCGTGCTCATGCCCTTTCTGATGCAATGGTAAAGTATATCGATAGTATTAAATACATTGTCATTCAGCGTACCGATAAACTTGAAACCCTGGCAGATGCGAAAAAAATCGAATTGCGTAATGTCGAGCGGAAAGATAATTACGACATTCCTACGCGCTTTTTTATTGGCAGCTCTCCCGACGGGTCTGCCGGTGAATCGAGAATCCTGAAAGATAAAATTATTGCATACAAAAAGCAGATGCTCGATCTGGTTGACCCCAAATATAGAAGTACCATAAAAATAGGGATGGATACCGATGGTCCGTTTTACGATCGCGATGGGAAAAAACAGAATTGGGAGATGCATAATTTCTATCGTACCATTCTTGCAGCTACTGTAACCATATTGAATAAAATCGAAGCCGAAGTGTATAATGGTGAGTTCGATGTCGTCAATAACCTGCTTTCTACAATCACCGCCGAAGACTGGAAATTTGACGAAATTCAGGCAAAGGTTATTCCCAAAAGCAGTTATGTTTTCCTTGGAGAAGAATACCAGGCTGAAATACTGGTTGCTGCTTACGATACAAAGCAAACTCCTGACGTTCGGTATGTTTTGGGTTCTGATACATTAACCCCCTCAAATTTTAAAAATGCCACTTCCATTCCAGGAACTTCCGGTGTGGTGACATTGAAGCTCGGAGGCAGCTCGGAGGGTCTTAAAAAGTTTGCCGGGATAATAAAAATAGTCAGCCCGCTTGGCGATACCATGACCTTTCATTTTAAGGATGAATTTATCGTTGCCAAACCAGCACTGACCATTTCTCCTACGAAAATGAATGTTTTTTATATTGGAGTTGACAACCCCGTTGCCATTTCCGTACCCGGTGGTCCTGAACGCATAACTCCCTCCATATCGGTTGGGAAAATCAGGCCGGAAGGGAAAGACTGGGTTGTTTACGATCTTCCAAAAAGCAGTATCAGGGAAGCAGTGGTCACTGTCTCGGCAATTTTCTCCGGGAAATCCAAAAACATGGGAGCTTTTACTTTCCGGTTAAAAACGGTACCGAACCCACTTGCAAAGATCGGAGGAAAGAACGAAGGGTTCATTTCCAAAAGTTTGCTTCTGGCCAGCCCGTACCTGGTACCTGAAATGCCTCCGGGATTTGATTTTGACCTGAAATTTGTGGTGACATCCTTTACCTTTGTTACAGAGGTTTCGGGCGACATTATCGATCGGAAAGTCCAGGGAAACAGGCTTTCTCCCGAGATTGTCAAAATGATCCAGGATGGGAAGAAAAATAAACGTATCTGGTTTGAAGATATCAATGTGAAAGGTCCTGATGGAGATCGTACCATTGGAAACCTTAGCTTGAAAGTGAATTAATATTAATCAGGAGGTTTTATGAAAAAAGCGCTGTTCTTGGTTTTATTATCCCTCTTTGTTGTGGGGTTAAAACTGACATCTTATTCGCAGGTTCTGGAAGGCCCTCCTAGAGATGGTGTATATGACCGAACCGCGGTTCTTCAGGTTCAACCCATTCCCTATCCTTACCTTCGTGAAGCTGATATTATCTGGACAAAAAGAATCTGGCGGATCCTTGATATGCGGGAAAAAATGAACCAGACCTTCTATTATCCGGAAAAACCCCAGAACAACTGGAAAAGCTTTATGCAGATCATGATGGATGGATTAAAAGAAGGTACAATTACCGCCTACTCCTCCCTCTCGGATCAATTCCTTGTTCCCATTACTTACCAGGAATTGATGGACCAACTTCAATCACAACAAAAAGTTACGCTTAAACGTCCGGACAACCCGGATGAGGAATTCGATACAGTAATAACCAAGATATTTGAACCGGCTGATGTAAAAAGCCTGCGTCTTAAAGAGGACTTTTATTTCGATCGTCAACGTTCGGTGATGGAGGTCAGAATTCTTGGAATATGTCCGGTTATGGATGACTACGATGACAATGGGAATTACCGTGGTCCCAAACCGCTGTTCTGGATCTATTTCCCCGAATGCCGCAATTTATTTGCTAAAAATGAGATGTTTAATCTGAAAAATGGGGCTGCCGGCCGGCTTACATATGATGACGTATTCATGAAACGCATCTTCTCAAGTTATATTTACAAAGAAGAAAATGTGTATGACCGTACCATCAATGAATACCTTACCGGAGTTGATGCGCTGCTCCAGGCTGAACGTGCAAAGACAACGCTGTTCGAATTTGAACAAAACCTGTGGGAATATTAATTGATTTTCTCCCGCGCTGCCGAGGTTGAACAATGGCATGAATGAACTCTCCGAAAGGGGAGTTTTTTTTTGGGATTCTTCATGCAAAATTTCTAAATTTGTTTAATCTGCTGATTGGAATCTATGATTACTCCATTCCTCGAAACACCCGTTGAATATCTGAAAGGCGTTGGTCCGGCAAGGGCTGATGTACTTAAAAAGGAGCTGCAGATTTTTACCTTCGGAGAGCTTCTGACATTTTTTCCTTTTCGTTATGTTGATCGGAGTAAATTTTGCACTATTGCAGGGATCACGGAGGAGAGTTCTTACATTCAGATAAAAGCCAGTGTCATTCGCATTCAGACGATTGGGAAACCCCGCAGTCAGCGGTTGGTGGTTACGGTACGCGACCATACAGGGGAAATTGATCTGGTATGGTTTCAGGGATTGAAATGGATTGTGGATAAAATTTCACCCAGGCAGGAATATGTGATATTCGGGAAACCTTCACTTTTTAACGGACGTTGGAATATTCCCCATCCTGATCTGGAAATTCCTTCAACACAACCGGTACCCTTGAATGAAACTATCCGCCCTATTTATAGCTCTACCGAATTGCTTAAATCAAAGGGGCTCGATTACAAAGGTATCGGGAAGCTCATGAAGAACCTGTTGTTGCATGATAAGTTTTTTATCCCGGAAACCCTTACCCCTCCGATCCTTCAAAACTTGCGCTTAATGGACAGGCAGGAATCTTTTCGCCAGATCCATTTCCCTTCAACTCCGGAGTTGTTGCAAAAAGCCCAAATCCGGCTGAAATTTGAAGAGTTTTTTTTCATTCAACTTCGTCTTATCAGGCAGCGTTTTGACCGGATCAAGAAAAACAGGGGTCATAGGTTTTCAAAGATTGGCGACTATGTGAATCAGTTTTATCATCACCATCTGACCTTCGAGCTTACCAATGCCCAGAAACGTGTGATTAAAGAGATCAGGGTTGATCTGGGTTCCGGGAACCAGATGAACCGTCTGCTTCAGGGTGATGTTGGGAGCGGGAAAACCATGGTAGCGTTGATGACCATGCTCATTGCACTGGATAACGGGTATCAGTCATGTCTTATGGCCCCGACTGAAATTCTGGCCAGCCAGCATTTCGATTCAATATCCAGGATGTTAACAGGCATGGATGTGCAGGTTAGATTGCTGACCGGGTCGACCCGTCAGGCTGAACGGAAGGAGATCCTGGAAGGGCTGCAAGATGGTTCATTGCAATTGCTAATCGGGACCCATGCCCTGATTGAAGAAAAAGTACGGTTTAACCAGCTTGGATTGGTTGTGATAGATGAACAACACCGGTTCGGTGTCGCCCAGCGTGCCGCATTGTGGGAGAAAAACGTTATGACACCTCATATTTTGGTCATGACGGCCACCCCCATTCCCAGAACCCTGGCAATGACATTATACGGGGATCTTGACACCTCTATCATTGATGAATTGCCTCCTGGAAGAAAACCCATTATAACACGACATGCATTTGAATCTTCCCGCCTTCAGGTCCTCGGTTTTCTCCGCCAGAAAATAAAGGATGGGAAGCAGGCATACATCGTTTTCCCGCTAATTGAGGAGTCGGAGACCCTGGATCTGAAGAATCTTATCGATGGACATCAGGCCATCCTGAAGGAATTTCCGAAACCTCACTTTTCTGTAAGCATGGTTCATGGTCAGATGAAACAACAGGAAAAAGATGTCGAAATGAAACGTTTTCTGAACAGGGAAACGCAGATTATGGTAGCGACTACAGTCATTGAGGTTGGAGTAGATGTCCCCAATGCCTCAGTCATGGTGATCGAAAATGCAGAACGGTTTGGCCTTTCCCAGTTGCACCAGCTCAGGGGGAGAGTGGGACGCGGTAGCGACCAGTCCTATTGTATTCTCATGAGCGGGAACGAGTTATCGTCCGAAGCGCGAACCAGACTTTCCACAATGGTCAGGACCACGGATGGGTTTGAAATCGCGGAGACCGATCTTCAATTGAGGGGACCCGGTGACTTGCAAGGCACCCAGCAAAGCGGTATTTTGAATCTGCGAATCGCCGACATTGTCAAGGATGAGAAACTACTCCAGTACGCACGGAATGTTGCTGCTGAAATTATTAAGGACGATCCTTCTCTTGAAAAGGAATCAAATTCCATCCTTGCAAATCACCTCCGCAACATGGATAAACATCAGCAAAATTGGGGGCTTATCTCTTAATTCCTCCGGATTTATTACTACTTTTGCAACCTTAAATTTCACCGACAAATGAAAATTTCATACAACTGGCTGAAATATTACCTGAAATTGGAACAATCTCCGGAAATGACTTCGGAAATGCTGACAGGATGTGGATTGGAAGTAGAGAGCCTGGAATCGTTTCAATCGGTGAAAGGAGGATTGAAAGGGGTTGTGATCGGTGAGGTCATGGCCTGTGAAAAACATCCCAACTCGGATCATCTCAGCCTCACAAAAGTAAATATCGGAGACGAAAAGCCCTTGAGTATTGTTTGTGGCGCCTCAAATGTAGCAACCGGTCAGAAAGTGGCTGTTGCAACCTTGGGTACCACGTTGTTCTTTAAAGACCAGGAACTTACTCTGCAAAAAACCAAAATTCGCGGAGAAATTTCAGAAGGTATGATTTGTGCTGAAGATGAATTAGGGCTCGGCTCCTCTCATGCAGGAATAATGGTTCTGGATCCCTCCGCGAAAGTTGGCATGTCGGCAAGTGAATATTTCAAGGTTGAAGAGGATGCGGTCTTTTCCATTGGCTTGACCCCCAACAGGGCAGATGCCGCATCACATATCGGGGTGGCACGTGATCTGGTTGCCGTATTGAATAATTTTGGCCGGACCGAAACGTACTCAGGCGACCGGTTCCGGTTGTTATACCCGGATGTGTCAGCATTTAAACCTGACAATCTGAACCGCAAGATCGATGTCGTCATTGAGGATCCTGTTGCCTGTCCGCGTTATTCCGCTTTGACCCTCACCGGGATCACCGTGAAGCCATCTCCCGGATGGTTGAAAAACAAATTACTGGCAGTTGGTTTGAGACCCATCAACAATATCGTGGATATTACCAATTTTATTTTGATGGAACTTGGCCAACCTTTGCATGCCTTTGATGGAGATAAAATTACCGGAGGAAAAGTAATTGTAAAGAAATACCCTGCCGGAACCAAATTCATTACCCTGGATGGGATTGAACGTACGTTGACGGAAAACGATCTGATGATATGCAATACCATCGAACCGATGTGCATGGCTGGTATTTTTGGAGGAGTAAAATCAGGTGTATCGGAAGGAACTACTACCCTGTTTCTTGAAAGTGCCTTTTTTGATCCCCGGCATATCCGTAAAACATCACATCACCATGGTTTACAAACGGATGCTTCTTTTCGTTTCGAGCGGGGTGCCGATTACGATATCACTATCTACGCGCTAAAGCGCGCTGCATTGATGATCAAGGAAATGGCCGGCGGAGAGATCAGCTCGGAAATTGTAGATGTGTTCCCGAAACCAATTTCAAACTCCAAGGTTGAATTATCATACAAAAACCTCGATCGTTTGATCGGTAAAGCCATTGATCGAAATGTTGTTTCCGGTATTCTCCAGGATCTTGGTTTTAAGGTGAACCGAATGAATGAGCTGGGAATAACCTTGATCGTTCCTGCCAATAAAGTAGATGTGACCCGTGAAGCGGATGTTATTGAGGAGGTTTTACGTATATACGGATACAACAACATTGAAATTCCACGGGAGGTCAGGAGCTCCCTTTCCATCACGTTAAGACCAGATCGCGAAAAAGTTCAGAATGTCATTTCTGAGTACCTTTCATCCAACGGCTTTCATGAAATCATGAATAATTCCCTTTCGAAATCAACCTACTATGAAAGGAATTCTGATTTTCCTGTTGAACGGTGCGTGAAAATCCTGAACCCGATTAGCCGCGACCTCGATGTGATGAGGCAATCTTTGCTTTTTGGCGGATTGGAAGCAGTTATTTACAATCAAAACCGTAAAATCCAGGATGTTAAATTGTTTGAATTTGGTACCGTTTATACCACAGATGATCCTGATCATAAGCACAACCTGCTTTCTGGCTTCCATGAAGAACACCATCTTGCCCTTTTTATGACAGGAAAAAAGGAGACGGAAAACTGGAATTCGAGCAAGAAAAACCTCGATTTCTTTGAAATGAAAAGCTACCTGGAAGCCATCCTGAAAAAACTGGAATTAAATCGTTCAATTTTCACTCTACGGCCATATCATTCTGCCGTAATTTCGGATGGATTATGTTATTCAATAAATGACGAAGATATCATCTTTGCCGGCAGTATTAGCGGATCACTTCTTAAGCAGTTCGACTGCAAACAGAATGTTTTTTATGCTGAGATGAACTGGGATAGCATTTTTTTGCATATTCCCGTGAAAGAAACTCTCGTTAAGGAATTACCCAGATTTCCTGAAGTCAAACGTGACCTGGCTTTGCTGGTTGATCAGGCAATAACTTTTGAACAAATTGAGAAGCTTTCATTCGCCACGGAAACGAAGTTGCTTCGAAAAATTGGCCTTTTCGATGTTTATGAAGGGGATAGTATTGAACCAGGGAAGAAATCGTACGCACTAAGTTTTATTTTGCAGGATGATGAGAAAACGCTTACGGATAAAGAGATAGAAAAGGTCATGGAGCGCCTGATGAGGGTCTTTGCTGTTAATCTTAACGCTCAAGTCAGATAATCGTATCTTTGCTCATGAAATACAATTGATTAATGGATATTTTGTCAATAAAGCAGCGTTTTGGTATTATTGGGAATGCACTGATGCTCGATCGGGCTATCGATATAGCACGTCAGGTCGCTGCCACTGACATCACTGTTTTGATTTCCGGTGAAAGCGGTACCGGAAAGGAGTTTTTCCCAAAAATCATTCACCAGCTCAGTTCCCGAAAGCATGGGCCTTACATCGCGGTAAACTGCGGGGCAATACCTGAAGGAACCATTGATTCTGAACTTTTCGGTCACGAAAAAGGATCATTTACCGGAGCCCACGAAGCCCGGAAAGGATATTTTGAGGTCGTTGACGGCGGTACCATATTTCTCGATGAAATTGCAGAATTGCCGCTTGGCACCCAGGTTAGGTTGCTTAGGGTTCTGGAATCCGGCGAGTTTATTCGCGTAGGTTCATCCAAAGTTCTGAAGACGAATGTCCGCGTAGTGGGAGCAACCAACGTCAATATCCCGGATGCCATCAACACAGGGAAATTCAGGCAGGATCTGTATTATCGATTGAATACAGTACCCATTTTTGTACCGCCACTGCGTGAACGGATTGAAGATATTTACCTGTTGTTCAGGAAATTTGCCTCGGATGCTGCCGAAAAATACCGTATGCCTTCTATCCTCTTAGAGGAAGATGCACAACGCATCTTAACAACCTACCGGTGGCCAGGCAATATCCGTCAGTTGAAAAACCTTACCGAGCAAATATCCATCATTGAAAAAAACCGTACCATCTCTTCCGAAACGTTGCTGAAATATCTACCCGGGCAGGTCAGTGAGCTGCCGGTTTTATACAAAGGAGAAGATTCCGCCAAATTCAACGAACGGGAATTGCTTTACAAGGTTCTGTTTGACATGAAAAAGGATGTTAATGACCTGAAGCAATTGGTCATGAACCTGATGCAGAACGAAAATGCACTTCAGGATAACCTGGGTGAAAGCACTCATCTCATTAAAAGGTTGTACAAGGATTTCGAAGATATTAAAGATCCCATGCAACCAGTCATTGTTCATCCGCAGGAAAACCATAACCGGGACAACGAACCAATCCAGGAACCGGAAGAGGTGGAGGAATCTCTTTCCCTGCAGAAAAAAGAGATTGAGTTCATCAGGAGGGCGCTTGTAAAACATGACGGGAAGCGCAAAGATGCAGCCCATGAACTGGGTATTTCGGAGAGGACACTGTACCGGAAGATCAAGGAATATGACATTGAATGAGAAAATGGACCATTGACAATGGACAACCTGCAATGAGAAAGTACATCTCTCTTTTGGCACTCCTCTTTTTTATTCTTGGCGCAATGCCTGCCTGCCGTATGAGTTATTCCTTTACAGGTGCCTCTATCTCTCCCAAAGTAAAAACAGTAGCCATTCCCTATTTCCAGAATAATGCTCCTTTGGTTGTTCCCACATTGTCGAGAACGCTTACCGATGCCTTACGCGATTATTTTACTTCCCAGACCAATCTTGAGGAGGTTGACAGGAATGGGGATCTTACGGTCGAAGGAATTATTGTCAATTATGTCGTTCAACCCGTTGCCATACAGGGAAATGAAACTGCTGCCATGAACCGCCTTACGATCACGGTAAATGTCAAGTTTACCAATAAAACAGATGAAAAGCAGAATTGGGAAAACAGTTTTTCCCGTTATCTCGACTACACCAGCTCGGTAAATTTATCCTCCGTGCAGGATGGTTTAATAAAAGGAATTACGGATCAGCTTGTTCAGGATATCTTTAATAAATCTGTTGTCAACTGGTAACCATTAATAAAACTGTCTTCACCGCATGAACCGGCAGCAATTTTCCGACTTCGTTAAACATCCTGGTATCACCGATGCACAAAGTTTAAAGGTATTGGAGGATCTCGTAAAGCGTTACCCCTATTGTCAGACAGCCCAGCTACTATTTACCTTTAATCTTGCCAAGGAGGAGGATCTGCAGTTCCATAATCAGCTTAAAAAAGCAGCAGCCTATGCCACCGACAGGAGGAGGCTGAAGGAACTTCTCGATAATACAAAAGAAAAGTCCGTTGCTGTGATTCCTGAGGAAAAAATTACGCAAGAGATTACCATTCCTGAAGAATTAACAGAACACAGCATAACTTCTTCCCTTGAAATTCAGACCTCCTCTCCCGAGGAAGATATTCCTTTCAATGACATTGGTGCAGTTGACTCAGAGGTCCTACCTGAAATACCATTTCCCCTCGCTCCGTCATCCTACATTGAGAAACCCGTTTCCCCTGAACGGATGACCCGTGAAGAACTTCTCGCTATCGTACGAAAGAGACTTGCCGAGATCACCTCAGAAAAACAACAAACAGTATCCGACGGAGCTGATGACTCATCAAAACATCCTGGTATTACGCCAGAGACAAGACCCTCAAAAGAATCACTGATTGATAAGTTTATTCGTGAAGAACCAAAGATAACCAGACCCAAAACCGCCTTTTTCAGCGCGGCCGAAAGTGCGATACGAAGCAATGTTGACGATGAGGAAATTGTCAGCGAAACACTCGCTCTTCTTTATGCCAAACAAGGGAACAATCAGAAGGCTATTCATATTTACCAGAAATTATCCTTGCGTAATCAAGAAAAAAGTCGTTACTTTGCAGCCCGAATTCAGGAACTGTCCTCCGGGCACTGAATGGGATAACACGATTTTCTGATACAAATTTGAAATTGTAAATCATATTATAAATGGGACTATACATTCTAATTTCTGTTTTGATCCTGATTACCTGTGTTTTAATAATACTGGTTGTTTTAGTACAAAACTCAAAAGGGGGAGGGCTGGCCTCCAATTTTGCCTCTTCAAATCAATTTATGGGAGTAAGAAAAACAGCAGATTTTCTGGAAAAATCCACCTGGACATTGGCAGTTATCATGCTGGTACTCAGTCTTTTTTCGATTTTTGTTATTCCTAAAAGTCAGGGCAAAACCGACACCCAGCAAAGTGAGATTCAGCGTCAGATCGATGATAGCAAAACAACACCGATCAAGGATTTTCAGGCACCTCCCACGCAAAAGAAATAGCATCAGACTGGCCGCATTTCAATGCGGTATTGGAATAATGTCAGAATGTCACCTCATTCTGACATTATTTTTTTTTATGACCATAAACCTGAAAAATTGTCTTTCGCCGGTACCTTTCACGGCTTTGGCACAAAATATGACTCATTAACGTATACCTTACAGATAGGTGAAAAATTTTATTGTTTAACTTTAAAATAAAATGAAATGGCAAAATTAAAGATTAAACCTTTGGCAGACCGGGTATTGCTTGAACCGGCTGCAGCAGAAGAAAAGACTGCTGGAGGGATCATCATCCCTGATACTGCAAAAGAAAAACCACAAAAAGGAACTGTTGTAGCAGTGGGCCCAGGTAAAAAAGATGAACCAATGACTGTAAAAGTCGGTGATAGTGTGCTTTATGGTAAATATGCAGGTACCGAGATCACCATTGATGGCGTAAATTATCTCATCATGCGTGAATCGGATATTGTGGCAATAGTCTAACCATCGAAGAACATTTAAATTAAATCCATAACAATAAACCTTAAAATTCAGAAAAAATGGCAAAAGATATAATCTTTGGCATAAAAGCAAGAGAAGCGTTAAAGAAAGGTGTTGACGAACTTTCAAACGCCGTGAAGGTGACCCTGGGTCCCAAAGGACGCAATGTCATCATTGATAAATCATATGGTTCTCCAATGGTCACCAAAGATGGTGTTACCGTGGCGAAGGAGATTGAACTGAAGGATGCCGTGGAAAACATGGGCGCTCAGATGGTGAAGGAAGTAGCTTCGAAAACCAGCGATATTGCTGGCGACGGTACTACTACAGCCACTGTTCTGGCACAGTCAATTTTTACCACCGGTTTGAAAAATGTAACTGCCGGAGCCAACCCGATGGATTTGAAACGTGGTATCGACAAAGCTGTTGCAGAAGTGATCAAATCACTGAAAGCGCAAACCAAAATGGTTGGCGACAGCCTCGAAAAAATCGAACAGATCGCTTCAGTTTCGGCCAACAACGACAGTTTCATTGGAAAAATGATTGCCGAAGCCATGGGCAAAGTGAAGAAAGAAGGGGTAATTACCATTGAAGAAGCCAAAGGCATTGAAACAACGGTAAAGGTCGTTGAAGGAATGCAATTTGACAGAGGCTATATCAGTCCCTATTTTGTGACCGATACCGAGAAAATGGAAGTTGTTTATGAAACTCCTTACATCCTCATTTACGATAAAAAAATCAGCGTCATGAAGGACCTGCTCCCGTTACTGGAGAAAGCTGTCCAGACAGGCCGTCCACTCATCATTGTATGTGAAGATGTTGAAGGTGAAGCGTTGGCTACCCTTGTTGTCAATAAAATTCGCGGCACCCTGAAGGTTGCTGCCGTAAAGGCTCCCGGGTTTGGTGATCGCCGTAAAGAGATGCTCGAAGATATCGCGGTTCTTACCGGGGGTACTGTCATCAGTGAAGAAAAAGGCTTTAAACTTGAAGATGCAACCCTGCAATATCTCGGACAGGCTGAAAAAGTCACCATTGATAAAGAAAACACAACCATCATCAATGGAAGTGGCAAGAAAGCTGACATTACCGGCCGTATCAACCAGATCAAAGCCCAGATCGGAACAACAACGTCTGATTACGATCGCGAAAAGCTCCAGGAACGTCTGGCCAAACTGGCTGGCGGTGTTGCCGTGATCTATGTTGGCGCTGCTTCCGAGGTGGAAATGAAGGAAAAGAAATTCCGTTTCGAAGATGCGTTACATGCTACCCGTGCTGCCATTGAAGAGGGAATTATCCCTGGTGGTGGTGTTGCTTATCTCCGTGCGCAGAAAGTCATTGAAAAACTGAAGGGCAATAACGAAGATGAAACCACTGGTATCGGAATCGTAAAAAGAGCACTCGAAGAACCCCTTCGCCAGATCGTTGAAAATGCAGGACTTGAAGGTTCTGTCATCGTTCAGAAGGTGAAAGAGGGCAAAGATGACTTTGGTTTCAACGCCCGTACCGAAGAGTATGAAAACCTCTACAAGGCAGGCGTCATCGACCCAACCAAGGTTGCCCGCGTTGCACTTGAAAACGCTGCATCCATCGCAAGCATGTTGCTCACAACCGAATGTGTGCTGGCTACCCACAAGGAAGAAAAACCTGCCATGCCCCCAATGAACCCCGGAATGGGTGGAATGGGTGACATGTACTAACAGTTGACATCTCTGTTTAAAAAAGCTCCGGTTCTCCGGGGCTTTTTTATTATAATTTCAGTAATATTGTATGTATTAAAATACATTGATATGAATCGAGTCACTTTTCTTCTCATTTCCAGCCTGGGGATAATTGTGTCGCTCCATGCTCAGGACCAAACATCTGTTCCAAATATGCCCATTGATCCCGACTCCAGGAAGATCATGTACCGTGCAGTGGTGGAACAAGAGGGCACACCCGCTTACCTTTACGACAAAGCAGTGGAATGGTTCAGCTACTATTATCCAAATCCACAGGCTGTTTATAATGTTCAGGACAAAGTCAATGGAAAAATTGAAGGAACAGGCCGGTTGAAGATCTATTTTAAGGATGAAAAGTCGGGGGCTCGCCTGGAGGGTGGTATGATACAGTATTTGCTTAAACTTGAGTTCAAGGAAAATAAATACCGTTATACCCTCACCGATTTCAAACTGAGAACAGCCTCAGGCCTTCCGGTGGAGAAGTGGCTCAATAAAAATGATCCGGCCTATAATCCAAACTGGGGCAGTTATCTTTACCAGATTGACACCACCATGCAACGGCTTACTGCCACGCTAAAAGAAAAAATGAAACCCACAGTAATTAAAAAAGATGAGTGGTAGTCTCCGGCAGGATGTCAGGGAACTTTCCCTGGAAGATATTGGCCGATTTTTAAAGATGCACAATGAAAAGGTTTTCCGGGCCAGTCAGGTTTACGATTGGCTTTGGAAGAATGCCTGCAGATCTTTTGAATCAATGTCCAACCTTTCCAAATCAACACGCGAACTGTTGACTGAAAATTTTTCTTTCCATACTGCCATTGCCGAAGTGGAACAAAAAAGCCTGGATGGAACAGTTAAAACCGGGTTTCGATTGCATGACGGATTGATGGTGGAGGGGGTACTTATTCCTGCAGAGGAACGTTTTACCGCATGCATTTCTTCTCAGGTGGGTTGTGCGCTGGGTTGTACTTTTTGTGCAACGGGAACGCTGGGATTTTCCCGTAATCTTACCTGCGGGGAAATATTTGACCAGGTAACCTATTTCCGGAAACTTGCTTCCCAACAGTTATCCAACATCGTTTTCATGGGGATGGGAGAACCTTACCTGAATTACGATAACCTGGTCAAATCCATTGAAAAAATTACTTCACCCGAAGGACTCGCCATGTCGCCTCAACGGATCACTATTTCCAGTATTGGGATTCCAAAGATGATCCGGAAAATGGGGGATGATGATCCGAAGTATCATTTTGCACTTTCGTTACATGCCGCTACTGACCTGAAGCGCAATAAAATAATTCCGTTTAACCAGACTCATCCGCTACCGGAAATTATAGATGCATTGAAATACTATCATACAAAAACGGGTAAAAGGTTCACGATTGAATACATTTTATTCGGCAATTTTAATGATTCATTGGAAGATGCCCGTGATCTTGCCCGGTTTTGTAAAAACTTCCCGGTAAAAATCAATATCATCGAATTTAACACCGTGAAAACAAGCGACCTTTTCAAATCCAACCCGGTTAAAACGAAAGCATTTGTTGACTTTCTGGAAGGGAAAAACCTGGTGGTGAATGTAAGAAAAAGCCGGGGAAGGGATATTGATGCTGCATGTGGACAACTGATTGTCGATCAAAGTACAAAATAAAAACTTAACGGAAATATGGATTCATCAACATTCAACGTGTCGGGCAATATTGTCGATGTAGTGGCCAGACGGATTTTCAAAGGAACCATTGAAATTCGCGATCAGAAAATCGATAAAATCAGGGAAGAGCCCGTTGCGGGCGACAATTTTATTTTACCCGGCTTCATCGATGCCCATATTCATGTGGAAAGTTCCATGCTTATCCCATCGGAGTTTGCCCGGTTAGCGGTTTGTCATGGTACCGTAGCTACTGTTTCTGATCCTCATGAAATTGCCAATGTTATCGGTATTCCCGGGGTGAAGTTCATGATTGAAAACGGGAAAAAAGTTCCGTTCAAGTTTAATTTTGGTGCTCCATCGTGTGTTCCGGCTACACCTTTTGAAACTGCAGGTGCAGCGCTTGGCATTGAAGCCATTCAAGAATTACTTCGGCTTCCCGATATAAAGTATCTTTCCGAGATGATGAATTTTCCGGGTGTCCTGTTTGAGGATGAGGAGGTGATGGCCAAGCTCAAATTAGCCAGGGATGCAGGTAAGCCCATTGACGGCCATGCACCCGGACTGAAAGGAGAAGATGCCAGGAAATACATTCGGGCAGGTATTTCCACCGATCATGAATGTTTCACGATCGAAGAGGCCAGGGAAAAGATCAGGTATGGCATGGACGTACTTATTCGTGAAGGAAGCGCTGCCAAAAATTTTGAGGCATTGAGCCCCTTGCTGGAAGAATTTCCGGATCAGGTGATGCTTTGCTCGGATGATAAACATCCCAATGACCTTGCCATCGGACACATTAACCTCGAAGTCAGACGGGCATTGGCAAAAGGTTACGATCTTATGAAGGTGCTCAGATCCTGCACCTATAATCCCGTGAAACATTATAAACTTGATGTTGGTTTGCTGCAACCGGGCGATCCTGCTGATTTTATACTTATCGATAATCTGACCAATTTTTCAATTCTCGAAACTTATATCAATGGGAAAAAAGTAGCGGATCATGGCACAACACTGATTGAATCCGTGCTGGAAAAGCCGATAAATAAATTCGCCATCCAAAAAATGGAAATCAACGATATCCGGGTTCCTGTGCAGAAGGGGAATATAAAAGTAATGCAAGCACTTGACGGACAGCTTATAACTAATCTCAAAGCAGTGAGGCCTTTTTCACTTGATGGAAATATCGTCAGCGATCCGGAAAATGATGTTCTTAAAATTGTAGTTAAAAACCGTTACAACGAAGCGCCTGCAGCGGTCGGATTCATTTCCAATATCGGTCTGAAAAAAGGAGCAATCGCTTCCTGCGTCGCGCATGATAGTCACAACATTGTTGCAGTTGGAATTGATGATGCCTCATTGGTAGAGGCCATCAACCTCATTGTTGAAAACAAAGGTGGCATTTCACTGGTGGATGCAGATCAGAAAGTTGTTCTCCCGTTACCTTTTGCAGGCATCATGTCGGGCGACGATGGGTATCTTGTGGCGAAGCAATATGAGTGGATGGATAAGAAAGCGAAGGAGATGGGTAGTCATCTGTCGGCCCCCTTTATGACGCTGTCTTTCATGGCACTACTGGTAATTCCTGAACTCAAGCTCAGCGACAAAGGATTATTTGATGGTACAAAGTTTGCCTTTACCGGGATCTTCGACGAATGAATCCAAAATATATATATAATTATGAGCAATTGATATTTTTTTTATCTTTGTTACGGTATTTTAAAGAAAAGTTACATGAAGAAGAAAACAGCACTCGATATTCAAAAACTGGAAATGGCTGCCAGCAAACTCAGGGCAATGGCTCATCCAATGCGAATTGCCATCATCGAATTATTATCCAATAATAAAAAATTGTCAGTAACGGAAATCTACGAAAATCTCAGTATTGAACAGGCTTCCGCTTCACATCATCTGAATATTTTAAAGAATAAGGGTTTATTGGAATCCAAAAGAGATGGAAAGATGATCCATTATTCCCTTAGATTAAATGTCCTTTCAAATGTGATTGATTGTATTAACCAATGTGTCATGCACTAATTGGTCATACAGTTTCTATAAATCCAGATTTTCCTCCACATCCCAGTTTGCTCTGACCTCAATGGTTTTAGGTAGATAGAAGACCTTTTCAGGTTGCAGTTTTGTTTTATAATTCCCTGTATCCCAACGCTTGTTTCTGTTTTGGTCCAGAATGGCCTTGACTTTGTATTTTCCAGGAGCGATATAGTGAAACTGAATTTTCCCGGGCTGATCGGCATATAACTGATCAAAGAGAATATCTTCCTTTTCATTGAGTAGTTGAAACAGGTAAGGTCCTGGATTTTCAGATGTTGTATAAGTAAGGATCAATGAACCGAAATCTTTCTGGGCGCGTGTCTTGAAAGGTTGGATGAGAGAATCGTGGGTGAGTTTATTGAAAGCAAAAAACACCGAATCGGGGATGATCAGTTGATAGGATTTCTCCTCCTTCCAGGGATAATGAATGGCGATGTGCCGGTGAATGCTATCGGTAAATTCGATTTTTGGATTCAAGGTATCTTTTTCATCGATGAGTATTACTTTAGAGAAATCCCAGGACGAAAGAGGGTAGGAGAAAGAAATCTCAAGGTTGGACAGGAATTGATTCAGGGAGTTACCTCTGGCCGAATTGGTGAGGAATAATTTTTCCGCCGGGGCATCTTTTTTTCTTTTTTCCTCTTTTTTTAACAAATTGATTTTGATGGTATCCAGAACTTTTCCAGAATCGGCGACTGCCAGAAAGAGAGAATCGGTATTTCTCCGGGTAATCCATAGTGTCAACGAATCCTTTTTTGAAGAGAGCTCCTGAAGGAATTTTGGAGCCAGCGAATCTGGTCCCATCAGGACCAGGGAGAGTTGTTTAACAGGATATTTGAAAACGAGTAAGACCATTTCATTCCGGACCAGGTTCTTTTTTACCAATCGCTGGGTCGAATCAATTTCTTCAAACAGGTTCAGCAGATAGGATAATGAATGTTTTTTTTCATGAACAGAGGTATCGGTTTGGGTGATGGAATCAGTTTTGGTTTTGGATGCAGTGGAATCGGTTTTTGCAGTATCTATTACAGGTTCCGGGATGTACTCGGGACGAGCAAGGCTATCGCAGAAAGCTATTTTTTCGCTGGGTTGATTGAATATCAGGTCGGAATTCTGATCGGCCAGGGCAAAAAGTTTATACTGTTCATTTCGAAGGTTTGTAAATCTGAACTCACCATTCTCATCAGTTTTGGTCACATAATAGGGGGGAATCGTTAAGGGTAGGGAGTCAAATGGGATTGTATCGTTGTCGTCGATATACAGCATGGCAAAAACATCTTGCTGGGGCTGCAGATTAAATGCGCTGATAATTTTTCCCTTCAGGCTTAAACTATCCACATAGTCGCCGGTTGAGAAGATATAAGTATATCCATTCAGTACATTATTTTCGGTGATGTCGAGAATCGCTTTTCCGAAATTAATGGTATAGGTGGTATTGGGAGCAAGGCTATCTTCCAGTTTGACCACAATCGATTTACCCCTGAGCCGATAATCGGGTTGAATCTTCGGTGGGGGTGATATCATGATTTCACCAGTTGGGTTCTTCAGGGAAATAAATTCGTCGAAGTTGATGCGAATGGCATTATCTTTAAAATGGATCGAAGACTGTGGAGGATCGCAGGAGGTTACCCTGGGAGGTTTTACATCTTTGGGTCCGCCTTCCGGAGTAACCGGATTTGCACACCGGTAGAAAAGGAATGTCAGAAAGAAAAAGAAAGTGAAGAGAAAATATTTCATTCGTAGCACGGGATCTGAGGTTTTTCGTATGTTTGCGACCCCAAATTTACCATTCGTTTTTGAAAACGGGACTTTTTTTATTAATTTTACGCTGGAATATTCAATAGATCAGGTTATTCATCGTTAATCACCAAACAATCAAGGTATGTCAGGACATAATAAATGGTCAACCATTAAACGAAAGAAAGGCGCTTTGGATGCCAAACGTTCAAAGATTTTCTCCAAGATCATCAAGGATATTACCATTGCAGTTAAAGAAAGTGGTCCTGACCCGGATGGCAATCCCCGTTTGCGCCTTGCCATTGCCAATGCCAAAGGTGCCTCCATGCCCAAGGATACCATTCAGCGCGCCATCAATAAAGGCGCCGATAAAGATGCTGCAGCTTTGCTGGAAACTACTTATGAAGGGAAAGGTCCGCATGGGGTAGCCATTTTCGTGGAATGTACTACCGATAATCTTCAACGGACCGTGGCCAACGTGCGGGCTCATTATAACAAACACGGAGGCGAATTGGGGCAGAACGGAATGCTGAATTACCTGTTTGACCGCAAGGGTATATTCGTGGTTCCCCAGAATAACCTTAACCGGGATGATTTCGAAATGGAAGTCATTGATGCGGGTGCTGAAGATATCAGCCTTGAAGATGGTTTATTTACCATTACAACGGCCATGGAAGACTTTGGCAGCATGATCAAGAAGCTCGAACAGTTAAAAATTGAACCTGAGAGTGCCTCCCTTCAACGAATTCCGAAAACCACTGTAACACTCGATGAAGAGGCTACACGTAAAGTGCTGAAATTGATTGATATTATTGAAGAGGATGAAGATGTTCAGAATGTTTACCATAACCTGAACATCACCGATGAAATGGCGGAAAGGCTTTAAACTTCGCAAATATATTGTGTCAGGTTGATGCCTTTCGGTAAAATCAGTTTTTTCCGTAAACGGATTCGCGAAATTTCTGTACTGGGTGCTGTAATTTTAAGAATGTGTGAAATTTCCTTGGTATTCAGGTTCATGCGAAGCAGAGCACAAAGTTTGTGATCGTTTGGAGTGAGTTGCGGAAAGTTTTTCCGAAGGCGGTCAAAAAATCCCGGATGAATTTTCTCGAAATGGGCTTTTATCCTGTACCAGTCATTGTCAAATTTGATATTTTCATCAATGGTTTTCAATACCTTGGCAATATCTGCACGGTTGATGTTTTTTTCGTGTTTCAGAAGACGGTTGATGTCCTTCTTTATCAATCCTATGATTTTATTCTTCTGAGATATAAAAATGGATGAGGTGGCCAATTCCCGGTTGATCAGATCCAGTTCCATCTGGTGTTTCTGTTTGAGAAGCTGATTTACCTTTTGTTCGGCACGGATGCGTTCCTGCAGACGTTGATTCCGCTCTTTTTCCGCTTTTTTCCGCTGTTCGATTTCGTTCTTCAGCTCCGAAATGATACGTTCATTGGTAATTTCCAGATTGCGCTGGTAGTTGGCTACTTCAATGGCTGCCCTGATCTGATCCGCGTCAACCGGTTTGAACAGGTAAGCATATGGTTTAAGTGAAAAAGATTTGGAAAACACTTCATTTTTATTCAAGGCGGTGAGAAAGATAATCCCGCAGTTATAATTCTCAGTAAGGATACGTGCCGCCTCAATCCCATCCATCTTTCCGGCCAGTTTGACATCCATGATAACAATGTCGGGCTCTTTTTCAGTTTCTTTAAGGTTGGCAATATTTTCAACAGCGTTTTCACCCTTGATATCGATGCCAAGTACTTCGTATCCTAATTCCGTCAGTTTGGTTTTGAGGTCATGGGCAAGGATTAATTCATCTTCAACGACATAAATGCTAATTGGTGCCATAATAATTCAGTTAAAATGAATAATTTTCGTGATTAACAATGTTGAAAGTGTCGATGGCAATAACCAGTTCTTCATTGGTGGGCATAATCATGGCCACTACTTTTGAACCCGGACGGGTAAGGATGGCTTCACGTCCTCTGATGCCATGATTCCGATCCTGATCGAAATCGATGCCGAGAAATTCTGTATTTTCGAGAACGCGGCGTCTGGTTTCCGAATCGTTTTCCCCGATTCCACCGGCAAAAACGATCAGGTCAACACCGCCCATGGCCATGGCATAGGCGCCGATGTATTTTTTAACCCTGTATGCATACATATCAAGCGCCAATTGAGCGCGGGAATTGCCTTTTGCAGCAGCCTGTTCCACATCCCGCATGTCATAAGAAATTCCTGAAATCCCGAAAACACCACTTTTCTTATTGAACATATTGTTGGTGTCTTTTATACTAAGGTTTTCTTTTTCGGCGATAAAAAGCAATACGCCCAGGTCAACATCCCCGCTTCGTGTACCCATCATCAATCCTTCAAGTGGTGTAAAACCCATGGAGGTATCGATGGAAATTCCTTTTTGAATGGCGGCAATAGATGAGCCATTTCCAAGGTGGCACGTAATGATATTCATGCTATCGATATCTTTCCCAAGGTAACGACAGGCTTTCAGGGCAACGAACTTGTGAGAAGTTCCATGAAAACCGTATCGGCGGATTTTATAGTTTTCATAGTATTCATATGGGATCGGATAGAGGTAAGAAAAGGCAGGCATTGTTTGGTGAAATGAAGTATCGAACACCGCAACCTGGGGAACAGAAGGCAGAATAGCCTCCATCGAAAGAATACCTTTCAGGTTGGCGGGATTATGCAGCGGAGCAAGTTCGATGCATTTCTCAATGTCTTTTTTAACGGCATCGGTAATCAGGACGCTGGTTTTGAAGTTTTCACCCCCGTGGGCAACCCGGTGTCCAACTGCCGCAATCTCAGTTTCATCTTTAATGACTCCGCAGTCAGGGTCTTTCAGCGTTTTCAGAATTAAGTTAATGCCAACCTGATGATCAGGAACCTCCCGTGTGATTTTATATTTATCTTTTCCAGGAGCCTGGTGAACAAGTTCGCTGTTTGGCAGTCCAATACGATCCAGCAGACCTTTAGCAAGCAAAGAGGTTCCTTTCGAAACTTCAATGAGTTGATACTTTATGGATGAACTTCCACAATTTAAAACGAGAATTTTCATAACATTTCAGAATATTATCAATTAGTAAGAGGTAGTTTGAGGTACTAGCATTAAATGAAACAATTTACTTTTGTTAGGGTCTGCAAACATACGACATTTTTGTATTTTTTCAGCAATAAGTATAAAAAAAATAATTCAATATCAATTCAAATCATTTTCAATGCAGCAAACGATAAAATTGATTCAGGATGAGTTCCCTGAATTTGTTATGTCTCCAAACGTAACATACCATTTATCATGATTACGGCAGGGTTATGGTCAATAAAAGTTTTTCAGAAGACAATTTTTCCGGTGACTCGATACGTTAGTTATTTTAGTTGTAATTTTGAACTCCGGTTTCAAAAGTTTGCACGATGGCCCTGATCAATTCTGTTATTTCCTGGTTGATGAAGAAACGGATTCATCAGATTGATCTTTTCATGAAGTATCCGCATGATGTTCAATCGGAATTGTTGCGCAAGCTTTTGAATACTGCAAGAAATACTGAATGGGGGAAACAGTATGATTACAAATCCATTCAAACTCCCACACAGTTTCAGGAACGGATTCCGCTCCAGGATTACGAGTCGCTCAAACCCTGTATCGACCGGTTACGGAAAGGGGAGCAAAATATTCTCTGGCCATCGGAAATAAAATGGTTCGCCAAATCATCGGGAACAACCGGCGATAAAAGCAAATTCATCCCCGTGAGCATGGAGGCACTTGAAGAATGTCATTTCAAGGGGGGCAAGGATCTTTTGTCGATATACTGCAACAACCATCCCGAGACCAATCTGTTTCACGGAAAGGCGATTGCCATGGGAGGCTCGCACCAGATCACCACTGTAAATAATGAGTCCTATTATCAGGGTGACCTTTCGGCAATTCTTATTCAGAATCTCCCGGTATGGGTTGAATTCATGCGCACGCCTGATATTTCCATTGCCCTGATGGACGAATGGGAAAGTAAAATTGAACGGATGGCCGCGGCCACCATGCAACAGGATGTCACGAGCATTTCCGGAGTTCCTTCATGGACATTGCTGCTGTTCAAACGTGTTTTGGAACTTAGCGGAAAAAAAAATTTACTTAAGGTCTGGCCAAATTTTGAGCTATTCATTCACGGTGGAGTAAATTTTGCTCCTTACCGCGAGCAGTTTGCCCGGATACTTCCCTCAAAAAAGTTGAACTATCTTGAGACCTACAATGCCTCTGAGGGTTTTTTCGGAATTCAGGATCGCAGCTGGGCTGACGATATGCTGCTCATGCTTGACTATGGAATTTATTATGAATTTATTCCGGTAGATCACCTTGAACAAACCCAGCCCAGGGCAATTCAGCTGGCCGATGTGGATATCCTTACCAATTATGCCATGGTTATCTCCACCAACGGAGGTTTGTGGCGTTACATGATCGGGGATACCGTTCAGTTTACATCGACAAATCCGTATCGTATAAAGATTACAGGCAGGACCAGGAATTTTATCAATGCCTTCGGAGAAGAATTGATTGTCGATAATGCTGAAAAAGCGCTTACCATCGCCTGTGAACGTTGCCATGCCATCGCCAACGAATATACCGCTGCTCCGGTTTATCTTGACGGAAAACAAAAAGGAGCTCATCAATGGTTGATCGAATTTGAGAAACCTCCCGAGGATCTTGCATTTTTCACCGATACCCTTGATAATGCTTTAAAGTCCCTTAATTCAGACTATGAAGCAAAAAGGTATCATAACCTTTTGCTTGAGGAACCAAGGATCATGATCCTTCCTCACGGAACATTTTACCGGTGGTTGAAATCAAAAGGCAGACTGGGTGGGCAGTACAAGGTACCCCGTTTATCCAATGACCGTAAATGCGTGGAGGAGGTTTTGAAATTATTATCCCTCGAGTGATTCCTTTTTTTATCTTTGGTTACAAATTCTGACTTATGCATATTGCCATTGCCGGAAATATCGGCTCAGGAAAAACAACACTCACCGGTTTGCTTGCAAAGCATTTCGGATGGAATCCGCATTTTGAGGATGTCGATACCAATCCTTACCTGAACAGTTTTTATGAGGACATGCAGCGCTGGTCCTTTAATCTTCAGATCTACTTCCTGAACAGCCGTTTCAGGCAAATCGTCACTATCCGGAAATCCGGAAAAACTGTAATTCAGGACCGGACGATCTATGAGGATGCCTTTATCTTTGCTCCCAACCTGCATTCGATGAACCTGATGAGTACACGGGACTTTGAAAACTATCGATCCTTGTTTGACCTGATGAGTTCATTCATCCAACCACCTGACCTGCTGATTTACCTCCGTGCCAGTGTTCCCACTCTGGTTAACCAGATTCAGAAACGGGGAAGGGACTATGAAAGTTCCATTCGCCTCGATTACCTGAAAAACCTGAACGAGATGTACGATGAATGGATCAACAACTATACCCTTGGCAAGGTGCTCATCATTGATGCAGATACCTTGAAAGTCAATGAAAATCCAGCTGACCTTGGTACCGTAATTGAAAAAATCAATGCCGAACTTCACGGGTTATTTTAAATCATGAAAATCCTTTGCATCATCCCGGCCCGGTATGGTTCCACCCGTTTTCCGGGAAAACCACTGTTTGTGATTAACGGTAAAACGATGATTCAACGGGTATATGAACAGGCCTTGAAATGTGATCAACTGTGGAAGGTGATCGTAGCTACGGACCATGAGACGATTTTCAATCATCTTCTTTCCGTAAACGGAAATGTTGTCATGACCAGCGGTCATCATAAAAGTGGCACCGAACGGTGCTGTGAAGTTGTTGAATCCCTTGAAGAGCAAGGATCTTTGGTCGATGTCGTGATCAATATCCAGGGAGATGAACCCTATATTGACCCCCGGCAGATTGACCAGTTGATACAATGTTTCGACAAGGAAGGGACCGAAATTGCCACCCTTGTTAAAAAGATCAGTTCAGCGGCCGAACTTTCTGATCCCAATGTGGTCAAAGCCGTGATCGGTGAACAAGGGCAAGTGCTTTATTTCAGCCGCTCTGCCATTCCCTTTCTGCGTGGGAAGGAACAAAGCGAATGGTTTCACCATGCAAGTTATTTCGAGCACATCGGAATTTACGGATACCGCACCAGCGTCTTGAAAAGTATCGTAAAATTAAAATGCTCACCACTTGAATCAGCCGAGTCCCTGGAGCAACTCCGCTGGTTGGAGAACGGGCATAAAATTCAATCCCGCGAAACGGAATATGAAAGCGTGGCCATCGATACTCCGGCAGATTTATCAAAAATTACTAACAGAATCTGATCGTTCTCCTGATAAACACTTATCTTAGCGCAATCTGATAAAGAAAGGGTTTATGAATGTCCAGAAATGTATTGCCGGACTTTTAGCAGAACATGATTGTGTAATTGTTCCAGGTTTCGGAGGCTTCATTGGAAATTACTCTCCTGCCAGGATCGATCCGGTTCACCACAGCTTTCAACCTCCGTCAAAAAAACTTTTATTCAATATCAACCTTCGGCAAAACGACGGATTATTGGCCAATCGTGTGACGGAAGTTTTTGGAACATCCTATCAGGATGCCTGCCGCATGGTGGACGAATGGATTGCTGAATGCAGACAAGAGTTGAAATCCGGGAAGTCGTGTATGATACCTGCTGTAGGAAAACTTTTTGCAGGACGTGAAGGGAATATTCAGTTTGAACAGGATAAATCAACCAATCTTTTACCCGAAGCCTTCGGACTCACTACCTTTATCTCTCCACCTGTTTCGCGGACTCCTTCAAACCTGCGTATTGACCGTAGAGCACCAATCGTTCAAAAAGCAACCACACCTCCTTCGTATGTTCTGCCACGTTCTATAAAATGGGCCGCCCTGATCGCATTGCCAATTGGCATCGCAGCCATCATTGGTGTTACCCAATACGACAAGTTGAAATCTTCGGATGTCAGCAATGCAGGCATCCTGAGTTCTGTATTCTCGCGCTTTTCATCCACTTCGCTCGTTGAGAAAAAAGAGGCTCCTGCAACCCCGCCAGAAACGCTTTACCAATTTGAACAGACTCCTTCGGTTTTTGATGAATCGGTTGAAAGCACTCAGCCCAAAGGAGATGATGTAAGTGACCTTATTTCTTCCTCTGCAGCAGACCGCGGACAAACCGAGGTCCGAAATCCGGTTCAGGAGGCCATTGCCCCTGAAAATAGTTCTGATGCTCCCTTTGCCATTATTATTGGTGCATTTAAAGTTAAAGAAAATGCTGAACGATTGGTCACGGATCTGAAAAACAGGGGTACCGAAGCCTCCATCTTTGACCGTTCCAGAACGGGTTTGTACCGCGTAGCCATCGCGACCTGTTCTTCAAAAGAGGAAGCTGAACGAGTCCTGGCACGGACGAAAAATGAAGAATTCAGCGGCGCCTGGCTGCTCGCCAAATAATTCACGACCGTGACCAAAAAGAAGCTCATTCACTTCGCTGAAAACCTCACCTTCCCTCACCTTCTCCAACCCAAATACCAGGATTTTCAGCCGGCATTCCATCTGAGATCGAAATGGCATTCCGGTTTCTTTGGGAATGACCATCCGATCATTATTGAATTGGGATGTGGCAAAGGGGAATATACTGTCGGACTGGCACAAAAATACCAGGAGAAGAATTTTATCGGAATCGATTGGAAGGGAGCGCGACTCTGGAGAGGGTGCAAAACCGTACATGAACAAAACCTGAAAAACGTGGGTTTTATCAGAACCCTCGCCGACCATATTGAAAACTTTTTCGCTCCCGGAGAGGTATCCGAAATATGGATCACTTTCCCTGATCCTCAACCCAGGAAGGAGCACCGTCGCCTTACTGCACCTGTTTTTCTTGCCCGATACAAAAATATCCTTGACGCCGGAGGCATCGTTCACTTAAAAACCGATGATCACGATTTCTACCAATATACCAGGGACATCATCGTGAAGTACGGTTGTTTTCTGATTTTGGCTACCGACGACCTTTACAGTTCCGGCATAACGGAAGATGTCGTTGCCATCCAGACCTATTATGAACAGAGGTGGCTTGAAAAGGGGAAAAAAATATGTTATTTACGCTTTCAATGGAGACAAACATGACTCGCTGGATGTTTTTTTTGTTGGTGCTGATAGTCAGGAGCAATTGGCTGCTGGCCGGGGAGGGAATGTGGATTCCCATGTTTTTGGAGCAGTTGAACCAAAAGCAGATGCAGGAAATGGGAATGAAACTTACGGCCGAAGATATATACAGTGTAAACCATTCGAGTCTCAAAGATGCCATTGTTCAATTTGGCGGAGGATGCACGGCGGAGATCATCTCTCCCGAAGGACTGATACTTACCAATCATCATTGCGGTTATGGCTCCATTCAGCGCCAAAGCTCCCTGGATCATGATTATCTTACCGATGGTTTCTGGGCTCAGACCAATGCCGATGAACTTCCGTGTTCCGGACTCAGCGTTACACTCCTGGTGAGGATGGAGGAGGTGACTGAAAAGGTTCTTCAAGGAACTGATGATAAAATGAACCAAATGCAGCGAATAAAAATCATCAGGCAAAACTTAGAACAGATAGAGAAGGAGGCTGTGCAAGGAACCCATTATGAAGCGAAGGTCCGTTCTTTTTATTACGGAAATCAATACTTTTTATTTATCAATGAAGTTTTTAAAGATGTGCGCCTGGTAGGAGCTCCTCCATCGAGCATCGGGAAATTTGGCGGAGATACCGATAATTGGATGTGGCCGAGGCACACGGGTGATTTTTCCATCTTCAGGATCTATGCGGGAAAGGATAATAACCCTGCTTCATTTTCGCCAGAGAATATTCCGTACCAGCCGAAAAGGTTTTTATCTGTTTCATTAAAAGGTTACCAGAAAGGTGATTTTACTTTCCTCTTTGGTTATCCCGGAAGCACCCGGGAATACCTCACCTCCGGTGGTGTCAATCTTACTGCATTCGAAGAAAACCCGATTCGCATCAGATTGCGCCAGAAACGACTGGAAATCATGGGAGATGCCATGGGTGAGAGCCGGTTAACCCGCCTTCAGTACGCCAACAAATACAACGGGGTTGCCAACGGATGGAAGAAGATGATAGGAGAAACAAGAGGGATTAAGCGACTCAACGTCGTTGCGAAGAAGGAACTATTTGAGAAACAATTTCAATCCTGGGCAGACTCCCTTGAAGATCGAAGAATCCGCTTTGGCGGATTGCTTAAAACATTGGAGATGAGTTATGGGGAATACCTGCCATTGGACAGGTCATCCGTTTATCTGACAGAAGCCGGTCAGGCCATTGAGATCGTCAGGTTTGCTGCCGGTTTCAGAGACCTCGTGAAAATGAGCCAAAACAGGGAAACAAACAGGGAAGAGCTGAATAAAAAAGTAGAAAACCTTAAAAAGACCAGCCGTGATTTTTATAAGAATTACCATGCCGGAATTGATGAAAAGGCAATGTCCTCTCTTTTGGAAGAGATGCATAAAAATATGGACCCGGGAGCTCTTCCGGCCATCTTTCAGAATAGCTTAAAGCCTTATCAGGATAATTTTTCAGGATACGCGGCGCAGCTCTTCCGTCATTCTATTCTGGTGGATTCGGTGAAATTGCTTTCCTTTCTTGATGGCTATAAACCGTTCCATTGTAAGAGACTGGAGAAGGATCCTGCATATCAGCTGTCCATGAGTATCTATGACAGGATGGACCGGGATATACAGCCAAAGACTGCCGAACTTATTGCCCGGATCGACAGCTTGCAACGGATCTATATGGCAGGACAGATGGAAATGCAAAGCCACCTGTTGTTTTACCCGGATGCCAACTCCACTCTTCGAATCAGTTTTGGCAAGGTGGATGATTATTATCCGGCCGATGGTGTGCATTACAACTATTTCACTACCCTGGATGGGGTGATGCAGAAAGAGGATACCACCATCCATGATTATTTTGTCGAACCTAAATTAAAGGCGCTTTTCAGGGCTAAAGATTATGCCCGTTATGCCGATAAAGACGGAAGTATGCATGTGGCTTTCACAGCCAGTAATCATACCAGTGGAGGGAACTCGGGAAGTCCGGTGTTGAATGCCGAGGGGCAGCTGATCGGAATCAATTTTGACCGTAACTGGGAAGGGACCATGAGCGATCTGATGTACGACCCATCGCAATGCCGGAATATATGCCTCGATATCCGGTATTGTCTTTTCATTATTGAAAAGTACGGCGGAGCAAAACGATTGATTGAGGAGATGCTGATTATTGAATGACCAGTCTACCCGTAAATCCGTACAAGGGTATTTTGCAATGTCGGGTAACGGAATTGAAATCCTGATTTGAGCAGTTTTTCGGGAATGACTTTTTGTCCTTCTAACAGGATTTGTGCCCCTTCTCCAAATTTGAATTTCAATGCAAATTCAGGAATTGTAAGCCAGGCAGGCTGTTTCAGAACTTTTCCAAGGAGGGTGGTAAATTCAGCGTTGGTGGAAGGGAACGGACTCACGGCATTGACGATGCCTGTAATCGCATGATTTTCGATGGCAAAGATGAATGCATTGACCAGGTCATGAATGTGAATAAAGGAGAAGGGCTGGTTACCCTTACCCATTTTTCCTCCCAGTCCAACGCTGAACGGAAAGTGCATTTTTTCGAGTGCTCCTCCTCCGGAACCCAGCACGACACCTGTTCTAAAGATGACCACCCGGGTTGTTTCAGCAGCTGACAGGGCTTCCTTTTCCCAGTTACGGCAAACATGTGACAGGAATGAACCGGAAAAGTGAGTGCTCGCCTCGGTATGCGTGCGGGTGGAATCGTAGATACCTATGGCCGAAGCAGAAATAAATGCAGAAGGTTTCTGCCGGGCAGTCTGGATGTTTTCCACGATCTTCCGGGTGGATAGTATTCTGCTGTCATGGATCTCCTGCTTGTATTGAACGGTCCACTTTTTAGAAACCGGAGCACCAGCCAGGTTAATGATGGCATCCATTCCTTCGATCTTTTTCGATCGAAACTCCTCGTCAGTCAAGGAAAAAGACTCACGATCGATAGCCGTAACTGACCATTCCTTTTCCCTCATCTTTGTCAGCAGAGCTTGACCGATAAATCCTGTCGCCCCGCTCAATGCAACCTTCATCTTTTGTTTTTTGTTGTAAAGGTATAAGAAATCACTAAATTTGCTTAAATTTTGACACTTCTTAAACAACTACATCCAACGAGAGCAACTCAGAAGAATCAATTCCTGTATGACTATGGAGAATAACGAGCAGAAGAAATTATTTTCTGAATTTCCACCGGTTTCAACTCACGACTGGGAAGAAAAGATCAAAGCTGACCTGAAAGGTGCAGATTATGAAAAAAAATTGATCTGGAAGACTGCGGAAGGCTTTTCAATAAAGCCCTATTACCGTTCAGAAGATTTAAATGGGTTGGAATACCTGAAGGCACTTCCGGATGAGGTGCCCTTCGTACGGGGAAATAAAAAGGATAAAAACGATTGGATCATCCGGCAGGATTTTTCGACCGCCGACATTGATGATGCCAACCATCTGGCAACTGATGCCATCGCCAGGGGAGCAAATGCCGTGGGATTTGTTGCCACGGAAATTACCACCCACAAACAAATGAATCGATTGCTTGCCAACATTGACCTGGATAAAACGGGAGTTCATTTCATTGCCTCCCGCTCGTATCCACTTACACTTGAACTTTTTATTTATGAGTTGAGTCATCGTGGTACAGGAGGAGACAAGGTAATGGGGTCGATCAACTTTGACCCGATCAGTTATCTTTTACGGCATGGAGATTTCTATGTCAACTGGACCCATAATCTTGAGGAGACCGAATACCTGCTTAATACCATTGAGAAAAGATTGCCGCATTTTAAAGCCATTACCCTGAATGGTCATCATTTCCAGGACGCCGGATCGACCCTGGTGCAGGAACTCGCCTTCACACTCGCTTCAGCCAATGAGTATTTTTCAGGATTGACTACGAAAGGGAACAGTATTGATTTCATTGCCTCCCATACAATGATTTCCATGGGTATCGGATCCAATTATTTTCTGGAGATCGCCAAACTCAGGGCAACGCGTTTGTTATGGGCTAAAATAGTGGAACAATATCATCCGGAACACCGAAATTCATTGAAGGTATTCATACACTCCTCAACCTCGATCTGGAACAAAACCATTTACGATCCCTATATCAACCTCTTGCGTACCGCTACCGAAGGCATGTCAGCCGCTTTGGGCAATGCCGATTCCGTAACCATACAGCCTTTCGATGTTCCTTTTAAAGAGTCCGATGAATTTTCGCGCCGGATTGCCCGGAATCAGCAATTGATTCTCAAGGAAGAATCGTACCTGGATAAAATAGTGGATCCTGCCGCTGGTTCGTATTACCTTGAAAACCTTACCCATTCGATGGCATTTCATGCCTGGAAGTTATTTCAGGAGGTGGAAGAAAGGGGAGGGATGATCGAATGTATCAAATCAGGCTTTGTACAGGATGAAGTGACCAAAAGCAGGCAGCAGAAGGAAATGGATGTTGCACAGCGAAAACTGGTCATTCTTGGCACTAACCAGTATCCTAACATGCAGGAACAGATGCTTGACAAGGTTCACCGGAAAGAAACTCCAAAGGATGAAAAGGAGAGTCCTTACAAGAAACTGATTCCGTTCAGGGCAGCTGAGAAATTTGATGAAATCAGACTTGGGACAGAAGAGTTTGTAAAAAACGGGCATGATCGCCCAAAAGTATTTTTATTCACGATTGGAAATCTGGCTATGCTTCGGGCAAGGGCTGGTTTTACTACTAATTTCTTCGGTTGTGCCGGGTACGAAATTATTGATAATCCCGGATTTCAAACTATTGACGAAGGGATTTCAGCGCTCCGGGAATCCGGCGCTGAAATAGCGGTCATATGCAGTTCCGATGAGGAGTATGCTCAGCTTGCTCCGGAAATTTGTCAGAAAGTTAAAACCCTTAATCCTGCTATAAATATTATTGTGGCAGGCTATCCTAAAGAATTGATTACTTTACTTACTTCAGCTGGTGTGAATGACTTTATCCACATCCGCTCCAATTTGCTTGAGACTCTTCAAAAGTATCAACACCTGTTGGGTATCCGTTAATTAGGAAAAAAACAAATGAATATGTCTGATTTGCAAACAGATTCTTTAAAACCCCCTCTTTCGGTATTGGTGGTGGAAGATAATACCATAAACCTCCGGTTGATCACCGCTGCGCTTAACCGTGTCGGTCATAAGGTAGATTCAGCAATGGACGGAGCTGCCGCCATCGTGAAGTTTAATGAGAACACTTACGACGCCATTCTCATGGACATCATGATGCCTGTTATGGATGGAATTTCGGCCACCATAGAAATCCGAAAAATCGAGCTGGCTCGACAAAGAAATGAACATGTAAAAATTATTGCCATTACAGCCAATGCTTTTGAAGATGACCGGACAAAATTCTTTGAAGCCGGGATGGACTATTACCTGAACAAACCCGTGGAGATTGAAGAGTTGCAACGTATCCTTAATTTGTAACGCGGATGAAAAAGAAGATAAGGTTTTTTGCCATACGACCGTTTCTGATCCCTTTATTGATTTATTTTTTTGGTGTGGGCGGCTATATCGTCTGGTCAAGTCTTGCTGAGCGTCAACGGATCATTGCCGAGGTGAATTCGCGGTTGCTGCAGGCGGCAAAAAATGTCAAGCATATTCTTCCCGGTGATTTTCACGATCGTGCTCAAAACGCAACCTCCGTCAGCGATTCCGAAAATATGCACAATACGGTGATCCTTTCCAAATTTGCGAAGGTTGCAGGAATCACCTACCTGTACACTACTGTTATCCGTGACGGAAAGGCTTATTTTACTTCTTCCAGTGCCACCGATCGTGAATTCATGGATAAGGATTTGACAGGATATTGGGATGAATACGTTGAGGCAACGGATGCCTTTATAAACGCTTTGAATACGACCGAACCTACATTTGAATCTTCACAAGACCGTTGGGGAACGTTTGAAAGCGCCATCATCATGGAAACTACCCCTAAGGGAGTCAAATACCTTGTTGGGGCCGATATGAACATTTCCTTCATCCGGGATAAAGTACTGGAGGGAATCCCAATTGCCATCATCAGGTCAACGTTTTTCCTTTTGCTCATTGCCCCGCTTTTCCTGGCCATGCGCAAATTCTACCGGAAATCGAATCTAACCATGGAATCTGAGATTCATGAACGGAAGCAAGCTGAAAAGGACCTTGAAGATTACAAGTCAAACCTTGAACAGATGGTGAAATCCCGCACCGATCAATTGGAAAAACAAATTGCAGAGAGGAAAAGCATTGAACAGGAACTTCAATCAGCCAAGGAACTTGCCATCAGGGAGAGCCGCGCCAAGTCGATTTTTCTGGCAAATATGAGTCATGAAATACGAACTCCGATGAATGGGGTAATTGGCATGGCCAATATCCTGAAGGATACTGATCTTAATGCGGAACAGAGAGAATACCTGGAGATCATTGAACTTTCCGGGAACAACCTGTTGGCGATCATCAACGATATTCTCGATTTTTCAAAGATTGAAGCCGGGCAGGTTGAACTCGAAAACATTCCCTTCAGCCTGGCTCGCCAGGTTGATGAGGTGATCAAAATCCTTCATGTCAAGGCTGAAAGTAAAGGGATAAAACTCTTTTTCAGTGTTTCTCCTAACCTTCCTGATAAAGTGAAAGGAGACCCGGGAAGATTCAAGCAGATCATCATGAACCTGACCAATAATTCCATAAAGTTCACCAACGAAGGAAGTATAACCATTGAACTTGATCAGGTATGGGAAAAGGAAAATAAATTGATGGTCAAATGTAAGGTCATCGATACCGGAATCGGGATTACCGATCAGGGACGGGAGAAGCTGTTTAAGGAATTCTCACAGGCAGATACTTCCACTACCCGGAAATATGGAGGTACCGGTCTGGGGTTGAAGATCTCCAAGGATCTCACCCATATGATGGGGGGTGAAATCGGTGTTGACAGCGAAGAGGGAAAAGGATCGACTTTTTGGTTTACCTGTGTTTTCGACAAGGTTGTTACCTCTGATACCGACCGGCAGGAGGAGGATAAACAGAATAAACTCACTAAATCGGTTTCAATACTTCTGGTGGAAGATAATTACATCAGTCAGAAGGTGGCCAAAACCTCCCTTGAAAGAGACGGCTACGATCATATCGAAATCGCTGAAAATGGCAAAGTAGCTGTAAAAATGATGCAGGAACGGGAATTCCTGGTCATTCTGATGGATATTCGCATGCCACTCATGGATGGTGTGGAGGCAACAGAAAAAATCCGAGAGCTGGAGCGAAAGAATCCAAATCGCAGACCGTCCTACATTGTTGCATTTACTGCCTATGCTGTGGAGGGAGACCGTGAACGCTTCCTCGAGGCTGGTATGGATGACTATATTGCAAAGCCCTTTCAACCGGAAGAATTGATCAGGGTTATTGAGAAATATTGCTATAAAGCCCGGTTCAAATCGGGAAAGAAAATGCGGATCTTGCTTGCTGAAGACAACAAGATCAACCAGAAGGTGGCTTCAAAGACGCTGGAAACATTTGGGCACAAGGTTGATATTGTTGAAAATGGGTATGAAGCCGTTCAACAGTTTCAGAAGGAACAATACGATCTTATCATGATGGACCTGGAGATGCCGGTAATGGATGGGCTTGAGGCGACCAGGAACATCCGGAAGATCGAACAGGATATCCTGAAACGTGGAGATACCCTGAAAAAAGTCAGGATCGTCGCCCTCACTGCCCATTCCACTACTGAGGATAAAGAGCGCTGCATTGCAGTCGGTATGGATGATTATATCAGCAAGCCATTCCGGCAGGCTGAGATTGCGAGAGTGTTGGATATTTAAAAAAAAATTATCGTGAAAACTAAACTCATTTTCGCCCTGTTTTTTTTATTGCTTTGGCAGGCGAATCCGCTTTTCGCGCAGGAGGAGAAGGCTCTCCTGAATGTTGAAGAGACCCGCGGAGAAAGCGGCCCTGCATTTAATTTCGGAGCGGATATCATGAGCCGGTACATCTGGAGAGGGTCTGATTATGGAAATTCTCCGGCCATCCAACCCAACATGTATTTTTCCTGGAAGGGAATCAGCATCGGCGCATGGGGCTCCTATGCATTTACCAAGCACAGTATCCAGATCAATGATACCGTTATTGAGGATTTTGGTAATTATACAGAAACGGATCTTTATATATCCTATACTTTTAAGTGGTTTACCCTGTTGGTTTACGATTATTTCACTACGAATGGACTAAATCCCAATACTGGTAACAACTATTTTAATTATAACAGTAAAACTACCGGGCATACCTTTGAAGTATCACTCAACTTTGATGGACCCGAAACATTTCCCATTCAGATAATTGCCAGTACCTTAGTTTTTGGGGACGATAAAGATAAAGACTCAACGGGGGTATATGGTATGGGAAATAAGAATAATTATTCCACCTACTTTGAAGCCGGATATAAAATTAATATCAGCAAAATAGGATTGGAGCTCAGGCCTTTTATCGGGGGAATACCCTTTGGTGGCGCCTGGTATGGGCCATATGCCGGAGTGATCAACGTTGGGCTGACTGCCAAAAAGGAGATTCCTATAACCAAGGATTATTCCCTTCCATTGCAGGCATCCCTGATCACCAATCCACAGGCTCAGAGTATATTTTTTGTTTTTGGACTATCCTTTTAAAACAACACCAATACTGCGAACGAACGAACGATGAGACCTAATTTTAAAGACATTGATTTTTCAACTACTCCCGGGGAGACTCTTTCCTTTGAAGAATGGGAGAAAAAGAGCGGAATCGGAAAAAGCTGGATGACTCCTGAACAGATTCCGGTAAAACCGGTTTATGGTGAAAACGATTTGCTTCAGATGGAGCATCTGAATTACGCTGCCGGATTACCTCCTTTTTTGCGGGGTCCCTACTCAACGATGTATGCAATGAGTCCCTGGACCATTCGTCAATATGCAGGATTCTCCACTGCTGAAGAATCCAATGCTTTTTATCGCCGCAACCTGAAGGCCGGACAGAAGGGTTTGTCGGTGGCATTTGACCTGGCTACTCACCGGGGTTATGATTCCGATCATGAACGTGTTACGGGAGATGTTGGAAAAGCTGGAGTAGCCATCGACTCCATTCTTGACATGAAGGTTTTATTTGACCAGATCCCTCTCGACAAGATGTCGGTTTCGATGACCATGAACGGCGCCGTTCTTCCGGTTCTTGCTTTTTATATCGTGGCAGCGGAAGAACAGGGGGTTTTGATGGAGAACCTGACCGGAACAATCCAGAATGATATTCTGAAAGAGTTCATGGTTCGCAACACGTATATTTACCCGCCTTCTCCCTCCATGAAAATCATTGCCGATATTTTCGAGTACACGGCAAAAAACATGCCCAAGTTCAATTCCATTTCCATCAGCGGGTATCATATCCAGGAGGCTGGAGCCACGGCGGATATTGAATTGGCTTATACCCTGGCCGACGGGTTGGAATACCTGAGGGCAGGGATCAATGCAGGAATGAATATTGATACTTTTGCGCCCCGCCTTTCCTTTTTCTGGGCCACCGGGATGAATCACTTCATGGAGATCGCCAAATTGAGGGCTGCCCGATTGCTTTGGGCAAAAATTGTTAAGCAGTTCGATCCGAAAAACCCTAAGTCGCTGGCATTACGAACCCATACCCAAACATCGGGATGGAGTCTCACTGAACAGGACCCCTTCAACAACGTAACCCGTACCTGCGTGGAGGCGCTGGCAGCTGTTTTAGGGCATACTCAATCGCTGCATACCAATTCGCTCGATGAGGCCATCGCCCTGCCAACTGATTTCTCGGCAAGGATCGCCCGGAATACCCAGTTGTACCTGCAGGAGGAGACTCAGATTTGCCGTTCGCTGGATCCCTGGGCAGGTTCTTATTACGTGGAAGCGCTTACCCATGAAATTGCCCACAAAGCCTGGCAGCTCATCGAAGAGGTTGAAACGTTGGGGGGAATGGCCAAAGCCATTGAAACCGGTATTCCCAAGATGCGCATTGAAGAGGCGTCGGCACGCAAACAGGCCAGAATTGATTCGGGGAAAGATAAAATCGTCGGCGTCAATTTGAACCGGCTTGAAAAAGAGGATCCCATCGAAATTCTTGATGTTGATAATGCTGCCGTTCTGGATTCCCAGATTCGCCGCCTGCAGCAACTCAAAGCAAACCGGGATCCGGACGAAGTCCAAAAGTCCCTCGATGCCTTGACCCATGCTGCAAAGACAGGTAAAGGCAATTTGTTGGAGTTATCCATTGATGCCGCGCGCAAAAGGGCATCTCTGGGCGAAATTTCTTATGCACTAGAAAAAGTTTACGGGAGGTATAAAGCTGTGATTCGTTCCATATCCGGGATTTATTCATCAGAATCCAAAGAGAATGAGAGTTTCCAGAAGGCCAGGGAGATGGCTGACAGGTTCGCCGAACTGGAAGGCCGTCGTCCGCGAATTATGATTGCCAAAATGGGACAGGATGGTCACGACCGTGGGGCAAAAGTAGTAGCCACTGGTTATGCTGACATTGGTTTCGATGTTGACATCGGTCCACTGTTCCAGACCCCGGCCGAATCGGCCAAACAGGCTGTCGAAAACGACGTTCATATCCTCGGTGTTTCCAGTTTGGCAGCCGGGCATAAAACCCTTGTTCCTCAAGTTATTGCAGAGCTGAAAAAGCTTGGTCGCGAAGATATCCTCGTGATCGTCGGGGGTGTTATTCCTCCACAGGATTATAATTTTCTTTATAATGCCGGAGCCGCAGCCATCTTTGGTCCCGGGACGGTTATCTCTGAAGCCGGTATCAAATTGCTCGAGATACTGATCGATAGCCATAAATAGTTGATGGAACTGCAAACCTTCACGCTTCCTAACGGAATCCGGCTTGTTCATCGTGAAATTGCCAATGTGGTGGCGCATTGCGGAATATTTATCCATGCCGGAACCCGTGATGAGACCGAAAGCGAACATGGCATTGCCCATTTTATCGAACATACCATTTTTAAAGGAACGGAGAAGCGAAATGTTTTCCAGGTACTGAACAGGCTGGAAAATGTAGGCGCCGACCTGAATGCCTTTACCACAAAAGAGGAGACCTGCATCTATGCCTCCTTCCTGAATGAATACTATGACCGGACGCTGGAACTTTTTCAGGATATCCTTTTCCATACCTTATTTCCGGTGAAAGAACTGGAAAAGGAAAAACAGGTGATCATGGATGAAATCCGTTCTTATCAGGATACTCCCGCGGAACAGATTTTTGATGATTTTGAGGATCAGGTTTTTGAGGGACATCCCCTGGGGAAAAATATTCTTGGGACAGCAAAAAGCCTGAAGAAACTGACCAGGGAGAGTATTTTTGGTTTTATCCACCGGAATTACCACCTGGATGAGATGGTTCTGGTTTCCGTTGGGAATATCAGTTTTAAGCGTCTTCTCAGGTTGGTTTCAAAATACTTCAACAGTTACCCTGATCGCGGGAAAATCATCCCCAGGAAACCTTTTCAGTCGTATCGCCCTGTTCGGAGAATCAAAAAGAAGAAGATCTTTCAGGTGCATTGCGTGCTGGGCGGGACTGCCTTTTCCTATACCGATTCGCGACGTATTCCGATGGCATTGCTGAACAACATGCTGGGAGGACCAATCCTGAATTCGAGGCTATCCCTCGCATTGCGTGAGCGAAATGGCCTGACCTATCACAATGAATCAAACTATACCGCTTATTCCGACTCGGGCATCATCAGTATTTATTTCGGAACGGATCCGGTTCACTATGAAAAAGCGCTCGCTGTCGTTTATCAGGAGTTGAAACGGATCCGTGATCAGAAATTGAGTTCAGTTCAGCTTCACACGATAAAAAAGCAACTGATCGGTCAGCTGGCAATTGCCCAGGAATCGAACCTGTCGTCGATGTTCTCAATCGGGAAGAGTTATTTACTGCAAAACCGGTTCGATCCTGTTGACAGGATAATTTCGCGGATTCAATCCTGTACGGGTGAGGAATTGATCGAAATTGCCAATGAGGTTTTTGCCGAGGAAAAAATCAGCATGTTGACCTTCACCTAATCCTTCCCCTGAAATACCATGATATTGTTTTTTTCTTTTATTTTTAATTGGTTTATCATATACTTTTTACCAATTTTGTAAGACATTTCAATTCACTAAAAAATCGTTCCCATGAAAAAAGGATTAATATGGCTGATTTCAATACTGTTAATGGGTATTGTAAGCTGCAAAAAGAGCGAAACTCCGATTGTAACGGTTTTGGAAATCTTTCCTTTGAAAATTGGCAATAACTGGCAATTTCAAACAACACTTTTTGATACCATTGTCACCTTTCACGTAAACACTGTAGTAAAGGACACCATGCTTTCCACGAACAACAGTTGGTTCGTTCTCACGTATGATACGAATACACGGCTGGTATGCAAGAACAGGCCAGATGGATGTTGGTTTTGGGTAACCAATCCCGTATTTCCCCAGGGCATTGAGGTGCTCTATTATCGCTATCCGGCAAATGTCAGCGACCGATACCAGACCACCGATGGCATTGTCGTGCTTGTAGCTGGTATAAATGTAACAGTAACAGTCCCGGCAGGGACATTTGGCTGTTATCAATACAATACGACCTATCCGTCCGGTGATATGTATATGGAGTATTATGCTCCCGGCATCGGATTGGTCAGACTTGACCGGTACATTTTGTCCAATGGTATAAAAAACATCATTGAATCAACGGAATTGATCTCTTATACCTTGAAATAGAGAAATAGCAGATGATCGATTGCCGTTTATCGGAATACGCCGAGAATCACACCACACCCGAATCATCCCTCCTGGCCAGGCTCAACCGCGAGACTCACCTCACACAGGTCTATCCGCAAATGTTAGCTGGCCATCTGCAGGGAACTTTCCTGAGAATGATCAGCCAGATGATACAGCCAAGGCGTATTCTGGAGATAGGGACATTCACGGGTTATTCTGCAATTAATCTTGCACAAGGGTTGACTCCTTCCGAAAAATCCCTTCCTATAGCCGTTATCCGGCATCCGGGATCCTTGCCGGTTCAGCCGGCCGGCAGCATCTTACATACCATCGAAGTCAACCCGGAACTTGAGCATACAATCCGGAATTTCATCCATGAGGCAGGTCTTGAGGAGCAAATCGTTTTGCATATCGGGGATGCACTGGAAATTATTCCGAAGATTGAGGAGACCTGGGATCTCGTATTTATTGACGCGGATAAGCCAAACTATCTCAACTATTATAAAATGGTATTACCTCGCCTGCGAACTGGCGGTTTTATCGTTGCAGATAATGTTCTTTGGGATGGGAAAGTACTTGATGATAAGGCGAAGATGGACAAAGATACGCGGGGGATCAAACAGTTCAATGATTTTGTTCAGCACGATGACCTTGTTGAAAACGTGATCCTCCCATTCAGGGATGGAATCATGATGATCAGAAAAAAATCCTGACCTTTGGGATCGAAGAACCTCGTGGCATTGCCACGAGGTTCTTCGATCAGAATGAATGATGCGTTGAATTTCATCAAGATTCAGTATGCATTACCATAGCTGGATTTATCCAACCTTATAATCGTATTTTACCGCGGAAAGGTCATCGTTGGCCTTGATGATCTTCTTCTTGAGTTCTTCCTTGAAGGCTACCAGTTTATGGTGAAGGTCAGGGTCGCTGACCGCGAGAATTTCGGCGGCCAGGATGGCAGCATTCTGCGCCCCGTTAATACCTACGGTAGCAACCGGTATTCCGGGAGGCATTTGTACAATTGCCAGAAGTGAATCCAGTCCTTCGAGGGATGCTTTGATCGGCACACCGATCACTGGCAGAGTGGTCATGGCAGCGATGACTCCCGGGAGGTGGGCGGCCATTCCTGCAGCGGCAATGATCACGCGAATGCCACGTGAATGAGCATTCCTGGCGAATTCTTCCACTTTTTCGGGGGTGCGGTGTGCCGAAAGGGCGTTCATCTCAAAGGGAATCTTCATTTCATTCAGAAACTTAGCTGCAGATTCCATGACAGGGAGGTCGGAAGTGCTGCCCATGATGATGCTTACTTTTGGGTTCATGTTTTCCGGTTTTCGTTTTCGTCTCAAATGTAGTAATAATTTAACTACATTTGTAGGGTAATCAAGCATAAAACCAATGTCCAAAGTACTCGTCAGGGATAAACTTTTTGAACCCTTTATCGATAAGGAAGCCATTGATGCTGCCATTCAGAAGATAGCCGATCAGATCAACCGTGATTATGAAGGGAAAAACCCGGTTTTGCTGGCTGTTCTGAACGGGGCGTTTATTTTTGCCGCCGATCTGTTGCGGAAGATTACCGTACCTTGTGAAATTTCTTTCGTCAAATATTGTTCCTACGCCGGTACCACTTCTACCTCTCAGGTAAAAGAGTTGATAGGGATTAACGAAGATCTGAAAGACCGGTACATCATCGTCGTTGAGGATATTGTGGATACGGGAATAACGATGGATAAATTGTTGCAGGATATTTGGGCAAAGGAGCCCAAAGGAGTTAAACTGGCTTGCTTAAGTTTCAAGCCTGAATCTTTCCAGAAATCCTTTGCCATTGACTACCTTGGAATATCAATACCGAATGATTTCATCGTGGGATTCGGTTTGGACTACGATGGATATGGCAGGAATCTTCCGGAGATCTATAAGATTGTGGGATGATGCGTTGAGATTATCTGGCATAAGATGTTTTTGTTCTTGACTTTTTAAAAATGTTTCAGGATGTTCAATCTGATACTTTTTGGTCCTCCGGGTGCTGGTAAAGGGACCCAGGCGATAAAGATTGCCCGGCGATTCGGGTGGGTGCATGTTTCAACCGGTGATATCCTGCGTGCTGAAGTCAGCCAGGGAACTCCTCTTGGGCTGAAGGTTAAATCGGTGATGGAAGCCGGGCATCTTGTTTCGGATGAATTGCTCATTGAGATCATGGAATCTGTTTTTCGCGGCCATTCGGATGCCAGCGGCTTTGTACTTGACGGATTTCCAAGGACACTGAACCAGGCGAAAGAGCTCGATACCATGCTGGCGAAACTGAATCAACAAATCAATCTGGTTATTTCTTTATCCGTGAACGAGGATGAACTGGTCGCCCGTTTACTGAAACGTGCCCGGGAACAGGGTCGCAAAGACGATACCGAAGAGGTGATCATACACCGGCTTGAGCAGTACCATCATCACACAAAACCCCTGATTGACTATTATCATGAAAAGAGCCTGTTTAAGGAAGTATTCGGTGAAGGCTCCATTGAAGATATTTTTACCGCGCTTTGCAGCGAGATTGGAAACTGATGGCAGATGCCGGATGATAAAGAATAGCCAATAGAAATCTGAAACCTGATGTCTGATTCGAACTTTGTTGATTATGTAAAGATTTTCTGTGCTTCCGGGAACGGAGGGGCAGGGTCAAAGCATTTTCTTCGAACAAAGACGAGCGCCAAGGGGGGACCTGACGGCGGAGACGGCGGAAGAGGCGGACATATCATCCTGAGGGGAAACCGGCAGTTCTGGACCCTTTTACACTTGAAATTCACGAAGCATTTGCGGGCCGAACATGGTGGAAACGGGGCAAAACAGCTCATGCATGGGGCCAATGGGAAAGATATTTTCGTTGAGGTGCCATTGGGATCTCTTGCCCGGGATGCTGAAACCGGGGCCTTTATCTGTGAAATTACCGAAGATGGTCAGACCCATATTCTGGTTCCAGGTGGTCGTGGAGGATTGGGCAATGATCATTTCAAAACTGCTACCCGTCAGGCTCCGAAATTTGCCCAGCCCGGAGAACCCGGTATCGAAACCTGGATTATCCTTGAACTTAAGCTCCTGGCCGATGTCGGGCTGGTAGGTTTTCCGAATGCGGGAAAATCAACCCTGTTATCGGTCATTTCAGCAGCTAAGCCACAGATTGCTGATTATCCATTCACGACACTGGTACCGAACCTGGGTATCGTAAAGTATCACGACCAGCGTTCTTTTGTTATGGCAGATATTCCAGGGATTATTGAAGGAGCTTCTGAAGGGAAGGGACTTGGTTTGCGTTTCCTGCGGCATATCGAGCGTAATTCCATTTTGTTGTTTATGGTTCCGGTCGACAGTAAAGATATTCGCCGCGAATACCAGATCCTGCTCCATGAACTTGAGCAATATAATCCGGAGCTTCTGGATAAATCCCGGGTTCTTGCCATCACCAAATGTGATCTGGCCGATGAAGAGATCCTGGCAGAGGTTAAAAACGATCTTCCCAATATCCCGCATGCATTCATCTCTTCCCATAAAAAAACCGGGTTGGAGAAGCTCAAAGGTATGCTGTGGGAAGAGCTCAATAAGTAACTACGAATCGCTGAAAATCCATGACTTTTCCTGAATGTCTGAAAGATCTTGACCAATCTGTTTTCCTCTTTCTAAACGGGCTTCATTGTTCATTCCTGGACCCTGTCATGTATTGGAGCACAAACACGACATTGTGGCTGCCATTGTACCTGATCATTTTATATCTGTTGATCCGGAAGTACCGATGGAATACCGTGTGGATAATCCTTTTCATCATTCTGATGATCGTGATAAGCGACCAGGTCTCCAATATCGTTAAGGGTTTTTTTGCACGACCGCGTCCGACGCATGAACCTGGTTTATCCGGGGTATATACCGTAAACGGTTATGTTGGCGGTGCTTTCGGTTTTTATTCGGCACACGCATCCAACACCATGGCGGTGGCTGTTTTTCTGAGTATTTTTCTCGGGAAATTCTTCCGCTATTTCCCTCCACTGATCATTCTTTGGTCACTGTTCATGGCCTATACAAGACTATACCTGGGAGTACATTATCCCTTCGATCTGATTGTTGGAATGCTTGTCGGGTGTTTACTCGGATGGGGTATGGCAAGGTTAACCCTGGTTATCATCAAAGGGAGATCACCTCAGGCTGGCCAGTTTTCTGAATAATCCGATTTCTTCGGGGGTCAGATTTTGTGGAATGTCAACAATGACTTTTAAATAGAGATCTCCGTAAACACCCTTTTTCTGGTATGCCGGCATCCCAAGTCCTTTCATGCGAAGAACCTTACCATTGGGAGTCTCTTTCGGGATTTTCATGGTAAATGTGCCTTTCAGGGTGTGAACGGGCACCTCTCCTCCAAGCAGGGCTTCGTAAAGTGGAACATGGAGGTCAAAATAAAGGTCATTCCCCCGGATATCGTAAGATGGATCAGGTTGCAGAATTACCTGAAGGTAAAGATGTCCGCTTTCTCCACCCCGCCTGCCTTGCCCGCCTTTTCCTTTGACACGAAGTACTTGTCCGTTTCTTACCCCGGGGGGAACAGTGATGTTGATTTTATTCCCATCTACATTCAGCAATCGTTTGGAGCCATGATAGGCCTCTTCCAGCGTGATTTCCAGTGAAGCTTCATAATCCTGCCCAGAGCGTGGAATTTCCTGGCCGCGTGGTGTTCGACCTGCGCCTCTTCCCATATTTCCGGCGAACCCTCCTTCACGACCCCCGCCAAAGAAAGCATTGAAGAAATCGGAGAAGTCTGTGCCACCGAAATCTTCTGCAGTATAGGTTCGTGAATATTGTTGCCCGCCTCCCTGCCTTGCCCATTGAGAAAAATCAGGTTCACCGGCATTGCCCGATTGAGAGTATTGCTTCCAGTTTGAACCTAAAGTATCATATTTTTTCCGTTTTTCAGGATCACTCAATACCTCGTAAGCTTCTCCCAGGTCTTTGAATTTTTCTTCAGCCTGCTTGTTCCCGGAGTTCTTATCCGGATGGTATTTGACGGCAAGTTTCCGGTATTGTTTCTTGATTTCTGCCTGGCTGGCATCTTTTGAAATACCCAGCAGACTATAATAATCTTTAAAATCCATTTCTCACCAGTTTCAGTTCACACAAAGATAGCAAAACGACGGCAATCTTTTTATTTTCAAATAGGGGGACCGATAATTATTATCTTTGTATCAAACAACTATTTCATTCATTCTTAACGTTAGTACAAAAATTATGTTTAAAACCAACGAATACTTTGAAGGGAAGGTAAAATCCATCGCCTTCTCAACTCCAGAGGGCCCGGCAACTCTGGGTGTTATGGCCCCGGGCGAATATGAATTTGGGACGTCGACCGTCGAATACATGACCGTGGTTTCGGGGAAAATGACAGTTCTATTACCTACTGAAACCCAATGGAAAGAATACCAACCCTTCGACACTTTTATGGTCCCCAGGGATGTGAAATTCAAGCTGAGAATCGCTGAAGATGCTGCTTATCTTTGTTTATACAAATAAATCAGATATATCATGAGAAAAATCGTCCTTTTATTTTTATTCGTGATTGGACTTTTCCCAATTACCCTTGTGGCTCAGGATCACAAAACAGAGTCTTCCGGTGTATTGAAAAACCAGGCCGACCTTTATAATGAGGTTTATGCTTCCTATGGGGCAGGCTCAATACTTTTCTTTATCAAACGACATACGGAATATTCTTATCTTTCACCCGGGGGGTTTATGCTGGGTTATTCACGGCATATGAACAAAGTCATTTCGGTTGGTTTCGTGGCCAGTTATACGCCCATCAGCTATTCCAATCCAAAATCAACATTTAAACATACTGACAATTACCTACAGGGGATTGCAAATGTACGTTTCAGCTACCTGAACAAGCCGGTGTTCCGGATGTACTCCGGTATCGGGATAGGAATAACCATGAATTATTACAGCGAAACCAATAACGGAGTAACAACCAATGCACAAAAGTTATTGCCGGCCGGTCAGTTAACCTTACTGGGATTCCGGGTGGGGCGTTCGTTCAGCGGATTCGGTGAGTTTGGTGTTGGCACCAATGGAATCATTATTCTTGGTGTCAGCTACAAGTTCGGACAATAGACTGTTTAATACCCGTAGACCCTTCCTTCAAAACGGTCGATTTTTACCCTCCAGACCATTACTTCACGGATGGATGGAGGATTGAATTTGAAGGTTTGTTTTGCATAGTGTGACATGATCACCTGCATCGCTTCGATCTTCTGATCAGGGTCGTCCATGAATTCCACCTCGCCATAGGCCAGTATACTCCGGTATTTCATGCTCCATGAACAGGCTACATTCTCATCCTGGTATCGAAGCAGGTGATCAAGACTGAAATTGATGCAAACCCGGGGATTCTGTTTCAGGATACTGATCTTCTTCCCATTTCGCGCTCCATGCATGTAAATGACATCATCCCTGAATCCAAAATTCATCGGAATGACGTAGGGCAGGTTATTTTGATCCACCATGGCCAGATGGCACCACTGGCTTCGGTTGACGATATCCAGAATATCTTTTTTTTCGGTTATCAGATGGTTTCTCATAAGGCGGTATAATGAAGTTTGCTTTCCACTGCAAAATTACGGAAGTTGCTGTTAATACTTGCATTTCCTCTGATTATTCCTTATATTTGGGTGACATAACTTCAGTAAGTAACAACAGGAGGTATTTATGAAAACATTTTTCCAAGCTCTTTTGTGGATGCAAATTTCCCTGATGGCTCTGCCAAATCATGCAGTTTTACAAACGGCACCTGAAGCCGAGCCTGTTTATGGAGGATACCTTGAATGGATTGATGCCATCTCCCTGGATCCAACCCAAACCCGGGTTTTTACATCAACCCGCAGTCCGAATTCAATGTTTTATCAGGACATTTCAGGGGTTAATACGTTAACTCCCTCTTTTGGCGGCTGGAATACCATTCCTGACCTGGATGAGACCGATAATTTTGGTTTTATCCGTTGTTTTGCCGTGGATGAAAACTCGGGTTATGCCTATGTTGGTACTGAGGGTGGCCAGTTTCTCGGAACAAGTATCACTGCAGGATCCCGGTTTACGATCGGCAGCTTTTTTGTGGAGGCCGTGGAGGCCAAAAATGGAAAGCTCTTTTATGAACGCCGTTGGGGAGGTGATGAGTACCTCTGGATATGTAACCTGAACTCCTCCGGTCAGATTATAGGGCATGACAGCACCAGGATTGCCATTTCGCCAGGATGGATGACCCAGTTCCGGATCCGAATACTGATCAGTCCGTATGATGATCATGTGTATGTTTTTGTGCCCGGCACTCCTCCGAAAATCTATAAATCCTCCGATACCTATACTGCCCTTTCCCATACTACCACATGGTCATCGGTGACTGTTACCGACCTGGCTGCCACAGGGAAGGAATACCTTGCCATGGGAATTGCCCCTGACGGAAGAATATTTGTGGGCAGTTACGAAGGAAATTCATCCGCCTATACTGCGCAGGTTTCCTATTCAGATGCTGATGGCGATCCCTGGACAACAGTTATTGTCAACCACGACTGTGGAAGGGGTAACATCTCCATCACTGCCAATTCATCTGCCGCTTATCAGGTTTATTTCAGCCGGGTCATCAGCAGTGACAAGGGGCTCACCTGGAATATGCATGGTGGTGCCGATGGGGCTGTTTGCGCCGATCCGGAAAATGATCAGTTTGCTTATGTGAGAACCGATTGGGGAAGCGGCTTTTATAACAATTCAATTCCGGGTGTGACCGAAACCAACGATGGTTTGCTGGCTGTTCAGGTCAATGACTTTGATATGGATGAGACAAAGAACACAGCCTGGGTGGCAAGCAAATCGGGGATATGGCATGTTAGCAATTACAGCAGCTTAATACCAGTCTGGAGTAATCCACTTTGGCCACAGGGAAGTACTGTGCCCTGGACTGAAGTTGAATGTTCAGTCACGGCCGATACCCTGTTTTGCGGCAACAACGACGCTGATATGTTCAGGTATGAAGGTGCAAGTGGCCCCTATACGGATCCATCAAGTTATGAACTGGTTTTTCGTGCCATAGATATCATTTCACCATATTATCACTGGACTTATGGAACAAATGTCTCTGCAATCGGTACAGATCCCTATTATTCTGGTGAACGTGTTTTTGTTGGTCTTTATGATGCCGAGGATTTCTACGAACCGGAATCATTCGGGGCGGTTTTTGCCGGTGTAAAAACGGGAGTAACCTGGACATTTTCGCAAATCACCGGCGGTACATTGCCCAATACCGGCATTGATGTGAATGCGATGGCCGTTGTCACTGAAAATGGCCATACGGTGGTTTATGTTGGGGTTGAGCGTAACACGACATACGCTACCGTAAACGGGATCTATCGAATGGAGGAGACAGCCCCTGGAACGTGGCTCATCACCAATGATCTTTTCACCGGACCCGGTTATCCCATTTCAGCCACTATTGCCGACATTAAAGTGACTCCGGACGGTTTCATTCTTGCCTGCGGCACCGATGCATCCGGCACCACGGTGGTATCCTATAAAAAGGCTATCGGGTCAACCTATTGGACTGTACTGCCGACTTCAGGATTAACACCTCCCAATACCGGACGAGCCATTACCTATGATGAGGTCAATGCGGATACTTATATGGCGGTAGATAACAGCATCTATAAGTTAGCAAGCGGGGCATCATCATGGACAAACTACTGGACCTATCCCGTTGGGACTGAGATACAATTTATATATTACGACGACTTGCTGGTGGGAACCGGCACAGGGCTCTATGTGCATGGTCCGACAACCGGAATTGACAGGCAAGACCGATATTCCGGGAACCGGTTGAATGTCACAGCTTATCCCAATCCCTTCGCGGAGCAGGTTAAATTTACAATTGAAATTGAAGAAACCGGAGTGGTTCAATTGGAAATTTTTGATCAGATCGGAAGAGCGGTTGTCATGATGGAAAACAAACATGATCATAACGGAAGGGTTTATTTTACCTGGAATGCTGAACAATCGGGGAACGGAGTGATTGCCGGAGTTTATTTCTACAGGGTAAAAATAGGGACGGCCGTCAGGCATGGCAAAGTCATTCTTGCCCGCTAGGGATCAGCCGAAGAGCTTGCGATACACCTCTTCTATCTTTCCAACGGCAATGATTTCGATGGAAAATCTTTTCCGGTCGATACCCTTGGTATTGTACTTGGATATGAAGATCCGTGAAAATCCAAGTTTATCGGCTTCAGAGATTCGTTGTTCGGCCCGGTTTATCGGACGGATTTCCCCGCTAAGTCCGACCTCTGCAGCAAAGCAGGTCTTTGAGTCAATGGGTTGATCCTGGTTGGAGGAGAGTACTGCGGCTACAACAGCAAGATCAATGGCCGGATCATCCACTTTTATCCCACCTGCAATATTGAGGAAAACATCTTTATGCCCCAGCCGGAACCCGCTTCGTTTTTCCAGAACTGCCAGGAGCATGTTGAGACGACGAACGTCAAACCCGGTGGTTGAGCGTTGAGGAGTGCCATACACCGCCGAACTGACCAGTGCCTGTGTCTCAATCAGCATGGGACGCAATCCTTCAACCATGGCTGCGATAGCAATTCCACTGACATTGTCATCCCGCTGACTGAGAAGAATTTCTGATGGATTGGATACTTCCCGTAAACCGGTATCATTCATTTCATATATTCCCAATTCCGATGTTGATCCGAAACGGTTTTTCAGGGAGCGGAGGATCCTGTATCCGTAATTCCTGTCGCCTTCAAACTGCAAAACCGTATCTACCATATGTTCCAGTATCTTCGGACCGGCCAGGTTCCCATCCTTTGTGATGTGGCCGATCAGGAAAACCGGGGTATGCGAGAGTTTCGAATACTTCTGTAATTCGGCCGCACATTCCTTGATCTGGCTGATACTTCCGGCAGACGATTCAATCAGATCGGTCTGGAGGGTCTGAATGGAATCAACTATGATAATTCCGGGATGAAGGTCATCAATATGCTGAAAAAGGGCTTGGGTATTGGTTTCTGTAAGGATAAAGCATTGTTCATTCTGGATCCCTATCCTTTCAGCACGCATCCGGATCTGCTGATCACTTTCTTCACCACTGATGTAAAGAATTTTTTGATCTGAACATTTCAGAGCAACCTGCAGCATCAGAGTAGATTTCCCAATCCCTGGCTCACCGCCAATGAGGATCAGCGATCCGGGTACAATCCCGCCACCCAGAACACGGTTTAATTCCTGGTCATGAGCATTGATACGTGCCTCCTGATCAAAT
>Ga0247841_10000371_pt1 | contig 117510 bp, 88 predicted proteins | sample LaCruzMarch2015__2_FD_192410 | JGI IMG/M metagenome (GOLD analysis project Ga0247841, IMG submission 192410) | Freshwater microbial communities from meromictic Lake La Cruz, Castile-La Mancha, Spain - LaCruzMarch2015_18m | ecosystem: Environmental > Aquatic > Freshwater > Lake | place: Spain... | reverse complement strand
TGTCACTCATGAGACAGCATACGAGATAAGAAAGCCGTCCGCGGGCGTCAAATATTCGAAACCAGAACCTGCTTCTCCAGCGGAAATTGGATCGTTGGCGTCAGGGCGGATGGTCATTCCAAAGGTTCGGAAGGTATCTAAACCGCCATGATCCATTGCCCGGACGGTTATAATGGCGCTGTCGCCATCCAAGTGGGCTGTATTATAATCGGCGGCAATATTAAAATGGATGATTCGAGGCGCAGCCTGATTGATTCTCAAACCAAGTTCTTCTGGTGGTACATCAAGCGAAAAATCAAGTAAATCGGAATCTGGGTCCCAAAATCTCGTTAGTAGCCCCTGATCAACAATATCTCCCACGATGGGTCTGTTGGTCTCGTTTCTGGTAGAAAATACTATATCGAGGCCTCTGAGCTGTGGGGGAAAATTCACCGAATCAATGGATGCGGGTATTACATCCTCCCAAACTTCTCCTCGAAGATTGTCGCAGTGTATCACGATTTCAACTTGTTGCCCCCAAGTGTTGTAGAAAGGCTGAAACTGGAAGGACAGTTCTTTTGTCCAATTATCGAGCCTGATCCCGAACCCGGTTCTAATCGAGGCTGGAGTTTGAACAACTGAATATCGAAATTGAGCTTCGGGATCTTCAGGATCTTCAAAATAATCATCCAAATTAAGGATAACACTCCTGCGCAACAGCTGATTCTCATCAAATATCAACTCGGGCCATGGTTCATTGTTTCGCCAACGAGGTGCAATATCCGCCCCGTCCATGGTCAGAATCTTTGCAGAATTACCATTCAGAGTGCCGTAAGGTAGTTGCTGATTAGCGGGCGAGGGCTCGGAGGCAAGGAGTGCCGTGGCCTCAAGTGCGACCAGCGCAATCGCGAGTGCGGTGATGAGGGCGAGATGATGTCGTGACATTGGTAATCCTGCTACGAAGTCCTTGTCCGAAGAAAAATCGGTATAATTTCGTCTGTTCTTTTAGAATACGAAAGCCCTCCTCGAATGTCAAGAGGAGGACTTTGGTGACTCAATGTTTTCGGCCGATGGATTTGGCTGTGCTGACAGAACGCTTATCTGGATGTCCCAATTGCCTGTCTGATCGAGTCCCACCCTGTTTACTTTTTAGCGGCAAAGTGTTCAGTATTTTTTACTATTGCATCCTCGAATGAAAATGTTAAAATACGTTTTGACAATAACTTTTATGACTGGCGCCAGACTTGCCAATGTAACCAGTGTAAGGGCGCACAGACGGCGCGACGGATAAACACAACAACGGCAGACTAAAGAACTGACCGGCTTCAATCGGAGGTATTATGAATTCTGCAATCAGGAAAACCCTCTTCTGGGCTCCGAGGCTGCTATGCATCCTCACCGCCCTTTTCTTCATGCTGTTTTCACTGGATGTATTGGAGGAAGGCAAGAAGTTCGGGGAAATCGTCCGCGGACTCTTGATGCACAACATTCCTTCTATAACCATGTTATTGGCGCTTTGGGCTAGTTGGCGGCGAGAATGGATCGGTGGAATCTTTTTTTGGGGTTTAGCGGTTTACTGGATTGTCACATTCGGGATCGCCCGCCATTTTCCGTTCGTAACCTACCTCGGTGTGGCTGGCCCGCTTATTACCGTGGGCGCGCTATTCTGGGTCAACTGGATTTTTCGAGTTCAAATTCACGGCGCAACAAAACTTCCGGCGTCGAAAGTTACGGTTTAACCATTTCGGAAGGCAAGAAAATATCTCGCACAATCCATTAAGTGACGCTTTCACGGCTTCCTTTCTTCAGGGATTATCCAGGGGTGGTTGTTTGTTCGTGTTCTTGGCTCTCACGATTATCGCCATAACCAACCAGAACGCACCCACCCCAATTAATGCGCCTCCTTTGTCGGAGATTACGCCAGCAGCGATACAAAGCAGGGCAACTACCATGAAAGCCCCACCTGACTGAAAGAATTTCTTCATTACAATTCTCCTGAACGCTTTGAAGTAATCCGAAATCGAGACTCCATCATTCCAACTTTAGTTGGAATTGTTATGGTGCGCCTCCCGCAAACAAGATGAAAATAGTGACAAGGAGGATGGGCGTCCCTGCCCGTCCAAGCAGACCGAACTCAAATCAAGGACGGGCAGGGACGCCCATCCTCCTTGTCACCGGGTCAATTATTTTATGAATGATGAGATTTGGAATCCCTATGAATATCACACAGGAATCAATAGTTTAGACTCCAAATACCAAATTTACAATTCCACAACCTTATGCCTCGCCGAGTGACACTGGATGTTCACTGCGCAAGGGAGGGAGGCGATGTGGCAGGGATAGGTCTCGATGAAGACGTCGAGCGCGGTCGTTGTCCCGCCCAATCCTTGCGGCCCGATGCCGAGCTTGTTCACCTTCTCGAGAATTTCGACTTCCATCTCGGCGTAGAACGGATCGGGATTACGGTGGCCGATCTCACGAAGTAAAGACCGCTTGCTGATCTGAGCGCACTTGTCGTAAGTTCCGCCGATCCCGACTCCCACTACCATCGGCGGGCAGGGATTCGATCCGCTCCTTCTCACCCGATCTACCACAAAATCGACCACGCCCTGCCGCCCGTCTGACGGCTTCAGCATCTTCACTTCGGACATATTCTCAGATCCGCCGCCCTTCGGTTCAAAGTAGAGCGTCAGTTTGTCGCCCGGCACGATGTCGATCCAGACGACCGGAGGAGTATTGTCGCCGGTGTTCTTCCGCCTAAGTGGATCGCTGAGAATCGACTTGCGGAGGTATCCGTCCGCATAACCCTGACGGACGCCTTCGGTGATCGCCTCTTTCAGATTACCTTCCGGAACAGCGTCTTCGCCCAAATCAGCGAAAATGATTGCAAAGCCGCAATCCTGACAGAGCGGGACGCGATCGGAAGCGGAGATTTCAGCGTTGACGATGAGCTGGTCGATCAGCGTCTTGCCGGTGGGGGAGGCTTCCGTTTCGCGGGCAGCTTTGAATGCGTTGAGGACGTCGTCGCCGAGATAGTAGTTCGCGTCGATTGCCATTTTCTTGACTGCCTCAGTGATCGCAGCGGAGGGGATGATTCGTTTGGACATGATTATTTCGATTTGTGAAGGATGATTGGTGGATATTTTCTTTGAAATATACTTCTCCAATGTGATTATCGCAACGCTTTACCTATCCGAATGCCGTGTTTTTAGCTCTCGCAAAAACAGTGCGTCCCCGATTTTGAACGGGGACGCACTGCACTCATTGATTCAGAGGATGTTCATCTGATTGGAGATCAGGTTCTAACGAACGAGTCTGATCGGCTGCGACCAAGCCTTGCCAGCGGCTTCGAGTCGGATCACATAAGCTCCAGTCGGAAGCCCCTCGGCGTTGAAGAGCGTCTCGTTTCTTCCGCCTAATGCCACTCCATTCACAAGGTCAGCCACTTTTGCGCCGGTGATGCTGTACACCGACAAACGAACCGGAGTTGCGGCTGGAGCAGACCAGGTAAGCTTCGCGACGCTGTTGAACGGATTCGGATAGGCAGACATCAGGTTCAATCCTTGCTCTTCAGCATCGTCTGCTCCTCTGTTCACCGAGTTGGGCGCTGTGAACTCGAAGATTCCGACGCTGTAGAGATCCGCTACGAAAATCTGTCCGTTTCGGACTTGCAGTTTGGATGCGCAGATCCGAGTATCCCGAGCCGCGACTTCAACTGGAGCGAACTCGTTCGAGATATCGACCACTCGCAGTCCAACCTCGCCGAGGGTAACATAGGCGTATTTCCCTTCGACTGCGATTCCGCGGAGATCCTCTCCAAGCGACAGCGCCCCTACCACCGCCGGGCGAACCGGATCAGAGAGGTCGAAGATGTAGAGACCCGAGAACTCGTGGAACCAGCTGTGGAATACACCGTAGGCTAAAGGACCTACGACAACGAGATCGGTCATGCGTCCCGACAGAACCACCGAGGCGAAGAATTCTGGATCACTCGGATCATAGACATCGATCGCGAGCAGTCCCTCTGAGGCAAGGTACACGATTCCATTCTCGATGTCGATCGCATAGACCGGATCGTCGAGCCAGAACGAGCCAAGTAGTGTCGGATTGGCAGGATCTCTCACATCGAAAGTCTGCATCCCTCCGTATGCGAGTGCTACATAAGCGATCCCTTCTTCAACCACGACATCGGTAGCTAAGGAATAGGTCTCTATTGATCCGACGTAGCGGTTTTCAGCTTCATCGCTGAGGGCGATGATTGTTAGTCCACGCTGCTCCGCTGAAGCGAGGTAAGCATAGTTCTCGTCAGTGAATACAGCTAATAGCTGTTCTTCGACGTACTGGTATGTTTCGACTGGGTTTGCAGGATCGCTGATATCGACCAGCGACAAACCCTTAACTCCGTCCGCAACTGCCATAATGTTGCCGCTGAGGCTGACGTCCACGATGTAGCCGAATTGATCATACATACCGGCTATGGATGGCGACATTGGATCGGCGACATTCAGGGTTATGACCGCACCCGATTCACACCCGAGGGTCAGATACCCATTAGCGAAAGCTACGTCATTCGCATACCGGGGCAATTCAAGTTCGGCGACGATTGATGCTTCTTCCGGAACAGAGATGTCGATCACTTCCATCTTTCCCGGAGAAACTAACTGCTCGTTGTTGGTTGCGGTGGTAAGGTAGGCATAGGAACCATCGATTGCCACGCAATTCGCCCATCCATCAGATTGAATGAAGTTCACTTCTTCGAGGGAGAAGTCTTCATTGATGTGATAGATATACAAGCCTCTGCAGCTTTCAGTAGCATATAAATACTGCCCCGAGATCACCATCTCTTGAGCGCTGACCCAGCCAAGTTCGCTGATAACTGTGGGATTGACGGGATCGCTCACGTCGATCGCGCAGATACCCCGAGTGTTGAACGCTGCGAAAATGACGTCGTCATTGTAAACAGCTATGGCATGAACGCCCGGAGCGGCTTCCCCGCCGTTTGACGGAGTTTCGTAAATGCCTTCCTGATATGGATGCAAAGGATCAGACAGGTTGATAATCCGAATTCCCCTGTCCAGATCGGCAAGATACAGACGATCGCCGTTGAGAGTCGAGTTTACGACCCATCCCCCCTGATTATAAAGGCTGCCGACTTCCACAGGCTTAGTCGGATTGGACGCGTCGATCACTTGCACGTAAGGACCTTCGATCAGAAAAGCGTACTGACCGGCTACCTGGATGTCAGTGGATCGCATTTCGTTTGGATCACACTTTCCAGTAAGCGTCGGCGCACTCGGATCTGATAAGTCTAAGATCGAGAGGCCACTGTTCATGTCGGCGATGTAGGCGAAGTCGCCTTGAAGGGCGACTCCCTGAACCTGGCCGAGTCTCGAGTAGATTTCTCCGATCTGCTCGATAGAACCGCGATCCTGTGCTGATGCGACGATTGAGATTGCAACCAGCGCAACCGCGGTGAGAAGGTAGTTGAGGCGTTTCATTGCGGTACCCTCCTGGTATATGGCTACGGGAGTCGAAGACTCCTGATTTTCGGAGGAAAAGAAAGAAGATGTTCGATCTTCGTGTGATAGGTCTGGCGTAGAAGGCTCAGCGGCCGGGGAATGGGGGGCAATTAGCGCATCGTCAAGCAGTGCAACGATTGCATTCGTCAGTCGTTCTGCGATAGGCTACCGTTTTGCGATAATTCAGTCAAATGCAAGCTTGGCAAAGAGGAGTACGAAGGCTGGGCGAGAGAAGTGATGTCGATATTTGCACTGTTCTCATGTTTTCGGGCTTCTGGTCTTAATAAATGCAAAGCTAATGCCAAAAGAATGTTGAAATTCATCGAATAATGCGTATTATGTTGCATTGCAACAAGATGAATCGTTTACGGTTTAATGTTCAATGCCTTGTCGAACATTGTTCTGAGTTTATGTTAATCAAAATAGTGCATAAAATGCAGAGGCTATCTCAAATGAACGAGGCAGCCTCCTGCAATTTTCGAATTACACCGATATTCGGCGTTTACAGTTCCAAGCTCTTCAATAGTCTGTAACATCTATCGTCATGTTTCTTTAAAACATGTTCGCGATGGGAGCGAAACCGACTATTCATTTGCTTGTGGATACGATCCGATAAATCCGCCGATAACAGCTAACATCGGTTTAAGTTCTTTGTTCATTGGATCAACTTCAACTCCGAAGTTTTCCATGCGGTCGCACCAAGTAGATAATGCGAGCTTGGAGTCGCAAAATCACCGGCCATGTATTTCGCCCTCAATTCCATTGATTGTGAAGTCGCAGTATCCAAACAGGCGTTTTTCCGTTCGTCCATCCGCGAGTGCTAATCGCCTCGTCGAAGTCGGCTCGATCCCGATCACTTCTAACTTGTCTGATGGAACATACGAGTAGTGCGCTCCTGTGTCGATCCAGAAATCCTCCTCGAGGAATTCCCAGTCGTTACGGAACATCATCGCCAGCGCCGTTCCAGCCGGTAGAACCCCCATAAACAGGTCATTAAGATTCCAGTCAGCAGAAAACCATCGATAAAGCCAATCTGTTCGATGATCCCGTCCTGCATCTGGAGCAGGTCGCCGGTCGGATCAAGGATCATGGTCACGCCTCCATAAAATTCCCCGAGTGCAAGTAAGAGGAGCAGCACAAGTAGAATCGCACCGAGCGGCGGCATGGGTCGTGTTTTGAAGAATTTCAGTCGTTGCATCGTCAATCGGAATAGGGTTTGATGAAGAAATTGAATATGAAAGGCGCAAAGGCTAATCATTTCCGCGCAACTTGCGCGCCAACTGTCTGCAATATACTCATCGCATCCGTTTCGTGCACCGTATTCTCTACGCGATTGCGATTGTAGCTTTCTCTTAAAAGCAGCGTCCCCGGCTGTAGCCGGGGACGCGCCAAACAAGCTGAATCTAAAGGATCATCTGAGATAAGAGCACATTCTAACGCACAAGCCTGACGGTCTGGCTCGTTGCCTTCTCTGCCGCCTCAAGCCGGATGATGTAAACCCCCGTCGGAAGTGCTCCGGCATTGAAGAGCGTCTCTGACCTTCCTCCTAAAGCAACCCCGTTGATGAGGTCCACAATCTTCGCCCCGGCGATGTTATATACCGAGAGCCTTACTGGGGACGCTGCGGGAGCCGACCAGGAGAGTTTCGCCACGCTGTTGAACGGATTCGGGTAGGCAGACAGCAGAGACCTGGTTTTCACCTGATTCTCGACGCCTGCTTCCTTGTCGATACTGTTCGGAGCAATGAACCGGTAGATCCCGATGTTGGTGTTGTCGGCCACGTAAAGGTATCCGTTCTGCTCTTGAATCTTGGTCGCAGATCCAGGTGTATCGAAGACCTCAAGCTCGACCGGATCACTCGGATTACGGGCATCGACCATCCGGATACCGTTGCTGCCGTCGGCGATGAATGCATACCCGTCTTTTACCGCTATGCCGCTGTTCTGGTTCCCAGTGTTGAGCGATCCAACTTCTTGCACTCCACCGCCGTTTGAGACGTCCAGAATAGTCAATCCACACTCCTCGGGAACTTCGCTGTTTTGTGCAGCATAGAGGTAATCGCCCTCTATCACCATATCCACGATACACGGAGTGTCCATTTCTTCAATTATTTGGATGTTCGCCAGATCCGAAACATCAACAACACTCAGTTTTGTTGACGCCAAGTAGGCGATTCCATCCTTTACAATGATCACACGAGGAATTTCCTCCATTTGAAGAAATCCAACCTGATGAAGGTTTGCTGGATCGTTACAATCAATCACGACCAGTTGTCGCGCTTGATTGACGATGTAGGCGGTGCGATCCTGGATTGCCAGATCCCAGTTGGTGTAGCCGGTTTCATAGAACCCCACTTGTAGCCGACCTGCATCCGGCGCCAGATCGTAGATGAACAATCCCATATCTCCGTTCAGCATGTAAGCGTAGCCATCGGAGATTGCGATTGCGTTCGCCATCTCCGCACTTGATCTGGCCACCTCGACCGGACGGCTGGGATCAGTGATATCCACTGCCCGGAATCCATCACGCCATTCTGCTACCGCAGCTAAGTTGCCCGATACAGCGATGTCATACGCCCAACCCCAATCTTGATACTGTGCGGTCGTCTCTGGCGACTCTGGATCGCTGATGTCAACTTGGAATAGCAAACTGTAGTTTCCCGCAACTACCGCTCGATTGTTTTCGACGGCGACACTGTTCATCCAGACGTCTTCCGCCAGCATCAATTGAGCTGTTATCCGCGGCTGAATCGGATCGGAAATATCCAGAATCTCGAGTTTGCTATCGGTGGAAGCCTCACCTGCATGGCGGCTGCTGGCAATGAAGATCAGATCGCCCTTGATCGCGATGCTGTTCGCACTATTATCGAGCGTGACGTGGGCGCATTGCTCGAGTGACGCATCATTGCCAATCTCGAAAACATTCAGCCCGTCGCCGCCGCAGACTGAATAGAGATAGTTCCCCACAACTGCCAAATCGAGTCCGTTTGAGCGGACATCAACCGTGTTTGCGAGTCGTGGCGAGGTTGGTTGAGTTATATCGAACAGCGAGATGTTACCTTCCCCTTCACTCACGATAAGCAGATTGCCACTCATTGCGATCCCTTCTATCAAACCGCCACGTTCGCATTGCCCAACCTCTGCCGGGTTAGTAGGATCGGAGACGTTGATTACACGGATACCAAACCCTTGGTCAACAACGTAGAGGTAGTTGTCCGCGTACAACAGTGCAACCACTATCCCAATTTGGTCGGAGTTCAGCTCGCCAATCATTTGAGGCGCCGTCGGATCAGAGACATCCAAGACCGTGATTACATTTCCGCTGACAACGTAAGCGTAGATGTCGTTCAAAGTGAAGCGCGAAACCGGTTGCACATTTTCGTTCCAATATCCCACTGGCGTCAGTTCTGCGGGGTTTGAAACATTGAAAATCTGCAACCCACTCACCTCGGCGGCGACGTAGGCAAAACCATTCTGGATTTCTACCTGTGCGAGGTGGTCGAGGTTGTTGTAGATTCGCGCGACGCGCTCGATCGAGGCGTCCTCCGCTGTTGCGGTTCCCTTGAGAAGGGCAACCAGAGCAACCGCGGCGATAAGTTTGATGAGGCGTTTCATTGAGGTTTCCTCCTTGGGTATATGACTCAGGAGTCGAAGACTCCATAATATCGGAGAATACTGATGAAGAAATCAGTCGTTGTGATAGGTCGAGCGGTAGAGGTTGAGCGTCGGGGGATTGGGTAGGCTATTGGGACATCGTCAGTCAGCGCAATCTTTGCATGCATCTGTCGTTGTGCTATTGGGTTCCGTTTTGCGATTTTCATTCTTATCTAAGCTTGGCGAGGAGGCGTCTGAGGCGAGGCGAAAGAAGTGATGTCGAAATTTGCACTGTTCTCATCTTTTCGGGCTTCTGGTGCGGTTAATGTGCAAACCGAATGCCAATCCAATTTCATGACCTCAATTTCACATGTATATCTTATTACACACCAATAGAATCGACAATATCTCATCTCATATCCCGTAGAGCAAAAGAGGCTGCCCTCAGATACAGGACAGCCTCTTCGTGCAAATATTGCAGAATGTTAGATTCTCTTGTCCACGTCCGCGACCGCACCCTTGACCGCATCGAGAGACTTGATCAGAGCGGCCTTTTCAGCATTGGCGAGACGGAGCTTCAAGATCTTTTCCACACCCTTTGCGCCGATAACTGCCGGAACGCCGATGAAGTAGCCTTTAATACCATATTCGCCGTTCAGCAGCGCTGCCAAAGGAAGAACGCGTTTCTTGTCGTAGAGGTACGATTCGGCCATCGCAATCGCCGATGCTGCAGGGGAGACAAATGCCGAGCCGTTGCCGAGCAAGTTGACGATCTCGGTCCCGGCTTCGCGAGTGCGAGCTGCAATCGCTTCGATCTTTGGTTTGGACATAAGCTGGGTGAGCGGAACTCCGCCGACAGTACAGAGTCGCGGCACCGGAACCATCGTCGGACCGTGACCGCCGAGAACGACCGCGGCGACATCTTCCACCGAGACGTTCAATTCCTTCGCGACGAAGGTCTGGAAACGGCTGGTGTCAAGAACTCCTGCCATACCGCAGACGCGGTTCTTTGGGAATCCGGTTACTTTGTGGAAAGCATAGACCATCGAATCGAGTGGATTCGTGACGATGATGCAGAACGCCTTGGGAGCCTTCTCCTTGACGTTCTTGGCGACATTGCTGATGATCTTGACGTTGATGTCAAGCAGGTCGTCGCGGGTCATGCCCGGTTTGCGGGGAAGACCGGCGGTGACAATTACGACGTCGGCGCCAGCGATGTCATCGTAATTGGATGTGCCCATCATGTTGGCGTCGAAGCGGATCACGCCGGACGCTTCCGCGATGTCGAGCATCTTGCCTTTGCACATGCTCTCTTTTTCAGCGATGTCGAGCAATACGATGTCGCCGAGTTGCTTCTGAGCGGCGAGCAGGGCGAGGATTCCACCGATTTGTCCCCCGCCGATTAAAGCGATTTTCTTGCGTGCCATTGAGAAACCCTCCAGATAGTGTGATATTGGGATGTCGATTCTGCGAGTTGAAAGTTGAAAGTTGAAAGTTGAAAGTTGAAAGGGCAGGCCAGCTCTGATAACTCTCAACTCTAAACTCTCACCATAAAAGATATATTACCTGATAGATGGATTCAAGAGGTTGTGACAATAAGTTACAAGAAGTATTCGTCTTTGGAGTCAAGTGGTGAGAGTAACCATGGCGCATGCTCCGCTACGGAATATGAAAATAGGAGCGTACATCTAACGCACTACCGCGTAGGGGCCAGCTTGCTGAGCCCTCGTTGCGATATTAAGAACCAAACGGGCTCAGCAAGCTGGCCCCTACGCGGATCGGAATCAACCGATTGTCGTAACTGATTAATCGACCTGACGGCCTATTTATTTCTGACAGATAAAGGCTTGACTGCAATTATAACCAACCACCCGGGATAATATCAGGGCGGCCAAGAATGACCGCCCTCCAGAAACCGCTACGATGTTCCAATCCTCAATTTCTACTCTTTTTCATCCGAACGATCCTCACCGGAGTCGCTGCTGGGCGATATCCGAGCCGCATTACTTCGCGCTGACCAACATTGCCGACGATAAAAGTCAGATAACCCGCTGCTACGTCGCCTTTATTATGAGTCGTCACATAGGTTATGTCAAGTCGGAAAGGGTAGGAGGGGATGTCGGTCAGTGTCCCGACGTCAGCGCGGATTGGGATTCCTTCACGCCTGAAGGCGAGTTGTTTGTAAGGCAAGCCTTCGACCGGTAAAGACCAGATCAGCAGCGCTCCATCATCGTCTTTGGCTTTCTCGAGCAGCATAGTTGAAGTTGAACAAGGTTCCACAACGGCTGAATCGAGCCCGCCGAAGTAGTCCGCCAGAGTCTGGAAGCCACCCTCGCCAGGGAAGGGTGAATAGACGCTCAGGCGACGATCATCACCGCCGATCTCCTTCCAATTCTTCAGTTCTCCTGTCAAAGCTCTACGGAGTTCGGCGCTGTCTATTTCACCAACTGGATTATCCTTGGCAGCGAGTAAGAACACCGGCCAGTAGGCGAGAGGATATGTGTAGATTTTCAAACCCTCCGCTTTGATTGCCAACGTCTCCGCAGGCATCAAGCGACGGTCGAGCAGAATTTCCTCCGCGCGTTGGTTGGCAAGGGAATCGACCAGAGCGCGGTTGTTGTTACGAACGATATCGACGAATGCTGCGCGATTGCCCGCTTGAAATGCTCCTGAGAGTTTCCATGCGAGGTTGAATACCGCGTCCGATGCTCCGATCACCGCATGTCCGGCGGTCATACTCTCGACCGGCGCTCTAGGCTTGCACCCAAGAGTCGCAGTTGAAAGCAGGAGAGCGAGGATCCAGATGGTTGCTGAACCATTACTCTTATCCTGTTCCTCGTTCTCCCATGGGCGAGGGCGTTCGCCGCCGAAGCGTCGTTCATCTCCACGACCATATCCATAGCGTGAAGCGACGAAGCGGTGGGCACTGAAGAGAATTATTACCAATCCGAGCACAAGTCTCAGTGAGTTTCCCTCTGGAAGATCCGGAAAGGCGATTCCAAATAAAACGGCAATGCCGACCCCAAATATTGCGGTCGGCATTACCCATTGTGTCAGAAGGCGCATTTGATCTCGAAAAAAGCACTCGGTAGGATAGGCGTCCCTGCCTGTCCATCAGTCCAATTCATGGCTCGATAATCCGCCGGACAGGCAGGACCGCCTATCCAGCAGTCAAATCTTCTACCGTTCCGAGTCAAAGTTGAACGGAATTTCCACCCAGACGCCGATCGGTTTGCCGTTCTGAATCGCTGGAGTGAACTTCCACGTCATAATGATCTTTTCGACTTCTTCGGCGAAACCGAGGTTCGGTGGTTCCACGCTCTTAAACTGGTACTTCTTCACCGATCCGGTCTTATCGACAAAGCAGAGGACGACAACACGCCCCTTAACGCCGGAAGTTTCAGCGAGCTTGGGATAGGCTGGCAACGGGCTGAAGTTATCGAGCGGTTGGGGAGCATATTCGACCGGAACAAACTGACCCAGTGCCGGGTCTTCTTCCGATCCGAAATCGTCGCCCTTGATCTCGATAATATCGCCGGACTTCAAGTTCAATCCTTCGTCTGATCCGGCTTCGGCGGAAAGCGCAAAAGTCAGTTCAGATTGTGATTTGATCACCGGTTCGGCGTCGATGAAATCTTCGTCAACAGCGATTGGGATCGCAGCGACTGGAGCTTCCATTTTAGGTTGTGCGATCTGCACCTGCTGTTGAGTGTCATCTTGCTGGCGCTTGAGCTTGGTTAGCTTGGAAGCGTCGATAACCACCACATTCGGCGGCGGAATCTCTTCTTCGCCCTGGATGATCTTTGCAATAAAGGGTGAGATGACGATCGCGAGGTGGACGACGAAGCTGAAAATCAAGCCCTTGATAAGATTTGGGCCGACCATCCGCTTCAGTTCCATCGCGCCGTAGCGAGATGCAGTCAGTTGTTCGTAGAAATTCAGGACTGCTTGACTCATGGCAACTGATCTCCTTCCTCGGCATAGAGCGGTTCGGGCAAGCCCTCGCGCCCGCCGGTTGTGAAACCTACCGCCCGAAGCAGGGAGTCGTCCAAGGTCGTGTAGCGGTCAATAGTAAAGCGGGTAGTCTTGGCGACGTTGAACTCATCCACGAGGTTCACCATCGTCGAGTAACTGCACTTCTTATCGATCTTGGCCAGCACGATCAGACTGTCGCCGTAGCGATCCCTTCTCTCCAAAAGCTTGGTTCGAAGGCTGTCCCATGCGAGCGGTTTGGGAGACTGCGTTCCGATCATATATGCGATCGAGTCGCTGCCATTGACGCGAGCCACCATGACAGTCAGGAGCTTTTGCTCGAAGACTTTAGTAGTGGGAGGCGGTTTGTCCGGATTGTTTTCCGGTAAGGCCATCTCCATCGCCTGTGGCAGACGGAAGACGGTCGTAACCATAAAGAAAATCAGGAGCAGGAAGGCGATATCCACCATCGGGGTCATGTCAATTCTGACTGATACCCGGGGTCGCTTCCAACTGGCGCCGCCGCCAGATTTTTTTGCCCCGCCTAAATCAACCGCGGCCATATTATATCCTGTATCTCAAGGATTGAATGTTCTTCTGTCATTCCCACGAAGGTGAGAATCCAGTCAAGTAGAACCTACCTCGACAACAACTGCAGCCAAGCTGTCAACCCTCCGCGGTTGACAGATATGTTGTTGTCACAGCGATCTTTACTGTCAACCACGGAGGGTTGACAGCTTGCCTGCCATTTCTCTCTATCCACCCGCCCCGGCTTCATTCGTTTCCGTTGCTCCGCCAGCCTGCCGCTCTTCCTCGAGATCGGTAACGAGGTTGAGAATGTTGAGGTCGTTTTTCTGGAGTGTTTCCATAACGCTCTCAACTACTCCGTATGGAGCCTCGCGGTCGCCTTTGATCACGACGCGATTGACCAATCGGGCGAGCTGAAGTTTATGGATAACCGGAGGAATTTCTTCCGCCTTGAACTTTTTCCCTTTAGGCACTCGCTCGCCGGGACGTACTTCGCTGAGTCCTCTCGAGTAATCAAGCGAAGCGTCTTCCATAGTCATGAAGATGTCGGAGTTCTTGGTGATCGTAATGACGATCATCCCGGTTTCCGGCAACTTGAACATCGAGTGCGAACTCGGGATCTGGACTTCGACTTCTTCCGGCTTCTTGAAGACCGTTGTCGTCATGAAGAAGATCAGCAGAAGGAAGGCAATGTCCACCATCGGAGTCATATCGATGGAAACGTTGATTCGCCGTTTCTTTGGCGCTGCCATTAGTCGCTCACTTTGTTTTCAGGCGTGGATTGACCACGAAGCGGCTGCTTAAGCAGCTTCCTTTTCCTTCAGGATTTCGATCGTCAGATAGGCCGCTTCATCAACCGCATAGTTGAACTGGTCAACCTTGTTGACAAAGAAGTTGTAAGAGACGATACCAATGATGGCGGCGAAAAGTCCGAGCGCGGTGTTGACGAGCGCTTCCGAGATACCTTTTGCAAGCTCGGCGGCGTTCGGCGCGCCCTGTGTCGCCATGGCGGCGAAGGCGCGGATCATTCCGACGGTAGTTCCTAAAAGTCCAACCATCGTCGCGATGGAGGCAATCGTCGAAAGAGCGATCAGATTTCTCTCAAGGAACGGGACCTCGAGAAGACGGGCTTCGTTGACCGCGCGCTGAGTTTCGGCAAGACGTTTCTCAGTAGTCATCGTCTTATCTTTGACGGTGCGAAGGTATTGTTCGGCGCCAGCTTTTAATACCGCGGCTGCCGATCCGCGCTGTGTGTCGCACTGCTTGGCGGCGTCTTCGTAACGACCTTCACGGATGGCTTTGGTGAAGTTCGAAAAGAAGGTCGGCAGCGGAGAGGAGCCTTGAGCTTTTTTCAGTGTAATAATGCGCTCGACCACGAAAGTGAGCAGCATAAGTGTGATCGTCAGCAAGAACGGAACCAAAGGTCCACCCTGAAGAATCTGGTGGGTAATTGGTGTTTTTTCGATACCCTGGTCCATACCCGGGAGAATTCCCCAGAAGAATGTTGCGGCGATAATGAGAGCCGCGACCATGGTGATAGTAGTGAAGAGACCTTGTTTCATCAATGGTTCCTTTAACCGTGGATGATTAGCCGTTGCCGGCGATTTATTGAAAACCGAATGAGATTGGTTTCGAGAGTTTCCTTCGTAGCGACCACTGCCAACCCGCCGTGGTTGGCAGAAAGATATGCATTTTCAACTGGGGCTCTGCCAACCACGGCGGGTTGGCAGTGGTCGAGTCTCGGGCTACCTAATCCCTGCCAACTGTTCCGCCTTCTGCTTCCCGTCCTTGCTCCCAAGCGCAGCGGCGCGTTCGTATGCTTCCCGAGCACGCTTGACAGCTTCGCGACTCTTCGGATTGGCGAAATATTCGCAGTCACCAAGCTGCACCCAGAGGTCAGCCTCGTTCGGGAGTTCCTTTAGTGCGCCGCGTATAACGGGAATTGCTCCGGCGTAATTACTCTTTTTCAGGTCGATATAAACGTTCAGACCGTACCCGGCTTTCCATTTCGGCGCATATGCCAGCATAGCGACGAGGATTTCTCGCGCTTTCTGCGTCTCGCCGGCTTCCATTAAGGCGCTTGCATAGATCGGCGCATACTTTTCGAGGAACTTATCCTGTGGATAGACCGCGCTATCGCCTTCAGCCCTGCGAAATGTCCAGTCGTGCTTTTCATACATCGGCTTCAAGGCTTCCACCAAACCGGGGAAATCCTTTTTCTTCTGCAGTGTGCTGACCAAACGTGAGAAGTCCGCGGGATCGTCAGGCGTTTCAAGCAATTGAAGCTTGGAGTAATAGATTGTCGAGTCGAGGTTGCCGAGCTTCAAGTAAACCCTCGCCAGATAACCGTTTACAGCTTTAGTCGTCGGAGCAAGCTTGAGTGTTTCGTGGTAAAGCTGGATGCTAGTATCGCAATATGCAGCCGAAAGCGCCGGAACGGTGTCTGAAAGGGCAAGCTGATACATCAAACGCGCCTGAACATTCAACACTTCAGCCAAAGTCGAAATCACGTCTGCACGGTCTGGTTTAAGCTCCAGAGCGCGGCGGAGAGCATGTTCAGACTGGCGGTAGAAATTAACTTTCTCTGCTTTTGAGTACTCGAAGGTTGACTTCCCGAGCAAATAATAGGACATAAAGTGGTCAGGACGCTTAGCCACCGCCTTCTGGAACTGCGCTCCCGCTTCGCCCCACCGTTTCGCTGCAAAATAGAGACGGCCAATCATGAAATCGACGGTCTTATTGTCCGGGGCTTTGGCTTGCACGACTTTAAAGAGGTCGAGCGCTTCGTTATACTGCTGAAGATCCTGAAGGACGAGCGCATATTCGTAAGCGAGCGTCAGGTCGCCGGGCGCGAGCTTCCAAGCATCTGCGTAATAAGCTACCGCCTGTTCCTTCACGCCTGCATTGTTATAAAGCCGGGCGAGGATGGTCGGGTAGAGTGGGTTCTTCTTGTTCTTGGCCGCGGCATTGGCGAGGATCCGCGTAGCTTCAGGGAAGTTGCCTTGCTTGGCAAAGATCAGCCCGCGAGCTACTTTGATCTCATCAACCTTGCTCTTTTCGTCTTTTTTCTCTGCCGTAGCGACGATTCGTTCGGCGTCCTTATCGCGATTGTTGGCAAGATAAAAACGGGTTAACTCAAGTACAGGGCTTGGTAACTTCTGATCGAGCGAAAACGCTTTTTCGTAATGTTCAATCGCGTCTCCAGTGTCGCCTAACGCCAGATTAGCGTCTCCCCAAAGCGCCCAAGCCGCTGCATTCGATTCATCTTTGCCGATGGCAGTCTGCAGGTGCATGATCGCCGTTTCCCAATCGCCCTGTTGGGCGTACTCGCGAGCGTTCTCGAGCGACGGATTCTTGGCTCCCTGTGCGTTTGGGACAAGCGACGCCAAAATTGCTAATGACGCAAGAGCCGCTGCGATGAATCTGATCCGATTGAGCATATAATTGAGTTTTTAATTAGAGAAAGTAATGTCATTACCCCAGAGCGCGACTATGTGCATTCCTTCACGTCACGCTTCGTTAAGGCAATACCAATTATACGACTTCCCCGAAGCGAAATCAAGCTCGAATTCTCAACGACGTCGAACACAGGGAAAACTGAAGAATTATATTTACTCTTCTTCCGCTTCGATGAGTCGCACGAGAAGTGTGCAAGTATTGCAGGATCGCTTCGTTAGACAACATTGAGCTTGCGCAACCGCCCTATTCTTTAGTATCTATATAAGCTGTTTTTATCACGGGCTGTAATTGACGGCGGGCGCTTGGAAATATCCACAGCAATCCTTATGCCGAATCTCCGCCGTCCCTCACGTATCAGGACGTTCAATGGAAAACTCTACCCCTTCCTTTTCTCTTGAAACTATGCGTCACTCAGCCGCTCACTTAATGGCGGCGGCAGTGCAGGCGCTTTATCCGGAAGCTCGTTTCGGCGTCGGTCCGGCGATTGAGAACGGCTTCTATTACGATATTGACCTTCCGGTCCAACTGACTGAAGCCGACCTTCCACGCATCGAACAGAAGATGCGTGAGCTGAAGAACAAGAAACTTGGTTTCATTCGAGAAGAGAAGGCGATAGACGACGCCATCTCCGAAATGGCTCGACGAGGCCAAAATTATAAAGTCGAATTGCTGGAACTATTAAAGGAGCGCGGCAGCACTGCGGTTGCCAAAGAAACTGGCGACGAAAGCGTCGCAGGAGATTCTTCGTCCGCCGGTTCCGCGACGGTATCCTTCTATATTAGCGGCGATTTTGTCGATTTATGCAGAGGCCCGCACCTCGACAACGCGTCGCAAGTCGGCGCATTCAAGATCACTCATGTCGCTGGCGCCTACTGGCGCGGCAGCGAAAAGAATCCGCAACTTCAACGGCTCTATGGACTAGCATTCTTCACTAAAGAAGAACTCGACGCCTGTATTCTGCGGATTGAGGAAGCCAAGCGACGCGACCATCGGAAGCTCGGTCAGGAACTCGAGATTTTCACTTTCTCAGACGAAGTGGGGAAGGGGCTGCCACTCTGGCTGCCTAACGGGACTGTGATCCGCGAAGAACTTGAAAAACTTGCCAAGGAGGAAGAGTTCAAGGATGGCTACGTCCGTGTGGCGACTCCAGAGATCACACGCGATAAACTCTACTATCGTTCCGGGCATCTTCCGTTCTACGCCGAGGATATGTACAAGCCAATCGAGATCGAAGAAGAGCTCTACTACCTGACTCCGATGAACTGCCCTCATCATCACATGATTTACCTGTCAAAACCGCGTAGTTACCGCGACCTTCCGGTGAGGCTCGCTGAATACGGTCACTGCTACAGGTATGAAATGAGCGGGACTCTCAGCGGTCTGATGCGCACACGCGGCTTCTGCCAGAACGACGCCCACATCTATTGTAGATACGATCAGGCGAAGCAAGAGTTCTTGAATGTCATGCAGCTCCACGCCCGACTTTACGATGTGTTTGGGATACAAGATTACTACATGCGGTTTTCAAAGCCAGATCTTGAGATGCTTGACAAGTATGTCAACGAACCGGAGAAGTGGATCGAGGCGATGAAGGTAATCAAGGAGGTGATGGACGAGTCGGGATTCCCTTACAAGGAAGTGGAAGGCGAAGCGGCCTTCTATGGACCGAAAATTGACTTCATCATCAAGAGCGTGATCGGCAATGAGTACGCCATTTCGACCAACCAGCTTGACTTCCTCGCCAGCGAGCGTTTTGAATTGACCTACACGGGCGAGGACAACGCTCCGCATCCAGTCTATGTGATCCACCGGGCGCCGTTGGGATCGCACGAGCGGTTTGTGGCGTTCCTGATCGAACATTACGCAGGCGTCTTCCCGACCTGGCTCGCTCCGGTGCAGGCGATTGTCATCCCGATTGCGGATCGTCACCTTGAGTATGCCCAGCGAATTCAGAACGAACTGCTCGGCGCGAGTATTCCAACTTCGACAGGCGGGATTCGGATCGAGATCGACAGTTCACGGGAAACTTTGCAGAAGAAGATCCGTAATGCGACGCACAAGAAGGCTCCCTACCTGTTGATTGTCGGCGACAACGAGGCCGAAAGCGGAACCGTGTCGGTTCGCTTACGCAGTGGAAAGGAACTGCGTGGAGTGAAAATTGGCGAGTTCGCGGAACGTGTGAGGAGAGAAGTGGTGAGTAGGAAGGACGCAGTTGAGTAGTGCGATGTTCGACAACTTTCTATTCCCTACTAATCGTGCTTGCCTATCTACTACCAACCCGCCGCGGTTGGTAGATGATTCTATAGTTCTTAGTTAGCGTTAATTAAACACGCAAGTCGATAATTCATAATGAGATATAGAAAATATCAAATCACTCATCGCACTACCAACCGCGGCGGGTTGGTAGTGTGGGTGCAACCGCGGCGGGTTGGTTGTAGAGATTCAAGCATCGCGAGTTGTAGAAGTGGGTGCGCAGACCGATGGTTGACGGCAGAAATGAGTGCTTGCATCGAAGTTCTTACTTTCCACCCAACTTGATTAAGATCTGCGTAAAATCATCTGGCAGCGGCGATTCAAAGTGCAGCGGCTCTTCTGTTACGGGATGCTTGAAACCGAGGACTCTGGCGTGTAGCAACTGGCGATCTACTTCGGCTAAAAGTTCTCCCGCGACGATTCGCTGTGCAGTCGAGAGCTTTCCCATCTGGCGGTTTCGTCCGGAATAGACCGCATCGCCGAAGATAGGGTGACCGGTGTGAGTGAGGTGGACGCGGATCTGGTGCGTGCGCCCTGTTTCGAGTCGCAGCGCGAGGTGGGTCAGAAAGTCGAATTTGGCGAGTTGTTCCCAGTGTGTCCGCGCCGACTTGCCGTCCTCGCGGACGCTGTATTTTTGACGGTCGTGAGGATCGCGGCCAATCGGTTCGTCGATTGTGCCTTTGCTGTTTGGAAAGGGCCACCAGGCGATGGCGTGATACTCGCGTTCGACAGAATGCAGCCTGAACTGAGTCGAAAGGCGCGACATCGCTGGTTCTTTCTTGCAGACCACCAACAAGCCGGAAGTCTGTTTATCAATGCGGTGGACGATTCCCGGTCGATCCACATCCCCGTCCGAGGCGGGTTCGTAGTCGCTGTAATGGGATAATAAGGCATTGACAAGTGTGCCGGTGCGGTTCCCTTTGGCGGGATGAACGACCATACCGGCTGGCTTGTCGATCACCAACAACCACTCATCCTCATAGACAATGGAGAGCGGGATCGGCTCAGCGAGCAGCTCGATAGAAGGTTTCGCCATCATGGTGATGTGAATGACGTCAAACGGCTGAGTCTTGTGGGCCGGCTTGGTGGGGCGACCGTTGACCAGAATCCCCCCCGAAGCAATCAGCTCCTGGGCTTTGGTGCGAGTCAGATCCGCGACCTGCCTCGTGAGGAAGATATCCAATCTTTCGGGTTCCTTCCCGGCGGGAAGACGGATCTCGATCTCGCGCTGAACTAAGTCTGGCGCGGGGATGGGATTGGCGATATAGGGGGCTGTTGGCTGAATTATCGACATCGAGTGAAATTGTCTCTTGCTTTAGGCTAAAACATAATATACAATGCTCTTCGTCAAAGAAAGGGAACTTTGACGGGGGTTGTGCGCGTAAAAGTGTTGTTTCGTTGGAAGGGTTCTTGGAGGGCGGACATTCTTGGCCGCCCTTGATTGAATAGAAACCAAGCTTTAGGGCGGCCAAGAATGTCCGCCCTCCAAGAACTTTCCATTGTGTTTCCGAACTTTCAAATTTCAAATTAAACCTTAAATCAGATGACTCACGAGGAAATTCAAGCTCTTTCCGCTGAAATTGAACGGGAAGGGCGTTTTATCGAAGAGATCGAGCGTGAGATCGGCAAAGCTATTGTCGGTCAAAAGCGGATGGTCGAGCGATTGTTGATCGGTTTACTCGCCGACGGGCACATCCTGCTCGAAGGCGTGCCCGGTCTCGCGAAAACAACCGCCGTCAAGGCGATTGCCCGCTGTATCGCCGCCAGTTTTCGTCGCATCCAGTTTACGCCCGATCTGCTTCCTGCCGACCTTATCGGCACCATGATCTACAGCCAGCGCGACGGCAGCTTCCAGGTAAAGAAAGGGCCGATCTTCGCGCACTTCATACTCGCTGATGAAATCAACCGCGCCCCCGCCAAGGTGCAGTCGGCATTGCTTGAAGCGATGCAGGAACGGCAGGTCACCATCGGTGATGAGACCTTCCCCTTGGTCGCTCCCTTCCTGGTGATGGCGACGCAAAACCCGATTGAACAGGAAGGGACCTACCCACTGCCGGAAGCGCAGGTGGATAGGTTCATGTTCAAAGTAGTGCTCGACTACCCGGAGCGGAGTGACGAGTTACAGGTCCTGCGGCGAGGCGACACTTCGGGCGCAGAAGGCGTCAATCAGGTCGTCAAACCAGAACAGATTCTGCGAGCGCGACAAGCCGTTGAGAAGATCTATGTCGATGAAAAGGTTGAAAATTATATTCTCGACGTTGTCACCGCGACACGAACCCCCGGTAAGTTCGGTCTTGAAAAGCTCCGCGATAAGATCCGTTATGGAGCTTCGCCGCGCGCCTCAATTTATCTGGTGAAAGCAGCGCGGGCGCACGCATTCCTGCGTCGCCGTGGCTTTGTCACTCCGGAAGACGTTCGCGCCATCGGTTTCGAAGTGCTGCGTCACCGCGTTATGGTTTCGTTTGAAGCAGAAGCCGATGAGGTGACGTCGGATGACATCATCCGCGACATTTTCGACCATATCGAGGTTCCGTAGGACTGCGTCATTCCCACGAAAGTGGGAACCCAGACATACTTTGTTTGGGGCAAGCTGTCAACCCTCCGTGGTTGACAGGATTTGACGCTTGTGAAATGTAGGTCTGTCAACCGCGGAGGGTTGACAGCTTACCCAAGTAGGATAGGCGTCCCCGCCTGTCCAAAGTACAACCAAAATGATGGACAGGCAGGGACGCCTATCCTACTGATAAGTAACAGAATGACCTTTGATCCCAATTTCTACCGATAAGAAAGAAGAGTCCAACGCCCTCCCGATTTCTCGCGAGCTTCTAAAGAAGGTGCGCTTGCTTGAATTGCGCACCCGTCTGCAAGTCCGCGACGTCTTTTCGGGAAGGTATCACTCGGTATTCAAAGGGCAGGGGATGGACTTCGCCGAAGTGCGCGAATACACACCCGGCGACGACATCCGTATGATCGACTGGAACGTCTCGGCGCGGATGGGGCATCCGTATATCAAGCTCTTCCGCGAAGAACGCGAATTGACGATCATGCTGCTCGTGGACGTTTCCGCTTCGACCGAGTTCGGCACCAGAACCGTTCTGAAACGGGAAGTTGCAGCCGAGTTGACAGCCCTCCTCGCGCTGTGCGCCCAGACCAACAATGACAAGGTCGGGCTTTTGTTGTTTACCGATAAAATCGAGCATTTTGTAGCGCCCAAGAAGGGGCGTCGCCACGCGCTAAGACTTATCCGCGATGTGCTGGCGTTCAAACCCGGCTCCAAGGGCACCGCTGTCGGTAAGGCGGTTGAGTATGCTCTTCACGCGTTACGGAAACGGTCTGTATTCTTCCTCATCAGCGACTTTGAAGGGAGCGATTACCACAAAGCGGTCCGAGTCGCGGCTCGTAAACACGACCTCATCGCCGTAGAACTCTATGATCCGCGCGAACGTTCACTGCCCGACGCCGGACTTGCTCCGCTGGCAGATCCCGAAACCGGCGAGATTTTCTGGGCTGACACATCGTCGTCGATCTTCCGTCAGGCGTATCAGCGCTCTGCAACTCGGGAGGCCGAAGCTCGCAACTCGTTCTTCAACAGTATCAGCGTCGATCGAATTGAACTACCGGTCGATAAGCCCTACCTGATGGAGTTGATCCGGTTCTTCCGTGTGCGGGAGAGACGGCGGTGAGAATGAGATATTGTTCTAACGATAAATTTGCGAGAGTTATGGGGCGTCATTCCCACGAAGGTGGGAATCCAGACAAGCTCATCAAGTTGGAATCTGAATCATGTAACGCTCGCCTGGATTCCCACCTTCGTGGGAATGACCGGGCACTACGGTTTATTGCGTTTTGCAGCGCGACGGCGTTATCTATTTCGTTTGCTTACGCCGCGGACGTTAATCTCGAACTATCGCCTCGCAAGATCACCGTCGGAGATCCCATTGAGATGACACTCGCTGTGACGCCTCCGCCCGGATTCAAAGTGGTCTGGCCGATTGGAGAACAGCTCGCGCCAGCCGAGATGATCAAGATGGATACTTCCGCCAGCAAACCGGGTCGAGCCTCCATTCGCTATACGATTTCGCTGTTCGAGACTGGTAAGCAGGAACTGCCGACACTACCCGTCTTACTTGTCTCAACCGAACGCACCGATACCTTGTGGGTTGATCCGGGGATCATCCAGGTTGCTGAGACATTCTCCGAACGCGACTCTACTCTCCGCGATATTCGCCCGCCGGTAAGGCTGCCCTGGACTTTTAAGGAGATGCTTCCCTACCTGATTGGAGCAGTGGTTGCGCTTGGTGGGGCAGCTCTTGCATGGTATCTCTGGCGCAAGGCGAAGCTCAGGAGAGGAGAAATTCCGGCCTATGTTCCGCCGCCGCCTCCACCGGATGTTATTGCGTTGAGGAAACTCGAAGAGCTGCGAGTCAAAAAGCTCTGGCAGGACGGTCGAGCCAAAGAGTACCACAGCGAACTAACCGAGATTATAAAGGAATATATTGGCGCTCGCTATGCCTTCAACGCGCTGGAAATGACTTCGGAGGAGTTGCTCGCTGCCAGGGATAAATGGGCGGTCGATGATGATGCACTCAGCCGGATCCGCCGGATCGTGAACATTGCTGACTTTGTGAAGTTCGCCAAATTCCGTCCCGATCCACACGACCACGAAAAGAGTCTCGAACTCGCCTTCGCTCATATTGAGGCTACGCGCGCAAAGAGCACGACTATAGCTGAAGCGAAGGAGGAGAGCCGATGAAGTTGTTTGCCAATCCGTGGCTGCTTCTTTTTGCTCTTGCAGCTCCGGCGGTCGTCTGGTTTTACATCCAGCGACTGAAGAAGCGATGGGGCGTCGTGATGCTGCCGAACTTGAAAATCGCGCGGTTGACGAAGATAACCACCCCCAAACAGCATCTCCGCCATCTTCCCGTAGCCGCGAAGGTTGTCGCGCTGCTTCTGATGGCCGTCGCACTCGCCCGACCTCAATCGGTCAGCAAGGGGCAGGATGTTTACAGTGAGGGCATCGACATCGTTCTCGCGCTCGATATCTCCTCTTCGATGTTAGCGCAGGACTTTCAGCCCGATCGCGCCCGAGCCGCCAAACAGGTGGCGGCAGAGTTTGTCAAAGAGCGACCCAACGACCGGATTGGAATCGTCCTCTTTGCGAAACAAGCTTTTACTCAATGTCCACTCACAGTCGATCACGACATTCTACTCGAACTGCTGGACCAGGTCGAGGTTGGTCTCGCTGATCCCGATAATACCGCCATCGGAAGCGCGCTCGGCACGGCGGTGAATCGTCTGCGCGGAGCTACAGGCAAGTCAAAGGTCGTCATTCTATTGACCGACGGTGAGAATAACTACGGCGTTCCGCCGACTACCGCCGCTGAAGCAGCTCAGGCGCTGAACGTCCGCGTCTATACTATCGGCGTCGGAGCGCGAGGCACAGCTCCCTACCCCGGGCGTGATATGTTTGGCAGGACGGTGATGCAGCAAGTGCCGGTTTCGATCGATGAAGGATTACTGCGACAGATCGCGCAGTCCACCGGCGGCAAGTACTTCAGAGCTGCTGACGAGAATAAACTCCGGGCTATCTTCGCCGAGATTGACCGGATGGAAAAGACTCGCGTCGAAGTGAGAGCCTACCGGCGCTACTCTGAATTATTCTATCCCTGGGCGCTCGGAGCGCTGATCGCCCTGACGCTCGGGCTGGCAGGAGCGAGTTGGTATCTGAGAGGGATGGCATGATTAGATTTGCACATCCCGGATGGCTGCATTTAGCCTGGCTCGTTCCAATATTGATTAGCGCCGCATGGTTTGAGTACCGTTGGCGGAAGAAAGCGATGCGCGAGTGGGCTTCCGAATCGCTGTGGGATTCAGTCTTGCCCGAGCGCGCTCCGCTTCGCATTCTGATCAAGCGGCTGCTTTGGGCTGTGAGTGTAGGGATGCTTGCGCTTGCTCTGGGCGGACCGCAAGTCGGCACGCGATTGGTTGAAATGACTCGCGAGGGCGTTGACGTTGTCATCGCGCTCGACGTCTCCAAATCGATGCTCGCTGAGGATGTCGCTCCGAGCCGACTGCTCAAGGCAAAGCATGAGATACTCAGTTTATTGCAGCGGCTTCGCGGCGACCGGGCAGCGCTTGCGCCATTCGCTGGAGTCGCTTTCATTCAGGTTCCGCTCACGCTTGACTATGGCGCATTTGGATCGGTATTGAACGCTCTCGAACCGGGAATTATACCACAACCGGGAACGGCGATCGGCGAGGCGATTAAACAGGGCCGAAAAGCCTTCCGAACTGAATCTAAAGCATCGAAAATTATGGTTATCATCACCGATGGAGAAGATCAGGAAGCTGGCGCTGTCGATGAAGCCAGGCAGGCGGCTCAGGAGGGTGTGATGATCTTTACCGTAGGAATGGCTTCACCCGAAGGAGCCCCCATTCCTGAAAAGGATGACGCCGGTCGAGTGGTTGGATACAAGCAGGAGCGCGGCGAGGGGACAGTTATTTCCAAGCTGAATGAAGAGTTATTGAAGGACATCGCCGACGCGACAGGCGGCGAGTATTATCGGGATAATCCGGGGGGTGACGAGTTCCGTAAAATCTACGAGCGTATATCTGGTATGGATAAACAGAAATTCGAGCAGAAGACGTTCACCGATTATGAAGACCGCTTTCAATGGCCGCTGGCAGCCGCTTTCCTCCTGTTATTAGCAGATGAGTTGATACTGCCCTATCGGCGGAGGAAGGGCGTATGAAAATTCCTCTACCGAAAGCTGTCAACGCTCTGTCGTTGACAGCGCGCTCACCGGAATTCAACCGTCAACCGCGGAGGGTTGACGGCTATCTGCGTTCTGGATTGGTCGTGGCGCTTCTTTTCGTGGTCACTATTCCTCTTTACGCTGCTTCTCCCCGTAGCTCAGCCGCAAAGGGAGTGAAACACTATGGCCAGGAAGAGTACGACAAAGCGTTGACTGAGTTTATGGCAGGACTTGAGAAAGCTCCTAACAGTCCCGAACTGAAATACGATCTCGGTTCGGCGCTCTATCGTTTGCAGCAATTCCCTCAAGCGGCGGAGGCGTTCAACAACGCAGCGGCCAAAAAAGATCCAAAGCTCGCATCCGACGCCTGGTTCAATCTCGGGAATTCGCTCTATTCCGCTCAAAAGTTCGACGACGCTGTTAAAGCCTATAAGAATTCGCTGATACTGAACCACGACGATAAAGATGCCAAGCACAACCTCGAGCTTGCACTCCGTGCGAAGAAAATGCAGCAGCAACAACAGCAGCAAGACAACCAGAATCAGGATAAAAAAGAGCAGCAAAAACAGGATCAGCAGCAGGAGCAAAAACAACAGCAGAAACAGCAGGATGACAAGAAGAAGGAAGAGGAGCAGCAGCAAAAGCAGGCTGCTCAAGATTCCAGTCAGGCAAAGCAGGACTCAACCGAACAACAAATGGAACCTCAGAACGGGCCGATGAGCAAAGAGGAGGCGCTCCAATTGCTGCAAGCCATGGAACAGGATGAGCAGGACGCTCAGAAACAGAAGCTGATCCGCCAGTTCGGCGAGCCGAAGCGAACGAGCAAAGACTGGTGAGGCAGGGTATGACAAACGAACGAGTCTGGGGCGCTTTTCTGAGCATCGCGGCGTTACTGACGATCACTTCAACGGCAATTTGCGCCGTCGATTTCAAGGCGACGGTGGACGATCCCGGTCCGACGGTCGGCTCACGGTTGACCTATACCGTGACACTCTCTACCGACGGTTCGCTGCCCGATATCATCCCGCCCGATTTTGATGGTTTCGATATTGTTTCGGGGCCTTCTTCCTCGACTTCGATCCAGATGATCAATATGGCGATCTCGAAGTCTGAAAGCCTCACCTATATCCTACGCCCCAATCGTCCCGGCAGTCTCACTATAGGACCAGCCAAGGCGAAGGTGAAAGGCAAGCTTTTAACTTCCAATCCTGTTACTGTCGAGGTTCTTCAGGCAGGAGCGGGTGGGAATGCCGCGTCACAGCCGAGTCGAGGTCGAAGCGCGCCGAATCAGCCCAATGCTGCGGCTCCGCCCACACAAACGGGAAGGTCTCATCCGGTTTTTCTCACTGCCACCGCCGATAAACCGACTCTCTATAAACTTGAAATGGCGACGATCACCTACCGGCTCTACCTTAAAGTCAATGTCCTGAATTATGTGGTTGTGAAGACTCCGCAGGCGACCGGATTTTGGACTGAAGAATTCGCCGTTTCCAACCGGCCAGTATTGGAGGACGTTTCGATCCGGGGGGAAAACTACAAAGTTGCGGTCGTGCGGAAGATCGGTGTATTTCCTACCCGTGCTGGACAACTCAAACTTGATCCGCTTACAATAGACGTCACCATCCAGACAGCCGGCCGACGTTCGCGAGATCCGTTCGATTCTTTTTTCGATGATCCGTTTTTCTCACGCGGCGGCAGAGAAGTAAAAACTCTCACTTGTGATCCAATCACACTCGAAGTTCGAGATCTTCCCGTTGGAGCTCCGCCTGACTTTCATGGCGATGTTGGAAACTATCAGCTTAGGCTGAGCTATGATAAAAGCGAAGTCGCTCAAAACGATGCAATTACTGTAAAAGCGACAGTAAGCGGCGTCGGCTACTTAAAGTCTGTAGATGCGCCAAAGCTCATCTTGCCAAGTGGCTTTGAGCAGTTTGCGCCAACAGTCGAGGCTGACGTCAATGTTGCGGGAGACGCGATGCGCGGGAAAAAGACTTTTACCTATCTCGTCATTCCCCGCCGATCGGGTCGCTTTACTTTATCGCCAGTCTCTTTCAGTTTCTTCGATCCCAATAATCGCGGCTATGAGACAGTGACGGACGGCGGGCTTGAAGTAAATGTCACTCCTTCCGCAGGAGGCGAGGAGTCAGTCTTCTCAGGTCGAACGCCGTCTGAAGTAACCTTGATGGAGAGCGACATACGCTTCATCAAATCACTCTCAGGACCTCTATCGCCGGTTTCAATTCCGCCATATAGAACAGGAATATTCTTCTTCATGTTGGCGTTGGCGCCGATGTTGTTTCTGGGCGGGGTCGGGTGGGAGAAAATCCAGGAAGCGCGCCATTCCGATCCTATTGCTGTTCGTCGAAGGAAAGCCTCCGCTTTAATGAAGAAGACTCTCGAAGAAGCAGAAGCTCACGCCCGCTCAGGTTCCGCTCTGAAAGCTGTCGAGACCGCCTCCAAAGGATTGTCTGAATTGGTCGGAGCAGTGATAGACGAACCTACCGCGGGGCTTACAACGGAACTGATTCGGACTCGACTTGTTAGCCGGGGCGCTGAGAACGATTTAGTTGACCGGACAATCCGACTGCTGAGCGAAGCCGACCGCATTCGCTTCGGCGGCGGTGGATCGAGCAGTTCCGTTTTGGATGATTTGCTCAGCCAGTTCCGACAGACTACTGAAGCGCTGGAGAAGATCCGATGATCAAGAATCGAACTACTGTACTATACGGTCATTCCCACGAAGGTGGGAATGACCGCGTTCTTCAGATTGCATTACTCCTTCTCAGTTTGCTTGTAAGCTGGTCGAATCTTGTCTTTGCAAGCGACGCCGAGCTGCTCTTCGAAGCGGGCAATAAAGCCTATCTTGACGGCGACTGGGATGCAGCTCTCGAAAAGTGGAAACAGGTTGAACAGAGGGGTTATGCCGGGGGCGCTCTCTTCTATAACCTCGGGAACGCTTTCTATAAGAAGGGGGAATTGGGAGAGGCGATACTCTACTGGGAACGCGCCGCCAGATTATTGGGCGAGGAGGGCGACGTTGCCTCAAACTTGAAAATCGCCCGCGCTCGCATTACAGATAAGCTTGATGAATCGGTACATCTGCCGGTTTGGGATTGGTTTGACCGGTTGCGAAATCGATTCTCGGCTGGATTTGTTGCGTGGGGCAGCGTACTGCTCTCGTTTGCGTTGTTCGGCGCACTCTCAATGAAAAGGTGGGTGATTCGAGGAGGAGTCTGGAATCAGAGGCTGAAATCTGTTGTCTGGGTGACCGCAGCGCTTCTGATAATCGGGCTGAGTCAAGCCGTTATGAAGGCGCGTGATGAGTCGTTGCGACGTGAAGGAGTGTTAGTGAGCGTTGAAGCGGAAGTACTTAGCGCGCCTGCGCTTGGCAGTGGCAAACTGTTGTTCACTTTGCACGAGGGAACTAAAGTCCGGGTGTTAAGAAAGCTCGAAGGCTGGATTGAGATCAATGCTGGCAAAGATAAGCAGGGATGGGTGAAAGACGATGCTATCGGGGTGATTTGACAGATCGAAATTTCTTATAAACCTTAGCAGTAAATTGTGCCTTTGCGGGAATTGTCATGGCGCTTCGCCCTGCCTCGGAACATGAAAATAGTGACAAGGAGGATGGGCGTCCCTGCCCGTCCTTGATTTGAGTTCGGTTTGCTTGGACGGGCAGGGACGCCCATCCTCCTTGTCACCATGTCTATTTTCTGAGAAATAACCCCGGCTGGTCACAGACCGGGATTTACTCTCGATAAGAATTTCAGATACAGGATTAGGTAAACCGCGAGCGCCCATAGAACTACGGTTAGTTTAATACCCGTATCCTTGATGACCAGCTCAGTTGGATCCTCGCCGGACCGTCCAGACAGCGCCAGTTTGTGGTATCGAAAGACGCCATAGATAACAAAAGGAATAGTGTAGATCAATCCTTGTGTGTGGTGTTTGGCGACAGTCTGAGGGTCAAGGGTATAGAGACAGTAACAGAGCAGCGTCATAGCCATCAACACGCTGATCCAACCGTCAATAATGTTTAACGGAGGATAGTCCATCAGAGCTGTTCGAGCCGGAAGGTTGTTGCCTTCCAGCGCCGCGATCTCCTGACGGCGCTTAATTAGGCCAAGGAATAGAGCGATTGTGAAAGTACAGAGTAACAACCAGCTCGAGACCGGTTCGTGAACAATCGCAGCTCCCGCCATAATCCTCAACACAAATCCAGTCGCTACAACCAGCAAATCGACGATCTGCAGTCTCCGCAAGTAGAGGCTGTAGAGCACCATCAGGATTACATAGCCGATTCCGATCCATACCGATGCCGGCCCCCATAATAACTCTCCATGCCGCCCTCCGAGATAGAGCAGCGTCAAGCCAAGCGCCAGCGCGACTGCTCCAGCCGTAAGCGCGGAGCCTGCCGACAGCGCTCCAGATGCAACCGGACGATTCTTCTTCACCGGATGCACAGCGTCTTCCTGCCGGTTCAGCACATCATTCAGGGCATAGATCGCCGATGAAATCAGCGAGAATCCAAGCACACCGGCGAGCAGATCGAGCCAGATTCCCGCTTCCAAAAAACGAAGCGAGAAAAGCGCCGGCGCCACGATGAAACCGCTCTTGACCCATTGCCGCAGTCTAAAGGTGCGGAGAATGAGCTTGAACAATCCCGGTTGGGCGGAATGATTACTTATTTGTCGATCTTCCACAGATCCTTAGATATACACTGGAAATGCGAATTGTTTACTTGCGCCGCCGTCATACCCTGTCGGTGACGGTAAGATGATCGCTACAGCACCGCGTCGCTGAATTCCTGCTGGAACTCTTCAATGGAAATGCCCGCTACTGAGGCGTATTTAGCGCACTCTGAGGGATCATCCAGATCTTCCTGCGTCAGCCGAATCATAAATCCTTGAAGCACCTGGAATGCATCCGAGGAAGTGTTTACCATTCGAATTCGCGTGCGTCCGGTCTGAGGATCTACCATTTCAGCGAATGGTATCGGAACGAGGCGATGATTCTGTTCCGAGACCATTACCGCGGTGCCGCCATTGAGGAGAGTATCTGCGGCGTGATAACCGAGGTCGCGCGTGTACTCGATATCGTAAGCAATTGGATCTCCGCAACGGAGCTCATAACCGATGTTTTTGGCGACTATTGTCGTTTTAATTCCGAACTGCCCAAGCCGCTTCTGGACTTCCCGCTTCATAATCCCGCCGAAGTCGAGTTCGTCGAAACGGATGTTGTCGTGAGCGTCCTTCTCGACATGCCCGAGCGCCTTCAGATCTTCGATGGGCATCTTGTCGAGCAGTCCTTCGGCGAGAATCGCTACGCCGTCCTGAGTCCCGTACGCAAGCCGCTTTATTATCGATCCAGCGATAATGTCCACCAGCCTTCTCATCGGAACGAGCGCTCCATTTGGAAACTCTTCAGGGATCAGGGTCAACGTGTTTCCGGCGGCTTTGGAGACATTTACCGCGAGATGCCCGGCTTTGCGCCCCATCATCACCACAAAGAACCAGCGAGACGTTGTGCGCGCGTCAACCATAAGATTCTTAACGATATCGAAGCCAATCTGACGGGCGGTCTGAAAGCCAAAAGTGGAGATTCCTTGCGGCAGGTCGAGGTCGTTATCGATGGTCTTAGGGACATGGACGACATGAATTCGCCCTGCAGCTTTTTCCTCGACCTTCATTGCTGTAAAGGCGGTATCGTCGCCGCCAATTGTGATCAGCTTGTCGATATCGAGGCGGAGCAGGCTCTGGACTGCGGCGTCGAGCAGTTTTGGATCTCGAGTTGGGTTATCGCGTGCGATGCCGATGAAGGAACCGCCGAGGAAGTGAATACGGCTCACCATATCGACGGTCAATTCGCGGATGTGGCTGATGTCTCCGCGCATGATGTGCTTGAAGCCGTCGAGTATGCCGACGACTTCAACTCCTTCGACGAGACTGCGGATGGTCGCGGCGCTGATAACGCTATTGATACCCGGGGAAGGGCCTCCGGCGACAAGAATGCCGAGTCGGTTTTTATGGGCGATAGTGGACATAGATTTTGTTTTTATTAATTTGCTGAAAAGTCTTTTACCGTCGTACTATTACAATCCGTTGCGGTGTCGAGCCAATCTGCCGGGAGTTGTCCCAGACCATAGCAACGAGGGGATAGGGACCTTCAGGATAGCGGCTCGCGTCCCAGTTGAAGTCATAAATTCCTTGCGCCGAGTCCGTGAGAGTTCCAGCGAACTCAAATCCCGCTACAAAGAAGGCGACGCGATAGATCTGCTGGTCATCGCGCGCCTGTGCAGATAAGAGTACGGTTGACGTCACTACCGTCCCGGCGTCGGGAGTTATCCACTCGATGACCGGTGGAAGCGAGTCGGCAAGTTGTGCGTCATCGCCTGAGATTCCGGCGGGGCCTTTGCAGGAGATAACTGCTATAGTTGTTAACAGCACTGACCCAAGAAAGCGCAGGCTCCAAAGACCTCTAACTTGCGAAAGGACAGCCGCAGGCTTGCTCATCCGCCGCCCTCCCCAGTGTCCGCTATCGCCGGATAATGAAGCGTCACAGCCGCAAGAAGGTTGTCGCCTGTCGAATAGCGGTCGGCTATCGTTCCCCATCCTCCGTCGGTGCGCGTACCGGAGCGTTTCCAGGGCGGATAACCGTTATCGGCTGCCACGATCAGAGTATCGCCGACCGACCGGTTGGGTAAATCGATTACAAGATAGAATTCACCCGCAAGGACTTCATCTTGCTCGCCGAAGTTGAACTGTTGAGGGGTTGGAGTTCCTGCGAAAGTGACCGCTCCGAGTTCGATGGCGACTTTCTGAGATGAGGGGATAATAGCGCCTGTCCATATCCCGATCCGCAGTATGGTAGTGTCGCTGAACCGTCCTCCCAAAGTGACATTGGCGCTACGCAGATTCGCTTTAGCGGCGGCAGTCATCCTGATCCAGAACGCTTCCGATCTTGTGCTGTCGGGCGCTCGAAAGGTTGCAGCTTCGATGCCGTTATGATATGCAAGCGTCACAGTCGAATCAGAAAGGCTGGACGAAAGCCCGAGACGCACCGGACGGGGAGCTGCATCAGCGACGTTTCCAGCGAGATCATAGGCTCGGGCTGAAATAATATGCCATCCGGGAGTGATTCGGTCGAGCGGTACGGTAAAACGATAGGGCGCCGTGGCTGAGACGAGCGTCAATCCGGGCACGTAAGGAGATCCATCGATGGTGAAAACTACTCGCTCGATGGCGACATTATCTACCGCAGCAGCAGCGACAATCATCTTGTCGTAGAGGGTCGAGAGTGGCCACGGTTCAGTGAGTTGAACGGTTGGAGGAACAATGTCAACTCCCAGCGCGTCGATGCCGGAGGGGCCTTCGGGACCGCTGCAGCCGGTAATTATTATAAAAGTCAGAAGTGCAAGTGGAGTCAGCTTCTTCATTGATAGCGCACCGTAGCGTAGATCAGCGGGTTGTAATGTCGTCCGCTTCCGGTCGTGAAAGGTCTCCATTCACCGTCGCTGGTCAGGACGAGACCGTGCCCATTCTTCCAAAGCCCATCATCGGTATGAACTGCGAGAGTGTCGCCTCTGAAGTCGTCTGGCAGGCGAACTACGACGAAAAACTCTCCGGGAACGGATATCCCGCCAAATGAGTATCTCACCCACCCGTCATAATCTTTCTCTTCACCGCGCGGCGGCAGGCTTAACGAATCGCGCACAGTCACCGTATCCGGAAGCCCATTTCGCACGCTCATAAGATCCAGAAACAGCAGGTTTTCGCCTGACCACTCAAGCTTTTTAAAGAGTCTTAAACGCACATTAAGAACTCTCACCGGTCCGTCCGGAGTGAAGCGTGTTGCCAGCCCCCGGAAGGTTCCGAGGCTATCGGTCGGCAGTTTCCATCTCATCGACTTGGTGGAGTCGTCATCAAAAAGGCGAAGTGTATCCAATTCGTCAGGGATTTGCTCTGTCCGGTTCAGATAGAGCATCGCCGATTGCCCAATTTTATCCTGCATATCCCATGCGATTAACTGAAGCGAGTGCTGTCCGAACGAAAGCGCGCTGCAATCCCAAAGATACTGTGTCGGTGGATTGAACAAAGTTATGGTTCCGGCAACGGGAGGAAGACCATCGACTAAAAAGGCGGTTCGAGCTACGGAATCATCGTCAGTGACGAGGACTTCGATTATCGAGCGATCATAGAGAGGGCGAGAAGCAATCGGAAGAATGATCTCAGCGGATGGCGGATGAAGATCGTCCGGCAGGCGAGATATTCCCGGGCGACCGGGATCTCCTTCGCAGCCTATCAGCAAAAGCGCGAGGATCAAGGTTATCCGCGTCGAATCGAGCGTCATCTTCATGCGTTAGAGTGATTGGTGGATGAAGATATCACTTCACGGCAGGCTCGATCAAGACCGACGAAGAGCGCTCTCGATGATATCCATTGTCCGAAGTAGATCTCTTCGATGTAACGGATCGTTGCGACCGGCGAGAAGTTTTGCGCCGTAAGTCCGTGAGCCGCGGCGGCCATCAATCCGAATTTGCCTGCCGCAAGAGCGGCGTCGCTGATCCGGTCGAGCGCTGCTCCGGCGTCTTTCTCGTTGCGCGCGGCTGCATAGGTAGAACAATCCAGTACAACGCCGGAGATGTTCAGCCGCGCCATTGTCTTTACTGCTTGAGCGTTTGGTTCGATCATCAGAGCCGCTGGGATGCCCGCTGAACGGTAGGCGCTTCCGGTCGCGCCGATACGGTCGGAGTCCGCCTCAACAAGAATAGGTCGAGCAGGTCTCGCGCCGTCCCAAGAACCGTCAACAAGCACTACGCCGTCGGGATGAAATTTTAGAACAGTGTCCACCAGTTCTTCCTTAAGCGGTGCAACAACGATCAAGTCGCCGCGGACAAGCTCACGAGTCATCAGAATGTCCCGCTCAGTGAGGAGGCCACTCGACTGCGCCCATCCCGCAAGGACAATCTGAACGCCAGCGCTCTCTGCAAGAGCGGCTGCAACGGCCGGATCGGGGATGCCGGACGTATGCCCCTCCCGCAATCGCGCGATCGGATTAATGTAGTATCCAATTCTCATCGGTTCTGCGTCAACTCCTTCTATAGGCCGGATAATGCTCAATCACTAAATTTACTCCCCCGAAGCGATGTTAGAGTCCAGCTCCCCGGATAATTCGTCGATTAGTTCACCCGCCCCGAGGAAGCGAAATCCTTCGGCTTCAAGAGAAGGGAAGATTGCACTGACAGCAGCCAAGGTGTTATGCTTAACGTGTCCGATTCCAATTGCCCAGCCACGTTGCTTGGCAATAAAGGCAAGTTCGTGGATTTGCTTCGCCACTGAGGCTGAGTCGGAAAGTACGTCGAGGAAAACATCTCGCCCAAGCGCTGGAACGCCTGCCTGTATCATCGCTCTCAATGCGGCGGAGCGTTCTGAGGTTCGGCTGTCCACGAAACAAAGATCTTTCTTATGGACAACCTGTGCGAGGGACTCCATCAATCTGCGATTGGTGGTTGCTTTCGATCCCATATGGTTGTTAATCCCCGTCGCTTCCGGAATCTCACGGACCACTCGATCGAGAATCACACGAACCTGCTCATTTGATGTTCCAACCATTAGCATATCGCGCTCATCCATCGCGATCCGCTCCTCAGGCTCAAGCGGGAGATGGATAAAGACTTCTTTTCCTGCCCGGGTTGCTTCTTTGGCAACCTTTATCGAAGTACGATTGCCGGGGATAATCGAGATCGTAATCTCGAACGGAAGATTGACAAATCCATCGACGAGCTGCTGATCCCATGCCGGGCCGAAATCGTCCACTACTAAGGCAATTACAGGCTGCTCGCTGGGGTGCGGCTGTCGGAAACTGGACTCTTCGGGACTCGATTTTGGCGGCGCTTTTCTGCTGCCAGTCACATGAAGCGGATCGGAGCGAGGTTCGCTTTGTGTTGCGGGCGGGTCTCGCTTGATTACAACGATCCCCCAGACAAGAGCGGCGATTGACCAGGAAATCAGGTTAAGTGTGCCAAGCGCGCTGCGACGTTTCTTGCGTCCCACATCCCGCCGTTTGGTTGAAGCTATCGATTATTGAGAATCTTGGAGGGCGGGCATTCTTGACCGCCCTAATGTCAAATCATGCTTAATTTCAGGGCGGTCAGGAATGCCCGCCCTCCAAGATTCTCTGCGAGTTAGTACTCTCTTAAATTAAAAGTCGTCCTGCCACTGAATGACTCGAAATCTTCCGTCCGATCCCTTCCTTACCGAGAAACGCGCATACCCCATCAACGGCGATTCATCGCCGAGTGTCAGATTGAAGCGGACAATGAAAGCCAACAGGCTATCGGGCAGGTTGAACGCGACAACCTCATCCGGGATGATATTCCATTCGAGATCTATCCGACCATAGGAGCGAAATAATCCGCCTGTCGCTTTCAAATCGGTATCGCGATACCAACTGTCGAACCGTCCGGCGTCCATATCGTAATAGTTAAAAATGAACGATTCATCGAGACAATCAGAATATCGCAGCGAGTCGCGATAGTCATAAGATAGTGCAAAGTTTTGCAGCAGTCCGCCCACCGTCGCCTGATCGCTCCACGCACGCTTACCAGCCTCACCTTCGATCGGGGCAAACGGATTGAGACAGCCCTGTAACAGTAAGGCCATCGTAAGAACGAACAGTAAGAGGGGATTCTTCACTGAAGTTGGGTACCTATTTACCCATACTGCCAACACGCCGTGGTTGGCAGACTTGCCTGCACTCCCTTGCCAGTTCTGCCAATCACGGCGGGTTGGCAGTGGAGGTGAATAGTGTCTCGACTCGATTCTCAGACCGTTGCCGATCCTGTTAAAGCGCCGCTTTCAAATCACTCCAGCATGACTCCCCGGCTACCCGGGCGTCAGTCCACCTTTGTATGTACCAGCCGCCGTCATTCGCCTTGAGAATGCGGTATTCCGCGCGTCCGGTCATATCCCGGGGTGCGCGGTCTGACGCCAGTCCGAGATGCAGGTGATAGCTGCATGAAATAATAGCCGTATCTGCTATAGAAGTCTGTCGCTCGACTGTCAAATCCAGCACTGCAAGCGAATCGAGCGGCAGGTTCGCCGGCGCGAAGAGCGACTGTCCGAAGCTGACTTCCCTGTCGAGGTTCCACCCGTCAAAAACGCCCGGATTAATCGTCGCCGTTTGCTGGTCAGGGATAAACTCAAAGTTGGGTAAACCGGATTCTTGCGCCGCCAGAGTTCGAATATAGTCGCTGCTCGATCTCCGACCGACCGATGAAGAGAGATTATCCAGCACTATCGAAGGCGATGAAGGGAACCGCCAGCCTGAATTCCCACCGCCGTCCGGAGGTTCGGGCGCTCGGGTCGAAAATAGATCACAGCCGACAATACACAGGATTGATAAGACAAAAGTTGCCAACCAAGTGAATTTCAACTGTGATGTGATCATCAAGGTATTTGGGGCTGGTGGGGTGGATTTCCAATCCGCCATTTTCGGTCCAGATTTATATTGAGGGCGGCGGATTGGAAATCCACCCCACCAGTACAGTCTGTCTCGCCCGCGCAAGTCTGACCGCCTTTTTCGAGCCTCAACTATTTCTATGCCTTCGCGTAATCCGCCACGCCCCGCGCCAACTCCAACGAGGTCGTCTTTCCGCCCATATCGTAGGTGCGCAGTTTGCCTTCCTCGATCACCCGCGCAATCGCCGCTTCGAGTCTCTCCGCCTTGTCCGTCTCGCCGAGCCAGTCGAGCATCATTTTTACCGTCAGCAACATCGCTGTCGGATTGACTTTATACATTCCCGCATACTTCGGCGCTGAGCCGTGCGTTGGTTCAAAAACTGCATAGCTGTCGCCGATGTTTCCCGACGCTGCAAATCCCAGACCGCCGACAAGTTGCGCGGCGAGGTCGCTGATGATATCGCCGAACATATTCTCGGCGACCATCACGTCGTAGTCACGGGGGTTCTTCAACAGCCACATACACTGCGCATCGATATTGGTGTCGTACATCGGGATTTCGGGATAGTCCTTGGCGACGTGCCGGGCGGCGCGCATCATCAGACCGCCAGTTTCGCGCAACACGTTTGGCTTGTCCACAATGGTCACCGATCGACGGCCATTCTTGCGAGCATATTCAAAAGCGTTTCTGACGATCCGCTCGCAGCCCTGCCAGGTCATTATCCGGGTTGAGATGGCGATCTGGTCCGCTGGAACATTGGCGAACCGCTTGAACTTTTTATGACTTGCTGCTAACGCATCACGCACCAAAGGCGGCAGTGGGTGGAATTCCACGCCTGAGTATAACCCTTCCGAATTTTCGCGGAAGATTACCAGATCTATGTCGTCGCGGTAGTTTAGCGGATTGCCCTTGTAAGCCTTGCACGGCCTGATGTTGGTGTGGAGGTTGAACTCCTGCCTGAGCCTGACAATCGGACTGAAGTAATCAAATCCTTTGCCCTGCAATGCAGGATTGAGTTCCGCCGCCGCTTCGTCCTTGGGTTTGGATGTGATAGCTCCGAAGAGGGCGCAATCGGTCTCTTTCAATACTTTGATAGTGCGGGGAGGAAGCGGATCGCCCTCTTGCTTCCAGAACTCCCAACCGATGTCGCCGTGAATATATTCGGCGTCTAATTTCAGCGCGTCGAGCACGATCTTCGCTGCGTCCATTACGTCGTTGCCGACTCCGTCGCCCGGCAACCAGGCAATGCGATATTTAGCCACGTGTAATTCCTGATTTGTATAATATTTGGTAGGACAGGTCTCCGAACCTGTCAACTCATCCACTGCCAACCCGCCGCGGTTGGCAGGAAGTCAGGGAGTTGGAATGCACTACTGCCAACCGCGGCGGGTTGGCAGTGGATATGTGCTGCGAAGTTGTCAGTGATACCTACAACTTCATCCCCAACCCAATCCGCCATGTCGATCCGAGCAGCGGATCGTTGACCGTTGTCGCCGCGTCGATCGTATAGGCGCTGATCAACAGTCCAAGTCCAAATGAAGGTCGCACTTCTTCAGCGGAATAGGTCGCGCCGGTTCTCAAGAACACCCTCTCACGCCAGCCAGCCTCGATCCCCCCATGATAAGCGGGCGGGATCCCTTTTACTGAAGATAACTCAACAGTCCCCGCCAATCCAAACTCGCCAAAGCTATGACGCAGTGCGCCGCCTGCTCGAACCGTCGAAGGAGCGGCGTCGCGATTGTGTTGCGATAATTCAATATTGGAAGTCGAAACGCCCACCGTATATAAGTCTCTGCCCCAGATCAATCCGGCATCTAATAATGGGTAATCATAAACCGTTACGCCGAACATCTCTTCCATCGTTCCTTTAAGCGCCGCGCCTATTCCGATATTAAATGGTAGGCGAACCGAGGCTGCCAGCGCGAGAAGCGATTGATGGAGGGTGAATGTCCCTTGAGATGGTCCCGGTCGCTCCCGCACTTCGAAACCGGGCGTTCCGAGATCGAAGAGATAAGCGCCGACGCCTCCAAAGCCGGTCTTGACCGAAGCTGCTCCGAAAACGCCCCGACCGTCTTCAAATCCGCGAAAACTCTGTAATGAAATGCCTTGATCATTGACGCCGACCAGCGCTGGATTCCACCATGCCGCTGCCCCGCCAGATGCATTACAAACGCCGGTCTGGCCCAGAGCAATCTCAGCCGCGCCGTTCGGGATCTTCAGGAACGCCGAGCCGGTCGCGGCTATCGAATCTGCACTCAAGACCAGCGCGGTGATTAGTATGAGTATTTTACGCGTAAAGTTCGCCATAGTTTAGAATCTGAATGAAGGCCCTATACCGAAAGAGATGTAGGTCATGGCTGCCGGAAATGTCGCATCTTGGCTGGTCAGATCCCCAAATGCATCTCGACGTCGTTCTCTGTACGTCGATTGGAAGAATCCAGCCTTAATCACACACCAACGGTTCCGAATGGCTAATCCAAGGTCGATAATCGGTTCAGAGCTGATCAGCCCAAAAGAAGAATAGAATCCTGTCGATCGAAAGAGTTTATGCCCAGATTTCCGACCAATTTCAAACGTTGGCGAGAGCACCGAACTGTATGACTGCCCCCGTCTTCCGAAAGCGAAATTGTTAGTTTCGTGCCTGTTAGAGTGCATATCCATCGTATAGGATTCCAATACCTGTACGCCAACCCGCCAGTAAAATATCGGACTGTTGAACGGCAGTTCCCGCTCAAGTTTCAGCACTCCAATGCGCTGAAAGTTCCCGCCCAGTTCATGTTCATAAACCAGCGGTGTGCAGATCATCTTTTCGGATCGAACCGGTTCGTCAGCAATGCTGATTGCCGGAGCGAATCCAGTGAGCGCGACGACAGTCGTTGCGCTGAAGAAGAAGCGAATGATGTTCATTGGGGACTCCAATTGAAATGTTCAGGCGCGAGTGCGCCCGGAGACCAGACAAACGGAAATCATTCGCTAATAACGATCTTCCTCCGAAAATGTAATACGCTTGCTACCAACCCGCCAGACTATCGCTACTACCAATCCGCCAGACCACCCCTACTACCAACCCGCCGCGGTTGGTAGTTCCGCAAATCTCCAAACCCGAGCCTCACGCCAATCCTACCAACCTCGGCGGGTTGGTTGTAGGGTGGCGCGGTGGATAATTGGCTTCTTGCCCTTTTAATCCAGCTTAAACGTCCATCCGATCAAATGGCTTCCCGTTGGCGCAACCTTTTCGATAAGATACGAATAATCCATCCGGGCTTTGATTCCGTAGCGCAAGCCGAGATCGACGCCGAGACCAAACACCGGCGAATCTCCATTCCAACCGGCGCGGAAAGCGAGATTCTTGTTCCGGTCAAACGCCTTGCGCCACTCGCCCCCGAAATGAAGGTCGAAAGCGTCCGATGATTCGCCTATATCGCTGCCATTGACAACCAGGTCTGATGTGAGCGTCAGATCTGCACGCGGGTCATAAGCGACTCCGAGCCGTGTCATAAGCGGGAAGAGGTCGTCTTTGGAACCAAGTCCGTCGTTCCATACTTTGGTCGCGTCCCAAGTGTATTTGGCGTTGATATCGCGCACTTGTAGACCGAAACTGAGATTATCCGCAGCGACAATCCGCACACCGAGATCGACGCCCATTCCATAGCCATAGAGGGTCTTGTTGTCATCAAGAATTGTGGGAACCGATCCGATGAACCATTTGAGCGAGACGCCGAGTGATACCCGTTTATGCGGCATAAGCGCAAAAGTAGCGTGCAGCAGGTTGTCTGAGTTCGAGAGCATATCGAAGTGTTCGCCGTTCGAATCCCGAGCGTCGATATTGTCCGTAGCGGCTCGAACGTAGCCGAATCCGACGGCTGCATTCCCCTTTAACGGCGTTGTAAAGCCGATGTACATCATCTTGCGGTCGAGCGACATCCAGCGGTAGCCGAGAGACACTTGACGATCTCTCTGATATGCTAATCCGGCGGGATTATAATACCAGTTCATCCCCGCGCCGGTCATTGCTACTCCGCAATCGCCCATCGCGACTCTATCTGCGCCCAGCCCCATTCTGCTGAACGCTCCTGCCTGCCCACCTAATTGAGCCGCAAAAAGATTGGAAGGTAAGAGCGGAAGGCTAGAAAACACAACAGCAAATACGAAGTTGCATACCCCGCTGAATCCAACTTTCAACTTGTAACTTTCAACTTTCAACTTTGTTTTCATCAGTCGATCACCATCACTTTCCCCCAGTAGGTTGCGCCGTCGGCCTTAACCCGGTAGAAATATACTCCGTTGGCGATCCCCTTGTTTTCACTGCTTAGACCATTCCATTGAATGGCTCCATACCCCGCCATATCTCCCGCGCCTCCTCCGGGAAGCCTGAAATTCGCGGATTTATAAACCTGTTCCATTGCGAAATCGTAGATTTCGAAGGAAACGGTTGTGGGAGCTGTCAGGGGAAACTGCAGACGCGTGACATCGCCTCGCTTCGGCGAAAATGGCGATGGATAGGCGTAACTTAGCGGTTCGCCGTTGCGTCCCGGCGGCGCATAAGCGCGATGGATTCTCCAACTGGATCCATCATTCAACGCCACTCCCTCGTCGGTTCCGATCCAGAGACTGTCGCCAGTGGAAGCCGCCGAAAAGAAGTTCGGTATTGAAAGTCGCTCGCCGGTTGAGAGGTCGCTGATTTCTTCTACCGGACTCACACTGAAATCCCACGTCTGACCGTAATTTTCGCCGATCCAGAGCCCCCCGTCGGCGCAAACATAGACGGTCGAATCCTGAAAACCGAAATTGTGCGCCCGTAGCGGCCCGTAGTCGTCGATCAGGTAGCGACTGTTCGGGAGCAGGGTGGAGTCGGAGAGCGCGACGCGCCAGTGGAGCCCGTCATCCTCGGTGACGCTGACGCCGTAGTACTCAGTAGCTTTATTGGCGCGCCAGGTGGCAGCCCAGATCAACTTCTTTGCGCCGACTTTCTGCACTCCCAACGCAACTACGAAATTGCCAGATATCCAGCTTGTCGAAGTAGGACTATAGGAGTAAGTCGCCCAATTCTGACCGTTGTTATCAGTGCGATGGACGCCGCCAGCGCTGCCAACCCAGAGTGATTGTCCGTCCCAGACGGTGGAGAACACCACATGTCGCAGGTTGTTAAGAGGCGCAAAAGTGGAATCGTCCACTGTGCGCAACTCCCATTCGCTCGATCCATACCGCAGCATCCTCAATCCGCCGCCCCAACTGGTGATCCAGACCGCTGAATCAGTGAGCGCAACGTCGTAAGTAACATTCTGGACGTTTGTTGTGGTCGGATTATAGCGAGTCTCATCAACCGAGTCGATCGGTTGCGGCATCCATGTCCACGTTGAACCTTCGTCACGCGAGTACCCGACGCCACCCCCGGCAGGATAGTAGGTATCGTTGATCTTGCGCGAAAACGCCGTCGCCGCCCAGATCACGCTATCTGTAATGCAAAGCGCGGAGACGCCGCCCTGTCCGATTCCCTGAGCTTGTCGGATCTCGCTCCACGAACCATCGGATAAGTGCAGCTGTCCCAGCCCCTGCCCGGTTCCAAACCAGATGTTTGAACCGTGAGGGACAATATCGATGATTGAGTTTGACGGCAAGCGCCCGTCAGGCGTCGCTACCGCTCCGATGCTCGGATCTCCCGGCAGGAGTTCCCCGAACGCGGTCGAAGCGGTGAATATAAGCGCGATGAGTGTCGAAGTAAATTTCAAGCGATCACCAAATGATGTTACCAGAACCAAGGCAAGCTGTCAACCCTCCGCGGTTGACAGAATCTCGTTGATAATCCATTTCTATACTGTCAATCGCGGAGGATTGATAGCTTGCTATTGATAATTCGTTTCCTACGCTGTCAACCGCGGAGGGTTGACAGCTTGCAGCCTGACGTGCAAAACAACCTCTGCGAGGTTCACTCCTCAAGCGGAACATATATCCCCGCCCGTATAGGCTCCATTGTCCGGCGCGGTGATCCATTTCCTTCGAGCATTATCACCATTACACTTTTAATTGTATCGCCCGATTGCCCGGTCTTGTCGAATGCATTCCAGGCGAATGTAAAGGGGATGCCCCTCCGGCTATTTCGATCCGCGCTGAATCCGGCGGAAAATACGCCGTCTCCCGCAAGCGTGTCCAAGCTGGTCGAGTCCGCAAAGCCGCCGTCGTCGAAATACTCTTTACGAAGTAAAAGGACATCCTCATCGTCAGTGTCATTTCGACGAGTCAGGTTCATTTCTAAAAATAACAGATCAAGGGTTGATTGGTCGTCAGCCACTCGTACATCAAACTGGAATCGGGTCGTGTCGTTCAGCGTTACCCATACAGTATCCGGTCCAGTCACATTCTGGATTCTTGGCGGCAGGTTTTCCAGCCAAATCAGAGATGAGTCGCCTCTTACTGCCCGCTCACCGGCCTGACTCAGGATCCAGTCTCTCACAAAAGGTCGGAATTCATACACGCCTGTGACAGCTCCAACCGCTACCGATGCAGGCAGCTTGAGCGACCAGGTTGTGTCGTTCTTCCGATCCATAGCTGCGACATAGAACTGCTGCTCGATATCTGCTTCCTGAGCGATAGCCTCGACAGTCACAGACTTCACATCGTTTTGTCCATCAGGATCGAGTACTACCACTTGAACGGAATCTTCGGAAGCAGCGTGTCCACTGCGAATGGAATCCGGTGTAGAAAATGAGATTACTACTGGCGCTGAGTTTCGCACGATCCGAACAGAGGATCTCAGTGTGTCCCCGCTAACGGGAGGATCGGCGAATGCGAAGAGTAGGTTAAAACGGCCTTCATTACTGGCGAAGCCCTCGTTTACTCGCCTCGTATAGACGCCATCCCCCGCGAGCGCATCGCCGGAGAGTGTATCTGCGAATCCTTCGGAATCATGCCTGATGCGTGAGCTGCCATCGTCGTAAAGCTGGAAATGTGTCGCAACTCCCCCGCCAACAATCTGGCAGCGGAGTTCCCTTCCGGCGCCCCATCCAACCGGGAAAGCGCGCATCACGATCCGATGATATCGTTCGGCTCCAAGCACCCACACGGTATCCAACTCGACCAGAAGAAAGCCGTGTTGTTCGATCGGCGTCGGAGACGGATCGGGGCAGCCTGAGAGCGCGAGCGCCAAAACCCCAAGCAGCAGGGCTCCGGTAAAAGGTCGCAAGTATCGGTTAGGGATCAGCGATAAAGTCGTCACTCGAATTCCGTCTATGTTGTGCGCCGCAAGGCAGAGCGCGCCCGGCGCCTTGCCATTCTTTAATCTACTCTTCGGCAGCCCTTAAGACAACAATAACGAAAGGCCGGTGACGACTCCTGTAAGGAAGGTGAGGTGAATTGAGTACGAATAGAATATAAAGAGAAAACCGGGATTACGCAAGCGGAGCGAATTCTTCGATTAATCTGTATCCGACCTTGTAAACAGTTTCGATCGAATATCCGCTGCAATTCAACTCACGACGCAGTCGCGCCATGTGGACGTCGATTGTTCGCGTGAGTACCTGCTCGTTTGAATGCCAGACTTCGCGCAGAAGTTCCTTTCGCGGCACTGTCCGCCGAAAATTGTTCATCAAGTAAGCCATTAACTCGAACTCGCGACCAGAAAGCTGCCGAACGCCAGTAGGAGTGAAGAGTTGTTGTTCGGCAAGATCAAGCTTCAAATCGCCGATAACAATTTCCTTCTGCTGGTATGCAGGAGCGGTGTCGCTGGTGCGCTTAAGTACGGCGGCGACCCGCGCTACCAGTTCCATCAGATTGAACGGTTTAACCACATAATCATCGCAGCCGAGTCGGAAGCCTTTCACGCGATCCCATACTTCTCCCCGCGCCGTGAGGATAATGACCGGAGTCTCACGCCCGACCGCTCTCATTTCTGACAGCAAGCGAAAGCCGTCCTTGCCGGGAAGCATGATGTCGAGCAAGACCAGATCGGGCGCGCCTGCCAGCCAGAAGCCGCTCGCCGCCGACGCGGTGGCTACTTCAAGAACTTTGTATCCTTCAAGTTCGAGGTTGTCACGTAATCCGCGCCGAAGGTCGGGTTCGTCCTCGACAATCAGAATGGTTTTGGTCAGGGACATAGAAGTAAACTAACTTGAACGATTATGAGTCTTTGAAAAGCCCAAATGAGAGCTTTTGCTCGGTAGGACGGGGCTCCGTACCCGTCTATTCAATTACTTCGCGCTCATATGGACAGGTACGGAGCCCCGTTCTACCGAGCCGCGAGGCTGTTTCAACAGATTCATTACGCCGCAGGCAACCGCAGCGTGAATTTGCTGCCTCCACCATCCCGACTTTCGCACCAGACCTTCCCCTTATGGCGTCGAACGATTTCCTTCACTACCGCAAGTCCTACGCCTGCTCCGCCTACCGGCGGCGAATCGGGAGATTGGATTCTATAGAACCGGTCAAAGATCTTTTTGCGCAGACGCGCCGGGACGCCTCGCCCACGATCTGAAACGCTGATCTCTACCGATTTGGCGTCGGTCAACCGGCACGTCAATTCGATCTCCTTAAGCTCGCCTGAGTATTTTAGCGCATTCTCGATCAAATTCCGAATCGCGAGACTGAGTAAATTCGTATCGAAGCGTACTTGAGGCAAGCTAGCAGGACACTCATACTTGAGAGTGAAACCTTCAATCTTGAGCGACTTCTCGTATGCTATCTGCAATGAGTTCAGAAAGGCGATAATGTCCCCCTCTCTCAAGTCCGCTTTGAATCCTCCAGCGTCGAAGCGCGAAAGATTCAGGACGTTATCGGTGATCGCGGCGACTTCATCGGCGGCTCGAACCATCACGCTCAGATACTCCGCTTCCTTTTCAGGAGAAACTGCGCGATCCTCTCGAAGCGTCTCGGCGAAGAGCTTCATCTTAGTCGCCGGCGTCCTAAGTTCGTGCGAAATATGGGCGATGAAGTTGCGTTGGCGGTCGCGTTCACGAATCAGTCCCCAAAGTTCCACGAACGTATAGGCAAATAGGCAGGAAAACAGTAACTGGAAAGCCTGCGGATCAGTGAGCTTGAACCACCTCGCTAACAATTTCCTCCGCGCAGCTTTATCAGCGCTCACTTCCTCCCATTTGCCCGGGATAACCATCCGGTTTGTATTGCCGAGATCGGCAATGAGTCCTTTTGTCTTCGACTTCAACGGTTCGCGATTCTGAGCGATCAGGTTCCATCCGGGGAGGCGACGGTCAAAACCAAAGCGGGAGCCTGTTTGTCTGAGTCCAATCGAAGTATCGGCTCTGTTCACCATCCCGACCGCAAAAAGGGTGTCTCCTTTCGGGTCTTCTAGCAAAACTCCCGAATGGCCGCCAACTTCAGAAGAAGTCCAATAAACCGGCATTCGATAAGTATAATTCTCATCCGATCCACCATAAGGATTGCGGCGACCGATCTGTTTTACCAGAGACGGTAATAGAGCTGAGCGGTAGTACTCTTCATCCCAAAACACCGCGAATGCAAACTTACACGGCTGATACGATTCATCCTTTGCCGGTTTCCGCCAATCATTATATGCGAAGTCTCCATACGTGGAGAAACCTCCGGCGGTGAGCAAAAGACTGTCTGCCAGCGCTCCTGTTTTATCGTCATAGTGAAGAGGAGAGTAGTATGCTTCGAGGTAAGTTCTTAACTTGGGCAGAATTTCGGATTGCAGAGGATGCTTGAGATGGATTTCTTCAATCAGGCCGGTCGATCGATCCCAGATCGCCGCCGACCGGATCAGCGGGTGAGTGGATGCTTCGCTCGAAATCCATTTGCGGAACCGTTCGGGCGATTCTTCGGTTGCCATCTTCCCGAAGAGACTGTCCAGTGCGTTAAACGGTTGCGTCAGATCTTTACGGACTTGAATACGCAGATAGAGTTCTTCTCGCCAAACCTGATGAGAGTACTCTTCGCTCCACGCGCTTCGCCAGAATCCGCCGAGCATACTTCCCCGCAGCCAGAGGAAGTATATGAATACGGTCGGAACGACAAACATAAACAGCAACCGGAACGCTCTCGGATAGCCAAACATTGCAGCCCCTATCCTGTTGTGATAGTTTCACAATGAAAGATAAGGTAAATCCGGACTGCCCATAGAGAATCGTAACGGACTTTGTAAAATCTATGTAAAGAGCATTTTTAGCTTTCTTCTTTCTTCTTTCCTCTTTCACATAGCTCATCCCATGTTTCCAATGCCCTTCTGAGATGCGGTATCACGATGGATCCTCCCACTACCAGCCCCACATTCAGCCCTTCCTGCAGCTCGTCATTCGTGTAACCAGCCTTGTGGCATTGTATGACATGATACTTGATGCAGTCGTCGCAACGCAGAACCAATGACGCAACAAGTCCGAGCATCTCCTTGGTTTTAGCCGGGAGCGCTCCATCACGATAGCATTGTGTGTCGAGGCTATAGAACCGCTTGATCTCGAGACCGGCGTATTTCATTACGATCTCGTTCAGGCGCTCGCGTTCGGCTTCGAAGCGCGGTACAATCCCTTCAGACATCTTTCTCTCCCTAATAGATCAGGGCGCACCGAGTGATGCGCCCTGAAAACTTTCGCAAGCTACCAACCATGTTCCACCTGCTGACAACTATCCAATTCACTTACTGCCAACTATCCCACTCACCTACTGCCAACCCGCCGTGGTTGGCAGTAAACCTATAGTCGTGTCGTCTGCCAACCGCGGCGGGTTGGCAGTAGGTGGAACGGTGGTAAGTAGATGGTTCAGAGCCTTAGAGCTCCCTACTTGATCCCAATCAGTTCGACCTTGAAGATCAATACGGCATTCGGGCCGATGTCGCCGCCAGCGCCGCGAGGACCATAGGCGAGATCGCCGGGTGATGTAGAGTTCCCATGTCGAGCCAACCGGCATGAGCTGCAATGCTTCCTGCCAGCCTTGGATAACACCATTCACCGGGAAAGTGACAGGTTCGTTCCGCTTATAGGAGGAGTCGAACACCTTACCATCGATGAGAGTGCCTTCGTAATGTACGGTCACCTGATCGGTCGGCTTCGGTTTCGGGCCTGTTCCTGCTTTGACAATTTTGTATTGAAGACCGCTGGCAGTAGTCTGGACGCCTTCTTTGGTCTTATTAGCTGCGAGGAAGGCTTCTCCGTCGGTCTTGTTCTTGTCGCCGGCGCCCTTCATTTGAGTTTCGTTTTTGGCCATCATTTCGTTCTGGAAGTTCTCCATACAAGTTTGCATTTCCTCGTCGGTCATCATCGAGGTGGTTCCCGCGAGGCCGTCTTTGATGCCCTGTGACAGGGCGGCGGCGTTCAGGTCGATATTCTGCGTTTTGAAGCTCTTGCCGATGTCGAGCCCGATCGAATAGCTCACTTTGTCCATCTGATTTTCGAGCTTAACTTTTTCCTGGGCGTTTCCCTGACAGCCGATCAATGCAAGACCGACAGCGGCGGGCAGCATCCACTTCATTCCAACTCCTTTAGTATTAGGGGAGATAATGGGCGGGCCGACGCTTACTCCGCAGTCGGCAGATTAAGTCCCATAAAATAATACTAACAGTCGAATAGTCCAAACGTTTAACGAGAGCATATACTATAGTCACATAGTCGGTTCAGTCTTCTTCTGATTTCTTTGGGAGCCCTGAGCCTTCATTTTCGGTCGGATTCAAGCGGGTGATTAGATCGCTCGTTTTCTTGAAAATCAGATTTCTCTCGGGTGGATCCGAACAGAACCGAATGAAACTCCGAGATTACATTCGGATCTTGGATGACAACTCGGAGAGTGATCTGTTACTCTAACATATTGATTGATCTTTAGTTTCGCTCTGTATTAAAGAGACCTTTTTATCTTTTAAAAAGTACCATTAAAAATGAGGTTTTTGTTTGTAGCGCCGCGAAACGCTTGACACGCTCTTTGGACGACTATATCTTTATGCATCGAAAATGATATAGATCGAAGGCAAGGGAGTCTAACCAGCCAGTCTGGCTCCGACCCCGGGGGGCAGTTCCCACGTCCCCTTGAAACGTCCCAACGAAGACCTAATTCTCAAGACAGGTCGTCGCGCGACGGGAAGCTTTCATTACAAGGAGCGTCTTCGCCGTCTTTAATGAGATGGATGGAGGCGCGTTTTCTTAGGGGATAGGCGGGACCGGCATTCGAGAATCATCACGATAGCCAATGCGGTCCCAATTGAACAGGGCTATCGGAGACGGGCGCAGGTAGCCGGGACCGCGCTTCGCTTCAAATGACACCAAATTCCAAATTCCGGAAAAAAGGAAGAAAAGAAATGGCTAAATACGCCAAGTTGTTTTCGGTAGTGCTCATGCTGCTCGTGCTCGCGGGCTGCAGCAAGCCGCCGGAAATGGAAATGCAAGCCGCTAACGCCGCTATTGACCAGGCGAAGGCTGCCGAGGCCGAGGCTTATGTCCCGAAGGCCTACCGCACGCTTACCGATTCGTTGAACGCCGCCAATGCTGCCAAGGTTGAGCAGGATGGCAAGTTCGTCCTCTTCCGCAGCTACAAGCGGTCGAAGGAAATGTTTGTCAATGCTGAAGCGTTGGCCAAGAAGGTCGCCGCTGATGCAGGCGCCGAAAAAGCGCGCGTAAAGGCTGAAGTTGAAGGGTTGCTCGGCACGACCAAGGCGATGCTTGATTCCGCCGACGTCGCTGTCAAGAAGGCTCCGGTTGGCAAGGGCAACAAGGCTGACATCGAGTTGATCAAGAACGACCTCGCTTCCGCCGTCGCTGCCTATGATGACGCTCAGAACGAATTCAACAACGGCAAGTACCTTGTCGCTCGCACCAAGATCAGCAGCGTTGCGCAGAAGACCCAGGGCATCCTGAATGAACTGCAAACCGCTATCGAGAAAGTTCGTCCTGCCAAAAAAGGCAAGAAGTAATTCTTTCCCGAAGATCTGACGAGATTGAGGGGGTTGCCCGACACACGGGCAGCCCCCTCTGCACAACAGGAACAGCCTCCCAATCGAGACCGCTCAGTTGACACGATACTCCCGCAGGCTCCAGCTCAAGCGCCGCTTTACTCTAAACCGCAAAGCCCGCCCTCTCCTTGCCGTGTTATTTTCCATAATATTTATCGGTTTGCTTTATGGCAGCGGCGCGCTTGACGGACCTAAGCCGCCGACGCTCAGGCTCAAGTATGCGAAGGAATCGCTCGAACGGGCGGCTGACGCAGGAGCGATCTCATACTCCACTGAGAGGTATCGCCGCGCCGAGAAGCTGATCCAGCAAGGCTGGATGGAAATAGCTCGTCAGAACGGGAGAATATCTATCTTCCGAGACTACCGCCGCGCCGACTCACTGCTGATCAAGGCTATCGATCTGGCCGAAGAGGGCGCTCAAGCTACTCAGGACAGTTTAGGCAGACTTGAAATCCGCGCAAAGTCGGAATACAAGGCGCTCGAAACCGAGTTGAAAAACTGGCGGGAAGCTCTGGACGGCACTTTCATCATTTACACCGCCGAGCGGTATTGGTCTGACGCAGAAATCCGCTTGAAGCAAGCCAAGTCGCTCGCCGCAGTGAAAGAGTATCAATCTGCTCACGACGCAGTTGTCATCGGGCATAAGGCTTTAGGCAGGCTCGGAGCAATACTGGCCGAGAGTGAAGAGGACGAAGCCTCAAGTCTCCGTATGTGGAGAAATTGGGTTGAAAATACGGTTGCCGATACCCGCCTGAATGACAGCTATGCTGTAATTGTGAATAAAGCCGGTCATACAACGTATCTTGTCAAAGGCGGCAAAGTAATCCGCAAGTACGATTGCGAGCTGGGCTACAATTCAGCGCGAAGCAAGCTGTTTGCCGGGGATGGCGCAACTCCCGAAGGAGTATATCGCGTCACGAGCGTAAAGAAAAACGGCAACAGCAAGTTCTATAAAGCCTTGCTGATTAACTACCCAAACGACGCCGATAAACGTCGCTTCGCTGAAAACAAGCGAAAGGGGGTCATCTCGAGCCGCGCCGGGATCGGGAAATTAATTGAAATTCACGGCGGCGGCGGGAATGGTCGCGATTGGACCGATGGGTGTGTTGCCCTCCTTAACGAGGACATGGATCACATCACGAAATATGTTGGGGTCGGTACCCCCGTTGTCATAGTCAGACGCTACGACGGTTGGAAATGAAAAAGTACATCGTCCTTTTCTTTATCTTGATATTCCTGGGCGGCATTGGAGCTGTAGTCTATCTCAGTTTCAAGCCTTCTCCGCTTGAAACCTCTCATTCTACCTGGGCTTCAATTTCAGACAGTCTAAATGCGCGGCTTCCGAAAGATCCGAAGCTTGCCCAGAAAGAACTCACTCGAGTCTATAAGTCGCTGGCTGCACTCCAGCCAACTTCTCCATACATTGTGATCGACACGCACTCCAATCATCTCTCGTACCGGTCTGCGGACACGATATTTTATAAGTTCACCTGTTCAACCGGATCCGGCAGTGTTCTTATCGATAGCCTTACGAAGCGCAAGTGGACCTTCAACACACCCAAAGGGGCGTTCAAGGTAAAGAGCAAAATCGTCGGTCCGTGGTGGAGAAAGCCTGATTGGGAGTACATCCAGAATAATGAACCGATTCCAAAAGACGAGCGCGAAAGATTGGATCCTAATGTGCTCGGCGATTATGCTTTGGCAATGGGCGACGGTTACTTTATACACGGAACGCTTTATAAACGACTACTTGGGATAAGTGTAACGCATGGTTGCGTCAGGCTCGGGGATAACGACTTGAAGATTATCTACGATAAAGCTGCGATCGGCACTCCGATCTACATCTATTGAGGCGGGTATGAAGAACTGTCATAACATCTCCCGGAGTTCTCAGTCGGTGTGGATCTGGATCGCGATAATCTCAATGGCGTTTGCAGGCTGTGATAAGATTAAACCTATCTGGCAAACGCTTACTCAATCTACCGCTTCCAGACAGATTGTTGAATCCAAAGAGCTGATTTATCAGACAATTTCGGCGGAGTTGACTCTGGCTCAGTCAAATAAGCCCTATCTGGTATTCAATATTCTGGATAGCACTCTCGACGTGAAGGTCAAGGGTGCGCTGGTGTTGCGAGTCAAACTTGATCCGGTTGAGGAAAATCGAAATGCGCTCTCGGAGTTCGTTCAACATTTTGCGGGAGGTTCCGGGCAGCTTGTGAGATCGCTCGCGGGCACATACCTTTTCGCAGCCGAGAAGCAAACGCCGGATTCGATTCTTAAGATCGTCAGCGATGTGACGATGTTTAAGCAGGAGTTGATGCAACGTGCGATTCCCAGCCGATTCAGGATATTCTGGGATGACAAGCTCCTCCTCGACGTTGTTTCCGACTCAGTTTCCGCCAAACAGCCGACCGACGTGCAGACTAAAATTGAAAAGGCGATGGTTGAAGCCCGGTATGTGTTGAGGCGGCCTTTTGGCGCCACGCTTCTGGTGTTGAGAGTCAAGCCGGAAGAGGCGATCACCCTCTATCGGATCTCTGAACCAGGACTGCCGGTTTTGCTCCAGCTTGTCTCAACGAAAGAACCGCCGCCGCCGCCAACTCAGCCTAAAAAGAAAAAGTAGTCAGGACGACCAGCGATCCACTGGAAGCTTGTGCTGTCATTTCCAACTTTGTGGCTGTTTGTAAATGACATTCTCAGACAAAGCCGCTTCGCGGGAATCATCATGGCGTGGTAAAATAGGTATCGGTAGCACCGACCTCCGTGTCGGTTACATGAAATTGAAACTTGTTGTGAGCAATACCGACACGGAGGTCGGTGCTACCGATACGTCTGATTTCTGCTAAATGTTGGCCCGACTGTAGCTTAATCTACTCCTCGAATATGAGGAACGGACAATGTTCTTCACTTGAATCTGACGTTCTGGAATTCTTTGAACAACGGCTTCAGCTTGTTCCGTTGATATTTGCCGGTCGATGTCACCGGCATTTGATTTCCGAAAAGCACGACCTTGGGGATCTTTTGATACGGAAGTTTTGCTGAGCACATCTTGATGATCTCCTCCGCCGTCAAATCTGCTTCATCCTGCAACTGGACATAGGCTCCCACCTCCTCGCCGTATAAGTCATGCGGAAATCCGACCGATATTCCCGCCTTCACACCCGGAATCGCCATCAATACTTCATCGATCTCGAGCGGCGCGATGTTTACGCCGCCGCGGATAATCAATTCTTTGATTCTGCCGGTGATAAAGAAGTAAGGCTCTCCATTCGGCCCCGGCAGCCAGAATCCTTCATCTCCCGACCGGAACCAGCCGAACCTGAACGCCGACTCATTCGCAGATTCATTCGCGAAATACTCAATCATGACGTTGTGTCCGCGAATGACAATCTCGCCGCGCTCTCCGGCTAATAATGGCAGACCGTCGGAATCGTGGATCGCCATCTCATTGACGGGCAGGGCGGGGCCGATAGACGGGTAGCCGTGCGCCGACATCCATTTCTTATATTCAACCGGATCTTGATCTACCGGCAGGCAGCACGAGTAGCAGGTCGTCTCTGAAAGGCCGTAGCCGTGGGCGATCGGGATACCATAGCGCTCCTCAAAGCGCATTGCCAGATCGACAGTCAACGGGCCGGCTCCGCAGATGATATGATGCACCTTCAGATTCAGACCTGCAGTCGATGCGTTCGCTTCAAGCAGGAACGCCAGCAGAGTCGGCACGACCGAGACGACCTCGACTTGTTCAGCAGCGAGTCGCGGGAAGAAATTCTTGACCGAAAAGCGTTCGTTCAGCACCACCGACGATCCGGCTACCAGCGGCGTGACCAGCGTGACGATTGTTCCGTTGACATGGTGGACCGGCAGCACGCACATCATTCGGCTGTCGGGCGTGATGTGGTGATGATTCGCTAATGCCCATCCATCGACCAACAGGTTATAATGATCGAGCAGTACGCCCTTTGGATTGCCTGTCGTGCCGGAAGTATAGACAATCAAGGCTTCCTGTTCAGGTTTCTCACAGGGGAAAAGTTCGAAAGGATCATCAGCATCATCAATGACTTCTACCGGCTCCACTCTTCGCTGGATATCGATCTTCGGCTCGCAGCCTGTCAGTACCCTTTCAATCCCATCCACAAACTCCGGTCTTGTAAATACAACTTTGACGCCAGAGTTCTGGATAATGAATCGAAGGTGAGGATCGTCTTCGGATACGCTCAACGGGACGACCGTCGCGCCGAGATACCAGCAGGCGAAGTAGGTTAGGACGGTTTCGGGATAGTTGCCTGAATAGGTCGCGACGCGGTCGCTGGGGCGGATTCCGGCGTCGAGCAGGACTCGGACTCGCGAGTGAACTCGCTGCAGGAAAGCGGAATAGGTCAGTTCGCCGCGAGCGCCATCCTGGTCGTACCAGATCATCCAGACTTTGTCGGGAGTCTCAGCGGCGCGCAATTCAAGCAACTGTCCAACCGAGAGATAGGGGAGCAAACGGTCAGAGCGCGGCCTGCCGTCGAGATCCCGCGCATGGGCGATCTTGACTGCCAGGGGTGCGGAAGATTCTATGGACATACTGAGTTGTGTTGGTGGATGAAGATGGAAGTGATACGGAGGAAGTTGAGAGTTACGAGTTGAGAGTTGAGAGGGTTGCCGCCTTATTCCAAGCGCCGTCACCGCATTCCTCTCAACTCTCAACTCTCAACTCTCAACTATTTGGCTATCCAATTCTCAATCTGGAATGAGTGCCGGATCGGATGCATGACGGCGTGTTCAAGCATTGAATCTATGCAGTAATCAATGTTCCAGCGAGACTTATAGACTTCGTCGAAGCGATCCTCGGGGACGTCCTTCAGCGGTTCTCGCCAGCCGTCGAGCACCGCTTCCAGATATTGATCCGCCTGTGCTTCAATTACTTCGGGAGGAGGCGCAGCGGGAATGCCGGGATCGGGAAGACCGAGCCGCTCGCACATCCAGACCATGTAGCTGCGGGCGCAGGCAAGGACATGCTGGAGGATGTAATCATAGTTGGGGTAACCGCCTGGAGGAAGCGGGATTCCGGACGCTTTCGCTTCTTTCCAGATCACGACAAACAGGCGGAGTTCCTGTTCGTGTAGGATGACCATTGAGCGTGCGCCGTTGTACTGGTAGGGGGGCAGGGTCATTGATTCCTCAAGTTTAACGTAATTCCCGCGAAGGATTTTTTCTGTGAGAGGTTTGGGTGGTCGTACCGCCTTGGAGGGCGGACATTCTTGGCCGCCCAGAGATTAAGCGCGATCTGACATTAAAGCGGTCAGGAGTGCCCGCCCTCCAAGAATCACTACAAGCTAATACTCTCTTCTTCTGGTATGAAAATAGTTAACGAGTCGGGTAATAATTCATCATTCCGAGAGCCATATAAAGATCCCTATTCCTTGAGCCTCTAAGATAATAATCGGTCGCTTTCCCATCACTCTCAATTATACCGGAGATTGCTCCGGCTGACATAAGCAATTTAACAACCGAAACATTGCCCGTAATCACTGCAAGATGCAACAGATAAACTCCATTCTCGGTAATCGAGTTGATAGGGAGTCCAATTCTTAAGAGTTCTTTCACTACGGTAGTATCCTGCATCTTGACTGCTGTGATAAGCGCTTCTGCCGGAGAAGGGATAACTTGAGTTCCATTCGCCCCACGTTTCTTCAGGTACTTAACGATCTTCTCATTACCGGCCGTTTTCGCAATCGTAAGTGGACGATGCCCCCTTAACTCGACGGCGTCAATATCAGCGCCTGCCTCCACTAATAGTCGGGTGCACTCGAACGATCCAGCAAATACTGCATAGTGTAATGCGGTTCGACTCGATTGACGCGAGTCCACTGGGGCGCCCGCTTTCAATAAAAGCGAAACCATCCACCCGGCGTCATTAGCAGCAGCGAAGCAGAGTAGATTGTTGCCCGCGATATCCGTCTGATCCGGATTGGCTCCTTTATCCAGAAGAACTTTCGTGACTTCGATCTTTGGTTCGAGGCTGCGCTGTCCACCTTCCGGCGCATTGATCGCCCACCAGAGTGGCGTCTGCTGTTGACGGTCTTTATAGTTTACATCGGCTCCGGCGTCGATCAGCAAGGCCGCTGACTTTGGCGCATTACAGTACGCCGCCATATGTAGCGCTTCCTTTTCAGGGACCAATGGCGTTTCACCGCGTTTGCGTCTTAACTCAACCGTTGCCTTCACGAGGTCAGCCTTATCGTCAACATAGAGAATTGCACGATTGAGATTAGCGCGTGTTCCTCCCTGAATTAATACTCTCAACATAGCGCTGTCATTATTGATACAGACCATTTCAAAAACGCCCCAATCATCCACAAATGTTTCCTGATGCACCCGAACCAGATCTGGGTCGATACCAGCTTCGATGAGTCGCCTCGCCACGGCCGTATCACCGCTTTGAATGGCAAAATAGAGCGGTGATGTATTGGCCGGTCCAACTGAAACATCGAGCTTAAAGCCTTTAGAGATTAAAAAGTCGAATAGTTTCACTTCATGAATTTGAGCAGCGGCTGCCAGGGTTTTGTTGTCCTGCGGCAGGTCGCCGGTCGTATCCGCTCCGAACTCAAAGAGCAGTTTTGCCATTTCTACACTCTGCACTCCTCGACAATAAGCGAGCGGCGTACAACCGTTCGCGTCGAGGAAATTAGAATTAGCGCCGTGTTCGAGGAAGGTTCGTGCGAGACCGAGATCCTGATAGAGCACCGCCATTTTCAGCGCAGTCTCTCCGCGTCCCCAGCTTTGGTTGACATTCGCTCCCTTCTTCAGTAATGCGTGTATAGTGCTGATACGCATCGTGTAGCGGTCGTCTGCAAACGTATGAGCGAATGGAGTTGCCCCTTCATTGTCCTTCAAGTCGGGATTAGCGCCTGCATCTATGAGGAGTTCGCAGATTTCGTCTTTACCACCTAACGCAGCGTAATGGATTGGCCGCTTGCCTCCCTCGCCCGCCTCATTCGCGCTAAATCCCCACTTCAGAAGAGGAACCACCATCGAATCGCTGTGCCAATAAATCGCGTTTAGTAGTGGCTGAGGATCGGTTAAATCGAGTCTGGATAGATCGGCGCCAGCTTCCACGAGCGCCATCGCTGCGAGGAATTTTCCATCGTGCAACGCTCTCACAAGCGGTGTACGGTAGGTCGAGTCGGGTTCGTCGAAGGGGATGCCTTTGCTGATGAGAAATTTGATCGCGTCTGCCGCATTGCCGGAGAGTGCGTAATCGAATGGCGATAGACCGTTTGTATCGAGAGTGTTCGCCTTCGCGCCGTGAGCGATCAGCCAAGCGAGCGATTTCGCGGCGTTGAACTTGGCTGCAAGATGGACACTCTGCCGCCCAAGGATACTGTCTGATCCTCGTTTATAACCCATTTCTCCGCTTCCCAATTCCATCGGAATTCGTTCGGTTGGATCAGCCCCTCGAACGAATGCTCGTTCCAGTAACTCAGGAGAATCGTACTTGGCTCCACGAATCAGGAGTTCATCCCGGGTTGGCTGCCATTGCGAAGTATCGGCGCGCTGGAGGAGAAAGAGAAATGCATCCTTGCCCGGCCAGATAACCATATCTTCGGTTACATATGTATTCCCGCAGAAGAGACCGGGAGTTGTCTCGTCATTCCAAGCCGACATTAATGGCGTCTGGCCGTTCGAGTCTTTGGATTCGACATCTGCGCCTGCCTCAATAAGGATTCGAATGAATTCCGTAAATCCCTTCGCAGCAGCATGATGAATCGGTCTTACAGAGCTTTCATTAATCTGGTAATGATGGATTGAATTGGCGTCTGCGCCATGTGATAGCAAAGCTTTGAGAGCAGGAAGACGAGCCCAATCGACCGCGAGAAAAAGCGGGGTTCGATCTGCTTCATCTCGTTTCTCAAGATCGGCGCCCGCAGCAATCAACAAGCCTATAATAGTTGTGTCATCGGCTCCTACGGCATGATGCAGCGGTGTATAACCGTTCCATCCGGCTTGATTGACATCGGCTTGTGCAGTGAGCAGCATTCGGACAATCGCGATCTGATGGCTATATGCTGCAACAGAGAGAAGTGAATAAGCATTAAAGTCGGGACGATTAGGATTTCCGCCGTTAGCCAGCCAATCTGCAATCGCCGCAGAGTCGCCGACAGTCGCCCAATGGGTTATGACTGAATCAGGAAGCGATATAGATTCTTGGAGGGCGGACATTCCTGACCGCCCTAATGTCAAATTATACTCAATCTCAGGGCGGTCAGGAATGCCCGCCCTCCAAGAATCACTACAAGTAGAATTAGCTTCCAGAGCATTCAGGCTGATCGACGCAAGTAACAACAGTAATCGTGATGTTTGATACAGCATCCTGATAAACTCACTTCTTACGCATGGCATTATCAAGCAGCGCGGCTGCTCGACGGTTGTCTCGGTTGCGCGCGATGTCGAGCGGAGTCTGATTATCCCGGTTTCGTATCAAGGGATCGGCGTCGGCGGCAAGCAGATACTCAATGGTCGCGTCAACCTCGTCCGGGTGCATCTGGTGTCCGGCGGCAAGGTGCAGCGGCGTGTCGCCTCGCTGGTTGATCGCATTTGGATCGGCGTGATACTCCAGTAGCAACTTCACCACCTTGTAGGCCGCTAATCCCGCAGAAACATGGAGTGGCGTATTGTACGGGGGAGTCATGAAGTGCTCGCTCGGATTCTGCCCCTGATCGAGATAGAGCTTGATGTTCGGAATGTCGCCATGCACGACATAAATCGTCAGCGGATTGACCTGTTTCCCCAACATCCTCGATGTGTCCGCGCCAAGAGAGATCAGGTAGTCTGCAAGCGAGGTGCTCATGTTGTAGTAGGCGAACCGGAGCGGCAACGGCGCGGATCCCGAACTCTCGTTCAAATCAACTCCGGCGCGAACGAGTGCCGCGATAAAACTCCAGTCAGTATCATAGTCGTGCTTTCCTGCATTCTGGACGGCGCAGTGAACGGGCATATATCCATCAAAAGCGACCGCCTTCGGATTCGCTCCGTATTTACAGAGCAGATCCACTTGCCACCCCCTCCCGCCTGAATTTCCCAACCGGTGCAAGATCGTCGCCCCAGCCGAATCAACGGCAGTCGGATCTGCGCCGAGATTAAGACATAATTCTGCAATCTCAGGAGCTTCATGTCTGAGCGCATACTCGACTATGCTTCCCTTATTACAAGCAGCCTTAGGATCGACGCCAGCCTGGAGGAACCGTTCTGCGAGGTGGAGGCGCTTAGCAATCGCGCCTGTTGAATCTTGCTGGGAAACAAGTTTGGGGTGGTAAAGGCATACTGACGCAAGCACATTATCGAAAGATTCAGCGGGGTTGAGCCCATCATCTAATGCGATGAGGATTTTGTCTTCGAGTCCTGCCTCAGCGCAAAGGTTAAAGAATTTCCTGCTGTAGAATTCACTCAGCGAGACGGAGTGACGGTATAACGAAAGAGTATGCCATGTTGCATCGCTTGGGCTGTAGAGAGCGTGACAGACCGGCGTCAAACCAGTGCGATCTACTTCGGTTATCGAAGCTCCATGCGCTAACAGCCACTCCATCGCTTTGACGTCGCCTTTCCTCGCCATCTGGTGAAGAAGCGGGAATCCTCCATAGACGCCCTCCCGCTCATAAGTGAACGGATCTGAGAAAAGCGTTATCGAAGCGCCGTGCTCGAATAGAAGGTCTGCAATCGCGAGGTTCCCGTTATTCAGCGCGGTTTCAAGCGGCGTAACTCCGTTAGTACCGCGAACATTCGGATCGGCGTCGCATTCGAGCATCAATTTGACGGTAGCGGTATCCTGTAACTCTATCGGCCAGAAAATGATCGGTTCGCCGCGCACCTTGCCTACGTTTGGATTAGCGCCATGCTCAAGCAGGAGGCGGGTAATCTCGTGGAATTGAGCTGCGACCGACCAGCAGAGCGGGGGGTAGAAAGCAATTGATCGATGACCGCAGATAAAAACTTCCATATGAAGAGAGTCTTGTACGGATTTGGGAGGAGTCGGTGGGCAGTAGTTCGGATCGGCGCTCGCTTCGAGGAGAATTTTAACAACTTTTGCTGAACCGCGACGACAGGCGACGATGAGCGGCGTCTCGCCAATTGTGTCTTTCGGATCGGGGGCGGCTCCCTTAGAGATGATAAACGAGGCGTTTTCTGCGCAATCGAACTTGGCGCAAGTGTGCAATAAGGATGATTTTCCCGACGTCACAGTCAACTTTGCGCCAAGATTGACCGCCTCTGCGAGTAAAGCAGCGTTGTCGTATTCGACCAACCTCAAAACGGATGCACTGTATTTCCAGTTGACGTCGCTAAAATTCGCGCCGTGATCCAACAGAGCTTTGAACATCTCCGGCGCGCCCCAAGTTCGGTATGTCTCCTCGTCGTAGTAGTCAGGACCTTCATAAGACATCGGATAATGCGCTGGCGTCCGCCAAGCATAGATCAGCGGCGTCAATTCTGAACTGTCGCGGGCGGTCAGATCGGCTCCCTCGTCGAGTAGGTAGAGTAGAGCGTTGAGGTTCCTGGACTGGGCGACGAAATGGAGAGGGGTACGGAGCGCGTGGTCGCGAATGTTTGGATCAATCCCGAGCGATATCAGCGCTTTAATGCGTTCAAGTCTGCCATACTGGGCGGAAATATGTAATGGAGAGATACCATTTGTGTCTTGTAAGGAGGGATTGGCGCCGCGGTTTAACAATTCTTGGAAGGCGTCATCGTGAAGGTTATAGCTGGCGGCCATCCAGAGAGCGGTTCTGCCTTCCCAGATCCAAGCGTCGATCGAGGCTCCACGGTCAAGGAGCGTCCTTATCATCCGCGCGTCGCCGACCAATCCGGCGCGAAACAGCATATAGTTCCATTGCCATTGAACCAGCGGTATAAGGATGGGATTATCCAGAAGGAGGATCAGTTGGTCTGTATTCCCGTTTTCGATAGAGACAAGGACTTCGTGTTGGAGGGAATCGGGGAAATTGAGTTGGACTTGCGCGGAGGTCGCCGACTTCGTTGACAGTAGCAAGATCAGAGAACACTGCAACCACAGGAAGAGTCGGCGAGGCGTCATGAATCCATTCCTTTGAGTTATTTGAAATACTATACTGGATTATGAGAGGTCAGGAGGACGGGTCTCCGTACCCGTCCAACAATCGAGCTATCAACCTTGATTGGACGGGTACGGAGACCCGTCCTCCTGATCTTTTCGAAGTATTTCAAAGGACTCTATTCCTTTGCCTTTCTCGCAATCTTATGGCTTCCTTCGATAATCTTTCCGTCTTCAGTCATCTTCGGGCGGGGCATATCGAAGGTCTCGCGAAGAAGTCCATAAGCGACGCCGCCGAGGCGGGAGATGGGGCGGTAAGAATTTGAGATTTGAAATTTGAGATTTGAAATTTGGGAAGGAGCGGAACTTACAAGAAGATCGTCGCGGATGTGGAACAGGACGATTTCGCCGATGACGACCGAACCGCCGAGCGGCCCGTCGGAAAACTCGAGCACTTTACGGACACGGCACTCCATCTGAACCGGCGATTCGGCAACACGGAACGGCTTGACGAGTTCTGATGCGAGCGGTGTGAGACCTGATTCGATGAATTCGTCCACGCCATCGGGGAACTCGCCGGAAGCGAAGTTTATCACCTCAGCCATCTCTTCAGTGACCGCGCAAGCGACGAACTCGCGTTGTGCTTTGGCATTCAGGAGCGAGTGTTTTGCCTTGCCGAGGCGGTTGCGGTTGGGACAGAAGAGAATCAGCGGGGGAACAGCGCTGACTGCTTGAAAGTAGCTGAACGGCGCGAGATTCGGCAGTCCGTCGAGCGAGATGGTCGAAATCAGCCCGATTGGTCGCGGGATGATGATGCTCAGCATCAAAGCGTGCCGCTCAGGGGCTGTGAGATCAAGGGGATTTATGGATGTGAAAGGCATGAAGGAGTAAGTTGTAAGATGTAAGTGAATTGACTCGTGAGGTTACTATCCGCTGTCGAACAAGAGAATTTTCGCATTATTTGACTCATTACCGCGTAGGAGCCAGCTTGCTGAGCCCTACGCTACGAAACCAAGGGTTTAAGACGGGCTCAGCAGGCTGGCCCCTACGCGGATCGGAATTCATCGAGCGTCGTCTATGATTCAGCAACCTGACCGCATACCCACGCCTTGATTCCATTACTGCGTATAGGTTCCCAACCGATCTTTTTCTGCTTCCATTTCCGCTGCGCGTCGCTTGGCAAGGTCGATCGCTTCAGACGCCCATGATTTCGCTTCGGCGGCTTTGTCGCGAGCTTCATTGATGGCGTTGACGCGATTGAAGGCCATGCCTTCGTTGAGCGCAGCTTCTGCGAGGCGGTATTCGCGCTCAGCCCACTGCTCGGCGTGGACCTTATCTGCCTCCTTGATGGCATTTTCGGCGCTGCGCAGGTCGCTTTTGGCGGTAGCGTCGCAAGAGGACAGCACAATGGTCGTCAGAAAGATTAGAAGAGTGAAGATTCGGGACATAGTAGTAAAATTTGAGTTGAAAGTTGAAAGTTGAAAGTTGGAAGAGAGGATTCAGAGTTGAGTGAAATCATAGTTGAAGCTAAGGAGCCAAAGAATCACTACGTGGATTGGCTTTCAACTTTCAACTTTTTACTTTCAACTTGTTAATTCTTATATTCTCCGACGCGATCCTTTTCTTCCTGCAATTCCTTGAAGCGAGTTTCAGAAAGCGCTGCGGCTTCTTCAGCCCACGATTTCGCTTCGGCAGCCTTGTCGCGAGCTTCGTTAATGTAGCGGACTTTGGCGAGGTCCATGGCTTCGACGAAAAGCGCCTGCGCCTTGCGGTATTCGCGCTCCGCGAAATGTTCGGCGTGCCAGGCGTCGGCTTGTTTCAGTGCTTTCTCGGCGCGCCTGAGATCGCGTTTGGCAGAGTAGTCGCACCCCATCAGCAAAACGGCAGATATCAGGCAGAGCGGGAGGATCTGTTTCAGTTGAATTTGTCTCATCGGGATACTCGCTTGCGGTTCAAGAAGATAGACCGTATTTACTGCGGAGACGTTCAATTTCGTCGAATCTATGGCAAGTTGTAATGTGATCGTTGACCACACCGACGCTTTGCAGATGCGCGTAACAGATTGTCGGGCCAAGAAATTTAAATCCGCGCCGTTTCAGTTCCTTGGACATCGCTTCCGCCTCGGATGTAAGTGCGGGTAATTGGCTCTGGTCGGTGAAGCGGTGCGGCTCCTTCGGCGCGTATTGCTTCGCGAAGTTGAAAAAGCCGTCGAACTCTTCGGAGACTTTTAGAAATAGCGCTGCGTCGTGAATGGCTGCCGAGATTTTGGCGCGGTTGCGGATGATTCCGGCATCGTTCAGCAGACGGTTGTAATCTTCCTCAGAGAACGCAGCCACCTTTACCGGATCAAATCCAGCGAAGGCGGATTTGAAACCATCGTGCCGTTTCAGCATGGTCAGCCACGAGAGACCGGCTTGAAAGATCTCGAGCAGCATATGCTCGAACTGGTCACGGTCGTCGGTCTTGGGGACGCCCCACTCCTCATCATGGTAAGCGGTGAGCAGGGGATGTGATTCAGACCAAGGGCAGCGGATTAGCATAGTTCAAAAGTTAGAAAGTTTGAAAGTAAAAAGGGAATAGAAAGAACTTGGTCAGTCTGGGAAAGCTGCTTGACATCGGGCTATCCAGAGGATTTCGTATTCACTGGTTGGGATGATTCTTCCAGCGAGGTCGGCTATCGTGAGTATACCGGCCTCCTTGCACCACTCGTCTTTACATACTTCGTAGGCATGCCAGTCCATATCATCGTCGGTATCAATGATCGTTGGAATCTCGACTTCTCCATTCAACCATGCGACATAAGCCCGATGGTGGCCGTCGGTTATCATCAGGTCACCGCCAAGATATTTGACATAGATAGGCAGTAGTTGAGCGATTGCTCCGTTCCCAACCGTCCTTTTAACTGCTTCGATTTTATCGCTATTCAGGTAGATCTGGCTTGGACGAAGATCGAGCAGTCGTCGGTTTACGATTGGGTTCGGCTCCACATTGGCAGGTTCACTGGCCTTTTCGTTCAAACGCAATCCTCGGATCTACCACAGAGTATAATATATCAGAGAGAAGGATTCCAAATAAAGTGAGGAATGAGACAATCGTCAGTTCGGCCATGATTACCGGGTAGTCGCGCGCAAGGATCGCTTCCCACGCCAGTTTGCCCATGCCGGGGATGGTGAAGATGCTCTCGATGATGATCGAACCGCCTAAAAGCGCCGGCAGCAATCCTGACAGAAGCGTTACTATTGGGATCAACGAGTTGCGCAGGGCGTGCTTGTAGATGACGACGCGCTCGGACAGTCCTTTGGCGCGGGCGGTAGTAATGTAGTCCTGACGGATTACCTCCAGCATCGCCGACCGCATATACCGCGAGAGGACGGCAAGTGATCCATAAGTCATGCAGAAGACCGGCAGCACGAGATGCCACGCGGCGTCCCAGAAGCGATGCCAGAACGTCCACCCCGCCGCTCCAACCGAAGAGAGCCCAAAGACCGGAAAGATGTCGAGGAAGTCGCCTCCGCCGACGAAGACAATCAGCATCGTCGCTACCCAAAAGCTTGGCAGGGAGTAGAGCACGAAGAGCAGCAGCGTCACGGTACGGTCGAGGCGGGAGTACTGGTGCGACGCCGAGTATATCCCGAGCGGGATCGAGATAACATACGCCAGAAGAAGCGACGTGAGCGCGAGTTTGATCGAGACCGGGACGCGCTCTTTCAGGACGTCCCAGACCGGGCGGTTGAACTTGATCGACTGCCCGAAGTCGAGCGTCGCGATGCGCTTGATCCAGAGCGCGTACTGGACGTGGAGCGGCTTATCGAGCCCGTAGAGTTCGCGGGTCTTCTGTATAGCTTCCTCAGAGATCCCTTGATCTGAGAGCCCTTCAGCTGCGCGCGCCTTCATCGCCGCGGGGTCTCCCGGGGCGAGATGGATGATGAGGAAGGCAACGACCGTGATCCCGAACAGCGTCGGGATCATGTAGAGGATGCGTTTTAAGATGTAGGTGGACATGGGGGGTTAATGTGCTCGGTTATCAGCCATCCAATTGATATTGTCATAGCCGGTCTTAGGGTTGACTGTAATTTGTACCAGGTAGTGTTTGAAAAGCTCTTTTGCAGGATAGCTTTCATCCAACCGTCGAGTGCAAGCCTCCTTTGAATCAAAGATCGAAATCATGATAAAGCCACTGGAAAGGTTTTCCATTCTTAGTTTTCGCGCGAGCGCTAACACCTCATCCTTCTTGGTTGTTTCAGAGACCAAAATGTCCATACCAATCACAGCACCTCCACTCCGATTTCTCAGAACAGTATATGGGATTGTCTCGGGTTGAACCATTTGATTCTGTTTACCTATGTCAGGGATGGGGACTACTTCGGTGTTATTCGTTGGAATGCTCGTTTCTGTTTTTGGCGCGGGTTTCTTGTTGCAGCTCAGGAGAATCAGGCATACAGCAATCAATGCGAAAGTTCTGATTGACACGATATTGCCTTTCATTATTCCGTCAACGTCGGAGCGTTGACGGCTTTCGTGATGGTGAAGTACTGTTCCGTCAACCGCGGAGGGTTGACGGCTTGCGCAAGTGAAAGTGCAACTTTATGAGAGAGCCCGGCGCAAGGTGTCAACCCTCCGCGGTTGACACCGATCCAGACGAGAATCCTAATTCAATCGGACGAAATCGTTCCCAAATCTGTCCAGATGCGAGAATCGGTTTCAATTCCAGCCCATACACGAGCGCTCGAATACGGGTAATCTGTCGGTGTAACTACAAGTCCTGCCCGGACGGGATTGGTATGAATGTACTCCACCTTCTGATTCAACATCGTCTCATAACGGATCTGTTCGTCGTAGAACCGGTGCTCCCAAAGATTTAAACTGCCCACCGTCCGCACACGAATCAAACCCTTCAAAGATGACATCAAACTTGAAAGCTCAGGACCGCCGCCTTTAAGCCATGCGAGGAAGTGAATGTGGGACGACATTATAACATAAGCGATGAGTCGGATATTCTTAGTCGCGAATACTTCTAAGAGAGTGTCTTGAGCAATTTTAACATTCTCATGGAGAAAGACTTGTTTGTGTTCTGTGGTAGAAGCGGTTACGAAGTATGCTGCGGGAGTGATGTTTAAGGTTCGATTGCGAAGTCCCATGTCGTATTCAGAGTTATTGTTCCGTCAACGGCGGAGCGTTGATGGCTTGTGTTGTGGTGACGTATCCTACCAACCACGGCGGGTTGGTAGTAGTGTGCTCGGGGTTTATTAACGCAAACATAATACTTTTCACTACCAATCCGCATAACAACCCAACTACTACCAACCCGCCGCGGTTGGTAGAAAGTTCCTACTCCAAATCCAATCGCATCGTAACCCGATCATCCTTTCTGAACCCATCCCATACCGCCGCACTTGAATAACGATAATCCTGTCTTCGCTCAACTAATCCCGCTTTGACCGGATTGTTATGAATATACTCAATATCTTCGACGAGCATCTTCTCGGATTTAATGAGTTTTCCGTCGAAACGCTCATCCCACATTCGTGCGTCGCCAACAAGGTCTTTGCGTATTCTGCCCTTCACAGACAACATCAACTTCGATAACTGCGGCCCTCCACCGGGGAAGAATCCAACAAAATGAATATGCGTTGACATGATGACATAGGCAACAAGGTTGACGGATAACTCTCGTGCAGTCCTCAGAAGCCGTTCCTCGGCAAGCTCCTTAGCAGCATCGGTTTGGAAGAGAGGTGCATGCTGTAAGGTAGAGACGGTCACGAAATAATATGCAGGCTGAGTGACGATGGAACGATTGCGTTGGGCCATTAGTTAGCTCCGTGTATCGAACCTACCAACCGCGGCGGGTTGGTAGTAGGGAAGTGCACCGCGGCGGGTTGGCAGTAAAGCACTCCTCACTCCCTCCACACCCATTCCCCGGTCGCATCCACGAGTTCGTACTGACTCTCATAGCGTTTGCCGTTCGTTGCGATGTAGTCAACCGCCTCAAGCAAGATTTGGAACTCCTCCTCGCTGACGGTGGGCGAGAGGCTGATGCGCACCCAGCCCGGCTTTTCGCCAAGATGACCTGCATCAAGACGTGCGCGAATGCGCGCTGAGAAGTCTTGACCAATGTTCAGCAATTCGTGACCATAAGGGCCCGCGCACATGCAGCCGCCGCGAACCTGTATGCCGAACAGGTCGTTAAAGAGCGCTACGGCGAGATTGTGGTGCAGCCCCTTGAAGATAATCGAAAGGACGCCGAGGCGCGGCGTATCGAGATTACCGAGAATGAGGACGTCGTCCCGCTCAATCCACTCAGCGACAGCGCGACGGAGATAGTCTTGTTCGATGCGCTCGATCCGCTCGACGCCGAGGGTTGCTTTCAAGTCAAAGGCGAGACCGGCTTGGATAGATTGCACAATCGGAGGAGTGCCGCCCGTCTCGCGGGCTTCGATCGAGGAGAGGAAGCGATGATCCCACGGCGAAGTGTAAAGCACGGTTCCACCGCCCGGTTCGGTCGGGACGCTGCTTGTGAAAAGCGACTTGTTCGCGACGAGGACGCCGGGAGTGCGGGGGCCGCCGAGGAACTTGTGAACGGAGAGGAAAATGGCGTCAAAAGAACTACCAAGGTCATCTTTGGGGTGCATATCGATTTCGACATAGGGACCGGCTGCTGCATAGTCGAAGAAGGCTGAAGCGCCATATTCGTGCAGAATTCTGGCAATTGCATGGCAGTCGTTGCGGATACCGGTGATGTTCGACGCGGCGCTGAATGTACCGATCTTCCATGGGCGCGACTTATAGCGTTCGAGTTTGGCTCGGAGGTCATCCAGATCGACAACGCCGTGTTCGTTAAACTCGATGTATTCCACGTCGGCGATTGTTTCCCGCCATGAGATATCGTTGGAGTGGTGTTCCATTTTGGAAAGGAAGACCACCGGGCGGCATTCAGGGGGGACGGTCTTCGAGGCGTGCAAGTAGGCGTCGAGCTGATCGGGGCAACGGATGCCGAGAACGTTGATCAGGCGGTTGATAACAGCGGTCGAGCCAGCGCCGACGGGAATCAGGACGTCGTCGGGCGAAGCATTGATGTATCCCGCGATTCGCTTGAAGGAGTTTTCATAGAAGTGGGTCATCAACCGGCCAGTGTAGTTCGTCTCGGTATGGGTGTTAGCCATATAGGGAAGAACTACCTCGACGAGTTCATCTTCGACCACGCGGTGAAACCGTCCCGAGGCGATGAAGTCGAAGTAGCGCAACGGCTTTTCGCCGAAGGGAGTATTTATCGTAAAGCCCGAACCGATCACTCCGGCGCGGATGGAAGCGAGGAAGTTCTCCTCCTCAACTGAATTAGCGGAAATAACCGGTTGTCGGGGAATTGATGAGGCGGCGGAAACGAGCCTTACGGACATAGAAGATCCAACCGTGAGAGGGATTGATTTTGATATTTGACAGGTTTGGAAACCTGTCCTACCCTTCGAGAAGTTTGAAACCAACCGCAGCAAGAAAGCCTGACAGAGTTGAAAGACCGACCACAGAAGGACTTGAAAGGTGGACAGCCTCAGGGATCATGGTCTGGGCGATCATGGTTAACATAGCTCCAGCAGCAAGTCCCTCAAGCCCGATGTTGACGAACTCGGGAACGTCCGCGCCGACCAGAAAGCCGCCCATTGTCAGCAGCGAAGTTACCACCGTCAGCGACCCCCACAACAACAGAATTTTACTCTTCGACCAGCCTTGATTTGCCATACCGACGCTGGAAGACATCGCTTCGGGGAAATTTGAAAGGAACAACCCGGCCAGAAGGGTCATCGGAACAGCACTCATGGGATTGCCGACCGAAGCGGATCCGCTCGCCGTCAGCGCAGCGAGGAAGGTCGCGCCGAGGACGAAACTCTCTGGAACGCCGTCCATCAGCGCTCCGAGCCAAATGGCCATAGGAGCGCCGCTCTTCTCTTCGGCGTCCTTTCGCAGTTCGTGAGGCGTCGGGACGCGGTGACCCTGGCGGAGCGCTTTGGCGGCGACCGCAGCCCAAAGGGAAAGATTATCTGTCTCGTCTGAATCTGGTATCGTTCCAAGCTCATCAAGTCGTCGCGCCGCGAGATCTTTTACAGCATTGGCAATCTCGGGAGCCTGCTTACAGACGCGATCAAAGTCACGTTTGCTCAGTTCGAGCAGCCGACATGGGGATTTTGCGACCGCGTCTGCGGTGCGAGGCGCTCCAGAGATCAGGGCGATTTCGCCAAGGATGTCGCCTGGGCCGAGTGTGCGGACTAAAACGTTGTCATGCAGGATGTCTATCCGACCTTCTTCCAATATGAATAGTCGATCTCCTTCTTCTCCCTGGTGAACAAGTACTTCGGCTTTGGATATATTGATCTCGCGAAGGCGGTCAACCAGTAAATGCATATGATTGGGTGGAATCGAACGGAAGAACTCGGAACGAGCGAGATTACTCATCAGGAGCTTCAATTGCTTTTCGCGGCGATGGGCGAAGTAGAGAATCGAAGTGGCGGTTTTACGTAAGTAGCCGCCTTTTGCATTCAGTAAACCGTCAAGGAAAACGAAGATCAGACCGCCAATGGCGCAACCAATGAGCAATGTTGCTCTCTCATGCAAGCTGGCGTTCTCATTCAGCATGCTTGGCGCAATCAGTTCGATGGCAAGTGCGGCGAAGAGTGCACCGGCTCCGAAGCCAGCCAAAGCTCCGGAAAAACGGTGAGACGGCTTGGTCGCCATTCCCACAATCGCCCCGATTGGAAGGGCTATTGTCGCAAGCACTCCCAGAAGAAGCGCCCAGCCTGCGTTTTCCACGTAGATTCTCCGGATTTCACAAAGCGTCAACGGCGGAGGGTTGACGCCTATAGACTTGAGATTAGCTTTCGATCAGCTTGAACGCCACCGTCATCAGGAAGCCGGAGAGAGTCGAGAGTCCGACTACATTAGCCCCGCCCAGATGGACAGCTTCAGGGATCATGGTCTGAGCGATCATCGTGAGCATCGCGCCCGCTGCCATACCTTCCGCGCCGATCTCGACGATGTGCGGGACGTCTTCACCGAAATAGAATCCGAACATGGTGAGTATAGAGCCGATGACCACCAGCGACGTCCAGAGCATCAGCACTTTCCATTTCTTCCAACCCTGGTTGATTAATCCGACGCTGCTGGAGAGTGCTTCCGGGACGTTGGACAGGATCAAGCCAATCAAGAATGTATAAGGAATTACTGTCAATAGAGTCGGTTGCCCGCCTGATGCCTGACGATGGATGATATCCAATACGGTAGCGCCCAAGACAAAGCACTCGGGGATTCCGTCGAGCGTGATGCCGAGCCAGATCGCGAGGGGGGCTCCAGATTGGGCGTGAGCGGCATGGCGCAATTCAGCAGGCGTAAGCGCCCGGTCGCCAGATCGCAGAGCTTGTGCGGCTTGATTGGCCCATTTCACGGAAGCCTCGGCAGACGCCGCTTCGCGTCGTCCAAGGTCTTCAAGTCTCGATCCGGCAAGGCGACGAACAGCGTCTCCGATGTCGGGCGCACTCTGACAGATATGATCGAATTCCTCTTTTGTGAGTTCAAGAGCAGTGGTCGCGGTGAGTGAAGTGGCTGAAGCTGTTCTGGGACCACCGGTCAGGAGCGCAATTTCGCCGAGGATATTCCCTGCGCCAAACTTTCCGAGCAGATCGCCGCCTCGTTTGAGTTCAATCTCGCCTTCATCGATGATATAGAGTCTGTCGCCGTTGGAGCCTTCAGTGAAGATTACTTCTCGAGGAATGAATGCGACAGGTCGCAGCTTTTCCACAAGTAAGTTGATATGGTCTGGTGGGATACTCCGAAAGACTTCACTTTTAGCGAGATGTTCGACGAGCTGTTTGTTTCGCGCAGTTCTGCGACGACCAAGATAGGTGATGGCAGTAGCGGTTTTTCTGAGGTAACCGCCGTGAGCGTTAAGAACTTGATCGAGTATCCAGAAAAAGACTCCGCCAATGACTCCTCCAATCAGAAGAGCGATGGCTCCGTCGCGCTCATGGATTCCTTCGCTCGCATGGAGCATAGTAGGGGCGACAAGTTCAACGGAGAGTGCGGCAAGGAGTGCGCCTGCTCCAAAGGCGGCAAGAGCGCCTACTAACCGTGCGCTCGGTCTGGTTCCCATGCCGATGAGAGAACCGAGCGGAAGGGAGGCAGTAGAAAGAATCCCGATGATTAGCGCCCAGAGAGCATACTCACTCATAAGGCTTCCGGTTTGGTGGCTGAGGGACTGGCTTTATGTTTAGCTCTTTTCTCGAAGCAGCGATATTCTGAATTCGTGAACGTCAGCAGTAACTATGCCTGCTGCGACAGCCGGATCGTCCGCAGTCAGACTGCGCGCTTGCTCAATGGATTCTGCATCGAAGATAACGATTCCAAAAGCGGCGTCAACGCAGGGTCCTGCAAGAAAGAGGCGTCCTTCTGCAAGCAATCTTTTAAGATAATCAAAATGCAGCGACATTGCCTGCTCTTCAGCCTCGCTCATTCCACCCTCGAAACCGGAGCGGACTGGCGTGATTTTATAGATGTAAGTGGGCATAAGTTAAAAGATAGAAAGAGTAAAGCAGAAAAAGTAAAAGGAATAACGGATAACGATGCGCCGAATTCGGAAAAGGGAAAATTGACAGCAAGCTGAAGTGCGACCGCCGCGGCGCTTGCAACAAGCGGTCAAGGTTAATATATTAGCAACACTCCGCCAGAATTGCGAGAGCGGAGGAGTAAGAATGGGGATGTAGCTCAGTTGGTTAGAGTGACGGCCTGTCACGCCGTAGGTCGCGAGTTCGAGTCTCGTCATCCCCGCTGCGCCGGAATCGTGAAAGGTTCCGGCGTTTTCTGTTTTGGAAGGACGCAAATCGCGTTGTAAGTTAATGGAGTTGAGAGTTACGAGTTGAGAGTTGAGAGTTTCCACAATACGACAATCCCATCTCAACTCTCAACTCTCAACTCTCAACTTACCGCAACATCCTAACTGTCAATGGAATGGCTTTAGATGAAACTCTTCCTTTTCGACGGCTTCAGCCTTATACACCGGAGCTTCCACGCGTTCAGCGGGAGGACGACGCTCACCAGCCACGGAATGAACGTCGGAATGGTGTACGGTTTCCTGACGACGCTGCTGTCGGTGCTGCGCAAAGAAAAGCCTGACCGGCTGGCGCTCTGTTTCGACACTGCGGCTCCGACTTTCCGGCACGAAAAGTTTGAAGCTTATAAGGCCACACGTCCACCATTGGACGAAGGGATCCGCGAACAATTACCGTTGCTGGATGAGATTCTCAAGCTCTTGAACATTCCTCAGATCCGGCTCGATGGCTACGAAGCGGACGACATCATCGGAACGCTCGCCAGAACCGGCGCCGAGGCGGGGATGGACGTCTTTATGGTGACGGGAGACAAGGATTTCTTGCAGCTTGTGACCGATCAGGTGAAGGTCTATAAGCTGCCCAACTCCCGCACCGGAGAAGGGGCAGAACTGATTGGCCGTCAAGGCGTGATGGATAAATTTGGCGTACCTCCCGAGAAAGTAATCGATGTGCTGGGTTTGATGGGCGACTCGGTGGACAATGTGCCCGGCGTGCCGGGAGTTGGCGAAAAGACCGCGTTGCAGATCGTTCAGCGGTTTGGTGGATTGGAAGATGCGTTGCTGCGAGCATCCGAAATCGAGAAGCCGAAGTTAAGAGAGTCGTTGATCGCCTTCGCTGACCAGGCGAGATTGTCACGCGAACTGGTTATTATCGAGGTTAATGCGCCAATCAGAATTCAACCGGAGTCGCTGGAATTTGGACCGATTAATAACGAAGCAGTCAGGAAGCGGTTGATTGAACTGGAGTTCAGGTCGATTCTCCAGCAGATCGAGGCGGCCACGGGAGCGGGACGGAGTGCAGGCGCTGTGCAGGCCTCACTATTGGATGAAGCTCCAGTAGAGACAGTAAAATCGACCTTAAGACGGGATTATCATCTTGTAAAAGACGCGGAAGCGCTGGAAGAGTTCGTACAGAAGTTGATGAGTCATTCCCACCTTTGCGGGAATGACATAATCGTCGCGATCGACACCGAGACAACTTCACTCGATGCGATGAGGGCGGAGCTGGTCGGGATGTCATTCTCGTTTGAGGAGGGGGAGGCGTTCTATGTTTCGGCGATTGGATTTGAGGGGGTTCCGGTCGATTTCCTGACGTCTCCGAATCCCCGACTCAGACCGCAGTGCACTCGCGAGCTTGCATACATTCTCTCGAAATTGACGCCGTTTTATACTTCGCCGACGATACCAAAGAGCGGACAGAATCTGAAGTACGACCTGTTAGTCTTGTCTTGCTATGATATCGAAGTAAGAGGCGTCGCGTTCGATACGCTGCTGGCTTCTTTTATGCTCGATCCTTCGGCTCGGCTGCATGGGATCGATCAGCTCGCGGAAATACATCTTGGGATGCGGAAGATTCCTACTTCGTCTTTGATTGGAACCGGCGCAAAACAGATTACCATGGCGGAAGCGCCGGTGGAAGCAGTATCGGAGTATGCTTGCGAAGACGCTGACGCCGCCCTGAGGCTGACTAATCTCTTTTTTCCGCGAGTCAGGCAACAGCAGATGGAACGGCTGCTTTATCAACTCGAACTCCCGTTAGTGCCTGTACTCCTTATGATGGAGAAGACCGGAGTCGCGCTCGATACGCGACTGCTGATGGAGTTGTCAAGGGAGTTTGCCGCCGAAGCGGAGAAGTTGGTCGATGAGGTTCATGAGATGGCGGGAATGCCGTTTAATCTGAACTCGACGCAACAATTAGCGGATGTTCTCTACAATCGACTTGGACTGCCAACCGGCAGGAAGACGAAATTCGGATTCTCGACCGATACCGATGAACTCGAACGACTCGCCCCGATCCACGAACTCCCTGCAAAGCTGTTGCGATACCGTCATCTAACCAAGTTGAAATCGACCTATATCGATGCACTGCCGCAACTGATTCATCCGATTACCCGGCGGGTACACACCTCGTACAGCCAGACGATTGCGATAACCGGGAGGTTATCGTCCACCGATCCTAACTTGCAGAACATCCCGATTCGTTCTGAGGAAGGCGGTCGGATTCGTAAGGCGTTCATTGCGGGCGAGCCGGGCTGGAAGATACTCTCGGCAGACTACTCGCAGATTGAACTCAGGATCATGGCCCATCTGTCGTGCGACGAGCGGATGCTTGAGGCATTCAAATCGGGATATGACATCCACCGAGCGACAGCCGCCTGGATGAATGGCGTTGCGGTGGAAGACGTCACTCCGGAAATGCGGAGCAGCGCAAAGGAAGTGAACTTTGGGGTGCTTTACGGGATGGGAGATTTCGGTCTGGCACAGAGGCTGGGGATATCACGGCAGCGGGCGAGGGAGTTTATCGATTCATACTTTGGACAGTTCTCACAAGTTAAAAAGTACATCGACAAGATCATTGCGGACTGCCGCAGAGATGAATATGTTGAGACGATGATGGGCAGACGGAGGCCGATTATCGACATCAACGCGAAGAATTTTAACCTAAGGTCAAACGCTGAGCGTGTAGCGGTCAATACTCCGATTCAGGGATCCGCAGCGGATTTGATGAAGCTGGCGATGCTTCGCGTCGCGGAAATGTTGAAGAATGAGGAATTCAAAGCGCGAATGCTGTTGCAGGTTCACGACGAGTTGGTGTTTGAAGTGCCGGTGGAGGAGATTGAACGACTCTCTGCAAGATTGAAAGAGACTATGGCAAGTGCAATGGACCTCATTGTGCCATTGGAAGTAGGAATCGGATGGGGAGACAACTGGCTGGACGCGCATTAGGAGAAAAGAAGAAAGAAGAAAGAAGAAAAATGGACATTCAGACGGGAACGGCGAAACGAGTGTTCGTGGGAAGGGGGACTGTGGAACTCAGGATACGGACAAAGGCGTATGCACTGAGGATTATTCGGTTATATACATCCCTGCCGAAAACGACTGAAGCGCAGGTAATTGGGAAACAGATCCTTAGGTCTGGCACGTCAGTGGGAGCGCAATATCGTGAAGCGAACCGTGCCAAATCAGACGCCGATTTCGTGAGCAAAGTGCAAGGCGCGCTGCAAGAGCTTGAAGAAACAATGTATTGGTTAGAGTTGCTTGCTGAAGCAAATATCATGGACGTAATCAAACTCAATCCACTTCTCGACGAATCCGAAGAATTACTAAGAGTCTTCGTTTCTATGATAGATCATATTAAATGTAAGACGCAAAATTAGGAAAAACAGTGTCTAAGAGTATTTCTTCTTTCTTCTTTCCTCTTTCTTCTTTCATTCCGGTCAATCGCACGGTGAAGGCGATAATACGAAGAGCGCTTGTCGAGGATGTGGGCGTTCGTGGAGACGTTACTACAGCGGCGACAGTCCCGCAAAATCAGAAGACAACAGCGGCGATCATTGCGAAGTCGGCCGGTGTAGTTGCGGGACAGAAGGTAGCGGCTGAGGTGTTCAAATCACTCGACAAGACAATCAAGTATGAAGAATGCGCTTCCGATGGAGACTATGTCGCCAAAGGGACCGTTATCGCCATGATCAAGGGGAAAACAGCGGCGATCCTGACCGGCGAGAGGACGGCGCTGAACCTGATCGGGCGGTGCTGCGGGATTGCGACTGCAACACGAGCCTTTGCGGAAGCGCTTGCGGGAACGAATGCGAAGGTGTGCGAGACGCGCAAGACAGCCCCGGGATTGCGGTTCCTCGACAAGGCGGCGGTGCGAGTTGGCGGCGGCGTCAACCACCGTTACGCACTCTACGACGCTTTTCTTATCAAAGAGAATCACGTTGCGGCGGCTGGTGGGATTGCGCTAGCTATCAAGGCATGCCGGACGTCCAAGGCGGGCGGGGGAAAACTACGAGTAATGGTCGAAGCTCGAAATCGTGAGGAGTTTTTAGAAGCCTTGAGCGCGGCGCCAGACCGGATTCTGCTCGACAATATGACGCCGGAACAAATTCGGGAGTGCGCTGAATTGAATCGCTGGAGTAACTCAAGGAAGAAACCTGAGCTTGAAGCAACCGGGGGGATCACGCTTAGTAATGCGAGATCTTATGCTGAGACCGGCGTGGATTACGTCTCAGTCGGCGCGCTGACGCATTCGGTTACGGTGATGGATTTGTCATTGTTGATCGAGTAGAACAATCACTTGACTGATTGACTAAGTACGCTTGCACTATTCCAGCTCCTCTGCGATTCGGTCCGAAGATCAGGAGCGCTCACTATTCAGACCGTCCGAGGATAGGGAAATTGCTTTCACCCCTACTGTCAACCGCCGCGGTTGACAGTATAAGCTATTGTATATGTGCAATATCTGCCAACAACGGCGGGTTGGCAGTAGGGGTGTTTTGCGCTAATTACTTATTCTCAGACTGTTTCTAATATCTCTACTACCAACCGCCGCGGATTGGCTGTAGGGGTAGATGTGAACAGGTATTCTCGGGGCAATGCCCGCATAGAATAACGAGGCGCTATTCCTTATAGATTTCCGCTTGAAAAGTTAATAACTCAGCGCCTTTCCGCCATGAACCACGAGGAAGGTCTGCTTTGTCGCAAAGATGTTCCAGTAGTTCTTCCTTATCCCAGCCTTGCTCTTCTGCCACCTTTGGCAGAAAGACTCCTTTTCGTCCTCCTTTTCGAATCATCACACCATCTCTTCCAGGCTCAATCTCGTCGATTCCGGCAATCAATTCAGGTTCAGTGAGAACCGAGACTTCGATAATCAGGTTCTGTATCTCCTTATATGTAACTGGCGGGAAGCGCCAATCCTTGCTTGCCGCGGCTAACGCCATTTTGCCAACCGTGAGGCAGAGCGGCTCATCGGAGGTGATATGGCCGACGCAACCGCGGAGCTTTTTCCCGTTATAGAGCGTGACGAACGCTCCCCGCTGAGCCAATCCCTCCTTCGAAAAGCCGCGAGGAAGCGGCGTCACATCGCCTCCAAGATACATCTCAAGAGATCGGCGGGCGAGCTGTATAAGAGAGGGGCCTAGCGGTTTATCTGGTTGAGATTTGACAGCGGCAATTTCGGCTCCTTTATAGAAGGCGATAGCTCCGTAACCGACAACGCGTTCATCCTCGCCGAAAAGGGTGTCTCCTGAGTTAGCATAGCTGATCTCCACACCTTGCGAACATCCGAGGGCTGAAGCGACGCCTATAAGGGCATTTATCGGACCAGATCCGCAGGCGCGAGTCAGAATTGCTTCACCATTTACGGCAGGATGATTTTGGAAGACTGAATTGAGACGGCTTGAATCGAGAGATATTATCCCTTGTATTACTTCTTTATCGAGTCGTTCTGCCATTTCCTTAGTTGGATAATGTGAGAGGTCTGAACTCGCAACATATAGAACTCTCCGGTCGTCGAGCTGCACTGCGAGTTTCATCCCAAAATCATGGCAGCGCTTGGGCGAACCAAGACCGACGATCATCGGCAGGATTGGAACATCGGGAGCGACCTGCTGGAGGAAAGGGATTTGCACTTCAATAGAGTGCTCAAACTCGTGAGGATGATCGTCTTCAATGCACTCAGGGATGTCTCTGAGCAATTCTGCAACCAAATTACGGGGAATCGTAGTATTTCCAAGCGGCGTTGCGAAGGCGCTTGACGAAGGCAGGGCGATATGATCGAGCCGGCGGGAAGTGTGATTGGTTCCAAAGATGACAACAAGGTCGTAGAGATGTCCGTGAGCCTGTTTGAAGGCGTCTGCGGCTATCTGACCGCTGAACAGATAACCGGCGTGCGGCGCAATTAGTGCAACGGGAGCCTCGGAGTGTGCGGGGAGAGCTTCCTCAAGCAGGGCGCTCACCGCGAATTGGAGTTTTTGGGGCGACTCCGGGTAGAATCGACCGGCTACGGCAGGTGGGCGGATGTACATGACGGTTCTCAGGATGGTAAGGAAGACATAAAGATAATATAATGAGATTGGGAAGGAGAATGCGTCGCTTTTCGTGAAGGAGGAGCGACGAGATGATGCAGGATAGCAATAGATTATTAAACAGTCAGTTAATAGTATTTTACGCGTCATTCCTGCGACGGCGAGAATCCAGCCAACTCTCCAAATGACAAAAGCTTGACTGGATTCCCACCTTCGTGGGAATGACGACCAAACTTCTACAAATATCTGCCGCCTGTAATATCAGACTTGGATATCGAAAAGGTTGGCCAATCCGACTATACCTCTTCGGGCGGTTTTAATTTACGAAAACTACGGAAGAGTAAAACATCATATAGGATCTTCAAGCCCGCGCCCGCTATTAAAGGCGTTGCTAAAGATACGCCCTGCATAATCAGCCCGGCAAAGGCAGGCGCGATTGCCCACCCGCCAAGTCGCACCAAGCTGGTCGCGCCCGATGCGAATGTCCGTTCCTCAGGTTTGACAACCGCCATTACATAAGATTGACGAGTCGGAACGTCCATCTCGACCAATCCTTCTCGCAACAGGAAAAGGATTGCTGCAACGGTAAAATTCGGCGCAAACCCTACCGAGGCGAGGAAAATACTTGACGGGATATGCGTGAAAACCATGGTGTTGACGAGACCGATTCGACGGGCAAGCCACGCGGCTCCGAGATGCGAAAGTGCATTCAACACCCTCGCGGCGAAAAAGAGTATGCCGACCGTCTGAACGCTGACGCCGAATCGCTCAAAGAAGAAGAATGAGATGAGTGCGGTTGTGAGGAATCCTCCTCCCAGACTATCGAGGAGAAATAAACCTGAGAGCTTGCCGACGACTTTCTTGGTTTCAGGCGAGACGGGCGAGAGTTTTGATCGCGGCGCTGCAACAATGCTTAGGGAAAGTCGGGTGTAAAGAAGGGCTGTGACAAGCATCAGGATCGCACAAAAGAGCAGTAGCGCCTTGTGCTGAGCGGAGGGATCATGATCGGATCCGATGCCGATTAGCAGCGGAAAACCGACGATCAGTCCTCCTATCGCATGACCGGAATCTTGCAGGACATTGAACCAGGCGAAGGTTTTAGTGCGGTTTTGATCATTCGAGGTCTGCGGGAGGAGTGCTTGCTCCAATACCAATGCAGCGCCTCGATCCCGCCCCATCCCGTTGAGCATTCCTAAGAATGATACTAACGCCAGAACCCAGGCAGTATCAGACGCCGCCGCCGCAGCAGCGCCTGCCGAACTAAGGAGAGCAATACTCACCAAAGTCGCCCGTCGTGGAAGCCGGTCGCCGAAGATTGTAATCAACAGAGCCGCGACCGCTCCACCGGCGAGTCCGGCGCCGACGACATAGCCAATGCTGGCGGGGGATAATCCTATCTGGGATAGGTAGATGCCGAGCATTACTCCGAGCGTTCCGGTCGCAAGCGAGCGGAGAAAACCAGTGGAAAAGAGAATGCCCCGGTCTTGCCTAATCGTCATCAGAAGATGGGTAATCCGATCCCATTTCAAGATCGGAAAGGCGGTCTTCGAGGACGCGCATGACGCGCGGAATTTCTACGCCTAAAATATCGAGCAACTGAAAGTACTCTTCGGCGTCTTTTCCGGTAGGATCGGGCATGTCAGGGTTTTCGAGAGGAGGGAATCGTCCAAAATTGCGGAGCACAAAAATCCGCTCGGAAGCACTCGGATCAAGTTTAACCATTGCGTCGCGGTGCCTTTGCTCCATCGCGAAGATCCAATGATAACGTTTCATCAGTTTGGCGTCAACGCGTTGTGAACGGTGTTCGGCGAGCGATATTTGACGCTGTGACATCACAAAAGACATCACAGGATATGCAGGATACCCAGACCCGGCATTGACGCCTGCTGAGGCGACGTCCCACTTCTCTCCCTTTTTAACCGCGAGCCCGGCAAACATAGCAGCTGCGGCCGGGCTTCGCGTGACATTCGCCGTGCAGACGAACAGGACTGAGCGCGGGAGTCTTGGTTTTCGTTTAAATATCAATCTACGGGATGAGTCATATTCACGCAGTTAAGCCGCGGTCGCGGTGTGAAGATCTTCGTTCGGTCGTTCTCGATCCGCCGATCATCGAGTCAGCTTCCTGAGGTTGAACCGTCGGTTGGAAGTCCAAGACGAGCTTTGAAACGGCATGATAGAGTTCATTGCGTTTCAATTTGTAGCATGACTGCAGCAACTCGTCCAAATCCTGAAGGAATCTTGTCGGATCGAGTGCGGGCGTTTCGGCAATCCAAATCTTTTCAATCGGGGTAGGCAGACCGTCGCCATCGTGACAAAGCTCTTCGTGAAGTTTCTCGCCCGGTCTGAGATTGGTATATTCGATCTTAATATCTCGATCAGGAACAAATCCATGTAGTTGAATCATGTCACGAGCGAGAGCGTCGATCTTAATCGGTTCGCCCATGTCGAGAAAATAGATGGCGTAGTCGTGGTTTAGTGAAGCAGCCTGAAGGACAAGCTGGACTGCTTCAGACGTCAGCATGAAATAACGGGTGATGTCACGGTCTGTCACCGTTACCGGGCCGCCGTCACGAATCTGCTGCTCAAACTTAGGGATGACAGATCCTGAACTCCCCATTACGTTGCCGAATCTGACCGCACAATATACAGAGCCTGCAGAATGCACCTGCGCCTCGACGACCAACTCGCAAAGCCGTTTTGTAGCGCCCATTATGTTGGTCGGACGTACAGCTTTGTCAGTCGAGATCATCACAAAGCGATCAACGTCATTTTCCGCTGAGACCGCTGTTAGAACGCGCGTTCCCACGACGTTGTTCACGAGTGCAGAGAGCGGGTTTTCTTCCATTAGTGGGACATGTTTATAAGCAGCGGCGTGGAATACAAGATTAGGGGCGTGTTCTTGAAAAACCCTCTCAACCAGCCAGCGTTGAGTGATGCTTCCAACAACCGGCACGATACGGAGATCGGGAAAGGCTCTGGTAAGCGAATCGTGGATCTGGTATAAACTTGCTTCGCTGATGTCGAAAATCACAAGCCGGGTTGGCTTGCATTGAGCAACCTGCTGACAAATCTCGCTGCCTATGGATCCGCCCGCTCCGCTGATCAGGACGGACTTCCCTTTGATCAGCCGAACCACTCTCTGCAAATCGAGTTCAATCGGTTCGCGGCGAAGAAGGTCCCTGACGTCAAATTCACGAATCTGCTGGATACTGACTTTGCCGTCCACCAATTCACTGATCGGAGGAAGGGTTCGCAGTTCGACGCCGTCATCGAGTTGATTGCGGAGATCCGAGAGTATTTCGCGCAGTTGAATTCCAGAAAGGCTTGGCATGGCGATGAGCACCATCTTTACACCTTTTTCAGATACTACACGACCAATTTGATCTCTGCCGCCATAAATTGGCATCCCATGGATAGATTTATGAGCTTTTGAAGGGTCGTCGTCAACGAATCCAACGACCGTGAAACTGTGGGAGGCGTGATGAACCAATTCACGAGCAATCATGTCGCCGGCGTCGCCGGCTCCATAGATCAGGATGGGTTTTGCGTCATGGGTTGAGCGCGAACTTGCCAGCAGTTTAAGGTAGCGGAGCATAATTCGCCCACCGCCGACGATCGCAGCTAAAAGCATCGACTGGATAACGAATATAGACCAGGCAAAGATGCCGGGCTGCAACAAACTGATGATGGCGGAAGAGAAGACAACCGTGAGCAGGGCTGCTCCCGAGATGTAGGCTACGGCGTCCACACTTGCGTATCGCCAGAGAGTGCGGTAGATTCCGGTCGCCCAGAACACGGAAAGCCCAATTCCAACGAAGATTGGGAGGAACTCAAGATAGTAGGGGAATGTTTTTGCCCACTCCCCTGCTGACATTCGTAAGAGGAGTGCTCCCTCGTAAGCCACGATCAAGGCAAATACATCATACACTACTTGCCAAGAGATGTGACTGGCGTGCTGAAGGATCTTTACGGCGTCTATTCTACCTGACAGTTGACGGGTAGGTTGACTGGAAACCGGTTGATTCTCGATTTTCATAATGATTAGCTCAATTTCCGACGGAAAGTACGTGCGCAAGGAAAATCCGAGCGCCTCTAACTTTAGCCAGAGCAGTCCTGTCGATAAACAATGGAGTGTATTAAAATCGTATAATTTGCTCTATCTGTCAATAGACAGCATTGCGGTCTTGCGGTAAGTTCAAAGATGATGGTCATCCAGCGTTTAGTGAGATTTGTCTAAGTCGGTTTGTCGCTGAAGGCTGAAGAGACTAGGGATTTCGGTTACTCTCGGTTAAACGTATCTGCGAGAGGTTCACAATACCAAACGTGATAAACTTGTAAAAGAGTCGAACCGGCTGGATTGATGGGCGTCACATCTGGGGAATTATCTATTTAAGCAAGTTGATGTAGGTCACTTGACTCGGTTCCATTAGCAGGATAGATTATACTGGTATAAAACCAGAAAGGAAGCTTGAGACTTTATCATATATTGCCGCTGCTTATCGCGCTCGAAACTGCCGCAATGCCGCCGCGTCCTGACCGGATCGAAGGATGGTCAGCAGCATCGGCGGAACAATTCGAGTCGATAAGAAACGCCGCCAAAGTGAATGGTTTGGACGCGATTGGTCGGAATATCCTCGCAAATATGCCTGCTCGTGGCCGGGACGAGGCCGAGGAGGCGACATTGCGTGTGCCGGTAATCCTCGTTGATTTTGCCGACAACGCCGCCGATCAGAACGCTTTTCCTGCTGCTCGTTTTCAGACGATGCTATTCTCTGAAGGCGAGTATCAGACCGGTAGCATGCACGATTTCTATCTCGAAAACTCATCCGGGGCGGTAAGCATTGTCGGAGAGGTAGTCGGTTGGTACCGCGCGCCACAGAACTACAGCTATTATACAAATCGGCAATATGGGCTCGGAGTATATCCGCGCAACTCACAACGCCTCGCCGAAGATGCAATACGCGCGGCTGATAATGACATTGACTTCAGCCAGTACGACAATGACGGCGATGGCGTCGTAGATGCTCCCTTCATCGTTCACGCAGGAGGAGGGGCGGAAGAAAATCCGAATAATGTCAGCCTGATCTGGTCGCATGCATGGAATGTCCAGAACCTCGGCGAACTCGATGGAGTCAGATTCTTCGGATACACGATGGTTCCAGAGGATGGAAAGATCGGCGTATTCTCTCATGAACTTGGGCATGGCTTGTTTGGATTGCCCGACCTCTACGATACTCGCAATGTAGGCGCCGGGCTTGGCGTCTGGTCGGTAATGGCGTATGGCGCATGGGGCGACGAGGGGCGTCGTCCGGTGCACTTCGACGCATGGAGCAAACTTCAACTCGATTGGATTACAGCTCCCTTCCTTCCATACAATCAACATTTCATACTTCCGGCGATCATCGACTCTGCTCGAGCAATCAAACTTTGGAATCCTGAACAAGCGGGGCGCGAGTACTTCCTTGCCGAATATCGAACCCGCACTCTTTTCGATGGAGAGCTTCCCGCTGATGGGCTGCTAATCTATCACATAGATGAGGCGATGGGCAACAATGACCATCCGTGGTATCCGGGGAATGAAGGCAATCTGCACGACCTTGTCGCATTGGAGCAGGCGGATAACGCATGGGATCTTGAGAGAGGCGCGAATGTCGGCGACGCTGGCGACCCCTATCCCGGGAATAGCGATAATCATCGGTTTGACTTCGAGACCTCACCCGGTAGTCTGGCTTATTCCGGCGATACAAGCAGTGTTGCAATTATCGACCTGAATTTGGTGGATGGAGGCGTCGAAGCTGACTGGGTAGTGGGCTTGGATGCTCCGCCGTTGGTCAGACAGACGCTCCAGTTGCACTATGGCTGGAATCTGGTTTCGTTGCGAGTGACGCCGGAGGAGCAAAACGTCGTCAATCTGGTTGCGCCATTACTGGAAGCGGGAGTGCTGCTCTTTGTCAAGGATGGATCAGGTCGATTCTATGCTCCGGAGTTTGGATACTCAAACATTCCTTTCTGGGACTTACAACGAGGGTACTTTATTAAGGTGTCCGAGGATACTTCATTGACCATCGAAGGGGAGGAAATCGAGTTTGACCGCGCTATATCTTTACATGATGGCTGGCAGGTAATTGCCTATTATCCGGACTATGCGCTTTCGCCGCAGAGAGCGTTTGAACGCATTCAAGAGAGTATCGATATGGTGAAGGATGGAAGCGGCAGATTCTATATTCCGAGGCATGGCTTCAATAATATGCCTGATATGAGTGAAGGGAAAGGGTATTTCATTAAGTTCCAAGGGAATGGGCAATTGGTGTACCCAACGCCTTAGTACTGATGAAGTGTAAAGATTGAAGAATGTCATTCAGTGAATAGACAATCTTCAGAGTCTGTCCGAGAATAGAAAACCGGCTTCTACCCCTACTGTCAACCCGCCGTGGTTGATAGTACAAGATGTTGATTATGTGAGTTATCTGCCAACCACGGCGGGTTGGCAGTAGGGGCGCTTAACGATGATTGTCCATTCTCGGACAGAATCTTCAGTTGGCAATTTCTATCGTCTCACCGGCCTTGGAATGGCCTTGAGATAAAGCATCGAAGATAATTACGGAGAAGAAGATGGCAGTATTTGTATGCAAGAAGTGCGGCGCAGAAAAGGAAGGGCGCTGTAAACCTCAGAAATGCGATAAGTGCGGAGCGAGTGGCAGCTTTGAGAAGAAGGCTTGAGTTGATCTCAACTTTTGTGAATAGCAGACTGCGCCTTTACTGGCGCAGCCTCGCTCTGTTATGCGGAATAGTTACTGCAGTCGCCGCTTCAGATTCGCTTCAAGCGGCTCAACGTGAACTGGTGTTCCAGCTCGATCCCGTCTGGATCGGCGCTGATCTGGCGCCCTTGCCGGAGTGGACAAGGCGTTTATATGTCTCGCGAGATGGGATTTCAGACTCATTTCATCCAGTCCCGTTCCATCTGCCGACTTCGGCGCTGGATGATCCGCGACTGCGAGGCTTGTTTCACTCTGAACTCTCAGATGATGAAGCCGTTTCAGCACTCAGCGAAACCATCCGTAATGCGCCGGGAGTCATCTGGTCGGAGATCACCATTCCCCGGCATACTGACGCTGTCAAGGTCGCATTTATCGATGGAGCGGATGCTCCACCCGATGATCCGTTTTATATGTCGCAATGGTCGCTGCATCGCATTCAAGCTCCGGCTGCCTGGGATATATCACGCGGCGACACAAGCGTAACTATTGCGATCATCGACGTCGGGACAGACATCGGCCACGGCGACCTGCTCTCTCAGCGGTGGATCAACTGGGTCGAGAGGAACGGGCAAAGCGGCGTTGATGATGATCGGAACGGCTTCATCGACGATGTCAATGGATGGGATTTCTCAGATAACGATGCTGATCCTCGCCCGGAGAACGGCGATGAGCACGGCACTCATGTGGCAGGAATTGCCTCTGCTGCTACGGATAACGGCTATGGCATTGCTGGCGTGGGGTGGAAAACGAGGATCATGGCGATTCGCGCGGGGAATGGGGCGACGATCTCTAATGGATTCGAGGGATTGATCTACGCTGCTGCGAACGGCGCTGACGTTGCCAACCTCTCGTGGGGCAGCGAACTCGCTTCTCATCTCGAAGAGATTGCAGTTGAATATGCAAACGATCATGGTTGTCTGGTGGTCGCGGCCGCTGGAAACAATGACGGGCGGGGGAGTTTCGATCACTATCCTGCGGCTTACGCGCGCTCAATGGCGGTAGCTGGGACAAACGATCAGGATCGTCGCGGGTACTTCAGCAATGCGGCGGTCTGGGTCGATATATCGGCGCCGGGCGATAAGATACTCTCACTATTTCCGGGCAACTCTTTTGGTGTTGAGGACGGGACTTCGATGTCAACTCCTTTGGTTGCAGGAGCTGCAGGATTGATTAAGGCAGTGCATCCGGATTGGAGCCCCGACCGGATTGCGATGCAGTTGAAGGTCTCAGCCGATCCGTTGGATGAACTCAATCCATCAGACCGGGGGACGCTCGGCGCCGGAAGGTTGAATCTTTTCCGTGCACTGTCAGATCAACGCGTTCGGTTCGGGATCACTTCCATAGTCGTGGACGATTCAACGCGAGGCAACGATAACGGGATGATCGATCCGGCAGAGAATATCAATCTTCATCTCCAGATCACAAACCTCCTCTCGTTGCTGGCTGAAGTAGAAATGACTCTGATTTCGAGCGATCCTGCGGTCACTATCGATCTGACAACCATCCCGCTGGCAGAGATCGTTCCGGGAGGGACAGGCGGGAACCTGCGCACTCCATTCAGATTACGGATTTCTGGAGACGCCGCAGCCGGGAGAAAACTTAAACTGGTTCTTCAGTTAAGCCGCGACGGACGGGTATTGCAAGAGATTCCGTTCATACTCGAAGTGAAACCGTCCCATGCAGAATTGACGTCGCCCAAGTTTTCAGCCACCGTTTCGGATTTTGGAACGCTCGGGTATTATGACTACTTGAATGGCAAGGGCGTCGGCGTCGGATTCCGTTTTCCGGCGGATGGTCCTTCGACGCTCTATCACGGGTCGCTGATGATTGGCAGTCCGGGCGCGGGAGTCTCGGATTGCGCATACGGCAACGCCGAGAAGCGCCGGTATGACTTCAGGCCGTTGCGTGAGGGGATCGGCGTTAAACGCGAAGGTGAAGCCTTAATTGCGCGATCAGCCTATGATGACATTCGAGCCGAAACACCGCTCGATCTGACAATCCATCAGACGTCCTACCTCTTCCCTGGTGATTCGGTTGCAAGTTTGATTCTGGATTATCAGATATCCGACGCTCCACGAGATTACAGCGACCTCTATATCGGTCTGTACCTCGATTGGGATGTGATTCAAGCCGACGAGAACCGATTGATATGGGACGATACCGAAAAGGTTGGATGGATGGAGCAGTCAGGAGGAAACACCGGTCTGTTTGGCGGATGCGTCTTGAGTCGTGAGCCGGACTTTCATTACGCTGTCGATAACTCCTCTTTACAACGTCAGTTCAGCGATTCGACGAAATTTGTAATGATGCAGAGCCAGTTTGGAAAGGCAAACGGCGACACGGCCGCCGATTGGTCGCAGTTCTTCGGCGTTGGGCCGATCACCCTGCTCGAAGGAGATACCGCACGAGTGACGTTCGCGCTCGTCGCAGGGAAAGACCGCAGCGATCTGCTCTCGGCTGTTGAGGCAGGAAGGCGACGATTCGGTTCTGCGAGCCTGTTCGGGGGAAACACCGTTCCAAGTTTACTCTCAATCGAATCGCTCTATCCGATGCCGTTCAACGGATCGGTGACGGTGATCAGCCGGTCGCAGTCGGGATTGCCGATAAACTGGCGTCTGATCGATCCCCTTGGTCGAGTGGCATACTCCGGCAGAGCAACTGCTGTCGGCGAGAGAGTTAAAATGGGGATTGAGTTTAGAGATCTGGCGGCAGGACGGTATTTTATCGAAGTGAACGACGGGAAGGCCAAGGCTGCTGCGCCGCTGATATTGTTAAAATGAGTCTATTGAAATACTCTTTTAGTGGGGCAGGTTGTCCCGACCTGCCAGATAGAACTAAGCTTGACGATGACAGGTCGGGACGACCTGCCCCACTAAAACAGGCCAAACTGAGTCCAAATCTAACTTTTTCAACAGATTCAAAGTAAGAAGGAATGTTACCTATCCAAATCCATTACCAACCTTCCGGAGCCCCCCTTAGCGAATTCAATCATTATCCATACCGGCGCGCTTCATCCCGATCTTGAAACAGCGCTCTTCGACCTGATCCGGACACAGAAGGAGGCAGATCCACTTGTCCCCGTCGTAATTCTGGTCGGGGCGGCGAATCTGGCGAGGCGGTTGGAGATGACGCTGCTCGAACAAGGTTTCAACCTCTTCAATGTGCGATTCGTTACCCTTGCTCAAATTGCGAGAGATCTAAACCCACCATCAAGGGCAGGCCTGACGCCGCTTCCGGCAGGAGGATTGGCGGCGCTGTCACACTTTGAATTTGAGCATATCACCGGCGCCGATCCGTTCAATGGCGTCTGGCGGTATCCCGGATTTGCCCGTTCGCTGTCGAGATCGTTTTCCGATCTGGCAGAGGCTTGCATCGAGCACATTTTCCCCGAATGGCTGATAGAACCGACGCGCAGAACGACGCTCGACCAACGGCGAATCGCCTTAAAGGATCTTTACAGCAAGTTCCGCGAGCGGAGTGCGGGGTTCATTACGCCGGAACGCTTGTATGCGCCGCCTGTTCAGCCGTTAAAAGCGCTTCAAATGGCTTATGGGGCGGGAGAGTTGATCGTTTACGGCGTCTATGATGTGAACGAAGCTGAATGGCGCCTTCTGAAGCAGATCCTCAAATACATACCCACCGATTACTTCTTTCCATTTTTGAATTCCAAAGAAAACCCAAGCCCGTCCTACTCCTTCGCGCAGAGGCTACTCGAACGCTTGAAAAGCGAAATTGGGGCAAATGTCGAGCCGATTTCAAACGCAAGAAGACCGTCTCAGACTGTGTTCGCTCTAAAGCCGGAAGAAGGTTGGTCGGGAGCGGAGTTGTCAGTTTTCCAAACGGCAAATCCGGCGAAGGAAGCGGAGATCGTAGCGGGGCAGATAGCTGAGTTAGTGTTCTTCGAAAGGGTAGATCCGGCAAAAATTGGAGTGGTATTGTGGGATGCTCAGCTTTATCGACCGCTCGTAGTCGAGGCGTTGAAGCTAACTCAGATACCTGTCGCTGATCGGATCGGGAAGGCAGTTACTGAAACGGCGCTCGGTAAGGCGGCGCTTTCGCTTTTGTCGTTCTCACCGGTTTCGATCAGAAGGCGTGAACTATTCGACCTGTTGTCGCTCGGGATTATTCGGCTTGGGGAGGAGACCGATGAGCCTTCTGCTTACGATCTGGAGAGAGTCGGGATTGAGTCGGGGATTATTCAGGGAGGTGTGGACGTATGGCGGAATTCACTGCTGCGGCTGGAAGAACGCTCATCGAATAGGGATACAGTCGGTGATAAGAGGAGGGCGAGAGTAGCAAGCTTAGTCAAAGCTTTCATCGCCGATCTATTCGCGAAACTGACTGAATTTGATCGCACGGTCGGTTTTGTGGCTCAAGCTGAAGCGGCGACAAATATACTGAGTCAATTCCTGCCATCCTCGTCAGAGCGCGAAAGCCTCGTGAAGGCGATTACGGGGCTTGGCGGGCTTGATCGCTCCGGAGTGCTGCTGTCTCGTCTTCAGTTTAGCGCGGTTGTCAGAGACACATTGCAAGCCGTGAAAGTGGATACGACGGTCGATCCCAACGGAATTGAGGTTTTGACGCCGTTGATGTCGCGCGGATTGGGGTTCGACTATCTATTTATTCCGGGTTTAGTACAGGGCGCGGTTCCAGCATCTTCTCGCGAGGATCCCTTTCTTCCAAATGAACTCCGCCAACGGATCAATCGGAGAATATCCGGTCAACCGCACCATCCTTTGGTCGTGAGAGGTCTGCGGATCGAAGAAGAACGGCTGCTGTTCGCGCTGGCGCTCGATTCAGCCAAGAAAGCGTTAGTTCTCAGTTATCCCGTTAACGCTCTAGGCGGATCGAGAACGCATATCCCGTCACGGTTCCTCCTGGAGGCGTGCAAGTTGAAGCGGGGAGGAGAAGTAGATGCGGAATCGATCAAGGAACTCGATTTCTTCAAGGATCTAACGCAGGAGAACAAATATCCCGGGTGGGAACGACGTTTACTAAGACCTTCTGATTATCCGATGGAGTATGCGAAAAGGTATCTGGCGCTGCGCCAGTTGCCCGGTCTCTGGAAGACGCTCCCAAAAGAGGATTCTATTTGGTTTAACCGTCTGACAAAACTGAATACGGCCAGAAGCATAGGATCGGAGTTCACTCGTTATGATGGAGTCTTCGATTCGTCCAAGATCAAGGCGCCATCAGAGCCATCGAAATTCTCAGTCACAGCCCTTGAAGAGTGGGCGCAGTGTCCGTTTCGGTACTTCCTTAGCCACCGATTGGGGCTTGAGGAATGGAAAGAACCGGAAATTTCCATTCAGCCTCCGCCATCCCTTACCGGAACGGTGATCCATGAAGCGCTGCAGAAGGTCTATGAGAAGGCATTGCAAGAGGGAAAGCTTCCACTTCAAGACGAGTCTTCGGAATGGGCAAAAGTATTAGTGGATGAATCGTTGATCACCAGGCGTAGGAAAATGAGACACGAATGGCCGGCTCCAGAAACAGCCTATGCAGTAGCGGAGGAGGTCTGGAAGCGGAGGATTCTCGCGACCCTTAAAAATCTTGCAGAATTCGATGTTGGATGGGCGGTTGACTCATTTGAAAAGAACATCGAACTCGAACTTCATATGACAGATGAGGGTGGGAAGGATGCGCGAAGTCTGGTTCTGGCGGGGCGCATCGATCGAAGAGACATATCGCCTGCAGGTTTAATCCGCATCGTGGACTACAAGACGGGAAAGGCGAACGATCCCTTAAAATTCTCCGACGGCTCGAGTCTCCAACTCCCAATCTACCTAAAGGCGGCGCTGGAAGGTCGATCCGAGAAGGACTGGGCAGAATCGTTAGCGGTTTACGTAAAGATTGGCAATCACGGGAATCTAACGCTCCGCGGAATTGACGGAAACTGGTTAAGAGAATACTGGACAGAGATCACTCTGATTGTTGGAGTCATTTCAGAAGGGATCGAGCAGGGAATTTATCCGCCGCTTCCGATTAAAGCGGATCAGTGCAAATCTTGCCGCGTGAAATCAGCCTGCGATATTAGAAGCCGAACATCGGCTGTTGCTAAAATGGAAGATTTCCGAACTGCCAAGTTACAAATGCTCCGGAGTGAACATTGAGCCCGGCGAACTTTATTCCGGCTGACGAGCGCGAACGGGAACTGGTGCGCAACGACACAGGCGGGATGCTGGTTGTTGAGGCTGGCGCTGGAACGGGAAAGACGACGCTGTTGATCGACCGGCTGATGACGCTGCTTGTCGCAAATGACATCGCCCAACTGGTCGCGATTACGTTCACCGAGAAAGCGGCGGGAGAGCTGGCAGAACGGCTGAGGCGGGAGTTAGAGAAGCGCGTTCTGGACGGAGTGAAGACAACCAATATCCACTATTCCAAAGCGCTTGCCGCGATAGACAACGCCAACCTCTCGACTATCCACGCATTTGCCAGCTCGCTCCTGCGTATTCACCCGATCGACGCAGGGCTCGATCCGGATTTTGAAGTAATTGAGCCTGCCGACGAACAGGAGTTATTAGACGAAGCGCTGGCGGAAGAGATGGGCCGACCGGATCTGGCGCGGGATGCAGCGCTGCAGCTCTTGATTGAGTTAGGCGCAAAGATGGGCAAGATCCGTTTGTTGTTTGGAGCGTTGGCAGAAAATATCGATCTGGTGGGGGATGATTTCGCCGTTCCTTCTGATGAAGCTCTCTTTGAGATGCTGGATAAAATTGCTCGACAATTACGTGAGATGGATCAGCGCGCCCAGGAAGGCGGTGCAGACATGGAAGACAAAGCGATTGTGAATATACGACAATTGTCGAAATCGCTCTCTGCAATCGAAGGTAAAGGGGATTGGAAAAGACTCTACGAATGGATGTTGGGAGTCGCGGGGATGCGGGGAGGGGTTGGATCAGCCAAATCCTGGCGCGACCAGAATGAAGGAAAACAATTCAAGAGCGATTATGCCGAATTGAAATTGTCAGCGCAACGAGCGGCAGACGAAGTGAGGGGCAGCGTACTCTGCCGAACGCTGAATCAGCTTGGGAGAGCGACGCGCAAGGTCATGCAGCAGAAGTTGGAGCGAGGTGTACTGACTTTTGACGATCTCCTCGTACAATCCCAGAAGTTACTCGAAAATCCTGATGTACTTGAGGAGCTTCAGGCGAGATTCCATTACTTATTAATCGACGAGTTCCAAGACACCGATCCGATCCAAGCCCGCATCGCACTAAAGCTTGCGGGATTGACAGAATCGAAGACGGGAGGTTTGCAGGTACCAGCAGGACGGCTCTGCGTCGTAGGCGATCCGAAGCAATCGATCTATCGCTTTCGTCGCGCTGATTCGAGGATGTTCAACAAAGCTACCGAAGAGATCGAACAGTTCGGTTCACGAGTGAGGATCATTCAGAACTTCCGTTCAGCGACCGGATTGATTGAGTTTGTGAACTGCTTCTTTGCGTCGATCTGGCCGTCCGGGGCGGAAGCGGGCGGAGTCGAATATCTGCCGTTAGTCGCCGAACCGGCACGCCCCATCGGCAACCCGTCGCCGCCAGTACTCTTTTTAACTCCTCCTGAAGGAGCAACGCACATCGAGGAAATCGCTGATGTTGCACGGCGGAAGGAAGCTGTGGCTATCGCTCGAACAGTGCACAACGCCGTGGAGATTGAGAAGTGGAGTGTGAGCCGCAGGAAAAAAGTCGGTTCTCGGGAGCTTCAACCAGCGGAGTGGGGGGATATTGCGATCCTGTTTCCACGGACGACGGGGCTGGATTTTTACACGGAGGAATTAGAAAAACTTGGAATTCCATTCATCATCGCAGGCGGAAAGGCGGCATACCGGCGGCAATTAGCAATGGATCTGGTTAATGTGTTGACAGCCATCGATAATCCTGCGGACGAATTGGCGGTTATTGGAGCGATTCGATCGAGTCTGCTGGCGGTTCCTGACGATGAAATAGCGATCTGGCGGGATTTGTCGGTGGAAATGAACTACATCACTCCGCCGGACGGTATTCCTGCCCATATTAACGAAGCTCTAAGTCTGCTTCGACGTCTTCATCGGGCTCGCGCTTCAGCGACTCCGGACAAATTGATCCAGATAGTGCTCGATGAGACCAATGCCCGCGCTGCTTTACTCTGCGCGCCGGGGGGAACGCTTGATGAGGAGTTGCTCGATATCGTCCTGAATCAAGCTAAACGATGGGGCGTTGAGCGCGGGGCGGATCTGCGTGGTTTCAGGCGACGATTATCGAAATTGATCGAAGTCGGCGACGATCCGGATGCGGCTCCTCCGCCGACGGCGGCGGGACGGATTCGGCTGATGACGATCCATGCCGCCAAGGGACTGGAGTTTCCGGTAGTGTTCCTCGCCAATCCGGGAGCAGGCGGCGGTGGTAACAGATCAATAAAAGTTATCCCTGACCGGCTGGAAGGAAAACTCCATATAGCTTTCGGTGGTGGAACGAGCGAGGAACCTCTCTTTGCGACGCCGGGATTCGAAGCGGCGCAAGCAGAAGAGGATAAGGAGCTGCAAGCGGAGCGGGTGCGACTGCTCTACGTTGCTATGACTCGAGCCTGCGACCATCTTGTGCTCCCGATATTTCGAGCCAAAAAAAATGATAGCGATTTTCAAAAATGGCTTGCGGAATTAGTATCCGGTGATACTATATTTAAAGATTGGCAAAGGGCGTTGTTTAGAATCGATCAGAATACCGACGAACTGGCAGTCTCCCATATAGATCAGGTCAATGAACCGTCTGGTTTTGAGAGTGTATTCGCTGAACGTAACCGGTTGCTCGAGTTGCGAGAGAGGGCGGTAAAAGAATCGGTCGATGGAACGCTAAGGATTATCAGACCGAGTGCAGCCGAGGATGGCAAGCGTGAGGAAGACTATCAACCTTTAATCGGGGACGAAAAACCGCTGCGGATTGGCCGTGCGTTGCACCGCTACATGGCGCTGACTCAGCTCTGCAGCGAAGTGGATGACAGGCTCTTGGAAGCCGTCTGTAAAGAAGAAGAGGTTCTGACTGAAGAATTAAGAAACCTCATCGAAGTCCTTCTGAATTCAACCCAATGGCAGTCTGCGATAGTATCGGGGAGTCTGTTGCGTGAGGTTCCGGTTTTAGCAAAGTGTCCTGATGGGGCAATTCGCGGGAATATTGACCTCGTATGGGTTGAAGATAATAAGGTTCAAATTGCCGATTATAAGAGCGGCGCAATCGGAAGCGTCGAACAAGTGAACCAATTGAGACTATATGCTGAAGCAATCGAGCGTTCGACCGGAACGCCTGTCATTCACGGATGGTTAATTTCAGCTCGAGATGGGCATACAATCGATGCGCTTATCTGATTATGACTCGGAATTTTAGAAATTTTCGACAGGCTCAGGATTAATTCAGAAAACAGCAATCAAGTTCGAGCAGGATATTCAGTGCGCAATAAATGCGTAACTTGACTGAGGCTTGCACACGAAGGAGTATTGTCGCTTGACAAATATCTATACTGCTGAACCGTTGTTTTACTTAATATTTTGACTGATTGCCGAACAGACGAAGTTGTGACGCAACGAGATGTTTGCGCTCAAGGCGCACCTGCCGGAGTGATGAGAGGTGGATGGTCGCTTTGAAAACGGGGCATAATTTTTGCTCTACAGACCGTCAGTATATCCCGCCCGTAAAAATGAGTCAATGATCAACACCACTTCATCCGGCGTATTGCAAGGGGGCTCATCCAGCGCCATGCCCTACTTACCCCAGCCACGCCGAGCGCTTCCGGCCATTGTTCTGCTTCTGTTATTGGCAGCCTCGCCAGCCTTTGCCTGGCGGGTCGTTTCGTTTGCCCGAGTGCCCGGTCGAACGTCCGCAATGACTGTTATTAACGGAGCGCTTTGGTGTGGGTATAACCGCGCCGACACAACCATTAAGGTTATCGATCCCAACAGCGGTGAGGTAACAGCCACGCATCCGGCGCCGGAAGTCGATTGTCTCGGGTTGACTTCGAGAGACGGTTCGCTTTGGTTCCTTGGTCGAGAACATCTCTACCAGTTGAGCATGCGTGGCGAGGTTCAAGCGACGGTGAATCTGCCCTTCGACCATATGAAGGGTTTGGCGGTTTTCGGGGCGGGGCTTTGGACCGTCGTAATTGGCGATAACGCCACTCATTTGGTGCAGTTTCATCCTCAAGCCGGTGAACTTCGTCGTGTCGAAATCAATGTGTTCGAAGTCGGGGGGGTTGGATGGAATGGAACGAATTTCTGGATTACCGAACCGAGTGGTGGATTCATTCATCAGGTTGACACCACTGGCAGAACGGCGGAGATTTACCCGACACCCGCCTATAGTCCTCGTGGTGTAGCGTTCAACCAAGGAGCCTTCTATCTGGTTGACTCGGGCGATGATGAAGCCGGAGACGTTCTTTATCAGATGTCTTTAGAGGCTGAAGTTTCGCCTCGATTGATGCCTTCCGGCGATTTACACAACTTCGGATTGGTGAATGTTCGGGGAACGGTAATCTGGAATCTCGGGCTCTTCAATGTTGGGGCAAGCGATCTGACGGTTAGCGAGATTCACAAACAGATTCCCGATACGACGTTCTCGCTTGGGCAACTTCAACTTCCTGTGACCATTCATGCAGGTCAGGTTTCGATTGTTCGAGTTGCCTTTACTCCTCCGGATTATGGCGTCTTTGCCGACACGATTTCGATTATAAGCGACGATCCGATAGAAGATACGATTCAAGTTATTGTCCACGGCGTTGGCGTCTATACGGATCGTGTTCTTGCCATTAGCCCTGAACCGATCAATTTTGACACAGTTCGGGCGGAACCGTTACGCGATGGAAGTCGACATATCGATGTGAGCTTCATCAATAAGGGCGCTTTCGAACTTACTATATCTAATATCTCGAACCGAATTACTGAGATATTTGCCGTCACACAACCTGATCTGCCGTTATTGCTGCAACCTGCGGATACTTTTGCTTGCCGAGTTTGGTTCACTCCGCATCGCCGATTGCAGTATATCGATACATTAGTAGTCCAATCGAACGGTCTCGCTCCTTGGGTTGAAGCTATTCTGATGGGGCGGGGAGATGACAGGAACGCGCCAGCAGGCAGCGTTCTTTGGGAAAAGCAAATTCAAGCTGGAGCCGAAGGGTCGGGAGCGACGGCGCTGCATACTGATATTAACCGGGACGGCGTCAAGGAGGTTGTTGCAGTAAGCTCTTTGGGGAACGTCATTTGCATCAACGGTTTTGCTTCCGGCAACGCCGACGTCCTTTGGGAGCAAAGGTTTGATGGAGCGACATTCAACCCGGAAGGAATCGCTTCACACGGAGCGCTCGAGGCAGGCGTTTCGCTCGGGGCGAATGCAAGCGGCGATATAGTATTCGGTTCTGGTTCACCCGATGGCGCAGTTTATGCGCTGAATGGACTGACCGGCGAATTACTCTGGAGATGGGACGCGGGGATTGCTGAAGCGGGCGACAGGATTAAACGCGTGCTGCTCGTGGAAGATTTCGAAGGGAATGGTTCATTCGACCCTGTGGTAATGAGTTCCGATGGTTCAGGTTCAGGCGCGATTGCCAGACTTGAGGGAACAACGGGACGAGCCGTTTGGATGCAGTATTTTGAGCATGGTACTTTCCTCGAAGCCAGCCCCGATATGAATGGCGACGGTCTTGGCGAGTACGTGCTGGCAGGCGGAAGCGAGATGTCAGTGTTCTCAGGAGCTGATGGGAGCCTTATCCATCGTCTGGAGAACATCGAAGGCGTCAGCACGCTGCAACCGCTTGGTCGTGTTACACAGGATGCTGGACCTTTGGTTCTGATAGGACGGGAAGCGGGCGGGGCAGTAGCGCTTGACGTGATAAATGGACGTGAGATCTGGCGTGTGACAGAATCGCCCAACGCTGGAACTCTCGATACCGTCAAGCTTGTCAGGTTTTATCGCGGATTGGGCGGGCCTCTTCTCGCCGTTGGCGACGTTGATGGTCGCATAGTTGTAGTAGATAATCCGGCGACAGGGCATATACGGTATGACGTGATAGGCCGGGAGAGACTCAGCTCACTTGCGTGGGCATGGCCTGACGATCGCACAATATCGTTTAATCTGTTAGCCGGATACTCATCCGGTCGAGTCATTGGCTTCAATAGCAGCGACTCACTCTGGGGTTGGAACTCAGCGACTGAAGAAGCTGTTGTAGATGTCCTCAGTTTTCAGGATATTGACTTTGGCGGTTCCAAGGATGTGGTAGCGCTTTCTGCTGATGGATACGTTCGTTGTCTATCGAGCGGGGGAGATCTTGCAGCGCCGCGGCAGGAGACCGCAATTCCGGTCGCATCAAGCCTAATTCTTTACCCGAATCCGTTTAACGGATCAGCGCTGCTTAAAGTCAACCTTCCGATGGCGTCGCCGATTTCAGTAGAAGTGTTCGACCTTCTCGGTCGAAGTCTTGCACGGCAAAATCTCGGATACCAGCCTGCCGGACAGGTCGAAATAGGTTTCAATCAGCTTAACGACAACTCAGCGGGAGGAGTGCTCTTCTTCCGCGTAGAAACAATGAATGGTTTCAGCACGATCAGTGGACAATATGTGAAATGATTGATTTCCTCATATGTTGGAATGGACAAATGATAGAATCTACGATAGCGGCAGGCGCCGCCGCTTAATTCCGGCGCGGTCTCGTTTTCTACCCGGAGACCTCATTGAGGCTAAGCATTATCTCCTCGCAAATCACATCACGCGCAACTAAGAGCGCGGTCTTTACATTCCTTACAGCCTGCAGCCTAATGCTGTTTCAGGCAGGAGCCGTTTTTGCCGAGGATATTCGCCAAACCTTCGAAGTTCCACGTCACTCGCGCGGATTGGGCTGTGCGTGGGGTAAGCTTTGGGTTGGCGGCGTCGGCGATAGAGGCGACTGGATTTGGGGTTACGATCCCTCATCCGGAGCGCTGGTTGACAGCCTGCCGGCTCCTGTTCCGGATTGCTTCGGTCTCGAAGGTACGGGTGACGGTCTCGCGTACCTTTCGACGCGCAGCGATTCGCTCTATTTGATTACTCACGACGGAATCAGCGCGATAGCAAAACCGAACGCGAATTTGGCAGGTCTTGCCTATGACGGCGATGCTATCTGGGGGGCGACGTATTTCCAGCCTCAAGCGTCGGTATTCAAGTTTGACCGCCAGGGGCGGGTGCTTGTTTCGATGCCTTTCGTCGGGCGGCAGAGCCGCGATATGGCCTACCACCAGAATCGCCTCTACATCGCGGATCAATTAACCGGGTATATTCGCGTTGTCGATCCTTCAACCGGTCGATTAATCCGAGTAATGAACACTCCCGGCGCGAATCCATCGGGATTGGCTTCCGACGGGCAGGATCTTTGGGCGCTGGATGAAGGCGACCAGAAATCCACCTCGCGAGTTTATCGCATTTATGTTCGTCCTGAGGGCGGGATTCGGTTGTCGTCGCTCTATCATAACTACGGTTCGGTAGTGATCGATGGCAGCCGCTCTTGGACGGTTTGGATTTACAACGACGGGCCTCGCGACACACGCTTGCTTGACTTGACCACCAGCGATGGGAACGCCGATATTTTCCGGGTTCATGTCTGGAACCCACCGGACTTCATCGCCGCTGGCGATTCAGCTTCACTGGTGATTGATTTTGAACCTGCGTATCAGGATTCGGTTCACATGTTCGTCGGTTTGACCTATGACCTTGATCGAGCTGAAAATGTGATCAATCTGCGCGGCAAAGGCGTTCGCAGTCAGCGCGATATCTTGATTTCAGAACGGACGCTGAACTTTGGGCTGGCGTACTACGGGCCGGGGATGCGGATTTCTAATCTGCTGAATCTCCAGATCGAAAGCAACGGCGGTGAACCTCTCACGATCCGCGAACTACGATTCGGCGACGCCGCCTATTCAACCGGCGACCTCGAATTTCCAATGGTGCTGCGCGACCCGGGCGCCTATACCATTCCGATCTTTTTCCACCCGACTCATAGCGGATTCACTAACTCAAACGTAGTAGTCGTTTCCGACGATCCCGACAGCCCACAGATAACGGTATATCTTCACGGTCAAGGTCAGGCCAAAATGTATTCGGGCGGGACGCCGCTATGGACCGTTACGGTTGGAAACGGCGACGGCGCTTTCCCGCGTGTACGGGGCCTTCAACCGATTGACGACGTTACGGGCGACGGATTGTCGGATGTCGTGATTGCCGCGAACGACTTCACGTTGTCGGCATTCCATGCCGCTTCTACGTCCATGCCGATTCCATCCTGGACGTATCGAAGCGACGCCAATCCCTGGCGCAGCGGACGGGTGTCGAGTCAACGGGCGCTTTCTGAAGGCGGCGACTGGGATCGCGACGGCGTGAAAGATGTGGTGATCGGACTTGATGGGGGAGCCCTCACCGTAAACGCCGTGTCAGGGAAGAACGGTCGGGAACTCTGGGTGGTTGACACTCACGGATTCCGCGGCAATGGCGGGATTGTCAATGTAACTCAGGGCAATCTCGACTTCAATAACGACGCTATTAATGACGTCTATGCAGCCTGCGCCGCAACGGGAGCCGAGCACACGACTAATGCGGTCTTCATGATCGACGGTCGGACAAAGCGAGTCCTCTGGTTCTATGCGTTAAGAGCGCAGCCAATCGACGTTCAATCAATCAGAGATATCACCGGCGACGGCGTAACCGACTTGATCGCCCTCGCGCTTGACGGATCGGTTGTAGGACTTGACGGACGTGAAGGCAACGAACTCTGGATCAGTCATTTGGAAGACGATGTTCGTCAGATTCTCATCGATGATGATGTGAACGGAGATAACAGTCAAGACGTCTTTATTGTTACCTTCGCCCATGGCGTTTACATGCTGAATGGATCGAATGGATCGGAACTTTGGCATAACGCGAACATACCTCATTCAATAGTTTCCACGGTAATCAACGACGTCAACCACAACCGCACACCCGACGTTATTGTCGGCGACGAGAACTCGTTTGTGCGAGCATTCGATGGATTGACTGGATACGCGGCGTGGGATACCGTCGTTATCGTTGGCGCTCGACCGCTTTCGATGGCTTCGATGCAGGATCAGGATCTCGATAACGTCAAGGATTATCTGGTTGGCACATCGGAAGGTCGTCTTCTCTGCCTCTCCGGAAATGGGCGCGACGGACTCTGGTCGTTCAGCAACGTCGGAGAAGGACACGGTTTCATCATTGTGGTCGTATCACGCGACATCGATGGGAATGGCGAACAAGACGTTTTTGCTGCGATGGAGAACGGACAGGTTTACGCTTTCGCCGGATCTTACGTGGGGAATAACGGGATCGGCGATTTTGGCACAACAGTTCCAAAATCGCTTCTGTTGAATGCGGCTTACCCGAATCCATTCAACTCAACAGTCAGCCTTCCCTTCACTCTGACAACCGCCGGAGAGACCAGCTTGAGGATCTTCGATATTGCAGGGCGTCAGATTGAATCACTTTCCTTCGGAAGGCTTGAAGCGGGTCAGCACAGGATGATGTGGGATGGTTCTGCTTCCGGCACTCCGGTTGCCAGTGGTCTCTATCTGGTCAGGATCGAGACAGAGGGATATGTCGCCTCACAAAGGGTGCAACTCATACGATGAACCATCGGCTTACACGACTACTGCTTGCGCTGCTGCCAGCCTTTGCATTGAGTCTTTACCCCTTGGTCGCCCTACCTGAAGATGGCGCCACAGGGGAGCAGTTCGATGAGTCGCTCTGGGGAATTAACCTCAAGGGCAGCGATTATACTCCTCGAGATGAAGGCGATCTGATTCGTCTCGGTTTCGGCTGGCCTCGAACAATACCGCATGATGTTCCATTGTGGGGAAGAAGTCCAGCCTTGATGGACTTGGATCGTAATGGGGATGTTGAGATTGGTATTGTCAGCGGCGATGGAAGGTTGGCTGTATTACAGCATGATGGAGCCAACTATCCCGGTTTCCCACTCGCACAATATCAGGGTGATCGAGCCGACGCATGGATAAATCCAACTAATCCTGTCCCCTGCGCAATCAGCGACATAGACCGCGATGAGCTGGCGGAGTTCCTCTACATCACCGATATCGGTTATGTACACGCCGTCAATGTGCATCATGCCGAACCTCGTCTGTTTCCATTCGATGCCGGTCGCAACGGACGCTTTTCTCCAGTCGTCGCGAATGATTTTAACGGCGACCAGCAAAGCGAGATTGTTTATGCGTCTTCAAGCCGGAGACCAGAGGATCAGGACAGCCTTGCTCGAATTCATATTCTAAGAGGCGACGCTACAGAAGTCGCAGGATGGCCGGTTCAATACGGCTATTTCTCGGCCTCGTCTCCTTCCATTGGAGATATCGATGGGGATGGCGGCGCCGAGATAATTATTGGTAGTTCTCGGCACGGAGCTACTCCCGGCCAGATTCACGCTTTACGCATCGATGGAACTCGACAGAATGGATTTCCAGCCGGTGATTTTGAAACAATCGGCGGGGCGCCGACGCTGGTTGATTTGAACAACGACGACAGGCTTGAGATTCTCTTTTTCGCTCGTGAGCGGGATGGAGCGAGACAGGGCTTATACGCACTCAACGGAACAGGCCAACTTCTGAATGGCTATCCGCTTGTGACTACCGGCGGACATCCTTACGGATCGCCGGCGGTTGGCGGTTCAGGTCCGAACGGAGCGCTGCAAATTGCGTTTGGTACGTTCGATCCTGATAGCGGAGCCTCCATCGAGTTGTTCAACCTTGACGGGACGCGTGTAGAAGGCTTTCCCATACGACTTCAGAATTCATCAGCTGTCGTAGGCTCAGTGATTATGGCTGACGTCACAGGCGATGGAATCAGTGAAGTGATTGCGGCATTAGCGCCGGGCGTTGCAGAATCAGGTTGGATTGGAGCCTGGACTTCAGACGGCGAAATGGCGGAAGATTTTCCGATCTCGCTCGATTACTACGGAGGTCGCGCCTTTGCCTCGTCGCCGACCGCTGGAAACATCTATGGCAACGGGCATACAAGTCTCGTTTGTGCGACCACTGACGGCTATGTATTTGTCTGGACGACTCCCGGATGGTTTGTGGGAGACGTTTGGCCAACTGAAAAGGGCGGATTCCATCGCTTGGGAGTTAAGCCCGCTCGTATTCTGAACGCTGTTGGACGGGAACCGGAAGTACTTCCTCCGAGTATATGCTCTGTGTCGGTAAGCCCGAATCCCTTCAACCAGACGGCTGTGATCAACCTGCAGGCTACGCCGGGTTCAATGACAAATATCGCGCTCTATGACGCACAAGGGCGGCTGGTGAAGTCATTGTATAGTGGACGGCTGGAGGGGAATCAATCGCATCATCAGGTTCAACTGAACGCCGATGGTCTGGCGACAGGACTCTACCTACTGAAGTGGGAGTCCGGGATTTCGAGGGGCGCCGAAAAACTCGTATATCTTCCCTGACAACGGGGAAGTATTGATTTTAGCGAGGCGTCGCTGCCGCAGCCCTTGCGGAAGCGACGCCTCTGCGTTAAATTCGTTATCATCAGAATTGGCAGGGGGCGGGTAAGCGTACAATGAGGAGTGGGATGACAATCTACCTGAGGATATTCGCGTTTGCGCTTGTGAGCGCGCTGGCGCTGGCGAGTTGCAAGAAGCAAGAAACCGCAGCAGTTAACGGCAACGAAACGGAGTTGTTCGCTAAGGCTCAAGACCTGCAGAAGCAGGAGAAGTTTGAAGATGCGGTGCGAACTTATCGCGAGATCGCTCGGAACTTCCCGACTACCAAGCAGGGAGCGAACTCGCAATTCATGGTCGGCTATATCTACGCCAACCATATCAAGGACTACGAGCAGGCGAAGATCGAACTGAATCGCTTCATCGATAAATACAGCTCCAGCGCTGACAGCGGTCTCGTAGCGGGCGCAAAATTCGAGCTGCAATACCTTGGGAAGAGTATTGACGAAATACCGATCCTCTCGAATCTGGAGGCAAGTCCACCGGATACAGGGAAGTAGGTTTAGATCATAGTGTTTGAGAAAGCCCGGCGGGTAATCCCGTCGGGCTTTTGCTCTCTCAGCGAGGGGTGGACTTGCTCGTGTAAAAACAATCGTCCGTGAGCAGGTTGTGTTCGATCCGACAATGAGTCGAGAGAGTTTGATCTACCTGATTCTATTCGTAGATTACAAGTACCGGTTTAGACTACGGACGGATTCCGCCGGGAAACGGCTTAGCAAGACATAACCAAAGAGTCACTAAAGGTAAAATCTCACGGAAGGAAATTTGGAGGTTAAGAGCAACAACATCAGAACGGATATCGCCAATATCGGATATGCAATTGGCTTTGTTTATAGAAGCGACAGGAAACTCAGCCTGTTGAAGCTTGCGCTCGTATTGATACAGGCGAGTGTTCCGCTCGCGATGTTATTTATATTAAAGTTGTTAGTTGATGAAGTGACAAGCGCTACGAGGGCAAGTATGAATGGCGGATTCTCGCAGATATGGTTCTATTCCGGTCTGTTTTGTCTAATATTTCTCATTGGCAGCCTCGTAAAAATAGTCAATCAATACACTGAAGAAATACTGCAGCAGAAGCTGATCGATTTTATCAGCCGTTTAATTCATGATAAGTCAATCGAACTTGATTTAGCCTATTATGATAATCCGGAATACCACGACACCTTTCATCGCGCCCAACAGGAGGCTGGTTACAGGCCTGTCCAAATTGTGAACAATATTAACGGGATAATTGGCGACAGTGTATCGCTAATGGGAATACTGTTCATCCTGACTGCGCTGTCAAAGGGAATCGTTGTGGTACTTGTGTTAGCAGGTCTGCCTTCGCTTTGGGCGAAAATTGCTAAATATAGAGATCTGTATCAGTGGCGTCAGAAAAACACTGCTCTATTTCGAAAGACCGACTATTACAGTATGCTGATTACCCATAGGCGGTTTGCCAAAGAGATAAAGATCTTTAACATTGGTAGTTATTTCCGTAATAAGTTCAATGAGATACGAACCGGATTAGTCAAGGCGATTCTACAGATAATCCGCAAGAAAGCTGTTTACGAAATGTTCTCGGCAATACTGGAGGCTAGCTCACTGATTATCGTGATAATGATGTTAGCAAGGGAATCGTTAGCCGGAGCGATCACAATCGGCAGTTTTGTGATGTATTTCGAAGCTTTTCGAAGGGGACAGAGTTATGTACAGGGCGTCCTAATTAACCTGTCTGGATTGTACAATAATAAATTATTCCTGGGCAATCTGTTCGAGTTTCTATCACTGAAACCCCATATAAAATCTCCTGACAATCCCAAGCCATTCCCGGATAAAATAATCCGTGGAATTCGCTTTGAGCGCGTTTCATTCGCCTATCCCGGTTCGGGAAAGACGATCATCGATGATTTGACATTTGAAGCAAAGCCAGGCGAGATATCATTAATACAGGGTGAGAACGGTTCAGGGAAAACCACCATCATAAAACTCTTATGCAGAATGTATGACTGCACTCAGGGAAATATTTATATAGAAGGAGTTAACATTAAGGATATTGATCTGCAGGAACTGCGTAAGAACATCAGTATAATATTTCAAGATTTCGCACAGTTTGACTTAACTGCAGGTGAGAATATTACTCTCGGAGATATCGAGCGAAACGCCGATTTTGAAAGGCTGGAACAGGTTGCTGAATACAGTTGTGCAAAGCCGGTAATTGAACAACTGTCACGTAAGTATGATACGATTCTGGGGAAATACTTTCAGGACGGCGAAGAGTTGAGCATGGGGCAATGGCAACGGATTGCCTTGGGGAGAGCGTTGTTTAACGATGCGCCTATAATGATCTTCGATGAACCTACGAGTTGGCTTGACGTTAAAGCCGAAACTCAATTCTATCGTACTCTCACCAATCTTAAAAAGGATAAAATTCTTCTGGTGATTAGTCATTCCACCAACACGGAATTTCAATTAATCAAGACGGATTCAGTTTCAAGAGTCTCTTTGGACCAAATCAATCTCCTCACTGATTGATCTGCGATCTTCCCCGAAGTTGTGGACACGAAGGAAAGACAATGAATCAAAGATGACTCTTGTTTGATTTCTCTTCGCGTAGGGCTCAGCAAGTGGCCCCTACGCGAAGCGGCGTTAAACGTACGAAAACCTATTTTCATGTTCCGTGGTGGGTGTAGATAAATGACAATTCACGCTAATGTGGAAATCCAGGCAACTATTGCAATGATAATAGCTTGTCCTGATTGCCTCCTATGCGGGAATGACGACCCGGCTGCAACTATTATCCGCCCGCGAAACAAAAAATACAGCGAACCAATTGCTTTGCGGTCGCTGTATTTTCTCGTTTACAGACTTTCAAGCCTACGCTTGATGTGTTCCCTTGCTTAGAACCGGTAGGAGTATCTTAGGCGCACGGCGCTGTCGTTTTGTTTGACGAAGGTCGGCGAGTCTTTATTGATACTCTTAACATAGGTGCGTTGATGAGTCGTAGGATCTTCCGACGTCCACGCTTCGGAGTAGCCGTCATCGACGTGGTTGACCGCGTAGGCGCTAAGCGCCAGTTCGTGGCGCTCGGCGAATTTGTAGGTACTGCCTATCGAGAATTCCAAACGCGAGAATTCGAGTGCGTAGCCTGCATAACCTAACGCCGGATCACTGAGAATCGGTTTCAATCCTCCTGTGGCAGTCGTATAGTTGATGCCGCCGTTAATCCAGAGCATTTCGCGGACCAGCATGTATTGACTCGTAATCCCCATGACGGTATAATCGACTTTGTTCAGATCATTTTGCGAAGCCTGTCCAGTAAAGCTGGAAGAGATGTTCGTCTCAAGCCGCTCACCCTTACGCGACGAAAGCTGAATCGTTATGCTGTTCATGGAGTTAGCCGCGGAAGGATTGTATTTATCTTCAGCGATTGAACTAGTATATGAGACGATGGCATTGTGGTTCACTCCGAACAATGAGAACTCCTGATCGGCGCTGACGTCGAACGAGGATGACTCATCGCCTACCGGATTGCCCGTAGAATCGGCCGAGCCATCAGGCAGCGTAATATAGATGATCTCGGCGCTGTTTTCCCGCTTGTTTTGTCTGGCATTGAAGTTCAAATTCGGCAAATACTCAGGCGTGTAAAGCGCAATACCTCCAGTGATAGCATTCCGCTTGAGAGTTTGTTCGGAATCTTGCCGGCCATTCACGTTGTCCTGAAGGCTCTCATAACCGAGATTCAGATAAACGCGGTTCCTGAACAATCGAATTCGGTCTGTAATTGAGAACCCCTTCACATCGGTTTGAACCGAAGGACTTCCCAGCGACTTGAAACTTCGCCCTACCGACTTGTATCCGAGTTTCAATTCGTTGTGAAAGAGATTCAATGTGAGCGAGGTTTGTGACGCCATCGACGATGCGATTAGCTCCTCGAAGAGCTTCTTAGCCAGATCAACCTGTGTGATCGTATCCGAAAGGATCGCCGAATCGGTCGGGAGAGGTTCAAAGTATTGATTGACGATGATCAATCCCTTAAGTCGTTCCGCCTGTGTCATCGTCGGTTCGTTGATGTTAGAATTAAACAAACTTACAGCTGTTTCGGTCTGGAAAACGAAGCGACGATTTGCTGAGCGGATTTCCAAGTCTGCGCCAAGAACGAGGTTATCCTTGGGATTCAAACCGGCTGTGATCGATCCGACGTCATCCTTAGCCTTGAGAAAGTTAAAGGAGAGAGTCACGTTGTCGGAGAGTGGGAAGCCCGGTCTTACTGCAACCATCGACCGGCGAAACGTCCCATAGTTTGCGGTCGTATCGATACGCGTTGAGTCACGGGTAGGATCGAGCGCCGACTTTAGCGTGTCGCCGTTAATGTCGGTAACCACCAGAGTATCGATAGCGGAGATTCCACTGGCGATCGATCGCATCATCTCACCTTGAGCGACATCGAGATTGAACGCGAAACCTCGATAGCTGAACTCAAAGCCCCGGTTTCGGGCGCCCCAGGCGGTAAACTGCGAGAAGCGAGGTGACGTATCGCCGACTTTGAGACTCGCCTTCCCGTATTTCAGGGCTGCTGTGTAGCGATTCTGGGGTTGAAGCGTCTTGCTCTCCAAACTCGACACCAACCCCATCCCCATCCAGTTGAGCTTGCCAAGGTTCCCTGAAAGCTGACCGGTGGCAACGGTAACATCACGGACTTGGAGCTGATGTTCTCGTGACTCTGGCGAACGGAAAAGTCGCCTTTAACCGGGAATTCCTTTTTAACCTTTCTTACTTCTTCTTCCTCTTCTATCTGGAACGACCAGTTAGTAAGCAGGATTCTTGTTTTGCCTTGTTGGATGCTAAGCGAAATGGATGTATTGCCCGGCTTGATATCTTTCAACACGAACGTGATTAGTTCAGGCATGATCGTAGCCCGGCGGGTAATGTCAGTTCCGTTCAGCTCAAGTATCAGATTGTCGGGCGTCATTTTGCGAACGCTCTGATTGAGAGCGATTGCGACGAGGAGTTCGCGCCCCGAAACTTGTGATCCCGGACTGGGGCTCAGTATGATGATCGCAGGATCGCTCACTGCTGTTTCACTGCCAGCGCCTGCAGGGCTGACGTTGATACGGTAGGCGGAACTGGAAAGCGGAGCGCCTGCCGGAGCAGTAAGTACTTCGCCTCCAGTGAGAACAGATTCGATGTAGTACTCGAGCCCGCGCTCGGTTACATCGATGCCGCCGATTGTTCCCTTCAACCGCCACTGATCCCGTTCCATCTCCGCCATCTTATAGGCGCTCTGATCTGGTATTTTAAAATACAAGACCGCGCTTTCAGGTAGTTGGGAACCTTCGACTCTTGCTTCCACAGTAATGCTTTTTCCTGCAGTTGCGATTTTGACAGGAACATGCACAATCATGTTTGACTGTGCGAAAGCGACTACCGGCGCCATAGTGAACGCCATTAAAGCGGACCAGAAGGCAAACTTAGTATCACTTATCCTGTTCAAGCGATCCTCCCTGTATTGAGGCGACCTTCGACAGACCTACTGAAGAGACTGCCCGGACAGATTCCCAAGGATTCCGGATGGATTTCTCCCTACTTACCATCGTCGCCTTCCTTGGGTTGGTACTCGATGCGAAGAGTACGAGCATTTCCATCGGCGTCCTGGTACTGAATCTCGATGTACTTCTGCTCTGCGCCGCCTTCAGCCTTCCCTTCGGGTTCCTTTTCGGGTTCGGGGTCGCCCTTCAATTCTTCCTTCGGGACGTCTTTGACGTTCATATTTCCTTGTTCGTCAACCTCGCCTCGCTGAGCTTCCCGCACTTCGACTACCTTGCCGTTCATACGGCTCATCAGCTCAACCAAACCTTCGAGAGTGGTGACGTGGGTTACTCCATCTTCATCAACCACAACCCAGAACTCGGTTCCTTTTACCGACGCTACCGAAGTAGCGGTGGCAACCTCGAGGACTCCGCGTTGTTTCTCGACTTTGGCGAACAGCTCCCCAATTTCCATTGAGACGCGCTTGGAGATCGAGCCATCCTGAGCCCGTTTCCCTTCGATTGTCACTTCGGTCAGTTCTCTAAGGCGTAAGATGCTCTTGTCATCAGTGAAGAGAAGGGTGACAAAACCGTCCTTTTCGGTCTTAACGACATCTCCGTCATCCAGTACTGTTCCGAACTTGAGGGTGGTCGTTCTGCCTTCACGGGTGAACTCAACCTTGCCCTGCACCTTATAGGCGAGTGCAATTGCTTTTGAACCGGCTGCCTCTGATTCAATTGAACCACAGAGCAGAAGTATCCCAACCGCAATGTATGTGAGTGATAGTTTCTTCATTTGAGTTCCTTGGTGTTCACCCTTGAATCATGTTGACGCGTTCCATTTGCTGCAGGATTTGCAGAAGTTGTTCCAGCGTGATTTCTGCTCCGTTGTAGCGAATAGCCTCTACGTTTGAGCCTCGTAATGCCCTGCCGAGCGCTTCTCTGATCTGTGGCGGCAGAACGTCGTCGGGCAACGCATTGAGCGCCGCGAGCACCCGTTCAGCAGGCGATGCGCCTTCCTCCTGTTCGCGCTTTTCAGGCGGCGAGTAGGTGAATGTGCGCATTTCGCTCACGCCGACTAGATCGACCGATTCACGCTCGATGACGACTCTAACTAACCATGTATAGGCTTGGCCGCGCTGCAACACCTCACCTTCATAGATGTATTGCCGCGCGTCGCTTGGGACATCGAACAACCCGCCGCCAATTACATTTTCGGCTACCGGTCGGATTTCAACGACAAAGCTGTAAGAAACGTTATTAGGCAGTTCCTGCATCGACCAGGTAAAGGTGGGGCTTGATTCGACAACGGCGTTTGCTGCGGGTTCGTTCAGTGTGATCGGCGGGGCTTGATCGACCTGTTCCCGGTAAGTGAAATTTGACATCGCCGGCGCAAAATCCCGGGTTTCCTGACCCACGGTTACGTGCGCAATCACCGACCAGGTGTACTCACGGGGCGTAAGCGCGTCACCGCGATAACGATATTGCCGGGCGGCGCTGTTATTGATCTCGATTTCGCGACTGAAGTCTCCACCGGAAACATCGCTAATCAACAACGTGAAGTTCACGTCCCATCCTTGCGGGAAACTCCACTCGAAAGTTGGGGTTGCTGTATAAACGAGTGCGTTATTCTCAGGAGATGTGATCCTAATGTCGCTCTCGTTCGGCCAACTGGAATAGGTAAAGGTACTGACGTCAGATTGGAGACGGACTGGCTCAAAGCTGGGGACTTCGAGGATAGCGGTCACATTCCAAGTGTATGTAGAGCCTAATTCGAGAGGTTGCCCTTGATAACGCCAGTCACGAGCGTTGCTGCGCAGATTCTCCGATCTGCCGATTACAGTTCCATTTTCGTCGCGAATTTCAATTGCGAAACTGACCAAATTCTGATAGAACTGGGGGATGCTCGGGGCGTTCCAGCGGAAGGTGGGGGTAGCAGTGTTGACTGTCCCTTGATCCGGCGGTTGCTGCAGTTCGATCAGCGACAAGTCCGGCTGAGGCGGCAGAGGATACCGGAAACTGATCGGTTCGCTTTTATACTGCCATTCCTCGTCTTGTCCGCCTGCCCAGACGCTCCAGTAGAACACAAATCCTCGTGGCAAAGGATTGTCGAGGAGAGACTGCCGCATGTTGCCGTTTACTTCCTTACGAGACGAAAATGCAAACTCAGGAATAGATTCATCACCAAGGGCCATTCCGCCATTAATCTCCCCTGCCCGGTTTTCCGGAGCGCCCACCACTTGAAGCACGAATCCCGATGGATTGAAGTTATTGCTCAGTGTCCATGAAAAGAGAGGCATCTCCCTGCGGATCTCTTCATCGGCGCTTGGTTGAAGTCCTATCAGTACGATTTCGGGCGAATAATTGAATGTATAAACTTCGCTTTCAAGGCTTTCTTCACGACCGTCGATACTGGCGTAGGCGACCACCTTCCATGCATAATCGCCCGGCATCAAGTCAGGTTCACTGAATCCCGAACCGTAGCGATAGGTGCGACTCTCGTTTCCAAACTGGCCGGCCTGTATGTTGATTTGCGCCCACGGTTCCGACTGATCATCTTCACCGGCGTACACAGTTAGAATAAACCGCAGGTCGGGTAAGGGCGGAAAGACCCAACGGAAAGTTGGTGGAAGTTCAAGCGCCTGACCATCGGTCGGCTCCGCCAACTCGATCTCTTGGGGCATAGAGTAACCGTATCGGAAACTGAAGACTTCGCTCGGTACATTATCCCGGAGAATTTCGTTCGCGTCATCGAGGAACATCGTCGGAGGAAAGGCGGTAACTCTCCAGAAGTAGGTTTTCCCGATTATCAGCGGCTTCTCTTGCCCGGTTCCCGTGTACGAATAGGTAGTCAACTCGCCGCCGCCGCGACCGGCGTTGATGGTTCGGATGAGGTAGGTGTTCTCTTCATTCTTATTGTTAAGGGCTGAAGAGCCATCTACATCGTCATCGCCGGAGACGAGTTCCAGCAAGAAGTTGACGTCCTGATTCCGGGGGAAGCGCCATGAGAAGACCGGGTAGGCAGTCTGGATCGTCGAACTATTTTGCGGCTGCGTGAGAGTTACCTGACTGGGATTGAAAGCCCTCATCGTGGCGCTGCTGATTCCGAAATGCCCGCCGTTGACATACTGCTCCCACTCCGCAGTCGTCGCTCCTTCGGGGGCCAGTAATACTGTCAGGATGTACAAGCCCTCGCGCATGTTGCCGCCGTCGATGAAGGGCAAGAGTGCGTTGGCGTTCACTTCATCTCCCTGACCGACTCCCATGCTTTGAATGCGCGCAAGCTCGTGGTTCGTGTAGAAGTTTCCCAGACGGAATTGAGGGTCGTTGCGGATATTGAAAGGACTGCTGCTGACGGTAAAAATCGGATCTCCGCCGGCCTCTTCAAGTCGAATGAGGAAGATCACACGATCTGGATCGTCATCGGGATTGTTATCTTCGTCAACCCGCATCTCGAAAATCTGTTGAATGTCTTCGAAAGAGATTTCGGATGCATTGTTGAGAGCTCCGGGCGGCAAGAGACGGCCAACCGGGAAGATCATCGCGTTCGGCGAGAGAAACCTCGCTTCCACCTCGTAGGCTAATGAGTTGGATGCTAAGGCTCCGATGACTAGGACGATAACGAGCGTCAGCAAGTTACGCTGTGACAACGTTATCATAGGTATATCCTTTACTGTTGATTTGCTTTTTAGAAACTACGTTTCCACCTGTCTCTGCGAAATGACATCGAGCACAAATGATGTTACCGGGAGAGTATTAACTTGAAGTGACTCTTGGAGGGCGGGCATTCTTGACCGCCCTGAGACTAAGCATGATTTGACGTCAGGGCGGTCAAGAATGCCCGCCCTCCAAGAGTCTAAATCGCTACTTGTTAATACCATCTTTACGGGATGTTCACGCGCGAGAAGCCGCCTAATTGTCGTTTCTGGCGTAATGAAAATCGTCAGAAGCTTGAATTGGAGAACCTGCTCCTGCGATGGCAGTTACTCGCAATTAAACTTACGCAATGTGAGCCAAAATACCAAAAGATAGACCGACTCTTGAGCGGTTAAATTTCAAGAATCTGCTCATCTAATCTCTACTACCAACCCGACTACCAATCTCTACTACCAACCGCGGCGGATCGGTAGCAGAATTGGGATGAGCCAGAAAATCAATTAGATCGAGAATTGGAATCCTTGACAAATGGCTCGACCGGCGTTATACTATAGATGACGGGTAAATGATTGACAACGAAAAGCAAGAGTCTGTATAGGATTATGGAAAGGAATTTGGTTTGCGCATTGGACTGAAAGACCTTTGGCCGTTTCGCGCGACCTGCCCAAGAACTGAACGCCCCCTGTCGAAGACTGCCCGATCCCGTTTCGGTCGCTCAGCCTCTGACATGGGGCGTTTTTGCTCTGCTGATCACTTCCGCAATTCCTTGAAAAAGGGAATCCAGTGTCTGGCCTGCCTGATGCTGATGGCGGTCGGGGCGGGGGAGGGGGGGGCGAGGGAGTGGTCGGAACCGATCCAACTGACGCATCACGATGGAGAAACGATGGGCGCTAATTTTGAAGCCCTCATGGACAGGAACGGTAATATTCATCTGAGTTATTGGTTAAACTCAGCCTCAGGTGAACATGCCAACGGTAAAGCCTGCTATATAGAATGTGACTCTAATGGCAATACACTAACTGGCCCAATTTATCTTGAATGCGAAGAAGTGTTCCCTAATCTCCATGAAGCGCAAATAGCGCTTGATGATGAAGGCAATGTTTTCGTAGTCGGCTATTATCCGCTCCGCAATTTCTATTTCATGGCGCTTGATCCGAACGGGAATATCTTGATTGAACCGCGTTTGATAGAGTCGCTCACGCATCCTTGGTGGGGTGACCAGCTTGAGGTTGCGACAGACGCCAGCGCTCTATGCAGAACCTCAGATGGAACATTTGTTTATGGATACGTTGGTTCAACGCATTATGAAGGCAGAGATGTGTTTATGATTACATATACTCGGCTGACGGCAGGAGGAGAGGCCATCGACAGCGTCCATGTAGTAAAATGGTTCGATAGGAATAATGAAGATGAACGTGGCCGGCCATTCGCGGCATTCTTCACGACTGATTCAGAGGACAATCTCAACATCGTAAGTAAAGTCAGGTGGCGGGATACATGGAAGGCGCACATTACGAAAATTAACAGATTTGATGAAGTGCTCTATGATGATGTTGTAGCTCCCCCATTCTTAGATCCCTGCGAACTTTCGATACCGAAAGATGTCGATGTTGATCAAAACGGAAACCTCTACCTCTCATTAATAGATATTGCTGATTCGGCATTCACTCATATTCAGAAATATGACACTGAACTGGAGCTTTGCTTTGACTTTGGGCTTGGCAAGTGTTCCGCTTTAAGTGGGATGGGAGTCGCCGCTATTAATGGAGGGATAATTGGCGCCATCAATCTGCGGGCTCGCTACGCCGAAGGTGGAGGAAATACATTTGTTTCATTCGATACCAGCGGAAACATCATCGACAGTTTGGAAAGGATGCCAGCCGGGGCAGGAGAACAGGTATTCTGGTTCGATAATGATTTCTACTCAATTGACTTCATTGATACACCACGAGTAGTGAGCGGTAACCTCTACCTAATTCGCAGCTTGCCTCTGGCAGTGATCCAGTATCCTGAAAAGGAAAGGCAGCAAATTGAGTTATCGGCGTATCCCAATCCATTCAACGCGACAACCAGATTCACATACGATCTACTGGAAGACGCGCAAGTCTCGATCCGGGTATTCGATCTGGGCGGGCGTGAAGTCGCCGCTCTGGTCAACGGCGATCTGAAGGCCGGAACGCACAGCGTAACATGGAACGCAGAAGGCTTCACATCGGGCGTCTATCTGATAAGGATGGAAGCTCCCTCCTTTTCCACGATAAGGAAGGTCACGCTGGTGAGATAGGTTGGACGGCGACAGGCGCATTTCCTTAAGCACATGAGAGAGAAAGGGCTATCCTGCTGATCGGGATAGCCCTTTGTTGTGCTCAGAATTCAGAGCGGCCGACCGGACTCGAACCGGCAACTTCCAGCTTGGGAAGCAGGTTGAATTGTTGTGTATAATTAAGTTAATATGTTACTTATAGCAACGCGAGGAGCAGCGGAGATTCAGTTGATATCTCTATGAAACACCGTATTTATTATCAACAGGACTTGTCGATGATGTGCGATAGCATACGTTGATTGTTGGCTTAAGGCGGTGTAAACGAAACGATGTCCGCAGACGTAGATACCATATGTAGCGTTATGATTGAAAATTGTAACGGCGCATCCCGCTCGAAAAAGCATTCAAGTACCTGCCGTATAGGATGCCTTAGCTCAACAACGCTTCAGTAAGTCTTGAAGCAAAGACAACGAGGTTTGCTATGCAACGTTTATTCTGCTTCATCCTCCTATGCTTCGTTCCCTACGCGGCGTCGGCTCTGGAATCTCAATCACTCGGAACTTCCAACGCCGTCACCCTATCAGCATCTGACCGATCCCGAGTCACCCTCAATATCAATTCCACCGAGATTAAGCGCGAACTGATCGATGAGGACGGCCAGAATCTGGAACAGTTGATCATACCGGGCGAGGGATTTCTCTATGTTGAAGGAAAACCTATGCTTCCGGCTGTGTCTCGTTTTGTGGTTGTACCTGCGGATAAATCGATTGAACTGGTGGTTCGGGAAGGTGAATCGCGTCGGATGTCCGCGACATCGCCGCTTATGATCTGTAAGGAACCATCTCCAGGCGACGCCGACGTTGTGGATTTGAACGCCAACGCCACAGGGCTCATACCGGCAGTTACGGCTGAAATGTCCGATCCGATGGTGATTCGCGGCGTCCGGCTGGTTAGAGTGACCACCTACCCTGTCCAGTTTGATCCCGTCACTCAAACCTACGTTATTCGCGATAATCTCGAGGCGGAGTTGCGTTTCGGCGACGCTGAGCCGATCAATCCTGCTACCCATCCCATCCGCCGCAATCGCAGTCAGACCTTCCTTAAATTCATTCGCGGTCTGGCAATCAACTCTGATGAAGTCGGCAGGGATGATCCCGATTATGACGTTGACCCTCCTTATATAGGGCACTATCTGGTGGTGGTTCACGCCAATGTCTTACAATACGCTGTTCCGTTTATCGAATGGCGTCGCAAGAGCGGTTATAAAGTAGATATCCTCTCTGTGCCGGCCAATCAAGCGAGCAATTCCGATTGGATAAAAAGAGGAATTCAAGAAATCTACGATAGTTACCTCGATCAAGGGATAGATCCATTTGATCTTCTCATGTTGATTGGCGATCACGAGGTTTACGAAGGGGATGTACCGCGACCTCAGTACGTTCTTACCACCCCATCCTATGGTTGGAATTATGGCTGCCTCGAAGGCGGCAACAATGATCAGGAAATCGATGTGGGATTAGCGCAGTGGATTGCCGGAAGCCAGGACCAGATGCTCCTGAATACTGGCAGGACACTCGGTTATGAGATGACTCCCTATTTCGAGAATACAGAATGGTTTTCGCGAGGCGCGGTGTTCTCGCAGCACTGGGGCGATAACTGGAATCCAAGCCTAAATACGAATGTCAGATGGGCGCGGGAGATGTTAAAACATTTCAGCATCGATGATATTCGCTATTACGAAGGCATCGATGATAATGACGGTGGAGCAGGTGTAACAGATTTCTTGATCGAGCAATTCGATGATGGAGTCAATCTAATGTTCGGACGTGCGCAGGCTTTTCCGATACGCGCCTACTGGGGAGATGTGGGAGAAAGCACGATCTTCCCAGTCTACATTAATTATGCCGGGCATCAGGAGATAATGACGTGGAAGATGGTACGAGGTTGGGATGGCCAACATCTCAAAGGACCGGTCGCGGCCACAAACATCTATGGTGCACCGCAGACCTATTCCAACAGCATGCTCTGGCTGGAAACGATTAACGGATTAATGCAGAAAGACTTACCGTTCGGGTGGGCTCGAGTTAACGCCGTTATAGCTCCCCAGTTGTACATTCCCAATTTCGCTCCGAATGCCGATAATCGATCAAAAACAGCCTCTTACGGCGATCCCGGATTGCAGCCGTGGTTGGGTGTACCTCATGTCGTGCATGCCGAGTTTCCTGAGACAATTACCAGTGAAACCCGTCGGGTGGATATTCGTGTAGTTGAGGACGAAACCGACGAACCGTTCGAGGGCGCGCAAGTGACGCTCTACTTCCCGGGTAATATGCCAGCCGCCAATCACGCTGATTATCCAACATATAATCAGATGCTTATGTTGACTCAAAAAAGCGACGTCGAGGGTATGGCGAGGTTCGTTTTCGATGTAGAGACAGAATTCGTTAACGACACCCGGATGTATGTCACGGTAACTGGACGAGACGTCAAGCCGTCACTCGACACCTGCAACATCTCAACGCCGGACGCGGCGGTTGAGCTGAGCAGCTACACGCTTTCTGAGGCGCAAGGAAACGGCGACGAAATCCCCAATCCGGGTGAGAGTTTCCTCTTGCATATCTCGGCAAAAAACAACGGCGACACAAATACGCTTCAAGGAGTAACGGCTACTCTATCCTCCAATTCGCCCTATCTCGAGGTCTCTGATAATGAATTATCTTTCGGTGACCTCGAACCCGGTCAGGAAAGGAACGCGGATGGTTCTGTCGAGTTGAGCTTCGATCCTTCCTGTCCAGACGGCGTCTCACGCCCAGCATTGGCTCCAGAAGCGCTGATCGAGTTCCGGAGCGGTGATGAGCGTTGGATTTCGGGAATTAAACTGGCCTCGCGAGCGCCTCATTTTAGGATTAGCCAGATTGTCGGCGGTGCAGTCATAAGCGATTCAAGCTCCCAACTGGAGCTTGAAATTGAGAACATCGGCTCTGCCGTTTCGCGCGATTTGACCGCGACCCTGGAAAGCCTCGGAATGGGTGTGAACGTTCTCCGCGCTCAATCGAGTTTTGGCGCTTTAGAACCTGGCCAGAACGGCGGCATGCAGGGCGAGGCTTTTAGCATCTGCGGCAACAAGGTTGTGGTTCCCGGATCGATTACGCCGATGCAACTGATTCTGCGGGACGATCTTGGCTTTTGTGATACGACGACCTTTACGCTTCAGGTAATGCGTCCTCGCGAACGCGCACCGCAAGGTCCTGACGCCTACGGCTATGTCTGTTACGACGATTCCGATTCAGGATGGGACGCCACACCCGAGTACGAATGGGCAGAGATCGATCCTCAGGCGCAAGAAGCGGAATATGATGGTTCATTACTCGAGTTCACCGGTCGTTCACAATACGACGTCGGAGAAGCGCTTGTCGTAGATCTTCCGTTTGTGTTTTCGTTCTATGGAACTG